>ERZ724513.913-NODE-913-length-14855-cov-12.687095_pt1 | contig 14855 bp, 16 predicted proteins | sample MGYA00376046_ERZ724513 | MGnify/ENA primary metagenome ERZ724513 (study PRJEB28724, sample SAMN07190883) | activated sludge metagenome | isolation source: activated sludge of sewage treatment plant in Hong Hong | place: Hong Kong | collected 2016-03-17 ...
GTAAGCACCGCGGAATCACGCCCATCGCCGATCACGGCGGTGGGCGTTTTTCTTTTCGGGCGTCTTCCGCTCCGAGTCGGAGTCGGTGGGTTTTAATTGCCTGCGACGAGGACCTTCGTCGTCGGTGCTTCAAGAGTGCGTTAGGACTGTGTAATGGGACTGTCTTCGCTGCGCAAGACCGTCGCTCTGATCGCGGCACTAGCTGCATTCGCAATGCCTGTGCCGTTGGCTGATGCCGATCCGCCCGTCGACTCCCCCACGCCCGCCGGTGGCGCCGTCATCGATTCCCCGACACTGTCACTTGCGGATCTGGGCCTGCCCCAGAATGTGGCCTTTTACGGGGGTCCGCAGACGTTTCAGACGACGTTGACTTTCCCGGTGCTGCGTGGATTGGCGCCGGTGGCGCTGAACGCAACGCTCCAACTCCCCGTCAATCTCCAGTTCGGCAACTTGATCGTCACACAAGGCGACCGGATGATCAGTCGGATCGACCTGCCGCTTGCAGGCCAGGTGCCCGTTGTCGTACCGCTCGCGGGTGCCGAAGTGAGCGACGAGACGGCTTCTGTCACGCTGGTGGCGACGATGGCTCCGGTCGGCGATTACTGCTGGGATCGCGACGATTCGTTCCAGCTGATGGACGGTTCCATCGCGTTCGCCGGAGTTGAACAGATTCCTGCTACGGTCGCCGCGTTCCTGCCACCGGCGCTGCGCCAACTGACGATCGCACTGCCCCAACGACCGTCGCAGGCCGAGTCGAACACGGCCGTGCAACTCGCCGCCGCAGCGGTGTCGAAGTATCGAGGACAGAACATCGGCATTCTGGTCGTCCCGCTTCCCGAGGGCGCGGACACGCTGCCAGATCCCTCGGCGCCCCTTGCGCGCCAAATCGTCGTGAAGGAAGGTCCCAATCCGGGCCTCGAGCTCGTGGGTGCGGGTGTCCCGGCGTTGCGGATCCGCGGTCAGGGCTCAGAGTTGGCAAGCCAAGCCAAGCTGCTTACCGATAGCTTCGCCAGTCTCGCGTTGGGTCCGCGTGTGCAGGCTGGCGCTCTGCAGTTGCGAACGATTCTCGCGGGCGGCGAAGCGACGCTTGCGCAACTCGGTCAGCCCCAGCTCGCGTCGGCCGCCCTCTGGCCACAAGTGACGATCGCCATCGACCAAACGCGCTTCGGTCGCGCGGTGCGCGGTGTCCGCCTACATCTGCAAGGTTCATACACCCCGGTGCCCGCGGCCTTCGGTGGTGAAGTGAAGGTGACCGTGGGAAATGAAACCATCGCGCGGTGGCCCAGTGAGCCCGGTGGTGTGATAGACCGGTGGGTCGAGATACCCGACCGACTGCTCAACCGCGTCACAGGCGTGAGTGTCGCCGTTGTCACCACCGGCTATCACGGCAGGTGTGGGGATTACCTCCCGATCCAGCTGGAAATCGGCGGCAGCTCGTTAGTGCAGGTCAGCCCGGCTAACCCGCCGATCCCGCAGGGCTTCCAATCCGTCCCTCAGGCATTGATGCCGCGGATCCAGGTCGGTCTGGGTGATGCCGACACGTTCACGGATACCGTGCGCGCGGTCCAGATCGTGGCGGGACTCCAGAAATTGAGCGTCGTGGGCCTATCGACTGATGTCACGACACTCAAGCAGGCGTCCGCCGGCGCTGATCCGGCGATCCTGATCTCTGCCGACGGTTGGAGTGACAAGTCCATCCGTCTACCGGTTACATCCGAGAAGGGTCAGATCACCCTCGACGTCAACGACAGCGACGGTAAACCGACGACGCTGACTCTGGACCCTGCCGTCCAATTCGGCTCGCTGCAAACCGTATTCGATGGCAAACGCGCCCTGTTGGTGGCCACTTCAAACGGTGCGGCAGGCCAACTCGACGCGCTACTGCAGTGGCTGTCCGCCGACCCCAGACGATGGCCAGATCTGGACGGCAAGGCGGCCGTCTTGGTAGCGGGTCAGTTACCCGTGACTGTGCCCACCGAACCCAGCGGCGTTGAATTCGGCCAAGGGCCCCAGATCGGTGTCGATCATCAGCAGCAGGGAAGCGCTTGGGCATGGTGGACGGGTGGTGGTCTGGTGGCGGCTGCCGCGGTCGGGATTCTGGGCATCTTGCTCACATCGCGTCGCAAGGGGTCGACTTCCCACGGCTCGTAATTGCGTGGACCATACACAGGGCGTCTAGATCGGGGGGAGTGCGTGGCAACCGCATTCAACGGCAGGATCGAACTCGACATCCGGGACTCCGAGCCGGACTGGGGGCTGTTCGCGGCGCCGAGCGCCCCGCCGAACGCGCCGAACGTGCTGTACCTGGTCTGGGACGACGTCGGCATCGCGACGTGGGACTGCTTCGGCGGCCTGGTGGAGATGCCGGCGATGTCGCGCATCGCCGAACGCGGGGTGCGGCTGTCGCAGTTCCACACCACCGCCCTGTGCTCACCGACCCGGGCGTCGCTGCTGACCGGTCGCAACGCAACCACGGTCGGCATGGCGATGGTCGAGGAGTTCACCGAGGGCTTCCCCGGCATCAACGGACGGATCCCCGACGAGACCGCCCTGATCTCGGAGGTGCTCGCCGAACGCGGGTGGAACACCTACTGCGTCGGCAAGTGGCATCTGACCCCCATCGAGGAATCCAATCTGGCTGCCACCAAACGGCATTGGCCGTTGTCCCGCGGGTTCGAGCGGTTCTACGGATTCCTCGGCGGGGAGACCGACCAGTGGTACCCCGAGCTGGTCTACGACAACCATCCGGTCGAGGCGCCCGCCACTCCCGAGCAGGGCTATCACCTCTCGAGCGACCTGGCCGACAAGACCATCGAGTTCATCCGGGACTCGACCATGGTCGCGCCGGACAAGCCATGGTTCACCTACCTGTGCCCCGGCGCCGGCCACGCCCCCCATCACGTGTTCGCCGAGTGGGCCGACCGCTACGCGGGCCGGTTCGACATGGGCTACGAGCGCTACCGCGACATCGTGCTGGAGAACCAGAAGAGGCTGGGCATCGTGCCGCCGGACACCGAGTTGTCCGGGGTGAACCCGTACCTGGACGTCACCGGGCCCGATGGGCAACCGTGGCCGCTGCAGGACACCGTGCGGCCGTGGGACGGGTTGTCCGAGGACGAGAAGCGGTTGTTCGCCCGGATGGCGGAGGTGTTCGCCGGCTTCCTTTCCTACACCGACGCCCAGATCGGACGGGTGCTCGACTATCTCGACGAATCAGGCCAGCTCGACAACACCATCATCGTGGTGATCTCCGACAACGGCGCCAGCGGCGAGGGTGGCCCCAACGGTTCGGTGAACGAGGCCAAGTTCTTCAACGGCTACATCGACACGGTCGAGGACAGCATGCGCTTCCTCGACGTGTTGGGCGGTCCGTCCACCTACAACCACTATCCGATCGGCTGGGCGATGGCCTTCAACACGCCCTACAAGCTGTACAAGCGTTATGCCTCCCACGAGGGGGGTATCGCCGACACCGCAATCATCTCGTGGCCCAACGGGATTGCGGCGCACGGCGAGGTCAGGGACAACTACGTCAACGTCTGCGACATCACCCCGACGGTCTACGAGCTGCTCGGTATCGCCGCGCCGGAGACGGTGCGCGGTGTCGCCCAGAAGCCGCTGGAGGGCGTGAGTTTCAAAGCGGCACTGGATGATCCGGGCGCCGACACCGGAAAGGACACCCAGTTCTACACCATGCTGGGCACCCGCGGCATCTGGCACGACGGCTGGTTCGCCAACACCGTGCACCCCGCCGCCCCGTCCGGCTGGTCGCACTTCGACCAGGACCGCTGGGAGCTCTACGACATCGCCAACGACCGGAGCCAGTGTCACGATGTGGCCGCCGAGCACCCGGACAAGCTCACCGAACTGCAGGCCCTGTGGTTCACCGAGGCGCGGAAGTACAACGGGCTTCCGCTGGCCGACCTCAACGTCTTCGAGATGGTCGGGCGCTGGCGGCCGTCGCTCGTCGGCGACCGCAACCGGTTCGTCTACTACCCGCACACCGCGCCGGTCTCGATGGGTGCGTGCGTGATGATCGCCGGGCGCTCCTTCTCCGTGCTGGCCGAGGTCGATCTCGACGGCGCGGGCGCCCAGGGCGTCCTGCTCAAGCAGGGCGCCGGGCACGGCGGCTACGTGCTCTTCGTTGCCGACGGCCGACTGCAGTTCATCTACAACTTCTTCGGCGAATCCGAACAGCGGGTGGTCGCACCCGACCCCCTGACGGCCGGCAGGCACATCCTCGGCGTCGGCTACACCCGCACGGGCGTCGTCGAGGGCACGCACACCCCGGTCGGTGACGCCACCCTCTACGTCGACGGCACCGAGGTGGCCACCCTCGCCGGGGTCAAGGCCCACCCGTTCACGTTCGGGCTGGCCGGCGGCGGCGTCAGCGTGGGCCGCAACCTCGGCCAGCCGGTGTCGAGCGCCTACGTCGCGCCGTTTGAATTCAACGGCGGAACGATCCATCGCGTGGTCGTCGACGTCTCCGGCACCCCGTACCGCGACGCCGAACGCGAGATGGCGGCGGCCTTCGCCCGGGACTGAATCCAAAGCCCATTTCGGCGGAGTTGGGCGCTGGGCGCTCCGACAAATTACGCTGGCGAAGATTTGTCGCTTCGAGGACGGCTCGGAGCGCCAACTTCCTACGATGTGCGCGATGAGGTGGACGATGTTCCGGAATGTGATGGCGATCGGTGGCATCCTCGCGATGCTCGTGGGCGCGGCACCGCCGGCGCTCGCCGAGCCGCCCTCGACCCCCGCCGATGCCCCCGCCCCGCCGGACGCGCCCGCCCCCGGGTCGCCGTCGACCGATGCCGCAACCACGGTGATTCCCTGGGCAGACCTCGGCACCGACAATCGGCTGTCGTTCTACGGCAACTCGGGCACGATCTCACTGAGCATTCCGGTTCCCAGCGGCCTGGCGCCGGTGGCGCTGAATGCCACACTCGACCTGCCGTTCAATCTGCGATCCGGTGTCATCAGCGTCACCCAGGACACCCAACTCATCAGCAAGGTGGGGCTGCCGCTGGCCGACCTCGCCCCGCTGGTGATTCCGCTTCCCGGCGTGCGGATCGTCGACAAGACGGTGGACCTGACGCTGACGCTCTCGGCGGTTCCCGACGACGGGTACTGCCTGGACGAGCGGAGCACGGTGGACCTCATCAACGGTTCGGTCACCTTCGCCGGAACCGATGTTCCCCCGGCGACCGTCGCCGACTTCCTGCCGCCGATCCTGCGCAAGGCGACCATCGCCGTGCCGGGGAACCCCTCGCCGGCGGAGGCCGATGCCGCGGTCGCCCTGGCCGCCCAATTGAGCGCGACGTATCGCCAGCGTTCCCAGCCCACGCAGGTGGTGGTGGCGCCACTGGCCGGTGACCAGGCGACGGTCGACACGCCGTCGATCCCGATGGAGCGTGTCTTCATCGTCAAGGAGGGGCCGGACAACGGTCTGTCCCTGGTGGGCTCGGGCGGCATCCCGCAACTGCGGATCTCCGGGCCGGCCGACAAGCTCAAGAATGCGGCGCGGCTGCTCACCAACGGCGCGTTGAACCTCGCGGTCAGCACCAATGTGGTGACCGGAGACCTGCGCTCGGACCCGCGGTTCCCGGGCAACGCCACCACGCTGGCCGCGCTCGGTCGACGCGTCATCACCGCGGCCGGGGCGGCGCCGCAAGTCACGATCTACCTGGACCAGACGAAGTTCGGCCATTCGATCCAGGGTGTGCGCGTCCACGTCCAGGGCTCCTACACGCCGGTCCCGAGTGCCTTCGGGGGCCAGGTCACCGTCAGCATCGCCGGCGAGCCCCTCGAATCGTGGCCCGCGGAACCCAGCGGGGTCATCGACCGCTGGATCGCCGTTCCCGATCGGCTGGTGGGACGCTCCATCGCCCTCACCGTGGCGGTGAACACCACGGGGAACGAAGGCCGCTGTAACGAGTTCCGGCCGGTCGTCCTGACCGTCCTAGGCAGCTCGGTGGTGGAGACGACGCCGGCCAATCCGCCGATCCCGTCCGGCTTCCGATCGCTGCCGCAGGCGTTGATGCCGCAGGTTCAGGTCGGGATCGGGCAGAACAGCTTCCCCGATCTCGCCCGCGCAATCCAGATCGTCACGGGCCTGCAGCGGATCACCGATATCCCGCTGACCACCCAGGTCACGTCGGTCAAGCAGGCGCTCGACAGCGGCGCACCGGCGATCGTCGTCAGCGCCGACGGTTGGAACCAAAAGTCCATCACCCTTCCCCTCAGCTCCAGCGACCGGACCATCACGCTCTCCGGTGCCGGGAATGATCCGAAGGCGGCCCTGACCCTCGACCCGGGTGCGCAGTTCGGCTCGTTGCAGACAGTGTTCGACGGACAACGCTCACTGCTGGTCGCCACCTCCACCGGGTCCCCGGCGCAGCTCGATGACCTGTTGCGCTGGCTCGATGCCGATCCGCGCCGCTGGTCGGACCTCAACAGCAATGTCCTGGTCGCCTTCCCGGGCCGGGAGCCGGTCGAGGTGTCCGGCCGCGAACCGCTGACGGTGTTCGGTCCGCCGGCGTCCGATGCGGACCTGCGCACCGGCAGCTATCGGCCCTCGTCCGCCTGGTGGGCGGCGGGTGCGATCCTGCTGGCGGCGGCCGTCGGTTTCGGCGCGATCATCGGGTCGGCGCGGCGCGGCCGTAACGACCCCGGCACATCACACCGGCGCGGCTGAGAACCGCGTCTCGGCTTGGGGCGGCGCCCGGTGCCACGCCATACTGGTCCGGTGAACCGGCTGGTGTGCGCTTTCCTGACCGCGGTACTGCTGTGCGCATCCGGGGTCACCGCGTGCGCGCGCAACAGCGAGGGGACGGCACGGACCGCCACCCAGGAGGCGTCGACGTCCACCACCAGCACGGCCACCGGCACGACCGGCACCGCGGTGACGTCGGAGACGTCCGCCGCCCGCGATGCGCCGGAGTCGTCGCAGCCGGGCGTGTTGGAGACCACCCGGATACCGCGGCCGCCGAACGCGATCGTCTGCCCGTCGCCCCGGCACGGGCCGACCGCGGTGGCGGCGGTCGCCGACCAGGCCGCACCGCGTATCACGGTGTCGCTGCCGGACGGGTGGTCGTCGGCGACCGGTTCCGGCGACGTCGGCGCGGCGCTCAGCGGGCCGAACGCAATGGTGGCCCAGGTGTCGATCACCCCCACCTCGCTGGATGCGGCCGCGGCCTTCAGCCGGTACTCCGATGACGTGATGGCCCGGTATCCGATCAGCACGTTGAGCATGCTGCCCGCCGAACTGTGCGGCTTCAGCAGCCAAGAGATGATGGGCACCTGGGCCGACAACCCCGATCGCTCGATCACCTACCGCGACCGCATCGCCCACATCTGGACCAACGCGAAGGACTACCTGGTGGCGATCCACGTGCAGGCGCCGTCGGGCACCCCCGGCTTCGACGCCGCCGCCGACCAGATCACCGGCGACTTCGGCATCGGCCTACCCTGAGCCGATGCTCACCGAGTTGGTGCCGGTTCCCGCGGGATCGTTCCGCATGGGGTCGACGAGTTTCTACCCGGAGGAAGCGCCGATCCACACCGCGACGGTGGGCGCGTTCGGCATCGAACGGCACCCGGTGACCAACGCTCAGTTCGCCGAGTTCGTCGACGCCACCGGCTACGTCACCGTCGCCGAGAAGCCGCTGGATCCGGCGCTGTACCCCGGGGTGGCCGAGGCCGACCTGCTGCCCGGTGCGCTGGTGTTCCGGCCCACCGCCGGCCCGGTCGACCTGCGCGACTGGCGGCAGTGGTGGGACTGGGCCGGCGGCGCCAACTGGCGCCACCCGTTCGGCCGGGGCAGCGACGTCGCCGGCCGCGACGACCACCCGGTGGTGCAGGTGGCCTACCCCGACGCCGCCGCCTACGCCGCCTGGGCCGGGCGCCGGCTGCCCACCGAGGCCGAATGGGAGTACGCGGCGCGCGCGGGCAGCACCACCACCTACGCCTGGGGTGACGAGCCCACCGTCGGTGGCGCGCTGATGGCCAACACCTGGCAGGGCCGGTTCCCGTACCGCAACGATGGCGCCAACGGCTGGGTGGGCACCTCGCCGGTGGGGGCGTTTCCGCCGAACGGCTGGGGTCTTCTCGACATGATCGGCAACGTGTGGGAGTGGACCACCACTCCGTTCTCGGCCTACCACCTCCCGCCACCGCAGAACTCCTGCTGCCCCCCGCCTGCCGACCCGGACCCGGGCGTCAGCCAGACCCTCAAGGGCGGTTCTCACCTGTGCGCACCGGAGTACTGCCACCGCTACCGCCCGGCCGCACGCTCGCCGCAGTCCCAGGACAGTTCCACCACGCACATCGGCTTCCGCTGCGTGGTCGACGCCTGACTTCGCAGGTCGGCGGTGATTTGGAGGTTTGCCGGTCCTCACCTAGACTCTAGGGGTTGCCTTGGGCAGACCTCGGTCGGCGTTCGCGTCGGCCCCGCGTGCCCATCGGTGACAAAGACCGCGCACGTCAGGTTCCGTTTGGCCTGCCCACTTCGGGTCGGGCGGATCCCGCCGTGCACACAGTTACCAGATCCAAGGAGATCTAGTGATTCAGCAGGAATCGCGGCTGAAAGTCGCCGACAACACGGGCGCCAAGGAGATCTTGTGCATCCGTGTTCTCGGCGGATCGTCGCGGCGCTACGCCGGCATCGGCGATGTCATCGTGGCCACCGTCAAGGACGCGATCCCGGGCGGCAACGTCAAGCGCGGTGACGTGGTCAAGGCCGTCGTGGTCCGGACCGTCAAGGAACGCCGCCGCGCCGACGGCAGCTACATCAAGTTCGACGAGAACGCCGCGGTGATCATCAAGGCCGACAATGACCCGCGCGGCACCCGCATCTTCGGCCCGGTCGGCCGGGAACTGCGCGAGAAGCGCTTCATGAAGATCGTCTCGCTGGCCCCGGAGGTGCTGTAAATGAAGGTCCACAAGGGCGACACGGTGCTGGTCATCTCCGGCAAGGACAAGGGCGCCAAGGGCAAGGTGCTGCAGGCCTACCCGACGCGGAACCGGGTGCTGGTCGAGGGCGTCAACCGGATCAAGAAGCACACCGCGCAGTCGACCAACGAGCGGGGCGCGTCCTCGGGCGGCATCGTCACCCAGGAGGCGCCGATCCACGTCTCCAACGTGATGGTGGTCGACTCCGACGGCAAGCCGGCCCGCGTCGGCTATCGCGTCGACGAGGAAACCGGTAAGCGCGTCCGCATTTCGAAGCGCAACGGCAAGGACATCTGACGATGACGACTGTAGAGAGCACCAAGGTGCAGCCCCGACTCAAGACGCGCTACCGCGAGGAGATCAAGGACGCGCTGAACAAGGAGTTCGACTACGCCAACGTGATGCAGATCCCGGGCGTGGTGAAGGTCATCGTGAACATGGGTGTCGGTGACGCCGCGCGCGACGCCAAGCTGATCAACGGCGCGGTCAACGACCTGGCCCTGATCACCGGCCAGAAGCCGGAGATCCGCAAGGCCCGCAAGTCGATCGCACAGTTCAAGCTGCGCGAGGGGATGCCGATCGGTGCGCGGGTCACCCTGCGCGGCGACCGGATGTGGGAGTTCCTCGACCGCCTGGTCTCGATCGCCCTGCCGCGTATCCGCGACTTCCGCGGCCTGAGCCCCAAGCAGTTCGACGGGCACGGCAACTACACCTTCGGGCTTTCCGAGCAGTCGGTGTTCCACGAGATCGACGTGGATTCGATCGATCGGCCCCGCGGCATGGACATCACCGTCGTCACCTCGGCGACGAACGACGACGAAGGCCGGGCGCTGCTGCGCGCGCTGGGCTTCCCGTTCAAGGAGAACTGAGCAGATGGCAAAGAAGGCACTGGTCAACAAGGCCAACAAGAAGCCGAAGTTCGCCGTGCGGGCCTACACCCGCTGCAACAAGTGCGGCCGTCCGCACGCCGTGTACCGCAAGTTCGGCCTGTGCCGAATCTGCTTGCGGGAGATGGCCCATGCCGGCGAACTGCCCGGCGTGCAGAAGTCCAGCTGGTAACGACAGAGACATCCCTTACAGAACAGGTGCGCAGCAGGCCCCGACGGGAATCGATCCCGGGGAACCGTTGCGAGGAAGGTAGACAGGCCCAGTCATGACCATGACGGACCCGATCGCAGACTTCTTGACACGTCTGCGCAACGCCAATTCGGCGTATCACGACGAAGTGACCCTGCCGCACTCGAAGATCAAGGCGAACATCGCCGAGATCCTCAAGACCGAGGGCTACATCAACGACTACCGCACCGAGGACGCGCGGGTGGGCAAGTCGCTGGTGGTGCAGCTCAAGTACGGCCCCAGCCGGGAGCGAAGCATCGCCGGTCTGCGCCGGGTGTCCAAGCCCGGTCTGCGGGTGTACGCGAAATCCACCAATCTGCCGCGGGTTCTCGGCGGCCTGGGCGTGGCGATCATCTCCACGTCCTCGGGTCTGCTCACCGACCGCCAGGCGGCCCGACAGGGCGTGGGCGGCGAAGTCCTCGCGTACGTGTGGTGAGGGAGATCTAGACATGTCGCGAATTGGTAAGCAGCCGGTGGCGGTTCCCGCCGGCGTGGACGTGACCATCGACGGTCAGAACGTCGCGGTCAAGGGCCCCAAGGGCACGCTGCAGCTGGCGATCGCCGAGCCGATCACGGTGGCGCGCAACGACGACGGTGCGATCGTGGTCAGCCGTCCCGACGACGAGCGGCGCAGCCGCTCGCTGCACGGGCTGTCGCGGACCCTGGTGTCCAACCTGGTCACCGGCGTCACCGAGGGTTACACCACCAAGATGGAGATCTTCGGCGTCGGCTACCGCGTGCAGCTCAAGGGCAGCAACCTCGAGTTCTCGCTGGGCTACAGCCATCCCGTTCTGATCGAGGCCCCGGAGGGCATCACCTTCGCGGTGGAGACCCCCACGAAGTTCTCGATCTCCGGTATCGACAAGCAGAAGGTCGGCCAGATCTCGGCGAACATCCGCCGGCTGCGTCGCCCGGACCCCTATAAGGGCAAGGGCGTGCGGTACGAGGGTGAGCAGATCCGCCGCAAGGTCGGAAAGACAGGTAAGTAAGCCATGGCTCAAGCACAGACCGCCGCCCCCGAGCGTAAGCCGGTCGGCCAGACCGCTTCGGCCGCGCGCCGGGTGTCCCGCCTGCGTCGCCACTCGCGGCTGCGCAAGAAGATCGCCGGCACCGCCGAGCGGCCCCGCCTCGTGGTCAACCGCTCCTCGCGGCACATCCACGTGCAACTGGTGAACGACGACACCGGCACCACCGTCGCCGCCGCGTCGTCCATCGAGGCCGACGTGCGCGCGATCGAGGGTGACAAGAAGGCCCGCAGCGTGCGGGTCGGACAGCTGATCGCCGAGCGCGCCAAGGCCGCCGGGGTGGAGGCCGTGGTGTTCGACCGCGGCGGAAACACCTACGGCGGGCGCATCGCGGCGCTGGCCGACGCCGCCCGGGAGAGCGGACTCAAGTTCTGATGATGATGATTCGTAACGGAAGGACCGCATGATGGCGGAGCAGAGCGGCAGCGCGCCGGAGACCGGCGCCCCCACCGCCGGCACCCGCACCGACGAGCAGCGCGGAGGGCGTGACGATCGCGGCGGTCGCGGCGATCGGGGTCGTCGCGACGACCGTGGTGGCCGTGGCGGTCGCGACAGCGGTGAGAAGAGCAACTACCTCGAGCGGGTCGTCACGATCAACCGCGTCTCCAAGGTGGTCAAGGGCGGCCGCCGGTTCAGCTTCACCGCTTTGGTCATCGTCGGCGACGGCAACGGCCTCGTCGGTGTCGGCTACGGCAAGGCCAAAGAGGTGCCCGCCGCGATCGCCAAGGGCGTCGAGGAAGCTCGCAAGAACTTCTTCCGCGTCCCGCTGATCGGCGGCACCGTGGTCCATCCCGTCCAGGGCGAGGCGGCGGCCGGTGTGGTCATGCTGCGCCCGGCCAGCCCCGGTACCGGCGTCATCGCCGGCGGCGCGTGCCGCGCGGTGCTGGAATGCGCCGGCGTGCACGACGTGCTGGCCAAGTCGCTGGGCAGTGACAACGCGATCAACGTGGTGCATGCCACCGTCGCCGCGCTGAAGCTGCTGCAGCGTCCCGAGGAAGTGGCGGCCCGACGTGGGCTGCCGATCGAGGACGTCGCGCCGGCCGGCATGCTGCGCGCGCGTCGGGAGAGCGAAGCGCTGGCCGCCCAGACCGCCGGGGCCGCCGCGCGTGAAGGAAGCGCATAGTCATGGCTGAACTGAAGATCACCCAGGTGCGTGGCACCGTCGGGGCGCGCTGGAAGCAGCGCGAGAGCCTGCGGACGTTGGGGTTGCGCAAGATTCGTCAGTCGGTGGTCCGCGAGGACAACCCGCAGACGCGCGGACTGATCAAGGTCGTCCACCACCTCGTGGAAGTCGAGGAAGTGAAATGAGTGTCATCAAGCTGCACGACTTGAAGCCGGCCCCCGGCTCCAAGAAGGCCAAGACCCGCGTCGGCCGTGGTGAAGCCTCGAAGGGCAAGACCGCCGGCCGCGGCACCAAGGGCACCAAGGCGCGCAAGAACGTGCCGGCCACCTTCGAGGGCGGGCAGATGCCGATCCACATGCGGCTGCCCAAGCTCAAGGGCTTCCGCAACCGGTTCCGCACCGAGTACGCGGTGGTGAACGTCGGTGACATCGCGCGGGTGTTCCCCGAGGGCGGCTCGGTCGGCGTCGAGGAGCTCGTCGCCAAGGGCCTGGTGCGCAAGAACGTGCTCGTGAAGGTCCTGGGTGACGGCAAGCTGACCGCCAAGGTCGACGTGACCGCGCACAAGTTCAGCGGCAGCGCCCGCGAGGCCATCACCGCCGCTGGCGGATCGGCCACCGAGCTGTAGATCCGCGAACGCACCGGTCGAAAACCCCCGCTATGCGGGGGTTTTCGCGTTTCCGGGGTCAGGTCTGTGGCCGGACACCGAGTACGTCACGGAACAGCGCCTGTCGCACACTCAGTTCCCGCGGGTCACTGAACAGATGAAAACCCATCCGGTTCATCACGTAGGCAAAGCCGATCCCGGTGTCGGGGTCGGCGAACCCGAACGAGCCACCGAAACCCGGTGTGCCGAAGGCCCTTTCGGACGAGCCGAACGTCATGCTGGGAAACGGCTTGGCCAACCCCAGCGAGTACGCCGTGTCGACCCGCAGGACCTTGTCCCGGACACCGCCGGACGGCGGGCGCGCCGGTGCGGTGAGTTGCTCGAAAGTCTCCGAGCTCAGGCCGATCCGGCTACCGCCGCAGGCCGCCTCGCCGTACAACTGCGCGACCGCCCGCGCGGTCCCGGTGCCGTTGCCCGCCGGGATCTCCACCCGGCGAACGTCGTCGCGGTTGAAGTCGCCGGCGTAGACGTCGATGTCGCCGGGCGACGCCGTTCGGGCGAGCAGGCCGACCGGATTCAGCGCCGCCCCGAGGAAGCCGAGCGGCATCTCACGGACGTGCAACAGCGTTTCGGGTCGCTTCCAGTTGTGCATGTGGGCGACGCGGTCACGCGGCACGGTGTCGGGCAGCCCGATGTGCAGGTCGAGCCCCATCGGGCCGGCGATCTCCTCAGCGAGATAACGACCGAGCGTACGGCCGCCCGGATCGGTCCTGCGGATCAACTCCGACTCGTACCAGCCGATCGTGACCGTGTGATAGCCGTGCCGGGTGCCCGGCGGCCAGGCCGGTTTCTGCGCCGCCAGGATGGGGGCCAGTCGCACCGGGTCGGCGACGTCGCGCAGCGTCGGATTGGGTGTCAGCGCGCACAGTCCGGCCTGGTGGGCCAGCAACTGGCGCAGCGTTACGGTGTCCTTGCCCTGGGCTGCGAACTCCGGCCAGTAGTCGCAGACCCCGGCGTCGTAGTCCAGCAGCCCCCGCGACACCGCGTGCGCGATCGTCAGGGCCGCCACCCCTTTGGTGGTGGAGAACAGGTTGACCATGGTGTCGGGCCGCCACGGCGTTCTGGTCGTGCCGTCGCGGTAGCCACCCCACAGGTCGACGACCTTGACCCCGTCCCGGTAGACCGCCAGGGCGGCGCCGATTTCCCGGCCGGCGGCGAAGTTGGCTCGGAACGCATCGGCGAGATTGCCGTAGCCATGCTCCACCTCGCCGCCGATGAGGTGAGGCGAGACGTCGACCTTGAGCACCATGCGCCGATTCTCGCGGCCGGCGCACCCGAGCATGCCGTTTCCGGGAGAAAGCCTCGCGGCCATGCGGCGCCCGCGCCGTCGGTAGGCTCGTCGGCATGCTGTCCTTCCTGCCCGGGATCCCCGGCGCCGACACCCTGCGTGACATGGCCCGCAAGGTCGACACCGCCCGCCACCACGGCGTACCAGCCGGTGTGGTGCTCGAACTGGACCTGCAGTCCGCTCCCCCGGAGACCGCCGGTTTCGACCCGCTCAGCTTCGTCACCGGCGGCGGCCGTCCCATGCTGCTGCGCGACGCCGTCGCCGCCATCCACCGGGCCGCCGACGACGACCGGGTCGCCGGACTGATTGCCCGCGTGCAGCTCACGGCCGCACCGGCCGCCGCCGTGCAGGAGTTGCGGGAGGCGATCGCCGCCTTCACCGAACGCAAGCCGTCGCTGGCGTGGGCCGAGACCTACCCGGGCACGCTGTCGTACTACCTGGCCTCGGCGTTCGGCGAGGTGTGGATGCAGCCGTCGGGCACCGTCGGGCTGGTCGGCTTCGCCACCAACGCGCTGTTCCTGCGGGACGCCCTGGACAAGGCGGGCATCGAGGCGCAGTTCGTCGCCCGCGGCGAATACAAGTCGATGGCCAACCTGTTCACCCAGGACCACTACACCGATGCGCATCGTGAGGCCGACTCCCGCCTCATCGAAAGCCTGCACACCCAGGTGTGGCAGGCCATCGCCG
>ERZ724513.918-NODE-918-length-14827-cov-3.146223_pt1 | contig 14827 bp, 7 predicted proteins | sample MGYA00376046_ERZ724513 | MGnify/ENA primary metagenome ERZ724513 (study PRJEB28724, sample SAMN07190883) | activated sludge metagenome | isolation source: activated sludge of sewage treatment plant in Hong Hong | place: Hong Kong | collected 2016-03-17 ...
CGCGCCACCACGTCAAACGAGGTCAGTCCAGTCGGTTTGTCGACGAGTAGTACGCCGTCCATCGAAATCACTCTCTGCTTGGGAGCTGCGGATGCGCTGCGTCAATGCTGCGCGGCTGTGTGGATTGGTCGCGACTGTGGCTGCTACAGAAACAGATCGGCCAGTGCTTGCTGAACCAGTCCCGACACAAGCTGTACTTTGTAGCCGTTGCGTGAAAGCGGAGTCGCTCCGTTCACGGCGGCTTGACCGATCTTGCGGATGCGCTCTGCATCAAGCGACGGACTCTGTAACAGCATCGTCTCTGCCGTGCGTGCGCGATACGGAACCGGAGCCACCGATCCCAGGATGATGCGCACCGCTTCCGGGGCCTTGTTTCCGCTTGTTCCTCGACGCAGTGAGATCGCCACTTCCGCGAGCGGCCAGTCAAAGCTCTGCTTGTGCTTGACCTTGCGATACAGGCTCTGTTCACCGGGAGCAGGACTGGGAATCCAGATGCTCTTGAGGATCATGTCCTCTTCCATCCGATTCTCTCGTCCGACGGCACCACCGGGCTGACTGGGACCGACCAGGAAGCTAGACAGTCGGGCAAAGCGCTCTCCCTGCGGAGTCTGAAGCAGCAGCACCGCATCCAGCGCGACCAGTGCCACTGCCGTTCCCGATGGATGCACTGCGCAGCACGGCTGGTTGTCAAAGATGGCGTGAAAGTCGTTTTCTCCGTCGCGGGCAAAGCAGACAGAGCCCCCTTTTTTCGCGCACAGATAGTCCGCCGATCGAAAGTACCAGCAGCGCGGACGCTGCAGCAGGTTTCCACCCAGCGTCGCAACCTGACGAATCTGTGGCGTGGCAATCTGCGCAGCAGACGCGCTTAGCGCAGACGCTTTGGACTGAATCAGCGCGCTGTGTGCAAGCTCGGTCAGCGTCGTCAGCGTACCAATGCGCAGACAGTCTCGTCGCGGCGGCGGACTTCCGTTGTCACCACCGGGAAGCAGTCGCCACACGCCTTCAGGAATCGCATCGGCTTTCACTTCGCTGATGTCGCGCAGGGCCTGTGGTTTTTCGTCGAGCAGACGAATGTTGATGAGCCGTCCCGGCTGCTCGATGCCTTCCTTCATCAGGTCGAGGACATCGATGCCGCCTGCTTTGAGCCGCGCCGGACCGCCTTTGTTGCTACTCAGCTCGTCGAGCGTCTGCTGGATGGTGCGTGGAATGGTCAGCGTAAACGAGTTCATGGCGTTACTTCCCCGCGCTGGCGAGTGCAGCGAGCACCTTGGCCGGAGTGATCGGCAGCTCGCGAATGCGGACGCCGATGGCGTTGTAGACCGCGTTGGCGATCGCGGCTGCGGTTGGGACTGTCGCTGGCTCTCCGATTCCGCTCGCATCCGTCGAAGAACGTCCGCGCAGATCTTCCAGCAGGATCACGTCGATCTTGGGCACATCGAGCGCACCTGCGACCTTGTACTGCTCGAAGTTGCCGTTGAGGATTCTGCCAGTCTTCGGATCGAGCCGGCGTTCCTCGAACAGCGCGTACGACAGACCTTGGATGATGCCGCCGTGGATCTGGTTTTCGATGAGCAGCGGGTTGACCGGACGTCCGCAGTCGTGGCCCGCGACGATGCGCAGCACGTTGACGACGCCGGTGAGCGTGTTTACCTCGACCTCTGCGAACTGAACGCCACCAAGCTGCGCGGCAAACTGGCCTCGTCGTCCCGTGACTGTCGCACCGTAGTCGGGCCCTCGGGTCGCGCTACCGAGCACTTCCGCCCGTCGCATCCGCGCGCACGCTTTGTCAAACGGAAGCGGTGCGGTGGGCTTTCCTGCTTTCACTCCGACGACGGCTCCGCCGGTTAGCTCGGGAACTTTGTCCAGTCCCAGGACCGCTTGTAGCTCGGTAAGGAGCGCTCGCTTTGCGGCGAAGGCTGCTTCGCGCGCAGCCGGTGTAATCGACGCGGTGGTCACGCTTCCGCCCGAGCCTGGACCCGGTGGCAAGCGGGTATCGCCGATGGTGACTTTGACCTTGGTGATGGGAACCTGAAGCTCTTCGGCGACAACCTGCGCGAGCGGAGTGCGAATGCCGCTGCCGATGTCTTGAACGCCGGTCAGAACCTCGACGCTGCCGTCGCGATGGATGCGAACCTCGGCGCTGGAGTCCATGTTGACCAAGTGATACCAGCAGCCCTGCGCCATGCCGCTGCCCCGACGGACTTCACCCAGCTTGCCGCTTCGCTTGCCTTGTCCTGCGGCGGTGCGACTTGCCCAGCCAAACGCCGATGCTGCGCGCTGACGCTGCTCTTTTCGTGCGGGATGGCTGTCGTTTTTGTCACGGAGCGCGACGGGATCGAGGTGAAGCCGCTCGGCCAGCTCGTCCATCGCTTGTTCCAGCGCAAACGCCCCTTGCGGATGACCCGGAGCGCGAAAGGCCGCGAGCGGTCCGCTGTGCGTAAAGACATCCGATTCCTCGACGTAGACCGCCGGGCAGTCGTACATCGACAGCGCTGGACCGCCAAAGCCCGCGCCTGCGCCCGCGCCGCCGAAGCCAAAGCCTTTGACCTCGATGGCGGTGAGCTTTCCGTCGGCAGCAGCAGCCAGCGCCACGGTCTGTTCCGAACCGGGACGATTGCCGACCGCGAGGTGTTCTTCGCGACGATCCAGCATGATCCGCACCGGCGCTTTGGCTTCCTTGGCCAAAAGCGCTGCCAGCACGCCGTAGTTTCCCGCGCCGAACTTTGCCCCGAAGCCGCCGCCGCAATAGTCGGTGATGACGCGGACCTTGCTCTGCGGGATGCCGAGGTATTCAGCCAGCTCATCGCGCACCGAAAAGATGCCCTGCGTCGACGCCCAGACCGTTAGCTCGTCGCCAGTGCGATTCCACTCTGCACACAGACCATGCGTTTCCAGCGCCGAGTGCGTCTGCACCTGCGTCTTGTACGTCGCGCGCACGCCCTGCGGTCCCGCAAGCAGCGCCTGTGTCACCTGTGTCGCTTGCTTGTCGACGTCACGGCCTCGCGGAGCGCTGCGCTTGGGGCCGCGGACATTGCCCACTTGGTTGAGCTTGTCTTTGCTGCCGCCGCCACCCGCCGAGCCCCTGGCCGTCACCGGCTGCGCAAACACCTTCGGCGCCGAGGGCTGCCGCGCTTCCGTCGGATCGACGACGAACGGCAGCACATCGTAGTCCACCTTGATCTTGCCAAGTGCCGCAGTGGCCTGTTCCATCGTCTGCGCAGCGACGGCAGCAATCGGCTGTCCATAATAGCGCACCGACTGAACCTGCGTCGTCTTGCCACTGCCATCGTCCGCAATCCCCAGCAGGTGAGGCAGCGCCAGCGCCGCTTTGACGCCTGGCATCTTCAGCGCTTCGCTCACGTCGATGCGATGAATCCGCGCGTGCGGATGCGGCGAGCGCAGCACTTTTCCATGCAGCATGCCGGGCCGCACGATGTCCGACGTGTAGCGCGCCCGACCGCTTACTTTTTCGATGCCATCGACGCGCGGCGTTGCCTTGCCAACCTGCTGAAGGCTCGCGTTTGGCTGCCAAGCGGGAGGCGTTGATTCGGGAACCTCTCGCTGTTCGCTGTGGATTCCCGCGCCGACGATGCCAACCGGAACTTCGATCTGGCTCACTTGGCTGCTCCTTTGGCGGCGCTGAGCGTCGCGTCAACGATGTGCGGATACGCGCCACAGCGACACAGGTTCCCGGCAATCGCAGCGCGAACATCTCCGTCGGAAATCGTCGCCAGCTTGCCTTCCGCCTTCGCCTGTTCGTACAGCGCCGCGCAGCTCATCAGCATGCCCGACGTGCAGTAGCCACACTGAAGCGCGTCCTTTTCCACAAACGCCGTCTGAAGCGGATGCAGCGCCGGACCTTTGCTCAGTCCTTCGACGGTGGTGACGGCTTGCGGCTCACGGCCTGGAATGCCCGCGACATCGATCGCCAGCGTTAGACAGGACAGCGTCGGAGCGCCCGCCACCCAGACCGTACACGCGCCACAGCCACCGCGATCGCAGCCCACCTTGGTGCCGGTCTGACCCAGCTTGTCGCGCAGCACCGTCGCCAGCGTATCGCGCGGCTCGATCATCACCTTCTGCGGCTTGCCGTTTACAAGCAGCGTCACCGGAATCGCGCCCGGACCCAGCACCTGCGCGGGCGGCGTCACGACTTTGGCGGGAACGGCTGCGGCTGCAGCCTCTGCGACGGGCACCGATAGGATGGCTGCGGCGGATGCGGCGCCTCCCGTGTGCTTGAGAAAGCTGCGTCGAGACAGTCCAGCCGAAGCGTCGGGACCGGACTGCGACTGAGAACCATCAGCGGAGACGTTGGGATCGCCCTTGCTCATGCCGCGACCTTAGCAAGAAACCGACTCTGCTGCGTAGCGCGAACGATCACAGCTTGTGCGCCCGCGATTCCGTCCGGTCTTTCGCCTGCGCACACACACCACGTAGATGCAAAGGAATTGCAGTTACGACAGCGACTCTAGCTCCGCTTGCAGAGACTCCCAGCGCGGATACATCGCTTCCAGCTGCTTCTGGATGTCTGCGAAGCGCTGCTGCACTTGCTTGGCCTTTTGGGGATCCGAATACAGCGTAGGGGAAGACAGCGTCTTTTCTAGCTCTCCCTTTTCCTGTTCCAGCGCGGTGATCTGCTGTTCCACCGTCTCAAGCTGCTGTTTGACAGGACGAATCCGCAGCGCGCGCGCTTCCCGTTCTTGGGCCTTCATCCTGCGCCGATCTTTGTCGCTTTCTTCTGCGCGACCGGCTGAAGCGGAATCCGCTCTTCCTGCTGCTTTTCCGCGAACAGATCCGGTGGAATCTGCGATCAAATCGGAGCGCTGCGCACTCTGTTCCAAATGATACAGATATGCATCTAGGTTGCCGCTCCACTCGACAATGTGGCCTTTTTGAACGTCCCAGATCTTGGTCGCAAGCTGGTTGATGAAGCTGCGGTTGTGCGAAACAAACAGCAGCGTTCCGCCGTATTCCTTCAGCGCTTCCGCCAGCTTTTCCGACGAGTCCAGGTCCAGGTGGTTTGTCGGTTCGTCCATCAGGATCAGGTTTGACGGAATCACCAAGAGCCTTGCCAGTGCCACCCGTGCGCGCTCTCCTCCCGAGAGCACCGCGATCTTTTTGTCGACATCATCCCCTTGAAACAGAAACGATCCGAGCACGCTCCGTACGGCGGACTGCGGCTTGTCTGGAACCAGCGACCACACTTCTTCTAGGACTGTGCGCTCGCGATCAAGCTGTTCGGTGTGATGTTGTGCGTAGTAGGCAGGCTGTACGTTGTGGCCCAGCGTGATGCTGCCACCGTCGAGCGTTAGCTCTTTGGCAATCAGCTTAAGGAGCGTTGTCTTGCCCGCTCCGTTTACACCGATGATGGCCACCCGATCGCCGCGCTCCAGCGTCTTTGTCACCGATTGATAGATGACCTTGTCACCAAAGCGCTTGTCGATCTGATCGATGCGAATCACTTCCCGACCGGATCGCGTCACTTCAGGAAAGCGGAAGCGCACCGTCGAGTGATGATCGCGCACTTCGATGACTTCGGATCGCTCAAGCTGCTTGATGCGACTTTGAACCTGGCGCGCTTTGGTGGCTTTGTAGCGGAAGCGATCGATGAAGCGCTGCGTAACGGCGCGCTCTTCCGCTTGACGGCGGGCGCGGATCTCCAGGTTCAGCTCTTCCTCTGCACGCTGACGGCGATAGGAGTCGTAGTCACCCGGATAGGATCGCAGTCCTTCCGGTTCAAACGTCATCACGCGGCGAATCTGACGATTCAAAAACTCGCGATCATGGCTGATGAGGAGCAGCGCTTTGGGAAACCGACGCAGGAACTGATCAAACCAAGTCAGCGACGGAATATCCAGGTGGTTGGTCGGCTCATCCAGCAGCAGCAGATCCGGCTCTAGGAGCAGCAGTCCGGCCAGCGCCGCGCGCATCTTCCAGCCCCCGGAAAACGTCGTGATGTCGCGCTCAAACTCTGCTTCCGCAAAGCCAAGTCCCGCCAAGATGCTCTCGGCACGATGTCGTCCGTAGCGCTCCTCAAAGTCCGCAAGCCGCGTGTGCAGATCCGCCAGGCGCTCACCCAGCTCGATCCGCACCTCGTCTTCTTCTGCGGACGCTAGATCCGCTTCCAGCATCGCAATCGACGCGCGCAGCTCATCACTGCCCGGCACAACCGATCGCACCGAATCGACCAGCGTTCCCGGTGGCAGCGCCAAGATGTCTTGCGGCAGATAGCCAACTTTGACTCCGCGCGCAAAGTGGATCTCGCCTCCGTCCGGCTCGCGCTCTTGGGCCAGCAGCCGCATCAGCGTGGACTTTCCTGATCCGTTCGGACCGATCAGCCCCACTCGGTCGCCTGGCTGGATCGCGAAGCTTTCTTCGTCGAGGATTTGCTTTTTTCCAAACGAAATTGATAGCTGTTCCGCTGTGACAATCGACATAGGATGATGACGTAGGCTACTGCGAGCCGTGGGCTTGTGACCACCTTCGCGTGAAGGAATCGCAGTGCCGACGGACCAAGACAGGCTGATGACGACGATGGCGAAACACTTGTGCGAGCGGCTGCGGAGCTTGTCTCTTGGGTCGATTCCTCCGTGGCTGCTGCTGACGCTGCTGGCTTCAAGCTGCTCGCGAGAGCCGCTGCTGCCGCCGGATCTGGGTCTGGCGTGTACGATGACGGGACCTTCGGCGTGTAAGCCGGATGCGAGCGTGTCTGTGGCAGACGGAATGTCGATGTCCGACGCCATGCCGATCCCCGATGCGATGAGCGGACCGCGTCCCTGCGCAAGCGATTCCGACTGTGTGATGTCGTGTGTGATGGGCGCGCTCGGCTGCAAGTGTGCGACCGTGATGATGGGCAGTCTGCAGTGTGTCCCGATCTGTCGCGTGACGGCGGACTGTCCCAAGCCGCCGATGGGAACGGTCAGCTGTGACACCACGCGCGGCATCTGTCTGGTGATGCGATAAGCCCAAACAGGAATCGGAAACAGAGTCCGAAACAGAGTCCGAAACAGAGTCCGAAACAGAGTCCGAAACAGAGTCCCTTTCGCGTCTGATTACGGATGGTATTCGGAATAGGTGTCGGTCTGCATCGTATCGCCCACTGGCGTCGTCACCGTCACTTGCAGCGGGAAGACACTGGCTGCCATGTTCTGGGTCTGATCACGCGACAGAAACTGAAGCGTGCCGGAATACTCGCTGGGCAGGTTCATGTTGATGACGCCAATCAGCGGTGACAGCTGCTTGCTCAGCTCTTTGGTATCAAGCGGCAGCCGCACCGTGCTGGCATTGTCACCGCTGGGTATGGTCATCGCGAGCGGATTCCACGGGGTCCTACAGTCCTTGCTTGACGGACAAGTGGCTGGCGCTGAAGTCGGAAGCTGTCCGATGACAGTCGTTCCGCTGAGCAGTCCCCAGCCATACACCACCAGCTTGTTGGTGGTGCTGCCGTAGACGCCCGAGATCTCGCGCTCCAGTGCGGTGATCGTCGGTCGGCGGACCGGATAGCACGTATCGGTGGTGCCTGGCTTGGGGGTGACCATCCGAATCGTCCGCAGCGGTGGATCTGAGCTGTCAGGCACGGACAGATTGAGCGTCAATGAAAGCAGCGCTGTGGTGCTGGCGCTGTCGTTCTGAAGGGGGGCCGAAAAGATGCGATGAATGCAGCCTCCCGATGCCAGCATCAGATCGAGCGTTCCCTTGCGGCCCTGCGAGGCAACGTCTTCGCTGAGATCGAGCGTGAGTCCAAACGTAAACGCTCCGTCCGGGCGGTTGCGGACATCGAAGGTCAGCTCTTGGATGCCGCCCACTTTATTGGTTGGATTTGCGAGCGAGACGTTTACGTACAGGGTGTCTTCCGTGGCATCGATTCCTGTCAGCGAAATCCGAAACTCCGGTGTCTCATTGCAGCTCGTTAGACAGAGCAGCGAACAGAGTGCTCCAGAAAGCAGCTTGAGATGCGACATGGGAACGACTCCTAAAACGTAAGTGCAAAGTTAAGATGTTGGGTTCCACCGTCGGTCTTGGACCGGGCGTTGACCCCAACTGGCACCGCAACCACGATGCCCGCTGTGATCGCCGCTCCCGAGATGAGCAGCCAAAACCACGCCGACTTGTAATAGGGCTTTTTGTACTTGCTCAGCTCTTTTTGAACCGCTTCCCGACGCGCTCTCTCTTCGGCCAGATCCAGCTCGGACTGTTTTTTCTGCTGCTGCAAGGACAGCTCGATCTTTTCTTTGGCTTGGACCGCTGCAATCAGCGCGGTGAGCGTCTGGACGTAGCCTTTGGCCTCGGGAACCAGCGCATGATCAGGATACGTCGTGATCATCTGCTGATAGGCATCGCGGGCTTCCTTGGGGCGCAGCGCCTTGCGATACGCTTGTCCCGCGTTAAACAAAAGGACTGCGTTCGGACTCTGGGCATACGCCGCGAGCAGGTGATCCCCGGCCTCTGCGTACTTGTTTTGCCGAAACAGCGTCTGCGCAAGCTGAATGTGCTGTTCGCTCGTCAGTGAATCAGCAGCGGACGGACTCGATGCAGGCGCAGGCTCTGGCTCGCTTGTCGCGGAAGGAGCCTGTGCAGCCTGTGGATCGGAAGGAGTCTGCGCAGCAGAAGGAGCCTGCGCAGCAGAAGGAGCCTGCGCAGTAACGACGGAAGTGGACGGACTTGGGACAGCGGGTTCTGCTGCAAAGCTTGGGATACTGAAGCCGAGTATCAGAGATCCCAGGAGAGCGGTTGAACCTGCGAAACGGAGTCTCTGTGTCATGGCGGCTCGGACTCGCTGTAAGGGGCGTGTTACGGATCTCTCCACACGCCGATGTCAGAGCCTGTGGCCGACTTGGGCTTCGGCTTTTCGACCGGCTTTTCGACCGGCTTTTCGACCGGCTTTTCGGCTGGTGGCTCGGCTGGCGCTGCGGCGCGGTCGGCGGGCTTTTCGGCCATCGCACGAACCGGCTTGGTCATCTTCATCATCTTTTTCGGAGGCGCTTTGCCGGCCTTCATCGGCTCGCTCGGTTCGGCGGGCTCGGTGGCTTTGGCCTTTTCGTCGGAAGCAGCGGCAGGCATGGCGGGCACCACCGGCGTCACGGGTTCGACGGGCCTGGGCGGCTCAGGTGGGGGCGCAAGCTCCTTGGGCTGCGTCACGCTCGGCATTGGTGATGCAACGGGCTTGGTCCGCTGCGCCGGATTGGACATCGTCGCGAGCATCGCTCCGAGCAGCACGAGCACCAGCGCGCCGACCACCAGCGGGGTCTTGGGCCTTTCAACGGTAGGCTGCGTGTGCGGCCCCGACTTGAGCTGCGATCCCGACGGAACGCGCTGCTCTTTGGATGTCTTTCCCGACCGACTGACATCACCGACCGTCTCGGCCAGCGGATCGAGCGTCAGATCGCCTCCGACGCCGGTTCGACGTGGCACGCGCGGAATCCGTACGCCTTCCACGAGCGGCGAGCCTTTGCCCGACACACCCGGCAGCATCTGGTCGAGTCGCTGCGCGATCTCGGTCATCGTCGGACGCTCGGACGGCTCTTTGCGCAGCATCTGATCGATCAGGTCGTCCAGATCCTGCGGCGCAGCTTGCGCACAGTCACGCAGTCGCGGCGCGGCCTTGAACATGTGCTGACGCATCAGCGCTGCCGCCGTATCGGCATGAAACGGCAGCCGTCCGGCGATCATCTCGAACATCATCGCCCCGAGCGCGTAGACATCGACCTGCGCGTTCAGATCCTCGCGTCCTTCGCACTGCTCCGGCGACATATACAGCGGTGTTCCCAGGATCATGCCGACCGTCGTCTTGCGCACCGGCCCGTCGAGAAACTTGGCAATGCCGAAGTCGAGCAGCTTCACCCGCTCCCCCAGCGGCGCAACACTATCCGGCACCACAAAGATGTTTTCCGGCTTCAGGTCGCGATGGACGATGTTTTTGGCGTGGATGACGCTGAGGGCGGCGGCGATCTGACGGGACAGCTCGACCACCATGTGCAGGCCGAGTCCTTTGCCTTCGTCTTGGGCACGCTCTAGGCGGGTGAGCAGCGGCTCTCCGTCTAGAAATTCCATCATGATGTAGGCAGTCCCGTCGTCGAGCTGCCCGTAGTCCATGATCTTTACGATGCTGGAGTGCTGCGCCAGGCTGATGGCTTGTGCTTCGTTGAAGAAGCGCTGAACCACCTTGTCATCGGATGACATCTCCTTGTGGAGCACTTTGATGGCGACGCGCTGCTGGATTCTGTCGTGGACGGCTTCGAACACGACGCCCATGCCGCCTTGGCCGATGCGCCGACGGATGGTGTAGTGGCCAATCCTGCGGCCTATCAGGTGATCCGACGTGGAAGCCGGGCTCTGTGGAGCGGGCATCGTAATGCTGTCCTTGCGTCAAACGAATGGACGCGCGGGGCGTAGCCGAAGTTCCCAAGTCAATCGGGCCAGGTGGACTACTGCCCCTCGTCGCGCTGTTTGCGTTAGCCCTTCATCATACCGCGACTTTGGCGCATGGGCCACGGGTAACAGCCGGGGACGGAGCGGCCTGGACGGACCACTTATCGCGCGCCCTGATTCCGCGATATGATGGACCGATTTGCATGCGGCTGGCTGCGACCCACGGGGTGCCTTGGGGGCAGCGGTCGCCTGGGCCTTTCGAGGGAAACATGCGCAGAGCGATCTGGGTCTTTTTGCTATCGCTGGTTGTGTCACTGGCTCTGGGGAGCCTGCAGGGCGCGAGTGCTCGCGTGGGGGTGCCGGTGCGTCCGGGGCCGGTGGGGCCGGGGCCTTCGCCCGATGCGCAGCAGAGCACGCTGCTTGGGGCGCTGTGGGCGGGGCGTCAGGCTCCGGCGGTTCCTGATGCGCTGCGTCCGTGGGTGCCGTGGGTGCTCCATGACCAGGAAGAAGCGCTGTGTCCTCGGCCCCTGGGCGAAGACGACGCCGACGAAAAGATGTGCGCCTGGCCCGCGCGGCTGCGGCTGGAGCTGCGTGCCAAAGGCGGTGGCTTTGTGTCGGTGGTGCGTGCGTTTCGACGGATGTCGGTGGCGCTGCCCGGTAGTGGCAAGCACTGGCCGCAGGATGTGCGCGTCGATGGTCAACCGGCGGTGGTGCTGGCCAAAGATGGCTCCGGTGGGGACGATGCCCAGCCAGAGATCACGGTCGCTGCGGGCACCCACAGCATCACCGGCACCTTTTTGTGGGACGAGCTGCCCGAGTCGCTCGAAGCGCCCAAAGAGGTCGGCATCCTGACCCTGTTTGTGGCGGGCTCGCAGATCCTGCATCCCAACCGCGACGAAGATGGCCGGGTCTTTTTGCAAAAAGAAGAAGGGGAAGACGAGCAGGACGACGACGCGCTCGATCTGTCGGTAAACCGCAAGCTGGAAGACGGCGTGCCGGTGGTGCTGCGGACCCGGCTGGACCTGCGGGTGTCCGGCAAGCGACGGGAAGTCCTGTTTGAGCGCGCGCTGCCCGAGCGGTTTGTGCCGATGAGCATCGACAGCGATCTGCCGGCGCGGCTGGAGTCCAGTGGCACGCTGCGGGTCCAGGTTCGTCCGGGGGCGCACGTCATTACGGTGGTCGCTCGCCACATCGGCCCGGTCGGCGAAGTGCGGCGTCCGCAGCCGCCCGCGCGCTGGCCCGCAGAGGAAGCCTGGGTGTTCGAGGCCAAGCCCGCGATTCGGATCGTGACCGTGGAAGGCGTCGAGTCGATCGATCCGCAGCAGACCTCGGTGCCGCCGGCTTGGCGCAGCCTGCCGTGCTACGCGGTGCATCCCGGTGACGCGGTGCGACTGGTGACGCAGCGGCTCGGGGACAGCCAGCCGCTCGCCGATGAGCTTCGTCTACACCGCGAGATCTTTCTCGACTTTGATGGCAACGGCTTTACGACCTCTGACCGGGTGAGCGGGATGCTGCACCGGGCCTGGCGCATCGAGGTGCTGCCGGGCACTGAGCTGGGGCGCGTCGCGGTCGGTGGCACCGATCAGCTGGTCACGATCGGCAAAGAGAGCGGTCGCGCCGGGGTTGAGCTGCGCCAAGGCCAGCTGTCGCTGTCGGCGGACAGTCGCCTTCCGTATTCGGCGGAGATCTCGGCGGTGAGCTGGAACGCGGACTTTCGCGAGGTGCGCAGCCGCCTGCACCTGCCGCCGGGCTGGCAGCTGTTTCACGCGAGCGGGGCCGACGACATTCCGGGGACGTGGCTGCGGCGCTATCACCTGATGGGCCTGTTTTTGACGCTGCTCGCGACGATGGGCGTGTGGCGGCTGTTTGGGACGCGCTGGGCGGTGCTGACGATCTGCGGGCTGCTGCTGGCCTGTCCGGTGTCCGAGCTGCCGCATGTCGCGGTGCTCGGGGTGCTGATGACCGAGGCGCTGCTGCGGGTGCTGCCCCACGGCAAGGCGCGCGGGGTGATCGCGGCGGGGCACTGGCTGCTGCGGGTGGCGATGGTGCTGACGCTGATCGGCTTTGCGACGACGCAGCTTCGCCATGGGCTGTATCCGGCGGTCGAGCGCAGCAGTGCGCAAGAGCTGGTCTTTGATGCCCCTGCGGAAGACAAGCCCGACGCGCCGCAGTATCAGCAGCAGTCCCCCGCGAGCGTGTTTGCCAAGCAGTCGGCGCTCGGTCAGCAGCAGGACGTGATGGGCGGGCTGGTGGGTCCGGGCGGCGGTGGGGGCGGCGTCGATGGTGATGCGTCCGAGAACGAAGTGCGCAAAGAAAAGCCCAAGGACCGTGACAAGCGGCTGGAACGGAGCGAGGACGCCGGGGTCCGCTTTGGCAAGCGCGATCCGGCCAGTCCATCGCAGTTTGCGCAGGCGGCCCCCAAGATCGCGGAAGAGCTGGACCTCGAGGCGCTGCAAGAACACCAGTCGAACTATATCAACTCCGACTCGCTGCCCGTGAAGAAGTCGCTGCCAGCGAAGAAGGCGTATACCCGCGTCCGCCGGACCCACGAGATCGATCCCAAGGCCATTGTGCAGACCGGACCGGGCCTGCCGCGCTGGTCGTGGAACAGTCACTCGCTGTCGTTTAGTGGTCGGGTCGAGCGCGCCCAGACGCTGCGGCTGTGGCTGATTCCGCCGTGGCTAAACCTCGTGCTGTCGGGGCTGCAAGTGGTGCTGATGGGGCTGCTCGGCGTGCGGCTGTGGGGCGTCGATCTGACCCTGGCGACGCTGCTACAGGGGCTGCGGGGGACGGGACGGCTGGCGCTGCTGGTGCTGGCGGGCGCGTGCCTTGTGACGCCGCAGACCGCGCGGGCGGAGCTGCCAAGTGGCGAGCTGCTGTCGGAGCTAAAAGAGCGGCTGCTCAAAGCGCCGGACTGTATGCCGCACTGCGCGGCCAGCTCGCGGCTGTCGCTGGAAGTCCAAGGCAAGCTGCTGCGGCTGCGGATGGAGGTCAGCGCGGCGGCTCAGACGGCGGTGCCGCTGCCGGGTCAGGCCAGTCAGTGGCTGCCCGAGCAGGTGCTGCTCGATGGCGCACCAGCGACCGCGCTGGCCCAGCGGGAAGGCGGTCATCTGTACCTGGTGGTCCCAGCGGGCAATCATCAGGTGATCTTGGAAGGGCGACTGCCGGTGCGTCCGACGGTGCAGCTCGCGCTGCCGCTGCTGCCGCGCCGGGTCGAAGCGCACGTCGAAGGCTGGGAGCTGGCCGGGCTGCATGAAGATGGCGTGGCCGATGAGACGCTCCAGCTGTCGCGGATCGAAAAGGACAGCAAGGACAGCGCGGAAGCCCCGACGCAGCTTCAGCAAGGGACGCTGCCGCCGCTTCTGACCGTGGAGCGCACCATCCAGATTGCCAAGCAGTGGGAGGTCGCCACGCGGGTCATTCGGCACACGCCGAGCGAGAGCGCGGTGGTGATCGAGGTGCCGCTGCTGCCCGGTGAGCACGTGACGAGCGCCGAGGTGCGGGTCCAAAACCGCAAGGTGCTGGTCAACATGGGGCCCAATGAGTTGACCTTTTCGTGGAAATCCAGCCTGCAAGAGACGGAAAACCTGACGCTGCAAGCGCCGGCGCAGGGCGAGCTAAGCGAGGAGTGGCAGCTGCTGGTGAGCCCGATGTTCCATGCCGAGCTGTCCGGCATCCCGCCGCTTCTGCCCGACAGCCCTGAGCTTGCGCGGCAGCCGGTGTGGCGGCCCTGGCCGGGGGAGCAGGTCGGCATTGCGCTGTCGCGTCCGGCGGCCAAGCCCGGTGCGGCGCTGACGATTGACCTGGCGCGGCTCGATCTGCGACCGGGCCTGCGTGCCACCGATGCCAAGCTGAAGCTGCGGATTCGGGCAAGCCGGGGCGGTCAGCACGTCCTCACGCTGCCGGAAGGAGCGACCGTGGAGTCGCTGTCTTCCGACGGCACGCAGCGTCCGGTGCAGCAGCAGGGCCGCACGCTGACCTTGCAGCTTGTGCCGGGCAGTCAGCAGCTCGACATCGCGTGGAGCCAGCCAGGCGGCCAGGCGCTGCGCTTTTTGTCGCCGGAGATCGACCTGGGCGCGGCGATGGTCAACGCCGAGATCCACCTGCACCTGGGCGACGGTCGCTGGGTGCTGCTGTGCTCGGGGCCTCGGCTGGGTCCGGCGGTGCTGTTCTGGGGCGAGCTGGTGGTGCTGATCCTGCTGTCGCTCATCTTGGGCCGGGTGCCGCTGACGCCGCTGCGGGCCCAGCACTGGCTGCTGCTTGGGATCGGGCTTTTGCAGGTGTCGCTCGTTACGGGGGCGACGGTGCTCGGCTGGTTCTTGGTGCTGGGGTATCGGCAGCGCGGCCCGGAGGTTCGGCACTGGGCGCTGTTTAACCTGCGGCAGGTGGCGCTGGTGATCTGGACGCTGATGATGGCGCTGGGGCTAATGGGCAACTTGCTCGTGTTGGCACGCGGGAC
>ERZ724513.920-NODE-920-length-14807-cov-11.629406_pt1 | contig 14807 bp, 16 predicted proteins | sample MGYA00376046_ERZ724513 | MGnify/ENA primary metagenome ERZ724513 (study PRJEB28724, sample SAMN07190883) | activated sludge metagenome | isolation source: activated sludge of sewage treatment plant in Hong Hong | place: Hong Kong | collected 2016-03-17 ...
CGGTGAGGATGGCGATGTCCTGCAGCATGGCCTTGCGGCGGTCGCCGAAGCCCGGGGCCTTGACGGCCACGGACTTGAAGGTGCCACGGATCTTGTTCACGACGATGGTCGCGAGGGCCTCGCCCTCGAGGTCCTCGGCGATGATCGCCAGCGGCTTGCCGGCCTGCATGACCTTCTCCAGGATCGGCAGCAGGTCCTTGACCGCCGAGATCTTGGAGTTCGCGATGAGGATGTAGGGGTCCTCGAGCACGGCCTCCATGCGCTCCGGGTCGGTCACGAAGTAGGGGGAGATGTAGCCCTTGTCGAAGCGCATGCCCTCGGTGAGCTCGAGCTCGAGGCCGAAGGTCTGGCTCTCCTCGACGGTGATGACACCTTCCTTGCCGACCTTGTCCATGGCCTCGGCGATGATCTCGCCGATCTGCGGGTCAGCGGCGGAGATGGACGCGGTGGCAGCGATCTGCTCCTTGGTCTCGACCTCCTTGGCCATCCCGAGCAGCTGCTCGCTGATGGCCTCGACCGCCTGCTCGATGCCCTTCTTGAGTGCCATCGGGTTCGACCCGGCAGCGACGTTGCGAAGGCCCTCGCGCACCAGCGCCTGGGCGAGCACGGTCGCCGTGGTGGTGCCGTCACCAGCCACGTCGTCGGTCTTCTTCGCGACCTCCTTGACCAGCTCGGCGCCGATCTTCTCGTAGGGGTCCTCGAGCTCGATCTCCTTGGCGATGGACACACCGTCGTTGGTGATCGTGGGGGCGCCCCACTTCTTCTCCAGGACGACGTTGCGGCCCTTCGGTCCGAGGGTTACGCGAACTGCGTCGGCGAGGGTGTTCATGCCGCGCTCAAGGGCCCGGCGTGCTTCCTCGTCGAAAGCGATGATTTTCGCCATCGGTTGACTTTCCTCCCGTAAATGGGGTGGTCATGTGGGCGGGGTGCCCGCGACGGACGGCCGATCGCCGTGCGGTCACGTCCCGCGCGGCCAGAGCGGCCTCACCCTGTACCCAGTTAGCACTCTCCCGCTGAGAGTGCTAGAGCCATTGTTAGCACTCTAGGGCCGAGAGTGCAAGTGTCGAGGGGGTGCCGGTCCTCGCGACGAGCCTCGCTCGGTCTCGTCTACTGAGGCAACGTTGGGGGATCAGAGCGGTCCGGTCCGGGGTCACCGCATGCCCATGCGTCATTTCCCTAAGTGGAAGTCCCGACACGCCAGAAATGTGACCCTGATGGCGGCGTGTCGACCCCAACTCCGACAGGTAGTTCAGACCGGGTCGCCGCTGAGCGGTCAGTCCTCGAACGATTCCAGATCGTGCAGGACGTCCTCGGAGAACTCCTCCTCCTCGCCGCCGTCCTCTTCGTAGTGCATCGCCGATTCCTCGGCTGACAGGTCGGTGGTGTCGTGGGTGTCCCACGCGATCTCCTCGGACGTGAGGTCGTTACCGTCCTCGTCGTCCTGGGATACCAGATGACCTATGCGGTGGTCCTGTCCGTTACGGATCTCGGTGAACTCCGGTCCGTCAGTGCCCAACTCCCGGCTCAACTCGCCCCACAGTTGCGCGACAACCTCATCGCCGGGACGATCTCCGAACTCCCTGCTCATGATGGCTCCTTGTCCGCTGCTACCTCCAGCGTACCCACGCGGACGCACCATGGTGCCGCCGAAGCACAGGATCACTTGCCGCGCTTGAGGGTCACCGTGAATCGTTGGACAGAGGCAACTCCGCGGGGGTCGCTGGTGACCCGCAGGGTCGCCTTCAGCTTGCCCAGACGCTTCAGCGCCCGCTTGCCCTTGGCCGAGAGCTTGACGGTCGCCTTGCCGGCCCCGGCGCCGCTGAAGGTGCCCTTCGCGCTCCCGAGTTTCACGCTGATGCGTTTGGCTGCTGTCGACCGAACGGAGCTGGCCGGGAGCATCGTCACGAGGTTCGCCACGTAGTCCTCGCCGGGGTTGCCCTGCAGGGCGAAGACTGCTTTCCCGCGCTTGACCACCTTGGTCGAACCACCCTTGAGTGTGACGGCGGTGCGTGCGCCGGGTGCCGGCGCGGGGGTCGTGCCCGGCTCAGTCGGGCTGCCTCCCGGCGCGCTGCCGACGGACACCCGGCCGTCGAACGAGAAGGCGAGGCACACCGTGGGGCTGGCACAGCCGAGGCTGCGGATGTCGTCGGATCCGCCCGTCGTCGTGCCGAACAGGGCAGGGAGCACGGACCAGTCCCCGGCGGCGGTCGCCCCCGCCCGATCAGTGTCGGCCACCGACCGGGTGTCGGTGAACGACCCCTTGGTCGCGAAGGTGGCGGTCACGCACCGCAGCGCCGAGGCGTTCTGCACGCAGTCGATGGCCGCCGGCAGGGACGGGTCCGGCAGCGTCGACCGGGTCCAGGTCGTGCGGTCGGTGGAGACGTACACGCCACCGTCTGCAGGGTTGGGGAAGCCGCTGCCATCGGTGACGAGCATGCACACGGACGACACGCAGGAGATCCCGGAAGGCTTCAGATCTGGTGCCAGACCGCCGGGGAAGCGGGCCTGCGTGAACGCCACGCCGACACCGGCGCTGTTGGTGGCATGGATGCCGTAGTCGCTGACCGCGAGGCACGCGCTGCCGAGACAACTGATGTCGTTGAACGAACTGATCGGCGGGACGGGCATGGCCGTCCAGTTGGCATTGCCCGTGAAGGGTGCGACTCCGTAGGTGTTGTTCCAGTTGACGTTGCGGTAGCCGTTGGTCACGCACAACGCCGGGCTGGGGCAGCTGATGCTTGTGCCCACCAACCCGGACAGGGGTGCGGACTCACTGAAGGCCCCCGCCGCGGGGTTCGTGGACGTGGCCACGATGTTCGAGCGGATCGCGATGCAGAAGTCCGCGGTCGGGCAGGACACGTCGTTGTACCCCGAGCCCCCGGTCGTGAGCGCCACGGTCCACGAGGACGGGTTCGCCGGCGCGGTCGAGACCAGGATCACCGACCCGTTGGGCCGGGCGGTCCCCACGGCCACGCACAGACTGGGGGTGGGGCAGTCGACGGCGTTGATGATGGGCGCGCCGGGGAGTGCGGATGGCGCGCTCCAGGTCAGCGGGTCCGCTGATGCCGGTCCGACCCCTATGGACAGGAGTGCCGTTCCAGCGACGACGGCAAGCAGGGTCCGCAGGCGTTTGCGCATAGGTGACTGTAACGCCGCACAGCAGCGCTGGACAGGGGTCGTTCAGGCCTTGCCTTGGTTGGCTACAGCAGCAGCGGCAGTGGCGGCCGCCTCCGGATCCAGGTACTTGCCGGGGCCGAGGATCTTCATGTCCTCGTCGAGTTCGTAGACCAGTGGGATGCCGGTGGGGATGTTCAGGCCCGCGATGTCCTCGTCGGAGATCCCCTCGAGATGCTTCACCAGCGCCCGGAGCGAATTGCCGTGCGCGCCCACGAGCACCGTGCCGTGGGTCATCAGGTCGGGCACCACGGCGTCGTACCAGTAGGGGAGCATGCGCTTCACCACGTCCTGCAGACACTCGGTGAGCGGGCGGATCTCAGGCGGCAGGTTCGCGTACCGGGGGTCGTCGAACTGTGAGTACTCGTTCTGCGGATCGATGGGCGGCGGCGGGGTGTCGTACGACCGGCGCCACAGCATGAACTGCTCCTCGCCGAACTCTTCAAGCGTTTGCTTCTTGTTCTTGCCCTGCAACGCTCCGTAGTGGCGTTCGTTGAGGCGCCAGGACCGGCGCACCGGGATCCAGTGCCGGTCGCACTGCTCGAGTGCGAGGTTCGTGGTGCGGATGGCCCGTCGCAGCACCGAGGTGTGCACGACCTCCGGCAGCACACCGGAGGCGGACAGGAGTTCGCCGGCCTTGCCGGCCTCGGTCACGCCCTTCTCGGTGAGGTCGACGTCGACCCAGCCGGTGAAGAGATTGAGTGCGTTCCATTCGCTCTCGCCGTGGCGCAGCAGGATCAGAGTGCTCATGGCACCCAAGGTAGCGAGACACGTATCCGGGATGCGGTCGGGGCGTGCCCGGACGTCACACGTCGTCGGGGCGCAGGTGTTCGAAGGCGGCGAGGTTCGCGGTGGACTCGCCCCGGGACAGCCGCCAGCGCCATTCCTTCTCGATGGCCGACCGGAAACCGAGTTCGAGGATCGTGTTGAAGGATCCGTCGGCCTCGCTGAGAGCCGCCCCCATGACCTGGTCCAGGATCTCCGGGGTGACGGCGGCCGCCGGGATGCGACCGACGAGGTAGATGTCCCCGAGCTGGTCGATCGCGTAGGCGACGGCGAACAGGCGTCGGTTGCGCTCGAGCAGCCAGCGGTGCACGGCCTCGACGTTCTCGTCCGGGTGTCGTGCCACGAAGGCGTTGATGGACAGGGAGTGCTCACCGGCGACCAACGAGCAGGTGGTGCGCAGCTTGTGCTCGCCCGGCAGCACGACCGTGCAGGTGTTCCCGGCGATCTCGAAGTCGAGTCCCGATGCCTCGCACCACGCGATGACGTCGTCGATCACGCGTACCGCCGCATGAGCGTGGGCCGTGCCTCCAGAACCGCTTCGTACGCCTGCTGGGTGGCCTGTGCTGTGCGGCCCCAGCTGAACTGCTCGGCATGCCGGCGGGCGGCATGGGACATCCACTCGCGGCGGCCCGGTTCGACGATCAGGGACTCGAGTGCGCTGGCGAAGTCCCGGGGGTCGTGTCCGGCCACAAGCACGCCGCCGTCGCCCACCGCGGTCGTCAGCCCGCCGACCCTGCTGGCCACGACCGGTGTGCCGCACGCCTGTGCCTCGACTGCGACGAGCCCGAAGGACTCCGAGTAGCTGGGCACAACGACGACATCTGCGGCCCGGTACAGGTCGGGCAGGCGGTCACGGGGGATGGGGTCCATGAGGTGCACCACGTCCTGCAGTCCGAGGTCCGCGATGAGTTTCGGCAGTTCCTCTGCGCGCTCGATGCCGGATCCGGAGGGACCGCCGTTGATGATCACTTTGAGGCGCGGACGCCACTCGGGGTGCCGCACGACCAGCTCCGCCGCCGCCGCCACCAACACATCGGGGGCCTTGAGAGGCTGCAGCCGTCCGACGAACAGCAGCACGATGTCGTCGTCGGACAGTCCGTACTGCACGCGACCGGCGGCCTGGGACCCGGGCCGGAACGTACGCAGGTCGACGCCGGGCAGGGCGACGGTGATCCGGTCGGGATCGGCGTCGTAGAGCGTGATGAGGTCGTCGGCCTCGGTTTCGGTGTTGGCGATCAACTGGTCGGCGGCCGCGACGACCTGCTCCTCGCCGAGGACCCGTTCGTAGGGCTCGGGTTGATCCCCGGCGGCCAATGTGAGGTTCTTGACCTTCGCCATGGTGTGCATGCTGTGGACCAAGGGGATCTGCCAGCGTTCGGCCGCCACCCATCCGACCTGCCCGGACAGCCAGTAATGGGAGTGGACGAGGTCGTAGTACCCCTCGGGGCGGTGGGCCTCGGCATGCAGCACAGAGGCGGTGAATGCGCACATCTGTGCGGGGAGTTGCTCCTTGCGCAGCCCCTCGTACGGTCCTGCGGTGACGTGGTGCACGGTCACCCCGTCGGTCACTGCGACGTCCGGGGGTTGTTCGCTGCTCGTGGCGCGGGTGAAGATCTCCACCTCGGTCCCGCGGGCGGCGAGTTCCTTGGCGACCTCGAGGACGTACACGTTCATGCCGCCGGCGTCGCCGCTGCCCGGAATGGCCAAGGGGGAGGTGTGCATTGAAATCATCGCCACCCGGCGTGCCGCACACATGATCCCAGTGTCCCCGATCCTGCGGGGATGCGCCCGAGCAGCCTTCCCGCTGTGCGCGAACGCCTTACGAGGCCCGCAGCACCGGCACAGCGATCTCGTCGTCCGACTCGCGCGGGACCGGCACCACGACCGATGTCCATGTGGCCTTCAGTGCCCGCCGCCCGGTCTCGTCGCGGTTCATGCTCCATGTCATGACAACCATGGGGAGCCTCCTGTCCTATCTGAACGGAAGTGTACCCCAAAGTGAACGAAGAGTTAACGAGGGTTGACCGGACCGTTCACCTGCCGAGGGACCGGGGGATCTTGGATCCCGGTCGCCACATGGACGAGTCGGTCCCCGATCGTCACGGCGTGGTCGGCGAAGCGTTCGTAGTACCGCCCGAGCAGCGTGATGTCGACAGCGGCCTGCACGCCGTACTCCCAGGCCGGGGAGAGCACGATGATGAACAACTCCCGGTACAAGCGGTCCATCTCGCGATCCATGTCCCGCAGCGACCGTGCGGCGGAGGTGTCACGGCGCGTCAGCGCCACTGCGGTGTTCGCGATCATGCGTGAGGCAACCGCGCCCATGTCCACGACGAGTCCGCGCAGCTCCTTGGGGACGACCTCCATGGGATAGCGCATACGGGTGGTCTTCGCGATGTGGGTGGCCAGATCTCCCATCCGCGCGAGAGTCGCGGCGTTGTGCAGTGACGCGAGCAGGAACCGCAGATCCTGGGCCACCGGTTGCTGCTGGGCCAACAACTGGAAGGTGCCCTCTTCGACCGCATGGGCCAGGTCATCGATATCGCTGTCGTGTTCGATCACGGATTCGGCCAGGGCCAGGTCGGTGTCGAGCAGCGCGGACGTCGCCGAACGCATCGCATGCCGCACGAGCCTGGACATGTCCAGGACCTGGTCGTCGATGGCGGCGAGACGAGCGTGGAACGCGGTCCGCATACCGAGTAACGCTACGGATGTGCTGCGACCGGCGGTGACACCGAACGCGTACGGCAGGTGAACAGAAGTCGACGGTCCGGTTCGTTGCCGACCCTATGTCGTTCCGACAGCGCGGTCTGTTCCGTAGTCTCGATGTGTGACCGTGTGGTGGGTCCTCGTCGCCGTGGTGTTCGGCGTGGGCATCGGTCTGCTCGCAGGGCGCCGGTGGCGGCGTCCGGAGCCCGTCGTGGAGGTCGAACCGGAGCCCGACCCCGCCCATCAGGCCGAACTCGAACGCATCCTGGCGGCACTGCCCGGCGCGTCGATCGTCGTGGATGCGTCCGGGACCCCGGTGCGAGTGAGTAAACAGGCGTTGGCCCTGACCCTGGTTCAGAACGGCAGGATCTCCATCCCCGACGTCTCTGCGATGGTCGCCGACGTCCGGCGCGACGGCATCATCCGCGAACACGAGATGACGGTGCTGCGCCCGCCCTTGGGCAAGGGTCTGATCACCTTGCGGCTGCGGGTGGCACCCCTTGGACCCGATACGGTGCTCGTGCTGGCCGAGGACCTCACCGAAGCGTCGCGGGTCGACGCGGTGCGCCGCGACTTCGTGGCCAACGTCAGTCACGAGTTGAAGACACCGATCGGTGCGCTGAGCCTGCTCGCAGAGGCCGTGCTCAGTTCGGCGGAAGAGCCGGAAGCTGTGCGGCACTTCGCCGGACGGATGGAAGCCGAGGCCGGCCGTCTGAGCGCGCTGGTCGGTGACCTCATCGATCTGAGCCGGTTGCAGGGGGAGGATCCCCTCAAGGACGCGGAGCCGGTGTCCGTGGACGCTGTGATCGCCGAGGCCGTCGACGCGGCGCGCCTGTTGGCGCAGACCGCGCAGATCGAGGTCGTCGTCGGGGGTACGAAGGGTCTGGAGGTCCTGGGGGTCGAGGGCCACCTGGTCACCGCGCTGCGGAACCTTCTCACCAACGCGATCAGTTACAGCCCGCGTGGCACCCGGGTCGCCGTGGCGAGCAGGGTGGCCAACAACGTCGTGGAGATCAGTGTCACCGACCAGGGGATGGGGATCCCCGAGAACGAACTGCATCGGGTGTTCGAGCGGTTCTACCGGGTCGACCAGGCGCGCTCGCGCGTGACCGGAGGGACCGGCCTGGGCCTGTCGATCGTCAAGCACGTCGCGGAGAACCACGGCGGTGAGGTCGGGGTCTGGAGCGTGCTCGGGGAGGGCAGCACCTTCACGTTGCGCCTCCCGCCCTACACCCCCGTTGAGGAAATACCCTTGTCACCGGCTGTCGTCGAAGAGGAGAGCAGCGCATGAGTCGGATTCTTGTGGTGGAGGACGAGCAGTCGTTCAGCGACGCGCTGTCCTTCATGCTCCGCAAAGAAGGGTTCGACGTCGCGGTAGCCGACGACGGGCAGGTCGCCGTGGAGTCGTTCGAGCGGGACGGGGCGGACCTGGTTCTGCTCGACATCATGCTGCCGGGGATGTCCGGCACGGAGGTGTGTCGCCGCATCCGCATGACCTCGCAGGTGCCCATCATCATGGTCACCGCGAAGGACTCCGAGATCGACAAGGTCGTGGGACTCGAACTCGGTGCCGACGACTACGTCACCAAGCCCTTCTCGTCGCGGGAACTCGTCGCCCGGATCCGGGCGGTGCTTCGTCGGCGTACGTCGGAGCCGGGCGCCACCGTGGACGCCACCCTGCGCGCCGGCAGCATCGAGATGGATGTCGAGCGACACGTCGTGACGGTGGACGGCGAGACGGTGAAGCTGCCGCTCAAGGAGTTCGAGTTGCTCGAGGTCCTGATGCGAAACGCCGGCCGGGTGCTCACCCGCGGACAGTTGATCGAGCGGGTGTGGGGATCGGACTACGTCGGCGACACCAAGACGCTCGACGTGCACGTGAAGCGCTTGCGCTCCAAGATCGAACCGGACCCGACCGAGCCCTCGGTCCTTGTGACGGTGCGCGGTCTGGGCTACAAACTCGAGGCGTGAGCCGGACTCACTCGCCCTCGGCCTGAGCCTTCTTCTTGGCCTTCGCCTTGGCCACCTTCTCAGTGGTCGTGGCGTCCTCTGTGGTAGCCTCCTCGGCCTTGTCCACGAACCGTTGCAGCTTGAGTTGCTCACGCACCGAGACCACAACACCCTCGTACTGGCGGTTGGTGTTCGGCACCGCGAGTACGTCGCCGGTCACGGTGCCCGCACGCTCGAACGTGAAGGTGGTGGGAACGAACGTCGAGGGGAAGGCCTGCAGATTGAAGGCGTTGATGAAGTTCGGGCTCCAGTAGCCCGTGCGCACCGAGCCGGAGGTGGCGAGCTCGAGTGCGCCGCCGGTGATGCCGGTCGGGGATGTCGGCTGCACCTCCACCTTGACGAGTCGATCCGGCTCGTCACCGTTGTTGATGAAGGTCGCGACGAGCGTGGCCTCCTGCGGGTTCAGGCCGTTGCGGACCCAGGTGGCCCCCCGGATTTCGACGTCCCCCGTGGTGAGGTTCGCGCCGTTGCCGACAGCCTGGTTGGCCTGCTGCGAGGTCTGAGCGTTGAAGCCCTGCCAGCACCCACCGAGGCTCGGAACCAGGATGGCGGCGGCCGCGATGGCGGCCACACGACGACGAGTTTGCGACACGGTGTTTTCCTCCCGGGCGGTGATGCTGTGGGCACTCTATCGGGGGTGTCGGGCACGATCAAAGGCGAGGCGCCGGTGCGCCGCGTCGCACGTCCCGTCGGCGTCGGCATCCGGGGGTTGCGATGCCGAACGCGTGCAGTCCTTTACGGACCGCTTACGGCTCCATCACGGCGTGTTACGATGAAGACCACGGAAAGGGGCACCTCCACTTATGGCATTTTCCGTCGGCGACACGGTTGTCTACCCACATCACGGCGCTGCGCGTATCGAGTCCATCGAGCAACGCGTCATCAAAGGTGAAGAGCGCGAGTATCTGGTTCTCCGCATCGATCAGGGCGACCTCGTCGTCCGCGTCCCGTCCGACAACGTCGATCTAGTCGGCGTGCGCGACGTGGTGAACTCGGAGGGCCTCGAGCGGGTCTTCTCCGTATTGCGCCAGCCCTACACCGAGGAACCGACCAACTGGTCGCGCCGGTACAAGGCCAACGTCGAGAAGCTCGCCTCCGGTGACGTGATCAAGGTGGCGGAGGTCGTGCGCGATCTCTGGCGCCGCGATCAGGACCGTGGCCTGTCCGCTGGGGAGAAGCGCATGCTTGCCCGGGCCCGACAGATCCTGGTCAGTGAACTCGCGCTCGCCGAGAAGACCAACGAGGACAAGGCGGAAATCATCCTCGACGAGGTCCTCGCCTCCTAGTCTGCGACTGTGCCCAAACTGTCGCGGGTCCCCGATGTGGGGGCTGAGGTCCTTCGCCTCCTGCTCGTCATCTTCGGTGCGGCGGTCGGATTCCAGATCGGATCGCGACTGCAGTCGGACAATCCCGGACTCCTGCTCGGCGTGTTCGACGCCACCACGGTTGGGGTGATCATCGGGGCCGGTCTCGGATTCTCGATCGGCGGTGTGATCTCCCGCCGGATCATGCGAGGCATCTCGCGCAGTGAGGACCGCTTGTCGGCACTGCCGCCCGACCAGGTCGTTGCCGGATTCGTCGGCGCGCTCATCGGGATGGCCGGGGTCTCGCTGGTGGCTTGGCCGTTGTTCCTCATCGGCCCTGCGGGGGTCATCGCTCCTTTGTTCGCCTTCCTCGTGGTCGTCGGCGGGATCACGGGCTTCCGCGTGGCGAAGACCCGCGGCGCCTCGCTACCAGGCGACTTCGCCGAACGCGCGGGACTGAGTGGACCGAGCCCCGGCTGGGGTCCCAAGGTGCTCGACACGTCGGTCGCCATCGACGGCCGGATCCTGCAGGTGGCCCGCAGCGGCTTCCTCACCGGCACCCTGCTGGTGCCCCAGGCGGTGGTCGACGAGTTGCAGGGACTCGCCGACAGTGCCGAGGAGGGCAGGCGGGCCCGTGGGCGCCGCGGTCTCGACGTGCTCAACCAGCTAAAGGCCACGCTGCCGCTGGAGATCATTCCCGACGATCCGGTGGGCGTCAGCGAGGTCGACGCCAAACTCGTCCAGATCTGCCTGCGGCGCAAGGTCTCGCTGCTCACCCTTGACCAGCACCTCGCCGATGCTGCTGCGCTGGCCGGCGTCAACGTGCTCAACCTGCACGCCTTGGCCAAGGCGATGGCGGCCCCGGTGGCCTCCGGCGAGATCGTGGAGGTCCATCTGGCCCGGCCCGGCAAGGAGTCCGGCCAGGCCGTGGGGCACTTGGCCGACGGGACGATGGTGATCGTGCAGCGGGCCGATCATCTGATCGGTGACACCGTGGGGGTCCAGGTCACCTCGGTGACGACGACGAGCCATGGACGACTGGTGTTCGCGAAACTGGCGCATCCGTGACCGCGATGATCCTCGTCGCCGCGGGCAGCGGCAGTCGTTTGGCGGCCGGCGTGCCCAAGGCGCTCGTGGAGGTGGGCGGCCGCAGTCTTCTGCAGCATTGTCTGGACACCGCAAGCACCGTCGAGCGGATCACGCAGATCGTCGTCGTCGTCCCTGCCGCACACCTCCGCGAGGTGAGCGCGGCACTCGCCGGTCAGGCTGTTGACGTTGCCGCCGGCGGGGACACCCGCGACGATTCGGTGCGGGCCGGGTTGGCCCTCATCACCGGCGCGGAGCAGATCCTCGTCCACGACGCTGCGCGGCCGTTCGTGCCGGCCGAGGTCTTCGAGCGTGTGATCGACGCCCTCACGGACTCGGAAGCGGTCATCCCTGCGGTGCCCGTGGTGGACACCATCAAGCGGGTCCGCGACGGCGTCGTGATCGACACCCCCGTGCGTGATGAGCTGGTCGCGGTCCAGACGCCCCAGGGCTTCCGGGCCGCCACGCTGCGAGCAGCCCATGACGGTCACGACCCGCAGGTGACCGATGATGCGATGCGGGTCGAACGGGCCGGGATAGCGGTGCGCGTGGTCGCAGGCTCGCCGCAGGGATTCAAGATCACCACCCCGTTCGACCTCGCGGTGGCCGGTGCGATGCTCGAGGAGCGTTGACATGGTCATGATCGGTATCGGTTCCGATGTGCACGCGTTCGACCCACAGGCCCCCTGTTGGGTCGCCGGCCTGTACTGGCCCGACGAGCCCGGCCTGGCCGGACACTCCGACGGGGACGTCGTCGCCCACGCGTGTGCCGATGCCCTGCTCAACGCGGCCGGACTCGGCGATCTCGGCGGACTGATCGGCACCGACCGGCCCGAGTGGCGCGACGCCGCGGGCCTGACCATCCTGCAGTCGGTGGCCGATCATCTGCGTGACCACCAGGTGGTCGCTGTGAACATCGGAGTGCAACTGATCGGCAACCGGCCGCGGGTCGGGGGTCGCCGCACGGAGGCTCAAGCCGCGCTGTCCGCGGCGGCCGGATGCCCGGTGCACCTGTCGGCGACCACCACCGACGGGCTCGGGTTGACCGGGCGCGGCGAGGGGCTCGCGGCGATCGCCACGGCTCTGGTGCGGCCAGTCGATACCCTTGACCAGTGACCTTCCGCCTGTATGACACCGCCACCCGCGGCGTGCGCGATTTCGCCCCCCTGGAAGAGGGCACGGTGTCGATCTACTACTGCGGCGCCACGGTGCAGGCCGCCCCGCACGTCGGGCATCTGCGGCCCGGGGTGGTGTTCGACGTCCTGCGCCGCTGGCTGGCCGCGAGTGGGTACGACGTGACGATGGTCCGCAATGTGACCGACATCGACGACAAGATCATCGCGAAGGCCGGCGAAGAGGGGCGCCCCTGGTGGGCCGTGGCCCAGCACTACGAGCGTGAGTTCGCCGGCGCCTACGCGACACTGGGCTGCCTTCCGCCGACCGCCGAACCACGCGCCACCGGCCATATCCCGCAGATCCTCGCGCTGATCGGGCGCCTCGTGGACAGCGATCATGCCTATGCGGTCGGCGGTGACGTCTACTTCTCGGTGGGGAGCTACCCGGCGTACGGGGAGTTGTCCCGCCAGCGGCTCGACGATCTGCAGGCTGCCGCGGACTCCATCGATGACGACCGTAAACGTGACCCGCGGGACTTCGCATTGTGGAAAGCTGCCAAGCCCGGCGAGCCCGCGTGGGAGTCGGCCTGGGGGCCGGGCCGTCCCGGATGGCACATCGAGTGCTCCGCGATGGCCACCGAGTACTTGGGCCCCCGATTCGACATCCATGGCGGAGGCATCGACCTGGTGTTCCCCCATCACGAGAACGAGCAGGCCCAGTCGCACGCTGCCGGTGATGGCTTCGCGCAGTACTGGATGCACAACTCGTGGATCACTGCGGCGGGGGAGAAGATGGGCAAGTCGCTCGGGAACGCTCTGTCCGTCGAGGAGGTGCTCAAGCACGTCGCCCCGGTCGAGTTGCGCTACTACATGGTGGCCTCGCACTACCGGTCGATGGTCGAGTTCTCCTACGAGGCGGTGACCGAGTCGGCGGTGGGGTTCCGCCGCGTCGCGGCGTTCCTCGAGAGGTTCGCCGGTGAGGAACGTCCATCCGCAACCCGCGGTAACTGCCCCGACGACTTCGTGATCGCGATGGATGATGACCTGGGCACGCCGGCCGCCGCAGCCGTCATGTTCGACACCGTCCGGGCCGGCAACGCCGCACTGGAGCGCGGCGACAAGGACGCGGCCCTGGCCGCCTGGCGACACGTCAGCGCGATGGCCTCGGTGCTGGGGGTCAATCCGCTTGAGGGCCCGTGGGTCCATGGCGACACCGGTGGGGATCGGGCGATGACAGCGTTGGGTGCGCTGGTGGACGAGTTGCTCGCCGCCCGCCAACAGGCCCGGGCAGACAAGGACTGGGCGCAGGCCGACGCCATCCGGGACCGCTTGGCGTCCGCGGGGGTTCAGATCGAGGATCGCCCGACGGGGCCCGTCTGGTCGTTGACCCATGGCGGGTAACTCGCAGCGGCGTGGTGCCCGCCGCTCGTCCGGATCCAAGAAGGGCGCCACCGTCGGCTCCGGGGGTCAGCGGCGCAAGGGGCTGGAGGGCAAGGGTCCGACCCCGGCGGCGAAGGACCGTCCCGGACACCCCGCCGCTCGCCGGTCCAAGGCGGCCGACCGCGCCAAGAAGGCACCCAAGCGACAGGGCCGCCGCACGTCCGAGGACATCGTCGCCGGGCGCAACCCGGTGGTTGAGGCCTTGCGGGCCAAGACCCCGGCCACGGAACTGCTCGTGCAGCAGCGCATCGATCTCGACGACCGCGTCCATGAAGCGGTGACACTGGCCTCGGCCGCCGGGCTCGAGGTCACCGAGGTGCCCAAGCACGTGATCGACGAACGGGCCGGCGATGTGGTGCATCAGGGACTCGTCCTCGTCGCGGAGCCTTTCCGGTACACCGACCTCGACACCCTGCTCGACACCGTCGACCCCCTGTGGGTGGTGCTCGACCAGGTCACGGATCCGCGCAACCTCGGCGCCATCGCCCGCTCGGCCGCCGCGTTCGGCGCCACCGCCCTCCTGGTGCCTGAACGGCGCTCGGCACCGGTGACCGCTGCGGCCTGGCGCACGTCGGCGGGCGCACTGGCGCGCCTGCCGGTCTGCCAGATCGGCAACGTGAGCCAGACGCTGCAGCTCTTGCAGGGTCGGGGGTGCTTCTGCGTGGGCCTCGACGCGGGATCCAGCGACGGACTGGAAGAGCTCAGCCGTCTGGCCGACGGGCCGGTCGCCCTCGTGGTGGGCGCGGAGGGCCGGGGGCTCGGGTCGCTGGTCGCCAAGACCTGCGACGTGGTGGTCTCCATCCCGATGACCGCCGCCACCGAGTCACTCAACGCATCGGTCGCGGCCGGTATCGCTTTGCACTGGGTCGCCCACCGTCGTGAGCAGCGCACTGAGGGTTCCCGCGGCTAGGCTTACAGGGTGAGCCAGCAGCCACCTCCCCCCGCGTACGGTTACGGGCAGCCCCAGCCGCAACCGCAGACCTCCTCGGATGCGATCGTCGCGTTGGTCCTGGCGATCCTGTCGTGGGCCGTGTGTCCCTTCGTCCTGGCGATCGTGGCTCTGATCTTCGCCAGCAAGGCATCGAAGGCCATCGCCGCATCGAACGGGTGGCTCGACGGTGCAGGGATGGTGACCGCGGCCCGGGTCATCGCCTGGATCAACATCGCGATCGGCATCCTCTTC
>ERZ724513.921-NODE-921-length-14804-cov-4.978371_pt1 | contig 14804 bp, 13 predicted proteins | sample MGYA00376046_ERZ724513 | MGnify/ENA primary metagenome ERZ724513 (study PRJEB28724, sample SAMN07190883) | activated sludge metagenome | isolation source: activated sludge of sewage treatment plant in Hong Hong | place: Hong Kong | collected 2016-03-17 ...
GACCCTCGACATGGGCATGGAGGAAGGCGCCACCCAGGCAACCAACCAGATCGACGCCCTGCTGGCCGAGGGCTGAGGGCAAACAGCGGCGAGGACGCGCGTGCGGCCCTAGGTTGTACGCATGCGCGTGCTCATTGCTGACAAGTTCGAACCTGCGGGCGTCGATGGCCTGAACGCGGCTGGCTGCGAGGTGGTCTATCAGCCGGCCCTGAAGGACCAGGCCCTCGTCGACGCGATCGCGACGCTGGCTCCGGCGGTGTTGATCGTCCGCAGTACCAAGGTGCCGGAGCCGGCGCTGGCGGCGGGACCACTCGAACTCGTCGTCCGCGCCGGCGCCGGCTACAACACGATCGATGTCGCCGCGGCGTCCCGGCTCGGCATCTACGTTTCCAACTGCCCTGGCAAGAACTCGGTTGCGGTCGCCGAACTCGCCTTCGGGTTGATCTGCGCCCTCGACCGGAGGATCGCGGACAACGTCGCCGACCTCCGCGCCGGCGTTTGGAACAAGGCCGAGTACGGCAAGGCCAAGGGGCTGTACGGCCGTACGCTCGGCCTGATCGGGCTGGGTGGGATCGGCAAGGAGATGATCCCGCGGGCGAAGGGGTTCGGCATGCCGGTCGTGGCCTGGAGCCGCAGCCTCACGCCCGCCAAAGCCGCCGACCTCGGGATCACTCTGGCCGCGTCCCCAGAGGCGGTCGCTGCAGCTGCCGACATCGTCAGCGTCCACGTTGCTTTGAACTCCGCAACGCGGGGCATGCTCGGCAAGGACTTCTTCGGCGCGATGAAGGATGGTGCGTTCTTCATCAACACCTCGCGTGGCGAGGTCGTGGACGAGCCCGCGCTGATCGAGGCCATCGCGGCGAAACGTCTCCGGGCAGGCCTGGACGTGTTCGCGGACGAGCCCGCCGGCGGCACCGGTGAATTCGTCACCGAACTGGCCAAGCTCGACGGTGTCTACGGCACCCACCACATCGGCGCGTCCACTGACCAGGCGCAGGAGGCGATCGCAGCCGAGGCCGTCCGCATCGTCGAGGTGTTCAAGACGACCGGGATCGTGCCCAATGTGGTCAACCTGGCAAAGCAGACGCCCGCGACCTCATCGATCGTGGTGCGCCACATCGACCGGCCGGGCATTCTCGCGCACACCCTCGACGCGATCAGCAGAGCCGGCATCAATGTTCAGGAGATGGAGAACATCGTCTTCGAGGGCGCCGAGGCTGCGGTTGCGCGGATCAACGTAGAAGGCACTGTCGGTGCAGCCTTGATCGATTCGATCAAGGGCCACGACGACGTGATCGACGTCACGGTCATCGCGTTCTAGGAAGCCCCTCGACGCTCGTTGAGCGTGCTCGCAGCGAACGCTGGCTGAGCCTGTCGAAAGCAATTGGTCGACGCGGACGACCCTTCGGCAAGTCAGTAACCCGCTCGAGAGTCAGGACCTACGGCGTTGGCTCGCCGCCGGTAACGCTCAGGGTTTCGCCGATCACGTAGCTGGACTCGGCGGACGCGAGGAACACGTACGCGGGCGCCAGTTCGGCCCGCTGTCCGGCGCGTCCGATTGGCCTTATCGACAGGGCGATGATCCGCTGCGCATCCGGCTTTTCCTCATGCAGGTAGCTGATCGCGACGTCGGCACCCTCGCGGGCGAAGGCGATCGCCGTCGCAGCGCCGATGCCGGAGTCGCCACTGGTGATCAACTGGAGTAGAACTCGGGACAGCTACAGTCCAGGAAGCGGAACCCAGGCGGTGGCACGGATGGGACGGTGCCTGCGCCAAGCCCCTTTGCCGCGAGTGCCGCCAGCCCGGCAAGCACCAAAGCCCGCCGCCGGCTGAGCCGGAACGCGTCCAATCCGTTCGCCATTTGAGCATTCTCTGGCAAGCCGTCCGGTCCCGCAGCCCGGATAGCTCACTTGCCACGACAACGCAGCGCCGGACGACCTACCGTTGCCTGGTGAGGGAGTTGCGCATACCGCTGGCACCGGGATTGCCCGGCGGGTTGGTGATCCCGTCCGCCGAACTCGTGGAGCGGTACTCGCACGCATCCGGGCCAGGCGGCCAAGGGGTAAACACGTCCGACTCCCGCGTCCAGTTGTCCTTCGATGTCGAGGCCTCCGGTGCCCTCGACGAGACCCAACGGGCACGCCTGCTGCATCGCTTACGGCCACGGCTGGTCGGCACCACGGTCACGGTCGTCGGGGCCGAGTTTCGTTCGCAGCGCCAGAACCGTGCGGCCGCAAGGGAACGCCTCGCAGCGCTCCTCATCGACGCCCTCGCGCCGCCTTCGCCGCCGCGGCGCGCCACCCGTCCGACCCGTGGTTCGATCGATCGGCGGCTCACCAGCAAGCGCCTGCGCAGCCAACTCAAGCGCAGCCGGACGCGGCCGCTGGACGAATAGCAATGCGCTGACACCGGGTAAGGAGGACGTCATGGACCAATCTGCTGGCACGCCCACCTTCGACGCGATCGTGATCGGAGCCGGCCCCAACGGGCTGGTGGCCGCCAACGCCCTCGCCGACGCCGGTTGGGACGTGCTCGTCCTCGAGGCTCAGGCCGAAGTGGGCGGCGCGGTGCGCAGCGGCACCGTCACCGCGGACGGCTTCACCACCGACTTGTTCAGCGCGTTCTACCCGTTGGCGGCCGCGAGCCCGCTGATCCGCGACCTCGAACTGGACCGGCACGGCCTCGAATGGGTGCAGGCGCCCAACGTGCTCGCCCACCAGCTCGACGACGGCCGTGCGGCCGTCCTGCACCGCGATCCGGAACGCACCGCCGCGGGGTTGGACGAGTTCGCACCCGGTGACGGCGATGCGTGGCTGGAGTTGTACGGGCAGTGGGAGCGCATCCGCGACGGCCTGCTCAGCGCGCTGTTCACACCCTTCCCTCCGGTCATGGCCGGCACCCGAATGCTGCGTGCGCTGCGGGTCGCCGGGGCACTTCGACTGGCCCGACTTGGCGTGACCCCAGTGCGTCGGCTGGGCGAGGAGTTGTTCCGCGGCGACGGCGGACGGCTGCTGCTCACCGGCAACGCCATGCACTCCGACGTGCCCCCGGACGGCGCGGGCAGCGGGATGTTCGGCTGGCTGCTGGCGATGCTCGGCCAGGACGTGGGCTTCCCCGTCCCCAAGGGTGGCGCGGGGCGCCTGGCCGGTGCCTTGCGCGCACGGGCTGAATCGCTCGGCGCCGAGGTGCGGACGAGCTCACCGGTGACCGAGGTGCTGGTGCGGTCGCGGCGTGCCCACGCCGTCCGGCTGGCCGACGACACCATGATCTCCGCTCGTCGCGCGATCCTGGCTGACGTCACCGCCCCGGCGCTCTACGGCGACCTGCTCGATTCAGTGACGCTGCCGTCCCGGGTACGCGAAGACCTGACCAAGTTCCACTGGGACCACGCCACGCTGAAGCTCAACTGGGCGCTCGATGCTGGCGTGCCCTGGCTGGCCGCGGAGTCCCGGCAGGCGGGCACGGTGCATCTCGGGGTCGATCTGGACGGCTTCGTGGACTTCGCCGCCGATCTGAGCGTTGGCCGCCTACCCGCGCGGCCGTTCGTGCTGTTCGGCCAGATGACCACCGCGGACCCATCCCGGTCACCGGCCGGCACCGAGTCGGCCTGGGCCTATACCCACCTGCCGCGGCGGCTGGCCGAGGACGAGGGCGCGGTACAGGAGCTGATCGGACGGGTGGAGGCTGCGGTCGAGCGAGCGGCGCCCGGTTTCGGCGAGCTGGTGCGGGCTCAGTTCGTGCAGACCCCACGCGGACTGGAGGCGGCCAACGCGAGCCTTGCCGGTGGGGCGCTGAACGCCGGCACGGCCGCGATTCATCAGGAGTTGGTGTTCCGCCCGACCCCAGGGCTCGGTCGCGCGGAGACGCCGATCGACGGCCTCTACTTGGCCAGCGCCTCCGCGCATCCGGGCGGGGGAGTGCATGGCGCCTGCGGCTGGAACGCCGCCCGCTCCGCGCTGCGAGCCAATGGCCGCCTCGGCGCGCTCCAGTCGGCCCTGGTGCGGACCGCCTGGAACCGGGTGCTCGGCAGCTAGCCCGCTGCCGGGGCTGGTCAGGTGGCCGGGTGCTGAGATCCCGGCCTTCGCCGGGATGACGAAGGTGGCGGGAGGGCGAAAGCGGGCCGGGGCGACGAAAGTGGGCCGGGGCGATAAGGGCGAGCCGGGGCGATAAGGGCGAGCCGGGGCGATAAAGGCGGGCCGGGGCGATAAAGGCGGGCCGGGATGGCGAAGTCGCGCAACGGAGCTCTCCGTCATCCCGGCGCAGGCCGGGATCTCGTCAACGGGCGAACGCTCAGCTAGTCGCGGCGGAAGTGACCCTCGGCGAGCAGAGCGAGGCGGTGCAGCGTCTCCCGATTCCGGGGGCCGAGCAGCAGGTGCCGGATCGGCGGCGGGATCAGCTTGCCGGGCCCGGATACCGCGTCCTCGGTGATGGTCACCTCGCTGGCTTCGGCGCCGTCCGGACGGACGCTGATGTGCACGTGCGCCTCGCCCACCGGCCAGCCGCGGGCGGTCAGCACCAGCTCGCGTTGCGGCGTCACGCTCTCGACTCGGGTGAAGTCCTGGATGAGCAGCGGCCACAGTCCGAACGAGTGGTGCACCCGGGTGCCCTTCGCCGGCCAGCCCGAATCGACATCGCGGACGCGCGCCGCGCCCACCACCCAGTTGGCGTACGACCAGCCGTCCGCCAACACCGACCAGACCGCGTCCGCCGGAGCGGCCACCCGACGCGAGATTGTTGGGCCTGGGTCTTTCCGATGCCCAGCTTCGGAGCTTCCGGTCATCGAGCTTCCTTCCTCTGGTTGGCTTCCAAAGCGTCCGTACCCACCACTGACCGCCGCGCCCGCGGGAACCGCCTGCATCACATTCCCCGCAGTCGTCGGGATGTCGGCTCGACGGCCCTGTGCCAGCGCGGAATAGAGGGGTCCTACGAGCAGATCGAAAAGCTCAGGCAGCGTCCACGCGTCCGAATCGGTCGACCGCCGCTTCGAACAGCCGGTCGACCGCAGCCGCGTCCCGGACATCGGTAGGCACCACCAGGACGGTCGCATCGGAAGCGCCGAGCTGTCGGCATTCGTCCGCCACCGCAGCCAGGGCCACATCCGAGCGAGAGCAGAGCACCAGCCGGTAGCCGCGTCCGGCCAGCTGCTGAGCGACCGCTCGGCCGATCCCGCTGCTGGCGCCGGTGATCAGCACCACGCGCGGAGATTCATTCGCTGGTTCCACCCGACGCCTGGTCATGCACTGCTGTTACCCCGCAGCTCCCGCCTAGGTTACGTTCGTCTCAGCCTGGTCTGCGGCAAAGCTGCATAAGCTGAGCTTTCGCGGTGCTGGACGGAGGTATGCGTGCGCAAGTGGTGCGCGGTGTTCGTGGCGATGTTCGCCCTGGGTGGCTGCTCGGCTGTGGCTCCGACCACCCCCGCAACCGCGCCGCCACGTGGTGGGATCACCCCGCAACTGCTGGCCCTGCTGGCCGAGGAACACTTGGGAAGCGCGGCCGCGGTGACCGGGCAGTCCGGGCCGGTCGTGGCGGTTCGTCCCACCGAATGGGTGGACGGACTCAGTGCTACCGCCTACTACCGCGCGACCCCAGGACAACCGGCCGGCTGGCTCACGGTCAGCTATTCGCCGATGCCGTATGCCGGCGCCGATTGCACTGGCGCGACGTGTACCGAGCGGGACGGCGTCCAAGTGCGAAGCGATCCTGACGAGGTCATCGCCAGGCGCGACCCTGGGTTCGTGCAGGTCGAGGCCTCGGCGGCCTACTTCGAAGGCGAGTTGCTGGAGGCCGCGATCGCGCTCGCCGCAGACCCCCGGATCGCACCTACCGTTGATGGGAATCTGCTCAACAAGGCCGCAGCCAACCCGCGCTGGCGGGACACCGACGACCTGGGCTGCGGGGACGCGTCGCTACAGGCTCCGATTGCCCTCCCTGAACCGGACGACTCCAGCCAGCCGGCGACCCCGCAGGCACTGGCCGCAGTGGTCGCTAGCCAGGTGGACGCCAGTTGCGCGGGCGACGAAAGCGCCACGAACCTCGTCCGCGGCACGGTGTATCTCGGCGCGGACACCGAGCGGGTGAGCCTGGCCATCAACACCGAGCCCATCCAATGCCCGTATCTGGACGCCTGCGAACAGCAGGGCGACCTGATCGTCGCCCGCCAGCTGGATGTGCCCACCGACTATCCCGTCCGGATCGTCCTGGCCCGGCCGCTGCCGGACGGCAACCACTGGGTGGTGGTTGAGCACGCCAGCCTCCGCGCGCAGCCGAGCGGGAACTTCCCGGTGCCGCTGTCCACGCTCAAGTCCCTGGTCAGCGATGCCCGCGTCGGCGCCCAGGTGGACGCGGCCCTCAACCGCGCCGGCGACGAACTGCCGTTGCGTTGGCGGCTCACGCCACGCACGTCCGAGTAGCCGAGCCGGCACCTTGGGGTAACTGCCCAGGGTGAGCCGGCAGATCGAGGACTACGCGCTGGTCAGCGACTGCCGCACCGGCGCGCTGATCTCGCGCGACGGCAGCGTCGACTGGCTGTGCCTGCCGCGCTACGACTCGGCTTCGACCTTCGGCGCGCTCCTCGGTGACCCCGATCACGGCCGCTGGCTGGTCGCCCCCACTGATCCGGACGCAGCCGCGTCCCGGCGCTACCTGGACCGCACCTTTGTGCTGGTCACGACCTGGCGGACGGCTACCGGCGAGCTGGAGGTCACCGACTTCATGCCGCACGGCGGCGGCCGCTCCGATCTGGTCCGCCGGCTGCGCTGCCTGCACGGTGAGGTCGAGGTGCACGAGGATCTGCGGGTCCGCTTCGGGTACGCGTCCGCCCTGCCGTGGGTGCGCCAGCTCACCGAGGACGCCAAGCCAGTGCTGATCGCGGTGGCCGGGCCGGACGCGGTCGTCCGACGCGGGCCACGGCTAACGGCCGAAGGTCACGCGCACACCGGCGACTACCGGCTGCGGGCGCGAGGACACCGAGCACGCCATGGTCGCGGGCGATGTCCTCTACCTCGCTCCGGGCGCGCGACATTCGCTGATCGCGGACGCGCCCTGCCACATGAGCCTGGTGATGGTGGACACCGACGCCTGAGCGCTAGGGCATGTCGCGTAAGCCCGCACGCGCTCGGGGTTACGCGACCCGCCCTGGGCCGGCTCAGCCGTGGTTGGCCAGCCCCAGACCCCGCCCGTAGTTGCTGAACGCGTGGTAGCCGTCCCGCGGTGGCACGGCGGCAGCCTTCCATTTGCCCTTGCCAGTGGTGGTCACCGCAACGACCTGTCCGGTCTCGAAGACGTCGTCGCCAATCGCCCGGGAGAACGCGTCGCCCACCAGCACCACGTCCGGGGCCTTCCCGCCGGCTGCCGAACTCAAGGTGACGATCTCGCGTCCGAAGTAGCGGAAGGACAACCCGAAGGTCGCCTTCGGCAGCCAGCGCGACGCGCACCGCTTGCCCAGGCCGACCACGGTCACCGCACCTGAAGGCGTCTTGCCGACCTTGTCGCCCTGCGCACCGATCACGACGCTCATCGGCGTGCAACCAACGTTGGCTGCCAGGGCCACCGCGCTGCCCCAGCGGTCGGTGTTCTCGTTCTTGCCCGGAATCCCGGGGCTGTTCTGGTGGAAGTTGTAGACCTTCTTCACCTTCGGCTTCTGGCTGTTGGCCAGCGCAACCACATGCACGATGCCGACCGCGTAACCGCTACCGAACCGCTCCTCGGGGACACCGATCGCGATGTAGTTCGCGCGCACGCTCAGTTGGTCGCCCATCTGCTCATCGCTCGCGGCGCGGGTTTCGAAACCGGAGCTGTCCTGCGTCCAGCGCACCGCGTTGAAGGCCAGACCGACCCCGGTGAACTTCAGCAAGGTGACCGCACCCGAGCGCTTCTTGCGGTCCGACTCACCGGGCGCACCGATCACCAGGAGCTTCCCGTCCACAGCGATCGTCGAGCCGAATGCGTCGCCCTTTTCACTGTTGCCCGGGATGCCTGGGCTGTCCTGGTGCAGGATGGCCGCCGTACCGGGCGTACCGTCGTTGGTCAGTGGATAGAGGTACACAGCCCCGCCGCCATGCGGTGAAGCTGTGGAGCCTGGCGCTCCGACCACGAGCAGCCGGAGATCCTTCATCACCGCGAAGGACGAGCCCCAGTCATCCTCACCCTCGGGCCTGGCCAAGCGGACGGCTGCGCTCGGCACCAGCCCTGCCCCCGACCCCGGAATCAAGTAGATGCCGTCATTGCCGTTGGTCACCACGTCCGCGCAGCCGTCCCGGTTCACGTCCACCACCAGCGTCGTGCCGCCCAGCGACGCGACCGCTGGAATGCCCACGTCCGCGCCGCCGATCACCTGCTCGGGGGCGGTCGAGTTGTGCACGTCCAGGTAGGACGGACCGCCGCCCGTCGGTCCGAAGGTTTCCACGACCGGATCGGCCACACCGTCGCCGTCGATGTCGCCGATGTCGCGAGCGGCCTCGCCTGGACACTTGCCGGCGACGGACGGAAGCGCTGTCGTCGCAGCCGCCACAGATGCGGGCATGCAGGCGAGCAGCAGCGACAAACTCAGCAGTGCGGCGCCGGTTGGGTAGATCCTGGGGTGTTGAGCCATGTCACCACGGTAACTCCGTTCGACCCGGACGCAGGTGTTTCGCCCCGGCAGTCGGCTGATCTGCCCGGAGGCTAGGGTGCATGTACATGAGCGAAGCAGTGATCCACTCAGCCCGCGGCGTGGTCAAGTTCTGGCGGGATGAGAAGGGCTGGGGCGTGATCAGCAGTGAAGCGCTGCCGCCGGGACGGGACGCCTGGGCCCACTTCTCGGTGATCGACGCGGACGGCTTCCGCTCGCTCGCCCAAGGCCAGGCGGTCGACTTTCGCTATCACGCAACGAAGCAGGACAGCTTCGACTTCGTCGCCGACTGGGTTCGCGCCGTCGACGAGCCTGACTTCGGCTGATCAACCATGGCTGCAACGGACCCGCGCGTCCGGGGCGTGTGCGTAGTGTGAGTATGCACGTCGAGCCGGCCGAAGGAGGCTGCGATGGGAGCGACAAGGGGCGCTGCACAGCGACCGCGGGCACCGTGGAGTGACCGCACGCGCGTCCTCGTCATCGCGGTGTGCCTGCTGACGGTCGCCGGCCTCGCGCTGACGGCGTGGTCCCTTCGCGCCGGCTGGGGCGTCGTCCCGGCCACTCCGGCAGCAGCCGAGACCAAGGTGATGATCGACGTCTTCTCGGGTCGGGAGAATCCGGTGGTGACCCTCGACGCTGCGGTCGCCGAAGAGCTCTACCTGATGCTCGCCGACCACGAGAGCGCAGGCGAGGTGCACGCCGGGGCTGCCCCGGATGCGGTCCTCGGCTTCCGCGGCCTGGTGGTGACACCGGCGGACGACTCGCGTCCGACGCTGCGGATCCTGCCGGACACGGTCCACTTCGAGCGCGACGACAGCTGGTGGCGCATCGACGATACGGGGCAGTCTTTCTACGACCGGGTCTACCACGCGATCCGTCCGCTCGTCTCCGCGGACGTGCGCAAGCTACTGCCGGACAGCAACCCGCCGATCCCGGAAGTGAGCGCCGTCGTACCGCCTGCGCAGGGGGTGACGGCGACCTGGCGACTCGCGGATCCCGCCGAGGTGAGCGCCGACTCGGTGAGCCTGTCACTGCTGGTGACCCGGCTGGAGTGTTCCGGTGGCAAGACCGGGGAGCTGATGGAACCCGTGGTCTCGGTGAGCGCGGAGGACATTGTGATCCGCGTCGACGCGGTCCCGAACCCCGCCGGCACCTACACCTGCCCGGGCAACGATGAAGTAGCGGTTGCCGTCACCCTGACCGAGCCGGTGGGCGTCCGACCGCTCGTCGACGCCGCCTGCTTGGCTGGGGACGCGGTGCGCACCAGCTACTGCGCGGACGGGGCCGTCCGCTGGCGGCCCTGAGGAACCGCTGATCAACGTTCTCCAACGGTGGCTGAGGTGGTCCAACGGTGGCTGAGCCTGACGAAGCCCGTAGTCAACGCGCGGATGGACGACCCTTCGGCAAGCTCAGGGATCGTTGATCAGCGTCTCCCCACGCGTCCGTCTGATCAGCGATCGACAGCCACGATCGGGTCGGACGCAGCCCGCTCGCGCCGGGCGAGCAGAATGAACGGCAGTGCCAGCGCTTGGACGCCGGCGCTGGCCAGAAAGGATGCGGGGTAGCCCGCCGCGTCCGCCACCCGGCCCAGTGCCGGCTGCGCGACGACACCGCCGGCCGAGCCCAGCAGCGAGTCGAACGACAGCACGGTCGCCCGCTGGGCGGACGGAATCGCGCCGTTTACGAACGATTGGCGCAGCGGCGCCACCGCGGCTCCGGCCATCGACCAGATCGCCACCAGCGCGAGCGCGACCACGAAATTGCTGACCAGACCGAGCAACCCCAGCAGCACCACCCCGAGCAGACCGCCGACCATCAGGACGCTGGTGCGCAGCCGGAACAGTCGCCGCAGCCGCGGTGCGAGCAGCCCACCGACGATCTGCGCACCGGCGGACAGTGCGGCGGCCAGCCCGGCGACCCCGTACGCATTCGGGTCGCCGTACAACTGCAGCAGGTGCGGCTGGAGCGCGTAGAAGACATAGACGCCGGTTCCGGCGGTGAAAGGCGCGGCCAGCATCACCCACCGCACCGGACGGTTACGCAGGCCACCCGCCACCGCACCAGCCAACACGTGCCGCACCGCGGCCACCGGGCTGGCATGGGCCTGGCGAGTGAACCCGAGGTCGCGCATCGCCCACCAGCCCACTGCGAAAGTGAGCGCGAGCACGCCCGCCCGAACCAGGTACGGCATGCCCAGATCGGTGAACTGGGCGATCACCCCACCCAGCACCGAGCCGGTGAGCATGGCGCCGCCCGCAACCACCTGGGCGCGGCCGAAGACCGCATCGAGACTGCCCTTGAAACCGGTCGCGGCAAGGGCGTCCACGAGCCAAGCCTCAGTGGCGCCAGAGAAGAACGTGAATCCCAGCCCGATCAGCACTGAGGAGATCGCCCAGCCCCACATCGGTGCCCGGAGATCCCACATCCACAGGTACAACAGGGTGGACGCGAGCAGCGTGCCCGTGCCGAGCAGGAATGAGAAGCGACGCCCGCGAGTGTCGGCCACCACCCCGGTCGGCACCTCGAACAACACCATGCCGAGGGTGTAGAACGCGTTCGCCAGGAAGGCTTCGGTGTTGCTCAGGCCGGCGTCCAGCAGGAAGAGCGTGTTGACGCCCCAGATGAAGGACGCAGCCAAGGTGGTGAGCAGCGTCAGCAGCAAGTAGAGCCGCTCCACGCCGCGGGCATCGGTCACCGCGCAAGGCTAGCTCAAGGGTCGAGTCAGCTGGGGCTCGGCAGGCTCGACCAGCGGGGGCTTCGTCAAGCTCAGCCACCGTTGGGGTTCAGGCTTCGTCAGGCTCGGCCAGCGGGGGCTTCGTCAAGCTCAGCCACCGTTCCGGCTCAGGCTTCGTCAAGCTTAGCCACCGTTCGGGCTCAACCACCGTTTGTCTCCTCGTCCTCGATCTTGATCATCGCGGCTACGGACGCGGCGGCGGACATCTCCGGTTCGGCGTCGTAGTTGGCGTGCTCGATCAGCACCAGGGCGCTGCTGCCCGCGAGGGTGCGGGCGGCGCCGGCCGCCAGGGGTGCGGCCTCGGGACCGTCCGCTGCGGTATCGATCGCGACGTCCCACTCCGGCGCGTACTCGGCGGGCGGCAGGGTCAATTCGACATCGTCGGCACCGCCGTTGAAGTACAGCAGGAAGCTGTCGTCGACGATCGCGTTGCCGGTACCGTCCTTGCCGGCGATCGCATCGCCGTTCAGGAACATGCCGATCACCCGGGCGCCGTCGGCGGTCCAGTCCGCATCCGCCATCGGACGGCCGTCAGGGTGCAGCCACACGATGTCGTTCAGCCGCTGCTCCTCGCCGACGTGACTTGCTCGTCCGGTGAAGAAGCGCTTGCGCCGGAAGGTGGGGTGCTCGGCCCGCAGCTTCGCGATCGTCGCGGTGAACTCCATCAACGGCGCGTCCAACGCGTCCCAATGCACCCAGGAGATGTCGGAATCCTGGGCATAGGTGTTGTTCACCCCGTTCTGGGTGCGGCCGCTCTCGTCGCCGTGCAGCAGCATCGGCACGCCCTGGCTCAACAGCAGCGTGCTCAGGAAGTTGCGCTGCGCCCGCGCGCGCTCGGCCAGCACCTCGGGATCGTCCGTGGCACCTTCCACCCCGTGGTTCCAGGAGCGATTGAAGCTCTCGCCGTCGCGGTTGTCCTCGCCGTTCACCTCGTTGTGCTTGTCGTTGTACGACACCAGGTCGCGCAGCGTGAAGCCGTCGTGAGCGGTGACGAAGTTGATGCTCGCGAACGGGCGGCGTCCGGATTGCTCGTAGAGGTCGGCGGAGCCGGCGATCCGGGCGGCGAACTCGCCCAGGTTCGGCTCGCCCCGCCAGAAGTCGCGGACGGAATCGCGGAACTTGCCGTTCCACTCCGTCCACAGCGGCGGGAAGTTGCCGACCTGGTAGCCGCCGGGGCCGACGTCCCACGGCTCGGCGATCAGCTTCACCTGGCTGATCACCGGATCTTGCTGCACGAGTTCAAAGAAGGTGGCCAGCCGGTCCACGTCGTAGAACTCCCGGGCCAGCGCCGCGGCCAGGTCGAAGCGGAAACCGTCCACGTGCATCTCCAGCACCCAGTAGCGCAGCGAGTCCATGATCAGCTGCAGCGAATGCGGGTTGCCGACGTTGAGGGAGTTGCCGGTGCCGGTGTAGTCGAGGTAGTACTGCCGCCGGTCGTCCACCAGCCGGTAGTAGGCCGGGTTGTCGATGCCGCGGAAGCTCAGCGTCGGGCCGAGATGGTTGCCCTCCGCGGTGTGGTTGTAGACCACGTCGAGGATCACCTCGATGCCGGCTTCGTGCAGGGTCTTGACCATCCCCTTGAACTCCTGCACCTGGCCGCCGCCGTCCCTGATGGCCGAGTATTCGGCGTGCGGCGCGAAGAAGCCGAGGGTGTTGTAGCCCCAGTAGTTGCGCAGCCCCTTCTCCACCAGGGTGGCGTCGTGCACGAACTGGTGGACGGGCATCAGTTCGACCGCGGTCACCCCGAGCGATTGCAGGTGCTTGAGCACGGCCGGCTGCACCAGGCCGGCGTAGGTGCCGCGCTCGGCCTCGGGCACGTCGGGGTGCAGCGCGGTGAGTCCCTTCACGTGCGCCTCGTAGATGATGCTCTCGTTGTAGGGCACGTTGAGCCGGCGGTCGCCGGTCCAGTCGAAGAACGGGTTGACCACCACACCCAGCATCATGCGTTCGGCGGAGTCCTCGTCGTTGCGCGAGTTCTCGTCGCCGAAGTTGTAGCCGAACAACGACTGGTGCCATTCGATCTGCCCGTCCGTGGCCTTGGCGTACGGGTCGAGCAGCAGCTTGTTCGGATTGCAGCGCAGCCCGTTCGCCGGGTCGTGCGGACCGTGGACGCGGTAGCCGTACCGCTGGCCCGGGTCCACCTGGGGCAGGTAGCCGTGCCAGACGTGCGCGTCCACCTCGGTGAGGTCGAGCCGGCTCTCGGTTCGGTCGCCGTCGAAGAGGCAGAGCTGCACTCGGTCGGCCACTTCGCTGAACAGCGCGAAGTTGGTTCCTCTGCCGTCATACGTCGCGCCCAGTGGGTAGGGCGATCCGGGCCAGACCTGCAATCCATGCTCCTTGGTCGAAATGGTTGGTGGGTTGCGCCTACTACTTGGACTTGGCCTTGGCCGCCTTCGCCTTGGCGTTGGCTTCCGCGTCCGCGATCTTCGTGAGTAGTTCGTCGGTGCGCGACTCCTCCTCAAGAGTCTCGCTCAACAGGTCGTAGGCGTCCGGCAACGCGAGCATCTTCGCCCAGCGGCGCAGGGTGCCGTACCGGGTGATCTCGTAGTGCTCCACGGCCTGCGCGGACGAGATCAGCCCCGCGTCCAATGCGCTGGTGCCCTCGTACTCGGAGAGAACGTGGTCGCCCTCGGTGAGGATGCCCTCGATTCCGTCGCACTTCTTCGCCGACGGTTTGCGATCGATCAGGCCGAACACCGACTCCAGTCGCTGGATCTGGCCCTCGGTCTCAGCGGTGTGCTTGTTGAAGGCTGCCTTCAGTTCGTCCAGGGTGGCGGACGCTTCAAGCTTGGGCAGTGTCTTCAGGATGTGCCGCTCGGCGTAGTAGACGTCGCGCAGGGTGTCGTGGAACAGGTCTTCGAGGCCCTTGTCGGCCATGGTGGTCCTCCTCGGTGTAGTTGGTCACCGGTTCTGTACCCATGGCATCCGTAGCTAACCCCTGCGCAGCCTCAGACGGTCACCGGCTCGCTGTGCGTGGTCACCCAGAACCGCGAGGTCACGACGACCCCGACCACCAGGAGCAGTGAGGTCAGGATGAAGGGCCAGGTGCGGTCCATGCCCGACAGCCACCCGGAGATCCAGCCGAACGGAGCGGTGACCAGCATCACGCAGGTGCGCTGGATCGCCATCACTCGGGAACGCTCATCACGGTCGGCGTGCAACGCAACCAGCGATTCGGCGAGCATGAACAGGATGCTCGCGCCGAACGCGTCCAGCAGCAGGCAGACCCCGAGCATCGCGTAGGTGGACCAGTTCGCGGCCCCGTCCGGCGCCGGAATGACCACCAGCAGCACCTGGCCGGCCAGGTACACCAGGAACCCCAGGAGCGTGGGCAGGCGCAGGTGCTTCTGGTGCGTCAGCCAGGGGATCACGGTGAAGAAGAACACCACCGAGAGCACCGAGCGGATCATCGGGAAGAACGGCAGCAGCGGGTCGGGCACCAACAGGTGCTGGTTGATCACC
>ERZ724513.922-NODE-922-length-14793-cov-4.535079_pt1 | contig 14793 bp, 12 predicted proteins | sample MGYA00376046_ERZ724513 | MGnify/ENA primary metagenome ERZ724513 (study PRJEB28724, sample SAMN07190883) | activated sludge metagenome | isolation source: activated sludge of sewage treatment plant in Hong Hong | place: Hong Kong | collected 2016-03-17 ...
TGCCGTCGAGATAGGTGAAATACGGGCGCTTCTTGTCGGAAAAATCATAGACGGCGGCTACCGCGGTCAAGCCGATCGCTTCCAGCTTGTGCTTCGAACGCACAAGAAGGTATTCGGGATTTTGCGGCTCCAACAGGGCGACCGGCGTCTTGGCGTTTCCCCACAGATCGATGATGAGGTTGCCGTCGACCCTGCTGCCATTGAGGGCGAGGATGGTGACCGGATGCGTGTCGTCAGGCAATGCGCCCTTCGGGCCGAGCCATGCGAACGATGTCAGACAGAGCGCCGTCGTCACGACGCTGTCGACGATATAGAACTCCATATAGTCGCTGCCCGTCGTCTTGTCGCATCCACGCACCGTTCTTCGCTTTGCCGCCTCGGGCTCTTCCGCAAGCTGGGCGATCCGCGCGAGTTCCTCGGCGGCGACCGGCATGACTGCGGGACTGCTGAGGAGTTGACCGACATAGCTGCCCTCGACGCTACGGCTCCACCACGGATAATCGATGGCGTTCTGTCCCGAGGGTCCCGTCGCTGTTTTAACAACGCCAAAGCCGGCGTGATCAGACGTCAGGTAGCCGACGCTGCTGGAATTGATGTGATACGCGCAGCGCGCCTCGCTGCGGTTCAGTTCCAGCGTGCCGTTGATGCGGCTCGATTGAACGAACAGTCGCGAGAAGATCGAACCGTTGAGGTTGAGGTCGCCCGAGACCGTGAGGCGCACGAACTGGGCCTCCCCGAAGACAATGCTGTCGGTGTGCTGCCAGGATCCGGTAACTTGGGTGTCGAAGGCGCGCAGCTGCTTGATGAAGCTGGCGCCGCCGTAGACGGAGCCCTCGATGCGAGCGCGATTCAGCCTGAAACTGCCGACGATGACCGCATACTCGAAACTCAAGTCGCCATGGAGACGCAGATTGCGGCCATCGAACGCGCCGCCGAAATACGAGCGATCGAGGACAAGCGAATAGGAGAGGTTGAGCCCGACAAGATCGACGCCGTCGCAGAACACCGCGCCGAGGATGCGAATGCCGCTCGGGGCGATTTTGCTGTTTTTGGAGAGATGCTTGATGAGATCGGGGGGCAGGCGGCGGGGGTCTTGGGCGTTCCCGCAGACCTCGTCCCAATTCTTCTCGCGGAGCGGCATTCCTCCTTCGACTTCCGCGATGTGGTCGCCCTTCTGGCGGTCGACGCATCTCATTTCCGGCGCCATGACGATCTCGCGGCCGTCTTCCAGACACGCGACGATGGCGTCGTATTTCGCTGGCCCGAGCGACGGCGGGCTTGTCGCGTGTGCGGAAACGATCGCAAGAATTGTCAGCGCGAGGAGGGCCGCGACAAGCCGCGCGCAGGCAAATGCATGGCGCTTCATGCGAGAAGACCCTGACAATGCCGATGTTTTTCATACTAGGAAACTTTTATCCGTCCCGCAACTATTGCGTGTTTGCCGTGCGGCCGTCAGATTGCAGGCGGGAAGTCGAAACGAGTTTCGCGAAAAGCCGTTAGAGGATCGGATTGATGCCCGTCGCACTCGTCCTCGTCGCTGCCGTTGCCGAGAACGGCGTCATCGGCCGCGCGGGCGGCTTGCCGTGGCGGCTCAAGTCCGATCTGCAGCATTTCCGTGCGCTGACCTTTGGCCATCCGGTGCTGATGGGGCGCAAGACCTATCAGTCGATCGGCCGGCCGCTGCCGGGGCGCACCAACATCGTCGTCACCCGCGACCGCAGCTTCTGCGCGCCGGGCCTCCTCGTCGCCCCAGACCTCGAAGCCGGACTGGAAGCCGCGCGTGGCGACGCGCAGCGGCGCGGCATCGATGCGGTCATGGTCATCGGCGGCGCCGACATCTATGCGCAGACGATGCCTCTGGCGTCGCGCCTCGAGATCACGCGCGTGCACGCCCAGCCGCCGGGCGACGTCCTGTTTCCCCCTATCGTGGAGACGGAGTGGCGCGAGACCGCGCGGCGCGAAGGCGAAGCGAGCGCCCAGGACGAGGCGACTTTCACGTTCATAAGCTATGCGCGGGCCGCGAACACGCCCTGAACCCATGCGTCACTGCGCGGCAAGGCCGCGCGTTGATCCAGGGGTTGGTTTCCTATAACCCAAGTCACATCTTTGCCGGATGCGCCTGCGCCAGATAAAGGCCGGTCGGCGCAAGGCGGGCTCGCGCGCCCGCCAGACCAAGATCCGCCCCGCCAGGAACGAAGGGAAGGGCTCGCTATGCCGTGGAGCAATCAGGGTGGTGGTCCGTGGGGACCCGGCCCCAAGGGGCCGTGGGGCTCCGGTCCGCAATCGCCGGGACCGAGCACGCCCGACCTCGAGGAATTGCTGCGCCGCAGCCAGGACAGGCTGAAAAACGTGCTTCCCGGCGGCAGCCTGGGCGGCCGCGGAATCGTTCTCATCGTGGTCGCCGCGCTGGCGCTCTGGGGCCTTTCGGGCTTCTACCGCGTCGAGCCGGACGAACTCGGCGTCGTGCTCCGCTTCGGGAAATATGTCCGCGACGGCAAGCCGGGCCTGAATTATCACCTGCCTTATCCGATCGAGACCGTGCTCCTGCCGAAGGTCACGCGCGTCAACCGCATCGATATCGGCATGCGGATCGTCGAGGACGTGCGCCGCGGCTCGACCATGCGCGACATTCCGGAAGAGAGCCTCATGCTCTCCGGCGACGAGAACATCGTCGACGTCGACTTCGCCGTCTTCTGGGTGATCAAGCCGGATGAAGTGGCGAAATATCTCTTCAACATCCAGAACCCGGAAGGAACCGTAAAGGCGGTCGCGGAAAGCGCCATGCGCGAGGTGATCGGCCGATCGGAGATCCAGCCGATCCTCACCGGGGCGCGGCAGAATATCGAAACCGGCGTGCAGGAGCTGATGCAGAAGATTCTCAACGACTATGGGGCGGGCATTCAGATCACGCAGGTCCAATTGCAGAAGGTCGATCCGCCGTCGCAGGTGATCGACGCGTTCCGCGACGTGCAGGCGGCGCGCGCCGACTCCGAGCGGGCGCAGAACGAGGCGCAGACCTACGCCAACCGCGTCATTCCCGAAGCGCGCGGCCGCGCCGCGCAGATCACCCAGTCGGCGGAAGCCTATCGCGAACAGACGGTCGCCGAGGCGAGAGGCCAGGCCGGGCGCTTCGACAAGATCTACGGCGAATATCGCAAGGCGCCGGAGATCACCCGCGAGCGGCTTTATCTCGAGACCATGGAACGCGTGCTCGGCGGCACCGACAAGATCATTCTTGATTCGACCGGCGCCAATGGCGGCGGGGTCGTCCCCTATATTTCGCTCGACGAGCTGACGAAGCGCGCGAACCCGTCGGCGCAACAGCAACGCTCGCAGTCGGGAGCGAACCGATGAGGCTCGGCATCGTGGGCGGCATCGCCGCCGTCGTCATCGTGTTGGTGCTGGTGCTCGGCTATAGCGCGGTGTTCACGCTCTATCAGACTCAGCAGGCGCTTGTCGTCCGCCTCGGCGAGCCGGTGCGCGTCGTCACCCAGCCCGGATTGCACTGGAAGATACCCTTGATCGACAACGTGATTTACGTCGACAAGCGGATCCTCGACCTGGAAAATCCGGCGCAGGAAGTCATCGCGTCGGACCAGAAGCGTCTCGTGGTCGATGCCTTCGCGCGCTACAAGATCATCAATCCGCTGCGGTTCTACCAGACGGTGGGGACGATCGAGGGCGCCAATTCCCGGCTGTCGACCTTGCTCAACGCGGCGCTTCGGCGGGTGCTCGGCGAGGCCACATTGACCCAGGTCGTGCGCGATCAGCGCGAGCACCTGATGAATCGCGTGCGCGAGCAGCTTGATCGCGAGGCGCAGGCTTTCGGCATCTCGGTCGTCGACGTGCGCATCCGCCGCGCCGATCTGCCCGAGCAGAACAGCCAGGCGGTGTACCAGCGCATGCAGACCGAGCGCCAACGCGAAGCGGCCGAGTTCCGCGCGCAGGGCAGCCAGCGCGCCCAGGAGATACGCGCCCGCGCCGATCGCGAGGTGACGGTGCTGGTCGCCGACGCGACGTCGAAAGCCGAGCAGACGCGCGGCGAGGGCGATGCGGAGCGCAACCGCATTTTCGCCGAGGCGTTCGGCAAGGATCCGGGATTCTTCTCCTTCTACCGCTCGATGCAGGCCTATGAGGCCGGGCTGAAGCCGAGCGACACCCGGCTCCTGCTGCGGCCCGATTCCGATTTCTTCCGCTACTTCGGCAATCCGGCCGGCACCGGCCGCGCCAATCCGCCGCGCACGTCGGCTGCGCCACCGCCGCCGCCTGCGCCGCCGGCGCAGTGATCGTGGACCTGGACGAATTCCGCCCCGGTGGACCCGGAGTTCGTTCCAGGTATCCTTGAGTGCCCGCGTGCGGTTGCGGCGAACTAATCCCGCCTCGCCGGAGAATGCTCAAAGGCTCAGGCCCAATCCGCGGACCCGCCCGATGTCCCAGCTCTTCGTTGCGATTGGCCTTGTTTTCGTGCTCGAGGGGCTGTTCTTCGCGGCGTTTCCCGGACCGGCGCGCCGCTCGGCCGTCGCCATCCTGGAGACGCCCGAACAGACATTGCGGGTGATCGGCCTGATCAGCGCCGCGGTCGGCGTCCTGGTGGTCTGGCTGACCAAGACGTTCGGCTGACGCCGCACGTCTGAGCGGCGGAATGGCGGCCGCCGCCTCGGACCGCGCGCGTCTCTCACGTTTCTCTCCCGGCAATGCCCGAAGCGGCGTCGCCGGGCGGCGAGGGGGCCCGGTCGGTCGATTACGGCTGCGGCGGAACGATATGCCGGTACAGATGCCAGGTCGCGTGACCGAGCACCGGCAGCACCACCAGCAGTCCAAGAAACGCGGGCAGGCACGCGGTAATCATCAGGATCACGACCACCGCGGCCCATCCGATCATCGGACCCGGGCTTGCCACCACCGCGCGCACGCTGGTGATCATGGCCGTCACGAAGTCGATGTCGCGATCGAGCAGCAGCGGAAACGACACCACCGTCAGCGAGAACAGGACGAGCGACAGGACCGCGCCCAGCACATGGCCAATGATCAGGAAGATCCACCCTTCCGGCGTGGTGGTGACGACGAGCAGGAATTCGCGCAGCGACGAAAAGGATTTCAGCCCGAGCATGAGGGCGATGAGCAGGCGGACCTGATACATCCAGATGACGAAGATGAAGACGGTGACGAAGGCCATCCAGCCGAGTTCGCGCCGGCTTTGCGCGATGATCGTCCCGATCACCGCCGACCAGGACAAAGGCTGGCCGGTTTCGCGCCGCCGGCTCACCTCGTACAATCCGACGGCGATGAATGGGCCGATCAGTGCGAAGCCGGCCGCCAGCGGATAGGCGAGGTAGCTCGCGCCTAACGCGGAGACGCAGAGGACGATCAGGATTCCCCCGATCGCGTAAATCGCCCCGAACGTGAGGCCATAGACCGGGGCGCTCTGGAAGTCGCGCAAGCCCTCGGCCAGGGCGTCGACGATCTCGCCGACGCTGACCGCCCGCACGACGGGGTCCGGCTTATGAACGGCGACCGGCAATTGCGATGAAGATTCGGCGTGGTTTTCACCGCTCATGGTTTCCCCCTGGCCGCCTCAGGCCGCGCGAGCGCTGAGCGGCGAGATTCGCCCTAAACGCGAAATTTGGCAAGCGAAGACTCGGGCTTAGGGGCGTGTCGCACAAGTTCGCGTCAAGCCGCTCAGGGGGACCGGCCCTCGCTGCCGGCGACCCGTCGGCCCGGCATTAAGGAATTTATCCAGCATTAAGAATGCAAGGGGTGGAACCAGCGACGGGGCTCCGCGTTACATTGGGCAGCATCTACCGGCGCTATGCCGCCACGAGGGGGGCTTAGGTGAACCGTCCTGATTCGTCCGATAATCTTGCAGTGTCCGGCTCTGTGCGGGCACGACTGTGCAGTTCGACGAGTGTTTGGAGTGTGGTTGGCATTGGCTTGGGCGCGGCCCTGGCATTAGTCGTCATCGAGCCCGCTGACGCAGCGTATTATTATAACTACGGTTACTCCGGTTATGGCTATCGCGCGCCGCCGGCGCGCCAGCCGCGCGCCGTCAGCAGGAAGAAAACGAAGAAGCCCCGAGATGAGGGGCAGCAGCAGGCGAAGAAGGAAGCGCCGAAGGCGATCAAAGGTCCGCTGACGATTGTCGTTTCCATCGGCGAGCAGCGCGTCCGCGTGTTCGATCAGACCACGAAGATTGCCGAATCGCCGACATCGACCGGGACTAAAGCCCATCCGACCCTGACGGGCGTGTTCAGCGTCATTCAGAAGGAACGGATGCACTATTCGAATCTGTACGCGAACGCGCCGATGCCCTACATGCAGCGGCTCACCTGGTCAGGGACGGCGATGCATACGGGCGTGCTGCCCGGTTACGCCGCCTCGCACGGCTGCATCCGGCTGCCGAATTCCTTCGCGGCGCGCTTGTGGACGATGACCAAGCTCGGCACCCGCGTGATCGTCGCGCGTCACGGTCTGGAGCCCGCTCCGATTGCTCACGCCAAACTGGACGAGCTGAAGCGGAAGCCTGTCGAGGCGACGCCGATGGCGGAGGGCGCGGCCGGGAAGACGGCGGCAACGGAAGGGCCGGTGGCGACCGACGGGCTCGGCACGCCGATGCCGAACATGACCGAGGCGCAGCCCAAGCCGGCCGTGCCGGTCATGGCTGAGCTCAAGCCGACCACGCAGGTCCTCAACGATAAGTACATGCCGGCGGCTCCGGCGGCCGAGCCGTTGCCTGCCCAGAGCGCGGATCCGGCTGCGCCCGCGGCGGCTCCGCCGAAGCCGCTGAAGCCCGGTCCGGTTGCGGTCTTCATCAGCAAGAAAGAAGGAAAGCTGTTCGTCCGCAAAGGCTTCGATCCTGTTTTTGAAGTTCCGGTGAAGATTGCGAACCCGGAAGTTCCGCTGGGCACGCATGTCTATACGGCATCCGAAAACAGGGCCGACAGCCTTGCCTTCAACTGGATGGTCGTTTCGCTCCCGGGCGAGGGTCGGGTTGCGCCGGCGAGCGAGAAGCGTGGCAAGCGTGAGAAGCAAGCCGCGACGCCTCCGGTTCAGTCGGTGGGGACGGCAACGGCGACCGAGGCGCTCGATCGCGTCGAAATTCCAGCCGAGGCGGCTGACCGCTTGGCCGAGATGCTTGGCCCAGGCGCCTCGTTGATCATCTCTGACAAAGGTTTGGGCTACCAGACCGGCAAGGGCACCGATTTCATCGTCCTGTCGCGCTGACGCCCTTCAGTTTAATCCCCCCCAAGTCGAGATGGCCGGGCCTTGTGCCCGGTCATTTCGTTTGAACAATTGACGAAATGGTTATTGGCCGTGCGCTGCCGCGTACGCTAGGAACCTTTGAATCTCTAATCCAACCCTTCCGCAGCTCGGCGCCACTGCCGCTGACGCGCCGGGGAGGGCGAAGGATCGGCGGGGCATGCCGGACGTCACGATCGGGCTTGGGTGCGCGGCAGGCTTTCTCGTCATCGGCGCGACCGGGGCTGCGATCGGCCGTTTTTCATTCGCGAAGACAGTAATTTACGGACTTTCTCTCGCGCTCTCTCTGATCGCGCTTGGGCTCGCACTGAGCTTCCTCCTGCGGCATGCCGATGCGTCGACCGTTATCTTGCCGCTCGGGCTGCCGGGGACGGGGGCGCACTTCCGGCTGGACGCGCTTTCCGCCTTCTTTCTCATGGTGGTCAGTCTCGGCGGCGCGACGACCAGCCTTTATGCTTTGGGCTACGGCCAATCCGAACGGGCGCCGCTCCGCGTGCTCCCGTATTACGGCGCGTTCCTCGGAGGCATGACGCTCGTTGTGCTGGCCGCCGACGCCTACTCTTTTCTTTTCGCCTGGGAGTTCATGTCGCTCGCCTCCTGGGCGCTTGTCGTAGCCCATTACCGGGATCCCGCCGCCGTTCGTGCCGGCTACGTCTACCTGGTCATGGCGAGTTTCGGCACCTTGTGCCTGCTCCTCGCCTTCGGCCTCCTCGCGCACGCCAGCGGCGAGTACACGTTCGCCGCGATGCGCGCCACCAAGCTGGGCCCGGAGGTCGCCGTGGCCGTCGCCGCCCTGGCCCTGGTCGGCGCCGGCTCGAAAGCCGGCGTCGTTCCGCTCCATGCCTGGCTGCCGCTCGCCCATCCCGCCGCGCCCAGCCACATATCCGCGCTTCTGAGCGGCGTCATGACCAAGGTCGGCGTGTACGGATTCGTGCGCATCGTGTTCGACGTCGCCGCCGATCAGAGCCCCTGGTCGGGCCTGGTCGCGCTGACGCTCGGCGGGGTGACCGCCGTTCTCGGCGTGCTCTACGCGTTGATGCAGCACGACTTGAAGCGGCTGCTCGCCTACCACACCGTGGAGAACATCGGGATCATCTTCATCGGGCTGGGCTTGGCGCTCGCCTTCCGCGCCAACGGGCAGGACGGCGTGGCGGCTCTCGCGCTGACGGCGGCGTTGTTCCACGTTTTCAATCACGCGGTCTTCAAGAGCCTGCTGTTCTTCGGGGCGGGCGCGGTCCTGACGGCCACCGGGCAGCGGGACATGGAGCGCCTAGGCGGGCTCATCCACGTCATGCCGAAGACCGCGGTGGTCTTTCTGATCGGATGCGCCTCGATCTCTGCGCTGCCGCCGCTCAACGGTTTCGTTTCCGAGTGGCTGACCTTTCAGGCGATCCTGCTCAGCCCGCAACTGCCCCAATGGGGCCTGAAATTCGCGGTTCCCGCCACCGGCGCGCTGCTCGCGCTCGCCGCGGCGCTGGCGGCCGCCTGTTTCGTGAAGGCGTTTGGCGTGGTCTTCCTCAGCCGGCCGCGCTCTCCGGAAGCCGCCGCGGCCAGGGAGGTCGATCGCTTCTCGCTGAGCGCGATGTTCGTGCTCGCCGCCCTCTGCGTGCTCGCCGGCATTCTGCCGGGCTTCGTGATCGATTGGCTGAGCCCGGTGACGAGCGCCCTCACTGGCGCTGTCCTGCCGCATCAGGCATCCATGCCCTGGCTCTCGATCGTCCCGATCGCGGAAAGCCGAAGCTCCTACAACGGGCTCATCATCTTCCTGTTCCTGACCGCCTCCGGCCTGTTCGGCGCCGCGGTGATTCACAAATTTGCGACGCGGGCGACGCGGCGCAGCGCCATCTGGGACTGCGGCTTTCCGCTCGACAGTCCGGTGACGCAGTACACCAGTTCGAGCTTCGCCATGCCGATCCGGCGCGTGTTCGCCGCCGCCGTGTTCGGCGTGATCGAGCGGGTCGACATGCCCCTGCCGGGGGAGATGCGCGCCGGCCATTTCCAGGTGCGGGTGCGCGACCCCGCCTGGCGCTTCATCTACGGGCCGCTGGCGCGCTCGGTGGCGAGAAGCGCGCAGTGGCTGAACCGGATGCAATTCCTCACCGTGCGCAGCTATCTCACCCTCGTCTTCCTGGCCCTCATCGGCCTGCTGCTGGTCGTGGCCGCATGGCGGTGATCATCGCGCTCGCATTGCAGTTCTTCCAGATCGCGCTGATCGTGGCGATTGCCCCGTTCGTGCTCGGGATCACGCGCAAGGTGCGGGCGCGCCTTCTGTGCCGGCGCGGGCCGCCGCTGCTGCAGGTCTATTACGATCTGTGGAAACTGATGCACAAGGAGGCCGTGCTCGCCCACAACGCGTCGTGGGTCTACCGCAGCGCGCCTTATCTCGTGTTCGCGGCGACCTGGACGGCGGCGGGCCTGGTGCCGACTTACGCGACCGGCCTCGTGTTCTCCTGGTCGGCTGACCTCATCGCCATCGTCGCGCTGCTCGGCACCGCGCGTTTCACCCTCGCGCTCGCCGGCATGGACGTCGGGACCGCGTTCGGCGGCCTCGGGTCGTCGCGCGAGATGATGATCGCATCGCTCGCCGAACCGGCGATGCTGCTGATCGCCTTCACCGTGGCGCTGATCGCCGGCACCACCCAGCTCTCGGCGATCGCGACCGTGTTCGTGACGGCGGAAACCGGCCTGCGCGTCTCCCTCGGTCTCGCCCTGCTCGGCCTGATCGTGGTCGGGATCGCGGAAAATGCCCGCATCCCCATCGACAATCCCGCGACCCATCTCGAACTCACGATGGTGCATGAGGCGATGGTGCTGGAATATTCCGGCCGCCACCTCGCCATGATCGAGGCTGCGGCCGCGGTCAAGCTCGTGCTCTATTTCTCGCTCATCGCCTGTCTGTTCTTCCCCTTCGGCATCGCCACCGGCGACAAGACCGCGGCGGCGATTGCGATCGGCGTCGGCAGCTTCCTGTGCAAGATGCTGGTGCTTGCCGTGTCGTTGCCGATCGCCGAGACGAGCGTCGCCAAGATGCGGGTGTTCCGCTATCCGGCCTTCCTCGGCGGCGCGTTCGCCGCAGCCGCGCTAGCCGTGTTCTTGCGCTTCGTGTCGCGGGGATTCTGATGCCCTCCTTATGGTTCGACATCGCCCATCTCTTTGCCGGCGGCGTGCTGGTGCTGAGCCTCGTGCTGCTCTACCAGGACCGCGTCACCGCGGCGATCAACGTGTTCGCGCTGCAGGCGATCACGCTCGCGCTGTCGGTCGGGTGGCAGGCCTTCATCCAGAGCGAGCCGCTGCTTCTCGTCACCGCGCTGATGGCGCTCGCCGTCAAGGGTTTCGTCATTCCGATGGCGCTCCACCGCATCGTGCGGCGTCTCGACGTGCATCGTGAGGTCGAGCAAGTGATCGGCGGGGGAGCGACCATGCTCGCCGGCCTCGCGCTCGTTGCGCTGTCGATCCTGCTCTTGCAGCCCGTCAGCGGCGGCGGCGACGTGGTCGCGCACGAGGACATTGCGTTTGCGCTGGGCGTCGTCCTGCTCGGGCTTCTGATGATGATCACCCGCTACAATGCGGTGACCCAGGTGATCGGCTTCATGTCGCTCGAGAACGGCCTCATCCTGGCGGCGACGGGCGCCCGCGGCATGCCCCTCGTGGTCGAGATCTCGGTCGCTTTCTCCATCCTGATAGCCTTTATCGTGTTCGGAGTGTTTGTGTTCCGTATCCGCGAACGCTTCGACACGGTGGACGTGACCGTGCTCGAACGCTTCCGCGGCGAGCGGAGGGAGCAGGGGTGATGCCCGATCCCGCCGCTCTCCCGTTTTCGCCGATGCTGCTGGTGATCGTGCCGGCGGCAGCAATCCCGGTGCTCGCCGTCGTTGCCAACTATCGGCTGAGCGCAGCGCTCAACATAACCGCCTGCGCGCTGACGCTGCTCGTTGCGCTCTCGCTGCCCTTCCTGCCGGGCATGCGCAGCGATCTGTTCATCATCGACGACTTCAACATCTTTCTGCTGGTGCTGACCACGTTCGTCGGTTTCACCACCAGCGTCTATTCCGCGAGCTACATCAGCCACGAGCTGGAAACAGGACGCCTCACGCCCGTCCTGCTCCGATTCTATCATGCGATGTATCAGGCGATGCTGGGCGCGATGAATCTCGCGCTCATCGCCAACAATGTCGGACTGATGTGGGTCGGCGTCGAAGTGGCCACGCTCGCCACCGTGATGATGGTCGGCACCTACCGCACCCCGGAAGCGATCGAGGCGGCGTGGAAGTATTTCATACTCGGCACCGTCGGGATCGGGCTCGCTTTCTTCGGCACCGTGCTCACCTATCTCGTCGCCGCGAAGGTGCTGGGCGGCGGCCTGCCGGCGATGGCCTGGGATCTCATGGCGCAGAACGCCGGCAAGTTCGATTCTTCGCTGCTCTCGCTCGCTTTCGTCTTTCTGCTGGTCGGCTATGGCACCAAGGTCGGCCTGGCGCCGTTCCACGCCTGGCTGCCCGACGCGCACTCCGAGGGGCCGACGCCGATTTCGGCGGTGCTGTCGGGGCTTCTGCTCAACGTCGCGCTGTATGCGCTGCTGCGCTTCAAGATCATCGTCGCCGCAAATCCGGGGGCGGTCGATGCCGGCGCCATCCTGATCGTGCTCGGCATCGCGAGCCTTCTGTTCGCCGCCTTCATGCTGTTCCGCCGGCGCGACATCAAACGGCTGTTCGCCTATTCCTCGATCGAGCATATGGGGATCACGACGTTCGCCTTCGGGGTCGGCGGTCCGCTCGCGAATTTCGCCGGCCTCCTGCACATGAGCATGCATTCGCTCACCAAGTCGGCGATTTTCTTCGCCGTCGGCCATATCGCCCAGGCGAAGGGGACGCAGCGGATCGCCGATGTGACCGGCCTGTCGGTGACCCATCCCGGGCTTGCTATCGGTTTTGCGCTCGGCGTGATCGCCATCGCCGGGCTGCCGCCCTTCGGGGTCTTCATGAGCGAATTCCTGCTGGTCAGCACGGCCATCGCCCGCCAGCCGTTGCTGACTTTGCTGTTTGTCGCAGGCCTGCTGGTCGCATTCTCCGCGTTGCTGCTGCGCATGCACGGGCTGCTGTTCGGCGCGCCCTCGGGGAAGAACGGTCACGTGAGCGCCTCCTACGTGCCGCTGTTCATCCACCTTGTCCTGGTGCTGATCGCCGGCCTGTGGTTGCCCAACGCGGTCGTAGGCTGGTTCCGCGGCGTTGCCGCCATACTGGGGTGAGCCGGATGGATCACGACCGCATCGCTCGCTTGCTGGCGGAGGCGCCGACGGTCGCGGCGCTCAGGCCATGGCCGCGTTACGAGGTCGACCACGCCATATTCGGCGAGATCGGCTGCGTGATCGGGGAGGGCGAACGCGAACTGCTCGGCTTGTGGGCGGAGCCGGGCATGGTGCACATGGCGCTCCGGCGGATCGGAGAGGAGCCCTGCGTCGTTTCGACGGCCGTGACCGAAGACCGGTTTCCCTCGATCGGCCGTTGGCATGCGCCCGCCATCCGGCTGGAGCGGACGATCCGCGATCTCTACGGCTACGTGCCGGAAGCTGCCGAAGACACCCGTCCCTGGCTCGATCACGGCGCCTGGGAAATCGCAAGCCCGCTCGGGCAACGGATCAGCGCGCCGCTGCGCGATCCGGCCGACTATGACTTCCTGCCCGTGCATGGCGAAGGGCTGCACCAGATTCCGGTCGGGCCGGTCCATGCCGGCATCATCGAGCCCGGCCACTTCCGCTTCACCGCCAATGGCGAGATCGTCGCCCGGTTGGAGGAGCGGCTCGGCTACGTGCACAAGGGGGTCGACGCGCTGACCACTGACGCGCCGCTCGATCGCGCCGCGCGGATCGTGGCGCGCGTGTCCGGCGACTCGACGGTTGCGGCAAGTTTCGCCTTCGCGCGCGCGGTCGAGGCAGCGCTCGGCTTCGAGGCGCCGCCGCGCGCCGCCGGCATCCGCGGCGTGATGGCCGAACTCGAACGGCTCGCCAATCACCTCGGCGACATCGGCGCGATCTGCAACGACGCGGCGTTTGCGCTGATCCTCGCGCATTGCGGCATTCTGCGCGAGCGCGTGCTCGCGGTCTGCGAGGCCGTGTTCGCCCATCGTCTGATGATGGACGTGATTGTGCCGGGCGGCGTTGCGGCCAACATCACGCACGACGGCGTGCGGCTGATCAACCGGATGCTGGACGATATCGCTCCGCATTTTGCCGCGGTGGTCCGCTGCTACGAGAACACCCCCTCGCTCCAGGACCGCACCTGCAATACCGGGATCCTCGCGCCGGAGCTTGCCAAGCGTTTTGCCGCCGGCGGCTATGTCGGGCGCGCCTCGGCGCGCGATTTCGACGCCCGGCGCGACCTTGCCTATCCGCCCTACGGCGGCCGCGCCTTCGATGTGCCGCTGTTCACGGTCGGCGACGTCGATGCGCGCGTGCGGGTGCGGATCGGCGAGGTCCTGGCGAGCATGCAACTGGTGCGCGATCTTCTCGCGACATTGCCCGAGGGGCCGGTGCTGGCGCCGGTTCCGCAAGCCGCCGCGCCGGGCGAGGGCATCGCGATCACCGAAGCGTTTCGCGGCGATCTTCTTGTCTGGCTGCGCGTCACACCCGAAGGCCGCATCGGACGCTGCCATGTGCGCGACGCGTCCTGGCTGCAGTGGCCGCTGCTCGAAGCGGTGATCGAGAACAACATCGTCGCCGATTTCCCGCTCTGCAACAAATCGTTCAACTGTTCCTATTCCGGGCACGATCTGTAAGGCATCGAACGTTGCGCACCCTTCTCCTCAGATCGCTGTTCGCCAAGCCCGTGACGATCGACGGCCCGGCGCCTGCGGACGCGGCGCTTGAAGAGGTCGGCCGTGCGCTCGAAGCGCGCGTGCGCCGCTTGTACGGGCGCTCGCTCACGATCCGCGAGGTCGACGCCGGTTCGTGCAACGGCTGCGAGCTCGAGATCCATGCGCTGAATAATGCGGTCTACGACGTCGAGCGCTTCGGCGTCCGCTTCGTCGCCTCGCCCCGCCATGCCGATGTGCTGCTCGTCACCGGCCCGGTCACGCGCAACATGAGCGTGGCGCTCGCGCGCACCTATGCGGCGACGCCCGACCCGAAATGGGTGGTGGCGGTCGGCGACTGCGGGTGCGGCTGCGGCGTGTTCGCGGGCAGCTATGCGGTGGTCGGCGCGGTCGAAAAAGTCGTGCCGGTCGACCTCTCGATCCGCGGCTGCCCGCCGCGGCCGATCGATCTCCTGAAAGGGCTGGTCGCCCTGGTCGAGAAATCGACGGCGGCGACGCTTCCGCGCGGGGAATAAGCGCGCGGTCGGAACTTGCGGGCGACCCGCTGTAAGGAAGAAAAAAACCGATTGACCAAAAATTTTGGCCGCGGCGTCAGCCGCGGCCACGATGCTATGCGTTACGGACGCACTTCAACGGTGATCATCCGCCCCGCAGCAGGCTCACGAGAACCGCCGCAAAGATGGCGGTGGTGATGACGCCGCTGAAGTTGGCCCCGAGTGCGTGCGGCAG
>ERZ724513.925-NODE-925-length-14772-cov-6.375144_pt1 | contig 14772 bp, 14 predicted proteins | sample MGYA00376046_ERZ724513 | MGnify/ENA primary metagenome ERZ724513 (study PRJEB28724, sample SAMN07190883) | activated sludge metagenome | isolation source: activated sludge of sewage treatment plant in Hong Hong | place: Hong Kong | collected 2016-03-17 ...
GATTCGGCCGCTTCCTGCCTGCCGAACGCCTCCAAGCGGTAGCGCTTGGTGCGCAGAATGGCGCTGGCCCCACAAGGGTCTTTTTCGGGATCCGCACCAACCCGCGTGACCAGCGAAGCCTGCTGCAAGATTTTCTTCACATCTTCCGGCGAAGCCGCTTTTTCCATCGGCGCTCGCCCGGCTTCGAGTGCCTTCTTGGCGTCTTCGGGGGACAACTTGACGTCGATCGCCCACGCCGGCCCGCTGATTGCCAATGCCATCGCTCCGATCACCAACCCGACTACCGCATGGGTTTGCCCACGCCGACCTACGCTGCCATCATTCACGCGCATGAGTACCTCCCTGACACGTCACTGAACAAGGGCGCATTGTAAAAGGATTGCGAAGACCATTTCAATCTGGCGCGACGTGAGAAGGGGTGTGAACGACGTGGCTTGGCTAAGGATGAAAGCGATCCCAGTTGGGATAGGGTCTGCGGGCGTACAGTTGATCGATGTCGACCGGACAGGACAGTCCACGCTGCCGCAACATCTCAGCGACAAGCTGCAGCGGCAATCCCACGGCCGCGGTGAAATCGCCCTCGATTCGCTCGATCAATGCAGCCCCGCCTCCCTGAATGGAATAGGCTCCGGCCTTGCCCAGGCTATCGCCAGTCCGCAGATAGTTGACCAATGTGGCTTCGTTCAGAGGTTTCATGGTCACGAGCACTTCTGCCAGCCGGACGTCGCATCGCTCAGGCTCAGGCCCGGCCAGGGCCACGGCTGTCACAATGCGATGCGTCTGCCCGGCCAGACGGCGGAGCATCACCTCCGCGCCGGCTAAATCGACCGGCTTGCCCAACACCTCAGAGCCCAGATTGATGAGCGTGTCGCTTCCGAGAATGAGGGCATCGGGACAGGAAGACACACAAGACCTGGCTTTACCGGCAGCAAATTCTACCGCCTGCGAGTCTGCCGACAAGTGGGGCTGGACCTGTTCGATGAAGGGCGGAGCGACGACATCAAACGGCACCCCTAACAGAGTCAATAGTTCGTGCCGACGCGGCGAGGTGGAAGCCAGAATCAATCGCATGGAGTCAGGATGCACAGGGGTATGGGAATTGAGGAGCTATGGGAGCGGCATCAGATCCGGCAGCTTCTTCCAGTATGAGGTCCTGGCAAAATTCTGCGACGATGCGTTCGACATCCTGCACGTTCGAGACGCCGAACATTTTCCCCCGCATGGCCGCGGCGTGAGGAAATGCTTTGCAGTACCACCCGAGATGTTTCCGGATGGAGCGGAAGCACTCCAACCCGGCAATCGCCTCATACTGCCGCGCGTGGTCCAGCATGACCTGCATGCGGTGACGCAGAGACACCGGCGGTTCCCACATCGTGGCGGGAAGCGTTGACAGATCGACCTGTTCGACGAACGCGCGACGTGCCTGCTCCTTTTCACGAAAGAACCACGGCGCGCCGAGGGTTCCACGCCCCACCAGCACGCCCTGCACCCTACTGTCAGCGGCACGTCGAACAGCATCAACCAATGTATTGAGATCGCCGTTCCCGAGAATCAAGGTTTCCGTATCACGGGCCACCCTGGCCGCCTCGGCAATAGCCGTCCAGTCGGCGGCACCGCGGTACATCTGCTGCAACGTTCGACCGTGCACCGTAATGGCGGCCGGGCGAACTTCCAACAAGTGTTCCACCCATCGCTCGACCACCACACAATCGAACCCCAGCCGCGTCTTGATGGAAAGCGGAAGCAGCCGGCGGGGCACCACGGGAGAGCCGGAACGCCGGTGATTCAGCTCGTGAATGAATTCAATGCGAGAGGGTTTAAATCCCTGCTGGTGGATCGACTGCCCACCGGCCCAATCCTCCAATCCCTGCCTCGCGGCACGCAGAATGGCATGAGCCAGATCCGGCGTCTTGATCAGCGCGGCCCCTGAACCGGACGCCGCCACACTCTTCGAAGGGCAGCCCATATTGATATCGAGCCCGTCAAACCCCAGCTCACAGACCACCTGGGCCGCGCGATAGAACTGCTCCGGATCTTTACCGTAGAGCTGCGCCACAATGGGCCGCTCGGCTTCGCTGTAAATTAGCGAGGACAGCAGATGGTCCGGCCCGCGGCAGATTTCATTCACATTGGTGAACTCGGTGAACGTGATGTCTGGCCGCCCTTGAGAGGCCACCACGCGACGGAACGCGGCATCCGTCACCCCGTCCATGGGAGCCAAACCGAGAATGGGCTGCGGGAGCGTCGTCCAAAAATTCATGCGCGCACCTGGGATGAGCCGATCGGTTCGTTCGCCTGGCGATAGGCTGCCCGTAGCTCTTCGGCTTCACGCATCACGATCATGGCAGCCATCGGACACGCGTGTGTCGCGAATTCCACGAATCGGTCGATCTTCAGCAGGAAAAAATCATAGTCGTCCTGCTCGGGTCTGGGTTTGCTGAACCAGACCGCAACAAACCGATCCAACGTCACATCACTTTCCGTCAGGGCACGACAGGTGTCCGGAAACATATCCTGCAATTCGCCGCCCCAATGGAGCAATTCATGCGGCAGGTAGGTCTCGCGATACCGGTTGAGATCGTCCAGCGACCCGCCTAGCAACGAGAGGTTCCTTATAGAGATAGAGGAGAGATCACCTTGTGTCGTGACGAGTTGCACGTAGTGGCGATACTGTTGCTGCAATGTGGCTTCTTCTTCCGAAGTCAGTTGCCGTCGCTCAGCCGAACGAGCATTCGGCGATCGCTGCGGTTGCACTGGCGCAGGGCTGTCACGATGGAGCATTGCTTGAACCGTCGTTCCAAATCGTTCTCGAAATTGCTTGAACTCCTCGACGATCATCGCAATCGGCTTCGTATCGACCTCGAGTGCGACGCCTTTCAAGGATGTCAGCCCGGGATGAGACAGGACCTGCGCCAATAGATCAAACAAGACGCCTGGGATCGGAGCCCCGTGCGCATCAATCCAATAGGGTAATGCATTCCCGCTCGCGTCAATTCCAGAAGCGTGGGGAATTGTCAGTTCGGCCAGTCCTGCGACATGGATCTCGATGACCCGCTCCATGGGAAACGCATCAAGGAACTGGGCGGCGAACTCTTCCAACCGCTGTCGTTGCCAGCTTCCTGTATAGCGATACACGGTCCATAGATGTCCGATATCCAACACCAAGCCGCAGGATGCCTGATCGGTGACCGCACGGAAAAAATCCGGAATTGGAAGCGCGCCGCAGCCGAAGTACGTGAGCGGCGGCATCTCTAAGAGTACCAGCGCAGGATCGATTTCACGCCTATGCGCATCCTGATCCACTTGGCTTTGGAGATAGGCGACATTCTCCGCAGTCATCCTCGCCGACAACTCCGTATAGAGTGGCGGCAGATAGGTCCCGAACGCATAACCCGCCATCTGCTTCGTGGCGCATTCGTGATTGAGCCAGGCGCTGCGCAACGCCGCGAGCTGCGCACAGGCTTCCGCCACTCCCTGTCGGCCGGAACCGCTGCGGCAGAATTCCGGTTGCGTGCTCCACAACCCCTCACCATGATAGGTCAGCTTGAGATCCGGCAATTGTTGCCGCATCCATTGTTGGGCAGACGTCGTGGCTTTGAAAATCTCCAGATAGTCCGGCTCCAGCGCTGCATCACGAAGTGCACGGACCAGCTCCAGCAGGTCCGGGGAATACACGTCCACGGACAGCCCGAGACCATGTGCAGGAAGGCGATGCGCACGTTCTGTGAATTCGCTTTTCATCGGATCGCATTTAGCATATTTTGAAACAACCATAGTGACTATAGTTTCTGTGCAGTCTAAGCGCCTAACCTCTTGGTTGACAAGGGAAGATGGGGAAACGGGTCCGGCGGATCCATCTGATATACTTTCTTTCGACGTGGTGGTCGCCGGGCCGCACCGTTAGCCCCTCTCACGGCGAGAAATAGGCTTACACCATGACAAGAACCGGCTCCATACTCCGCGACAAACCGACTCATACGACAACCCCTATGGTGGCCCATATGATGACACCCGGCGTGGTACAGATTCCCGGGGATGTCTCTGTCAGCGAGGCCGCCTCGCTCCTCGATCGGGAACAGATGCCCTGCCTGCTGGTCAAAGACGGTGAGGCCGCATTCGGCATCATGACCTCCGGCGACATCGTCAAAAAAGTCGTCGCCCAGGGTCTGGAACCGCACGATGTGGAGGTGCGGTCCATCATGTCGAAGCCGGTCCATTCCGTCGAATGTGACCAGATTCTTGACGATGCCACCAGCGTCATGGCCTCGACCGGCACCTCCCTCCTGATCGTCACCAAACAAGGACAACCGGTCGGCATCCTGACTGCACGCGACCTGGCCCTGGCCCCGAAACGCTGCGAGACCTGCCTTCCCGCCACCATTCGCGTGACCAACGGCGAAGGAGAAGGGGCCAAACACACCGCCACGATCCGGCAGCTCAGCCATGTCGGCGCGTCGATCGAAAGTCGTACATTACTGCTTCCCGGAACGAGTATCGTGCTGTCGTTCATTCTTCCCGGAACGGACTTGAGCTTCTCGCTGCAAGGCACCATTCTCAACAGCAACTATGAGCCGGAATTCCACGAAGACCGGAACGTGCTGGGAACCTATTCCGGCATCGATATCCAATTCTTGTCCCTCTCGTCGTCCGACGAATCGAAAATTCGGGCCTGGGTGTTGCAAAACCTGCCGCGTGCCTCGGATCTCTCCTAAGTTCCTCCCGATGAATCTTTTGCTTCGAGCTCCCCGGCTTGTTATGATTTCATTCTCCGGCGATGCCCGTCCGGAGTTTACCGTGCGTTAGGTGACTATTGATGAAAACTCCCGCCGCTCGTTCCAAACCCGTTCCGACCAAAGACGAAATTCTTACACAAATCACCACCCTGCTCGATCGGCCAGACGACGATGTCCAGGCCGCGCTCATGAAAGAGATCCTGGCCGGCGTCATCCGGCTCTCTGAATCGCAACTGGATGTCCTGGACCTCAAGATCGTCAACCGGGCGCTCAAAGAACTCCGGCATGCCTTCCGCGTGTTTCAAGGATATCGCGATCGACTGAAAATCAGCGTCTTCGGCTCAGCCCGTACCCCCGCCGACGATCCGAACTATCAATTGGCCTTTCAGTTCGCACGACGCATGGTGGAAGAAGGCTACATGACGATCACCGGAGGCGCCGATGGGATTATGCGGGCCTCGCAGGAAGGGGCCGGTCGCGAACACAGCTTCGGGGTGAACATCATGCTGCCCTTCGAACAGGGCGCCAATGCCGTGATCGCCGATGATCCCAAACTCGTCACGTTTAAGTATTTTTTCACGCGCAAGCTCATGTTTCAAAAAGAGTCACACGCAATTGCGCTCTTTCCAGGCGGGTTCGGCACCCATGACGAGGGGTTTGAGATCATGACCCTCGTGCAAACCGGCAAGAGCGATCCGAAGCCGATCGTGTGCCTCCAGGCGCCGGGCTGCGATTATTGGAACCACTGGAACTCTTTTATTACCGATCAGCTGCTCAAGCGCCGTCTGATCAACGCCGAAGACCTTTCCCTCTTCACCATCGTCGATAACGTGGAAGATGCGGTCACGGAAATCCGCACGTTTTATCGGCGCTATCACTCCCTCCGATTCGTGGGACGCCAGCTCGCCATCAGACTGAAGACCCCCTTGACCGCGGAGCAAGTCCAAGAAGTACAGCACCAATTCAAAGACATGCTGACGGAAGGCACGTTCGAGCAACGGCCCTCACTCCCCGAAGAAATTGACGAGCCGGGATTGAAAGATCTTGCACGACTGACATTTTCCTTCAATCGCCGCAATGCAGGCCGCCTCAGGCAATTGATCAATCACCTCAATCATCTGCCGGCGACCACCTGAGCGAATGCAGGCGAAGCCGGCAGCCACGCCGGCTCGCCTAATCCTGAGATAGCTCTTTAGTCTCCATGAACGGACATGCTAAGGTGGTTGGCCTATGAGCGCAGCCACCATGCGAACCCTGTCTTCCTCTCCTCCCACACTGATCCTGTATCACGCGGAATGTGCCGACGGATTCGGCGCCGCCTGGGCCATCTGGCGCCGGTATCCCGACGCGGAGTATCGCCCCGTGAAACACGGCGAAGCGCCGCCGACGAACCTCGCCGGTCATCATATTGTCATGGTGGATTTCAGCTACAACCGCTCAACCTTGGAAGCCATGGCCAAGGATGCGGCCAGCCTGGTCGTTCTGGACCATCACATCACTGCGGAACAGGCACTGGCCGACCTCCCCTACGCGTATTTCGATCTCAACAAGTCGGGCGCAGTGCTGGGCTGGGAATGGGCCCACGATGAACCGGCCCCCTGGTTGCTCCGCTACATCCAAGACAAGGATTTATGGCACTGGGCGCTTCCGAACAGCCGGGAAATCAGCGCAGCACTGGCGTCACACCCGTTCGACTTCGAGCTCTGGACGCGTTTCGAACAGCGCGAGTTGGAGCGGGAAGGCCGGGCCATTCTCCGCTACGAAAACGAACTCGTGACGAAACTGGCCTCCCACGCGACGCTGGTGGAGTTTGAAGGCGCCACCGTGCCGTCGGTCCAGAGCTCCGTCCTCACCAGTCAAATCGGCGAACGGTTGTCCGCCGAGCATCCGTTTTGCGTGATCTGGCACGATCGTAACGGTCGCCGATACTTCAGCATGCGTTCCCGGGAAGAGGGCACCGACGTCGGCGCGATCGCCGCATCATTCGGCGGCGGCGGCCATACCCATGCGGCTGGATTTTCAGTTCCGCTGCAAGCCGACGGCCTCCCCCAGGCAAATCCTCGGCTGCCGCGACCGGCCGCCTCATAGCCCTTGTGTTCCAGGTGTTGCGATGCTGCCCCTGAGTGACGATAACCCAACCGAACGCACGCCTGTCGTCACCGTCGCATTCATCGTCGCCTGCTCACTCGTCTTCCTGTACCAAAGCTCCCTCGGGTCAACCTCCGGTGAAGCCTTCGTCTACCAATACGGGGCCATCCCCTCACTCGTGTTCGGCCAGGCCGTGCTCCCACCGGAACTGACACGCATCCCCGCATATGCGACCGTTCTGACGAGCATGTTTCTGCATGGCAGCTGGATGCACTTGATCGGCAACATGCTGTACCTCTGGGTCTTCGGGAACAACATCGAAGACATCATGGGACATGTCAGATTTATCGTCTTTTATGTGGGATGTGGAATCCTGGCGGCGCTCAGCCATGCCTTAACCGACCCGACATCGACGGTTCCCATGGTCGGTGCGAGCGGAGCGATTTCAGGCGTGCTGGGGGCCTATCTGCTGCTCTTTCCCCATGCCCGCGTTTTGTTGATCGCCCCGGTGGTGGGCGCCACCTACGTACCGGCTGGTATCGTGCTGGGCTTGTGGTTCGTCATGCAGTTGCTGAACGGTGGGGCGAGCCTGGGCTCGCAGGGAGGAGGCGTGGCCTTCTTTGCGCACATCGGCGGATTTATCGCAGGGATGGTGCTGATCGGCTTCTTTAAGCGCCCGGAGGTACGATTTTTCAAACCCGGCCGCACCGAGTCATTTCGATACTAGCGTCGCGATTCCTCGCTTAGACATCCAGCAATTCACGAACTTTCCCCGCCAGATCGTGCTGCCGGTAGGGCTGCTGCAGGAAGTATTTTCTATTCACTCGATGACTGGCAATCGTCTCGTCGGAAAATCCGGACACGAACAACGCCTTCATTTTTGGATGTTGCAGGACCAACCGTTTGGCCAACTCCCGGCCACTGATTTCAGGCATCGAAAGGTGGCTGACGGTGAGGTGAATCGGTCCTTGGTATTGTTGCGCGACAAGCAGTGCCTCCACTGCCGACCCCGCCTCGAGTACATGGTAGCGATGGCCGTGCAAGGTCGACAGGGCCAGCTTCCTGGCAATTTCATCTTCCTCAACGAGGAGCACCGTTTCAGCGCCCTTCGACAGCGCCTCAGGGAGGACCCTGCTGTCACGCAACACGGCGTTCCGCTCGACCAGGGGCAGATAGACACGCACCGTCGTGCCTTGTCCGGGCTGGCTTTGCACCTCCACTGCTCCACCGCATTGACGAACGATTCCATAGACCAACGTGAGCGGCATGAGTCTCTTTGGTCGAGAAGAACGGCTCGAACATCTGGGCTTGAACGTCCAGATTCATCCCGCCGCCGCTATCACTGACGGCAATGCGGGCCATCCGCTTCCGGGGATTTTTTTCGAGTTGCTCTGCCGGTAACAACTCTCCGGTGACCACTTCCAGCGAAATATCCACCCGCCCGCTGCTCGGCATGGCATCTCGCGCATTCGCCACCAGGTGCAACAACAGGCACTCCAACCGGTCATGACCAATTTCCACCAGCACCGGCTTGGACTCGTCAGGTACCCTCACATCAATCCGCCCGGGAAGCAGTGCCTGGAGCGCCTCGCGCATCGACACAATCGCCTCGCCGAGCGACAAGGTGTCGCGAATGCTCGTTTCGTGCACGCCCAGTGCGAGCAGTTGCGCGGTGAGGGTTGCCGCACGCTCTCCGCTCCGGAAGATGTCTTCCACCGGCCCATGCAGGGGGTCATCGGGTTTCAACTTTGAAACGATGGCCCCGGTCTGAGCCCCGATCACCGCCAAGACCTGATTGAATTCATGCGCCAACCTGGAGGCCAGTCGTCCCATCGCTTCGAATTTCTGCGCTTCGCGCAACTGCCGCTCCAGCCCGGTGCGTTCGACCATGCCTTGGCGAATTTCCTGGTTGGCGCGCGACAGGCCTTGCTTCAACCCTTGCACGCGGGTTTCCAGTTGCGTTCGTCGTTCCTCCAGAACCTGCTCCGACTGTTTCAGCCCCTGCACATCTTCCCGCAACAGACGGTTCCGCCGGCGCTCGACCGCCACTGTTTCCAGCGTGAGGCCGTAAAACACCGACATGATGAGCAAAACAGGAATACCGAGCAGGTGCCCCACCGCCAGGGTGCCGGACTGCATCGCATGCTCATAGACCAAGATGCCATATCCGGCACAGATGATGACGGAGAGGCCGAGTAATTGTTTCAGTGAAGGCGCAGAGGAGGCAATGAGAAGCAGAAGAAAATACGTGAGATACAATTCCGAGCTGGCATTTCCGGAGAGGTAAATGGTCCCTGTCACGAGCAGGGTATTGATGCTGATCAATGCGCCGGGAAACCAGGTGCTCTCTAATGCCGCTTTCGGCAACAAGATGATTCCCATACTGATCAGCATCAATCCGAGCGCCACCATCCGGCTGACGTTCTGCCCATAGATCGTCTCGTTGCTCACAAGCAATTCATAGGACAGAATGCCGGCCACGAGGCTTTGCAGAAACATCACGCGGACTCGCGAATGAGAGAACAATCGGCCCAGTCCTCGCATGGTGGGATGCCGCCCGGTTTGATCGAGATCGGAGGAAAGTGGAACGCTCACCGCTGTGCCTGCCCTTCGGAGAGAAGTGTGAAACCAGCGGGGATGACAGCAAGTCCCATACCGTCTTGCCATCCTGGCAAGTCTTCGCAATTTCAGGAGGAGGAGAATGAAGGGTGGCCATGAACGGCCGGTGACCTCTCCCCGTCTCACAAAAACGGACAGTCTGAGAGCGGCCGAACGATCTCAACCGACAGAAACGGATACCATCCAGACGCACACCGAGCCTAAACCTGATCGCGCCTGCTGTCGTTTTTTTACGAGTGAATCGGAGCAAACCGCGAGCGGAAGGTCGACGCGGCGGTGAGGGCCTCCGCGCGGGTAGGAGCGAGAAATGAAATGTGGCCCATTTTCCGCTTTGGTCGAATTGTGCGTTTTCCATACAGGTGGACGATCGCACCGGGCACGCGGAGAAGATCCTGCGCTGCAGGGGAGTGCGTCACGAGTCGAACATCCTCACCGATGAGGTTGAGCATCACGGCGGGACTGAGCAACCGGATCTCTCCGAGCGGCAGGCCACACAAGGTCCGCACCTGCTGCTCAAATTGCGAGACCGTACAGGCATCCAAGGTGTAGTGACCGGAGTTATGCGGCCTGGGGGCGATTTCGTTGATCACCAACCGGCCATCGGCCATGAGGAACAATTCCACGCAAAATACCCCCACCCCGTCAAGCGCCTGCACGGCGTCGCACGCGATGGTGCCGGCCAGGTCGGCAACCGGCTGCGGCACATCGGCCGGCACGATCGTCTGACGGAGAATGCCCTCTTCATGAACATTGTCCACCAAGGGGTAGGTTTGCGACGCGCCGTCGGCACCCCGCACAACCAGAATCGATAGCTCACGCTCAAACGGAAGCCATTCTTCCAAAATCCATCGAGAACCAGGCCTCCGAGTACGGGCCAACTCCTGTTGCACCGCCGGACAATCTTCGGCTCGAAGGATTTTCCACTGCCCCTTGCCGTCATACCCGGCCGTAGCCGTCTTACACACCAGCGGATAAGCAGGCATGGTCTGCCGGCCGAGTTCCTCCGGCGACGCTAGTGTCGCGAAGACCGGCACGGGCAATCCGCGACTCCGCAAAAACGTCTTCTGTTCAATGCGATCCTGAATCACCCGGAGCACCCGGCTTGATGGACGTACCGGCAGCTCGCACTCCAATTGCTCACAGAGGTCGGCAGGGACGTTTTCCCATTCATAGGTCACGGCACGAACCCGTTGAGTGAACTCTTTACGCGCGTCAACGTCGGTGAACGGGCGAATGAGTGAATGGTCGGCTATCCGGTGAGCAGGCGCTTCAGGATCGGGATCCCAGACATTAACCGCGTACCCCATGCGGCGGGCAGCGGTGGCGAACATGGCGCCGAGCTGGCCTCCACCAAGCACACCCAGGGTCGCGCCGGGATCAATCACCGTGACATTCACGGCCTGCGGCTCGTCCTGGTCCCGCGTGACATCGGGAAGGGAGGGGACAACCGGGCGTCATCCTGGGAATCGAGAACCTTTTGTGTTTGCGCGGCACGGAATCGTTCGAGGCGTTGCCTGACAGAAGCGGACTGTACTCCCAGAATTTGCGCCGCCAGGATGGCCGCATTTTCCGCGCCGCCGATCGCCACTGTTGCGACCGGAATTCCCCTGGGCATCTGGACAATCGACAGTAGAGAATCGAAGCCCCGGAGATGTTCAGTGGGAATAGGCACGCCGATAACCGGTAACAGAGTCTTCGCCGCCACCATTCCGGGAAGATGCGCGGCTCCCCCGGCTCCGGCAATGATGACCTGAATCCCCCGCGCCACAGCCTGTTCCGCATAGGCGAAGAGGCGATCCGGGGTACGATGGGCCGACACGACGAGCAGCTCGTTGGGAATCCCGAGCTCATTCAGCATGGCCACGGCCTTTTCAAGGATGGGAAAGTCCGATGTGCTCCCGCCCAAGACCCCGACCAACGCCCGACTCGCTTTCGTCTTCTTCGGCATGGACCCCACACCTCTGGCTGAAGGAAAGAATGATGCGGCGAACCATAGCCGTTCTCACGCCAGAGGGTCAAGCTGAACCGCGGGAGAACCCCTCATTGAATTGACCAACTCCTTCGTCTTCCACTAATATGAGCAGTGCAGTGCTTCCTCATGATCGGCCGTGCCCTGGAGACGTCACGTGCAGCGTATTCGTGAAGGGCTCAAGACGCGATTTCGCTCTCTGGTCACCCAGCGCACCGGCTTGGACGAAATGGCCGTCGACGATTTGGCGACCTCGACCAAGCTCCAGTCCTGGGAAGCCGTCCAAATCCCCGAACGACTTCGATTTTCCTCCCGGCTGGCCATACTCCTGGTCGGCTTCTTCATGCTGATCGTGACCTTCGTCCCCTGGACTCAAACCATCACCGTCACGGGCCAACTCTCCGCCTATACCCCCTTTGAGCGCCCGCAAGACATCGAGGCGCAGATTACCGGTCGCATCAGAAAGTGGCACATCTTCGAAGGTGTGCGGGTCAAAGCGGGCGACGTGATTCTCGAACTGGACGACTACGACCCGAACTTCATGGCTCCGGATCTCTTGAACCTCCTCGAACAGCGCAAGCAGGCGCTGGAAGATACGCGGAAAGCCGCCCTCAGTCGCGCCGATCAACTCGATAAACGTATCAAGGAAATGCAAAACCTCGTGAAGGCCGCGGTTCCGTCCGCGGGCGCGCGGGTGCTCGAAGCGGAAAGCAAAGTGCGTGAGGCGCGGCAAAAAATCGAAGCGTCCAAGATCGCCGTGGCCACAGCCGAACTCAATGTGGAACGGCATCAACAGCTGGCGCAACAGGGCCTGGTCTCCCAGCGCGAATTAGAACTCACGATTCAAGCCGCCATCGCCAGCAAGGCGGATTTGCAGGGTGCACAAGCCAACCTGGCCGCCGCCGAACAGGGGATGAAGGCCTTAAGTTTCGGACGGGAACAGGTGAGCGCAGAAGTCCTTCAACGGCTGCTTGACGCAGAAGCCGCGCGAGATGCCTCGATCGGAGAAGCGGCGCGGGCCGCCGATCAGGTGGCGGATGTTTCTCTGCGTCTCTCCAACGCGAATCAACGACGGGTTGCCAGCCGGATTCTCTCGCCCATCGACGGTACCGTCGTGAAAATGGCGCAGGCCGGCGCCGGCGAAACCGTGCGGCCCGGTGAAAAACTGGTCAGGATTTCTCCGAACAGTGTGGACAGGGCCATTGAAATGGTGGCCGACGGCATCGATGCCCCGTTACTCAATGTGGGCCGAAAGGTCAAAATTCTCTTCTACGGCATTCCCGCCATCCCCCTGCCCGCCTGGCCGGAAATGATGGCTGGTACGTACAACGGGGTCATCAAGGTCATCGACCAGGTCGACGACGGCAAGGGTAATTTCCGCTTCTGGGTCGTTCCCGATCTCGAAGAACGTCCCTGGCCTCCGCAAGAACACGTCCGCCAGGGCACGAAGGCCATGGGATGGGTCATTCTCAATCGCGTCCCGCTCTGGTACGAGCTCTGGCGCCGGTTCAATCTCTTTCCGCCCGACTACCAGGAACGGCCTCCAAGCCTGATCGATACCCTCCTGCCGAAAGCCGGTCGCGGGGCCAAGTAACCGGTCCCGTCTCCCCGGCGCATGCCGGAGCACTGACACCCTTCGACGCGTATTCTCTGTCTTGTGACCTCAGAAAGGAGTGCGTTTCATGAAGAACTATGCATGGATCCTGGTCATTGCCGCTTGTGCGCTCTGGGGACTTCCAGAGAGCAGCGCCCAGGCGGAGGATACGGGTAAAGCAAAAACCCTTCCGCCTATTCCTCTGTCGTTGAACGAGGTTCACGCCTGGATCGATCGTTCGCATCCCCTTCTGAAGGGAGCCGGTACGGAAAAAACGTCGGCACGGGGAAAGATGCTGAAAGCCTTGGGCGCATTCGAACCGGTCTTGGTGAATGATACCGAGATCGAACGGTTCATCGATAAGAGCACCCCAAAAACCCAGAGCGTCGGATTCAACGATACCTTGGTCGAAGCGCGGACCCCCTGGGGATTCAGAGGCAGCGCGGGCGTTCGGCAGGCCATCGGTGACGCGAAGATTCCGGACCTCTCTTTCGGAAACGGTAACCAGCAGGTCATTCTCGGGGGCTTTCTGCCTCTGCTGAAAGGGCTCATGATCAACCCCGAGAACGCGGAACTGCAGCGTTCGGAGCTGGCTGATCCTCGCGCCGAAGTCAAAATATCGCAAACCAGACAGGATCTCTTTCTGGCCGCCGCGAGCCAATTCTGGGACTGGGTCTCCGCCGCCAAGTTTGTCGACGTGCAACGCCGGGCCCTCGGCGTCGCGGAGGAACGGTTGAGACAGGTGGAAGGCAGAGCTAAGGCTGGAGCCGTGGCACCCCTCGACGTCGTCGAGGCAGGCCAGGAAGTGCAGCGTCGCCGTGAAATCTCCATCGCCGCGCAGCGAGCCGTGGAGCAGGAACAATATAAAATGTCGATGTTCCTCTGGGAAAACCAGACGCCGACGACCCCGCAGCTCGAGCGCGTTCCGGACTTTCCCCCTCCCGCCGCGGCCCCGACGGCAGACGTCGTCAAGGCTGATAAGTTGCAGGCGAAAAGCGATCGGCCGGAGATCCGCGAAGTCGATATCGAAGCCAAGGTCAATAATATCGATTTGGAGCTCGCCAAGAACAATCTCCTGCCGAGTCTCGATCTGGAAGCGGCGCCGGCCAGGGCTCCGGAGAAATTTGTGCTGGGATTGGGCTATCGGTTCGGGGCCGAGCTGCGTATCCCGATCCTTCAACGGAGAAGCCGGGGTGAAGTGATGGAGGCCCAGGCGCAAGCCGATCGCCTGGTGCTGGTGCAGAAATATCGGGAACAGCAAGTGGTCGTGGATGTCGACAATGCCGTGTCGGCCATCGAACGGGCGAAGGAACGGGTCGCGGCGGCGGCCGAATCACTTCGCATGGCCAAGACCTTGGAAGAAGGTGAACGTTTCCGGTTCAGCCTGGGCGCAACGAGCGTGCTGTTTGTGAACCTGCGGGAGCGGAATTCCGTCGATTCGGAGATGCAACTCGTCCGGGCCAAGGCGGATTACCAGAAGGCTCTCGCCCTCTATCAATGGGCGACGGGATCTTGGGCCAGGAGCCAGCCCTCAGCCGTTCCGGTCAACTACCGGGTCGGTGCGAGCTTGTCCAAATAGTAGTATTTTACGGTGCGCTCTGATAGGTTTTAGCTGGTGTAGGCCTGCGCGGACAGGCCGCCGCAACAATCATCATCCGGCCATCGCCGCAACACGGCCGATGGGTTGATGAGGCGCGGCAGGGGTAGCAGGATGTCCCAGGATCATTCCGACAACCAGAGCAATTTGTTTCAAGCGGTCGTCGGCCATC
>ERZ724513.930-NODE-930-length-14739-cov-4.835535_pt1 | contig 14739 bp, 18 predicted proteins | sample MGYA00376046_ERZ724513 | MGnify/ENA primary metagenome ERZ724513 (study PRJEB28724, sample SAMN07190883) | activated sludge metagenome | isolation source: activated sludge of sewage treatment plant in Hong Hong | place: Hong Kong | collected 2016-03-17 ...
GCCCTTCTTGGGGCACTGGGAAGCAGCAAACTTGGTCAGCCTGTCGGTACCTGGGTCTTTCGACCAAGCCAAAGGGTCCTTCACATCTGCGCCACCCGGAGTGAGCGCAGGCTGTTGACCAGTTGCGGGCACGGTGGGCACAGCGGGATCATCTGGAGCGGGAGCATCTGGAGCTGGCGTGGGGTCGTCCTGCTTGACTCCGTTGATCGCGAAGCCCGGGGCTGGGCGAGGATTCGGGGATGCGCTCGGCTTGTTTGGCTTGGCTGCATCGGAAGGGTTGACCGTGACGACCGACCCGGGCTGCACCGATGGACTTGCAGCACTGCTCGGAGCCGCCGTACCGGGTTGTGGCTGGCCAGCGACCAGTCGGAAACGCAATTGGGCGGTGCGCTTCACCGAATCAACGAGATTCTGAGCATTCTTCCCCGGGATCTCCACGACGATGTTCTTGTTGCCCTGAGTCGCCACCGTGGCCTCAGAAACGCCGCTGCCATTGGCCCGAGACTCCACGATGCCTGCTGCCTGACGCAACTTCTCGGGCGTGATGTCTTTGCTGTCACCAAGAGCGGTCAAGGTGATCCGGGTGCCACCTTCAAGGTCAAGGCCCAGGCGCGGCTTCCAAGGATTGTTGTCTGCAGGTAGACCAACCGTGCCGGCCACATAGGCCAAGACATAGAGGATCACAATCCCGACACCCAAAATGCCCAGAGTCCGCCCCGGTCGGTAGTTCTTTGCTGCCACCGCGTGTGTCTCCCTCAGTCTTCTTCCGTGGCGTCGCCGCCATTGGCTAGTGGATGCTCGGCACGCCCAACATCGTCCTGCTTCTCGATCACGACCTGGCGCATCGCCTCGATCACGGTGCCCGGGGCGATCTCGATCTTCACCCGATCATCATTGATCTCCTTGAGCGTGCCGAAGACTCCAGCCGACATCAGCACCCGATCTCCAACGACCAAGGCCGATTGCATCTGCTCGGCCTCGCGCTGTCGCTTGCGGGTGGGCCTGACCACGATCGCCCAGAAGCCCAAGAGGGCAACCAGGATCACGAGGTACTGCAGCGCGCTGCTCAATCGGGACTCCGAGTCAATGGGTTGATCTGGTCGATGTCACTGTCGGCAACATCGCCGCGCAAGTGTAACGGCCAAACCAACACCGGGTAGGTGGTGGCTAATCGTCAAACAAATCCATGTCGGGATGAAGGCTACCTTCTGGAGAGCCGCTTGCTTTGCTTTCTCGTGGAACGGCGATGCCCAAGTGGCGCCAAGCCATGGCCGTGGCGATCCGCCCCTTTGGGGTGCGAGCCATAAAACCATTGCGCACCAAGAAGGGCTCGGCCACCTCCTCGACGGTTTCGCGCTCCTCCCCCACTGCAACAGCCAGCGTGCTCAGGCCGACTGGCCCACCCGCGAATCGCTCACAAAGAGCGCTCAGCACGGCTCGATCCAGCCGGTCGAGGCCAATCTCATCCACTTCGAAGAGCTCCAAAGCGGTATGTGCGAGAGCCTGGGTCACCACTCCGTCTGCCCGCACTTGGGCGTAGTCGCGCACCCGGCGGAGCAGGCGATTGGCGATGCGGGGAGTGCCTCTTGACCTCCGCGCAATCTCCAAAGAACCATCCGTGTCTACTTCAACTCCCAGCAGACTGGCCGAACGGCGCACGATGTGGTCGAGGTCTTCAGCCTCGTAGAACTCCAGGTGAGCTGTGAACCCGAACCGGTCACGAAGCGGGCTGGGCAGGAGCCCCGCCCTGGTAGTGGCTCCGACGAGGGTGAAGGCAGGCAACTCCAGTGGGATTGCCGTCGCTCCGGGCCCTTTGCCAATGACCACGTCGACTCGGAAGTCTTCCATGGCTACATAGAGCATCTCTTCTGCGGGACGCGACATCCTGTGGATCTCGTCGACGAACAGCACATCACCTTCGTTGAGGCCTGAAAGGATCGCGGCCAGGTCGCCGGCATGCGTGATCGCCGGACCGCTGGTGAGTCGCAATGGTGAGCCCATCTCGGCGGCAATGATCATCGCCAACGTGGTCTTGCCCAACCCCGGTGGCCCGGAGAGCAACACATGATCGGGGGCGCGGCGCCGGGCTCGGGCAGCCTCCAACACCAGCGAGAGCTGCTCACGCACCCGCTCCTGACCGATCACTTCTGCCAGCGTCTTTGGCCGCAGTGCTTGCTCAACCACCACGTCTTCGTCTTGGACACGGCCATCAATCAGTGGCCGACCGGCCAGATAGTCGGCTTCGTGGGCTTCCAGCTCGGAGCTGTCCATTGCTTCAGGCCCTACTCAAGCTCTGCAGCGCGGCCCGCAGGAGTACGCCGACATCCGGTGTGGGCACTTCTTCGGCTAGATGACTAATGGCTGCACAGGCGCGTTCGGCGTCCTTGGCTGACCAGCCCAGACCGACCAGTCCTTCGCTCACCTGTTTGCGCCAGGGGGCGTCTGCTGGCTGGGCAGGGAGGCTCACGTTGGACCCGAGCACCGGGCCAATCCGATCCTTCAACTCCAAGATGATCCGTTGGGCACCTTTTTGTCCGATCCCGGGGATGGCGGTTAGCGCCTTGACGTCTTCGCTCCCGATCGCGGCACGCAATGCATCAGGAGAATGCACCGCCAGCATCGCTTGGGCAAGCTTTGGGCCGACCCCGCTCGCGGTCTGGAGGAGCTCGAAGGTCTGCTTCTCGTCTTCGTCGGCGAAACCAAACAAAGACATCGAGTCTTCACGCACCACCATCGAGGTCGCCAAGGTGGCCACGACGCCAAGGCGCAGGTGGGAGAGAGTCTCGGGTGTGCAGTGCATCTCCAGGCCAACACCGCCCACATCAACCACGACGGAGGTCAGGCCGAGATTGGCCACCTCACCCCTGACAAAGGCAATCATCGCAATACTCCTTGGGTGCGCTGCTGTTTCTGGACAGCCTCTTGGATCCGGTTTTGCGCCGATCCCCGCCAGATGTGACAGATCGCCAAAGCCAAGGCGTCTGCGGCGTCTGCGGGGCGGGGCGCAGTGTCTAGGCGCAAGATCCTGGTCACCATGCTGGTGACCTGCTGTTTGTCTGCTCGTCCAGAGCCGGTCACTGCGGCCTTTACTTCGCTAGGGGTGTGCACCGCTACCGGAAGACCCCTGCGCGCGGCAGTCAACAAAGCGATGCCGCTTGCCTGTGCGGTGCCCATGACCGTGCGGACATTGTGCTGACTGAAGACCCTTTCGACACTCACTGCGTCAGGCTCAGCCTGATCACACCATTGCGCCAAGCCCTGCTCGATGAGCAGCAGGCGAGCCTCCAGAGGAAGGTGCGGATCGGTGCGGATCACGCCGACGTCGATCAGACTGAGCGGACGTCCGACACTGCCTTCGACCACCCCCACACCACATCTGGTGAGGCCGGGGTCAATGCCCAAGACTCGCATCGTGCTCCGATCGCTGACGAACATGTGTTCGTAACCCTAGAGCGTCAGGTGCTTTGACTACGGCAGACACGCGCTCATTCGAGCTCGGCCATGACCTCATCTGAGACATCGAAGTTGGCGAAGACGTTTTGCACGTCGTCGAGATCTTCCAGCGCCTCGATCAGCCGGAAGACCTTGGCTGCTCCATCCTTGTCAAGCTCCACCTGCATGGATGGCAGGAAGGAGGCGTCGGCGGATTCGTAGTCGAGGCCGGCGTCTTGGAGCGCGGTACGCACTGCGACCAGGTCGCTGGCCTCACTGACCACCTCGAAGGTCTCACCCAAGTCACTGATCTCTTCGGCACCTGCGTCGAGCGTGGCCTCGAGTACGGCGTCTTCGCCAAGCTCGCCTGACTCCTGGGCCTTGGCCACGATCACGACACCCTTGCGATTGAACAGATAGGCAACCGATCCAGGGTCGGCGAGGTTGCCACCATTGCGCGACATCGCCGTACGGACCTCCATGGCCGCGCGGTTTTTGTTATCCGTCAGGCACTCGATCAGCATCGCGACACCACTGGGGCCATAGCCCTCATACATGATGGTTTGGTATTCCGCACCGCCAGCCTCAGCGCCGGAGCCGCGCTTGACCGCACGATCAATATTGTCATTGGGCACCGAAGACTTCTTGGCCTTCTGGATGGCGTCATAGAGGGTCGGATTGCCGGCCGGGTCTCCCCCGCCCATGCGGGCTGCGACCTCAATATTCTTGATCAGCTTGGCAAACATCTTGCCGCGCCGGGCGTCGATCACGGCCTTCTTGTGCTTCGTGGTTGCCCACTTTGAGTGTCCGGACACTACGCCACCTCTCTGTTCACGACTTGATCAGGCTCAGGAAATAGTCGTGGACTCGCTCGTCATTGCCCATCTCGGGATGGAACGAGGTCGCCATCAACTTGCTCTGCCGAGCCGCCACGATCCTACCCGCGGACTCAGCCAAGATCTCCACCCCCGACCCGACTTCTTCAATCCAAGGAGCCCGGATGAAGACCGCATGCACTGGGTCGGCCAGGCCCTTGAAATCAAGATCTTCTTCAAAGGAGTCGACCTGTCGACCGAATGCATTGCGACGCACGGTGACATCCAGCCCCCCGATCGTCTCCTGGTCTTCGGTGCCACCCAAGATCCGGTCAGCGAGCAGGATCATGCCTGCACACGTGCCGAGCACGGGAAGGCCATCTGCGATCCGAGCCCTGATCGGGTCGAGCAGGTCGAAGATGCGCAGCAGCTTGATGATCGTCGTACTCTCCCCGCCGGGCAGCACGAGGGCATCGCACTCGTCGAGCTCGGTTGGGCGGCGTACGGCGAGCGTGTCGACGCCTAGCTTGGCGAAGGCTTGCCCGTGCTCGCGGAAAGAGCCTTGTACGGCGAGGAGGCCGACCTTCACCAGCCGCGCTCGGCGAGGCGGTGTGGTTGCGGGATCTCCTCGACATTGATGCCGACCATGGCCTCACCCAGGCCACGCGACACCTCGGCGACGATTGAGGGGTCGTCGTAGAAGGTGGTGGCCTTGACAATCGCTTTGGCCCGCTGCTCGGGATTGCCCGACTTGAAGATGCCGGAGCCGACGAAGACGCCTTCAGCACCAAGCTGCATCATCATCGCGGCATCGGCCGGGGTGGCAATGCCTCCGGCGGTGAAGAGTACGACGGGCAGCTTGCCGGTCTGCGCGATCTCCTTGACGAGGTCATATGGAGCCTGAAGCTCCTTGGCGGCCACGTAGAGCTCGTCAGGGGAAAGACTCTGCAGGCGCCGGATATCACCGCCGATGGTGCGCATGTGGGTGACTGCGTTGGACACGTCACCGGTGCCGGCCTCACCCTTGGAACGGATCATCGCCGCCCCTTCGGTGATCCGGCGTAGGGCTTCACCGAGATTGGTGGCGCCACACACGAAGGGCACCTTGAAGGCCCATTTGTCGATGTGGTTGGTGTAGTCGGCGGGGGTGAGCACCTCAGACTCGTCGATATAGTCGACGCCGAGGCTCTCCAGCACCTGGGCTTCGGCGAAGTGACCGATGCGCGCCTTGGCCATCACCGGGATGGAGACGGCTTCGATGATGCCGTCAATCATGTCTGGGTCGCTCATCCGGGAGACGCCGCCTTGGGCCCGAATGTCGGCTGGCACCCGCTCGAGGGCCATGACCGCAACGGCTCCGGCGTCTTCGGCGATCTTGGCTTGGTCAGCAGTGACCACGTCCATGATCACACCGCCCTTGAGCATCTCTGCCATGCCTCGCTTGACCGTCGTGGTGGCGAGCTCGGGGGCGTTGGTGGTCTTGGATCCGGGGTTTTCAGCCATGGTTTCTATTCTACTTAGGGTTGATTAATGGGTAGTGACGGCGACCAAGGCTTGGCGCCGCACAGCAAGGACTCGTTGCAAGAAGGTGATGGTGGTGAGGGTGCCGATCACGAGCAGCCCCCAGGCCAAGATTTCTGGCCTGTCCATGAGCTGGGCGGGCAGCGCGATCAGCCCCATAAACGCTAGGCGATCGGCACGCTCCATCAGGCCGACTCGCGCATCCATCCCGATCGACTCGGCTCGGGCGCGGGCGTAGCTGACGCCAAAACCGCTGATCAGGCAAAACAACGCGGTCGACATCCCCAGCAGCGAGTCGCCGGGGCCGGCGAAATAGAAGACCACGCTTCCGAAGACCGCCGCGTCAGCGATCCGATCGAGGGTGGAGTCAAGGAATTTGCCGAACTCCGTGCTGCGATTGCTCAGCCGGGCCATGGTGCCGTCGAGTAGGTCGAAGAGAGCGAAGGCCGTGACCAAGAGGCCACCAATGATCAGCTCGCCTCGCGGCACGAAGACGAAGGCTGCGGTGCAAGTGGCGATCGTGCCGACCACGGTGACCGCGTCGGGGCTGACCTTGAGGCGCAACAACAGCTTCGCAAGGGGGGTGATGATGGCCGTAACGAGGCCGCGCAAATGCTCAAACATGACGACGCACAGGCTAGCCAGTCGCTGACCGGTCAGCCACGCCGGGCAGGCCTACCACCCCTGCGCGAGCAGCTCGCGGGTGTCGTGGAGCAACTGCGGGAAGGTGCGGGTCTTGCCGATGATCGGCATGAAATTTTGGTCGCCCAACCATCTGGGTACGACGTGCTGGTGCAGGTGCGCGGCGATGCCGGCTCCCCCGACCTTGCCTTGATTCATCCCGATATTGAAGCCGTCGACATTTGACGCCGCCCGCAAGACCTCCATGGCCCGTTTGGTGAACTGGCCCATCTCCACCATCTCGGCCTCACTGGTCTCGGTGTATTGCGCGATATGGCGATAGGGGCAGACCATCAAGTGGCCGGGGGCATAGGGATACAGGTTGAGTACGACGTACGCGTGCTCGCCGCGGTGGATCACCAAGCCCTCGGCGTCGTTCATCTTGGGGATCCGGCAGAAGGGGCAAACATGCTCGCCAGGGTCATCGGGCTTGTTCTCCCCCAAGATGTAGGCCATCCGGTAGGGCGTCCAGAGCCGCTCGATCGAGTCGGCCTCCCCGATGCCGTCTTGGCGAGCTTCGTCGTACATCAGACCTGCTCGCGCGAGGCGACCGCGTCGGCGACTCTGGCAATCGCTTCGTCGATGGGCACGCCGTTGTCTTGGCGCCCGTCGCGATAGCGGAAGGAGACCGCATTTGCCTCGATGTCTTGATCGCCCGCGATCACCATGAAGGGCACCTTCTGCATCTGGGCATTGCGGATCTTCTTCTGCATCCGCTCATCGGAGTCGTCGACCTCGACGCGCAGCCCCTTGGCCTTCATCAGCTTGGCGAAGTCGAAGAGATAGTCGCTGTGTCGCTCGGCGACCGGGATCGCCTGCACCTGCACGGGAGCCAGCCAGGGAGGGAAGGCCCCGGCGTAGTGCTCCACGAGGAGCCCGAAGAAGCGCTCCAGAGAGCCGAACTTGGCCGAATGGATCATCACCGGCTGCTGCCGGGAGCCGTCAGCGGCCTGATAGCTGAGGTCGAAACCCTTTGGCTGGTTGAAGTCATATTGGATTGTGGACATCTGCCAGGTGCGCCCGATCGCGTCTTTGGCCTGCACCGAGATCTTGGGTCCGTAGAAGGCGGCACCACCCGGGTCGGCCACGAGCTCCAGACCCGAGGCAATCGCGACGTCTTCAAGCACTTTGGTGGCCTGAGCCCACTCCTCATCGGTGCCAATGAACTTGTCGGGCTTGGAGTCGTCGCGGGTCGACAACTCCAAGTAGAAGTCATCGATGCCGAAGTCACGAAGCAGGCCGAGCACGAAGTTGAGCAGGTGCTCGACCTCCTCGGGTGCCTGCTCGGGTGTGCAATAGGAGTGGCTGTCGTCTTGGGTCAGCCCGCGCACCCTGGTCAAGCCGTGCACGACGCCGGACTTCTCGTAGCGATAGACCGTGCCGAACTCAAACAGGCGCAGCGGCAACTCGCGGTACGACCGCTGCTTGGAGCGATAGATCAGATTGTGCATCGGACAGTTCATGGCCTTCAGGAAATAGCGGCTGTTCTCCATCTCCATCGGCGGAAACATCGTGTCTTCGTAATAAGGCAGGTGCCCTGAGGTGTGGAAGAGACCTTCCTTGGTGATGTGCGGCGAGCCGACATAGGAGAAGCCCTCCTCGATGTGACGCAGGCGCACGTAGTCCTCCATCTCACGCTTGATCACACCGCCCTTCGGATGGAAGACCGCCAGGCCAGAGCCGATCTCGTCGGGGAAGCTGAACAAGTCGAGGTCGCGACCAAGTTTGCGATGATCTCTGCGCTCGGCCTCGGCGATGCGGTGCAGGTGCTCATCAAGGGCTTCCTTCGACTCCCAAGCCGTGCCATAGATGCGCTGGAGTTGTTTGTTGTTTTCATCGCCACGCCAGTACGCCGCAGCGCTGCGCATGAGCTTGAAGGCCGGGATCCGCTTCGTGGTGGGCAGGTGCGGGCCACGGCAGAGGTCTGACCAGGCGACGTCACCATTGCGGCGTACGTTGTCGTAGATGGTGAGCTCGCCGGCACCGACCTCGACATTGGCGCCTTCGGCTGCCTCAGCGCTGCCGCCCTTGAGGCCGATCAGCTCGACTTTGTAGGGCTCGTGGGCGAGCTCGGTCAAGGCGTCGTCGTCGCTGGTGACTCGTCGCTCGAAACGCTGCCCCTCCTTAATGATCTTGCGCATCGCCGTCTCGAGCTTGGTCAGGTCTTCGGGCACGAAGGGGGTCTCGACGTCGAAGTCGTAGTAGAAGCCGTCGACGATCGGCGGGCCGATCCCCAGCTTGGCCTCAGGCCAAAGTTGCTGCACTGCCTGGGCCAACACGTGGGCGGTCGAGTGGCGCAAGATGTTGTGCCCGTCAGGGCTGGAGATCTCAACACCCTCGACGTCGTCGCCATCGGTCAGCACATAGGCAAGGTCCTTCAGCTCACCGCTGACCCTGGCCGCGATGATCTCGGGTTGGTCCTTGAAGAGCTCCCACGCTTTGGTGCCGATCGTCGTCGTCTGCTCCTCGCGTGATCCGGCGATGGTCACAGCGATGTTGATCTCAGACACGGCTTGGCTCCTCGATGGTCTTGACGCGGGGTGGCCCGAGCATGGGCCAAAGCGATCGTATCTAGGACCACACCCGCGCTGTCACCTTGAGGCTCAAGCCGTCTGGCAAACCCAACCCGCCGGCATGGTGCCAGAAGCCAGGAATTCTTCGATCTGATTGCTCACGGCTGGGTCGAGCGTCACATCAGCTTGGGGATAGATGATCGGCTCTTCCTTGAGGTTGTGCTGCTCCAGCAGAGCGAGGAGAGTCTGGCAAGCCTCGGTCACGGCATCGGCTTCGGCACCGGAGCCGACCAACTCCTCCAGACCCTCCATCAGATGCCACATCTCGCCGTGCTCACGCAGCATCACCAAGATCGGCATCACCAGGCCCGCATCTCGCAGAGGCGGGAACAAGAACTCCTCCTCGGCATAGATATGTCGACGAAGCAACGTGAAGGTCTCTGCGAGGACGTCTTGGTTCGGCGTACCGGCGGCGACAGTTGCCGCGAAGCGCTCAATGCCCTCGTCGATGACATGATGCTCAGCCTCCAGGGCCTCAATCAGCGTCGACATCACTCGCCTCCTTGCTCAGGGACGACCGATGCGGACGCGCCACACGTCGGGGCCGGACTCGAGATAGTCCCAGGTGAACTGATCGGGGTACTCCGCGCTGAACTGATAGCAAAGCGGCTTGGGGTCGTGGTCGTTGACCAACTCGAAGCCGGCGCCGGCCTCCAGGTCTTGGTAGGTGCCGAGGATGAGCTCATGCCGACGAGCGGGCACTTCAGAACGGACATCGAGCTTGGGATCGTTGCTCACAGGGATTCCTTCCTTCGGGTGTGCAGTCGATAGTCTATTTTCCACAACTGATTCGTGGAAAACAATCTACAGGCTACTCCCTGCGATACCGATCAACGACGACCTGCTCGGTCAAGGGCCCCTTGCCTAGTTGGGCGCAGGAGCACAGATGTGGCAACGTTGTCTTCAGAGCCGAGTTTCAAGGACGTCATGAGCCAAGCCTCAAGCATCGAATGGGATCTGCGTTCCCCTGAAGTGCAGTCCGATCAGTTGGCGTCGTACGACGCCATGAGGTCGCGCTGCCCTGTGGCCCACACCCCAGACGACTCCTGGGTGGTCTTCAGGCACAGCGACACAGTGCGCATCCTGGATGATCCGGAGACCTTCTCAAACGAAGTCTCGGCGCACCTCGCCGTACCCAACGGGTTCGACGGCTCAAGGCACGCTGCATACCGGACGATCATCGAGAGCTATTTCACTGCCGAGCGACTGGCTGCCTTCGAGCCGGTCGCGCGCGCAATCTGTGCCGAACTCATCGCAGGGCTGGCCCGAGACTGCGACATCGAAGTGATGTCGAGCCTTGGTGACCCGTTCGCGGCCTGGTTGCAGTGCGCCTTCATGGGGTGGCCCACGTCAATGCGCACGCCGTTGGCCGAGTGGGTCGACAAGAACCACGCCGCAAACCGCAGCGGAGATCGCCGCCGGATGGCCGCGGTCGCCGATGAGTTCGACTCCTTCATCCGCGAACAACTCGACGCCCGCAGGTCGATGCCGGGTCCACCCGACGATCCGACCACCCGCCTGCTGGCCGAGTCGGTCGACGGAGTTCAACTCAGCGATGCCGAGATCGTCTCCATCATCCGGAACTGGACCGTTGGCGAGCTGGCAACTATCGCTGCCGCCGTCGGGATCGCCTTGAACTTCTTGGCCGAACACCCAGACATCCAGCGCCGGATCCGATCCGGTGAGTGGGACCTGGATGCAGTGACCGACGAGTTGCAACGGCTCGGGGCACCGCTGATCGCCAACAGGCGGCGTACGACGAAGCCGGTCGAAGTCGGCGGTGTGAAGATCCCGGCTGAGGAGAAGGTGATCGTGCTGTGGGCGTCGGCCAACCGCGACGAGGCCGTCTTCGGCGACCCTGACGCCTTTGAGCCGATCGCAAACCGTCGGCACAACTTGGTCTACGGCAAAGGCCTGCACTACTGCCCAGGCGCAGACCTGGCCCGACTTGAGTTACGAGTGCTCCTAGAGGAGCTCTTTGCCGCGACGATCAGTGTCGAACCCGGCACTCAAGCACCCGCGCCCGCTCACTATCCAGCTGGCGGCTTTGACACCGTGCACATCCGGCTCCGGTGACTGACATCCACCACGACACGAACATTGCACGCGGCCGGCAAAGCAGAACTCCTGAACCTGCAAATCCGCAGGTTCAGGGGCAATTCTGGGTGTGTCGGAAACCGGACCGCACGTGACTCTCCTTTCGTTTCGAGCCGTGATCTCACGGACGCCGAGGTCATAATCGCGTTGTGGACGATCTGGCCAATGACTCACCGATCGGGCGCCTCCTCGAAGAGATTTCGTGGCAGAGTGCGAAGAAGTACCGCAACGGTGGCCGCGGCATTGAGGACGTCCTCACGGCCGAGGTCTTCCTAGCCCTGGACCTCTTGCCCAGAGATCACTTCCTCGGCGAGATCCTTCGCCGCAGCCACGGAGCCGATTCAGCTCGGGCCTCTGTTGTCACCGAGGTCGAAGAAGCCAGATTCACGCTGCTTCCAGACGAGCTGATACTCGGACCGAACGCCACTAAGGTTCAACCCGACGGCCTCCTCAAGTCCCCGTCGACGCTCGTGCTCATTGAGTCGAAGCGCATCCGACGATCCACCTTCCAAAAGCATCAGTTGGCCCGCGAGTTCTTGGCCCTCACCCAGAAGGCCGGCGACCGGGTGCCCCTGCTCCTGCTGGTACTCGGTTCACCACCTCCCGTCCTGGTCGAAACTCACGGACGACAGGAACCATTCGAAGCAATCGCTTTGACCCTCACCGATGCGATCAACGACGCAGGATTCACGGGCCTCGACGCTGCCGAACTCCTCGAACGAGCAGAGCACACCGTCGCCTGGATCACTTGGAATGAGATTCAGACAACCGTTGCAGAACAAGCCGCAGCACTGTCCCACCTCCCCAACAGCATCGCAGCGTCGGTCCAGCGACTCGCCTCGGCGGCAACACGAGCCATCGACTGGCACGCGTGAACCCCGCCCCAACAGGTTCCGAGGCAAGATGACGTCATGGACGAGATCAGTTTCACCGTCGACGACTGGCCGCCGGCGAAGAACGAGGCCAAGTCGATTCTGGCGGCGCAACACAGCTAGGCACCACGGGTACTCGCCCTGTTACAAGCTGCTCGCGCAGCGTCGAGGGCCGATTTTTCTCCTGTCTTCGGCGCGGATCCCGTCGGCCTAGAAGTGATCGTTCGGTAGAGCAGCCAACCTGTTGCGGATGCCACGAATATGCTTGGCGGTATCGGCGACGTGCTGGAAAGCAAGAGGCACAGAGGGGCGCTGGACCACCTCAGCGACCTCGCAGCGGTATCTCTCTACGAGAACGATCGACAGATCCAGGCTGTGACCTACCGGTGGGAGCCAGCGACGAGCACCGGCTACTTGATGCGGATGTGGCGCCTGCCGACCTCACCTTGACGACGGTCTCCTATGCCGGCACCGCCTCACGCCTCGGTGGCGAGCCGGTGGCGTCACTCACCACCTCGCCGTCACGGGCACTGCGCGGCGTCCCAGCCCCAGACGCCTGGGGAGGCTTACACACCTACCCACCATCAGACAAAGGTCGCCCGTGGCACCCCGGAGATGGACTCGGCGACCGATCACCAGCGACAGGACCACCGCAATGCACACCAAGAAACTCCCGACCTACCTCAGCATCACCGACGCCGCAGAGGTCATGTCAGTGTCGACCAAGACCATCCGACGCCGGATCAGCGACGGCACGATCCCCGCGTGCCCCTGCGTTCTCATCCACCTCGTGATCCGCCTGGACGAACTCGAAGTAGCCCTACAACGCACCCCGACAGCGGGTTGGTGAAGACCCAGAATGGCCGATCTAGGGCTACGTAGGGGGCACGCGGCCGGCAAGCAAAAACCCCTAATCCCGCAAAACCGCAGGTCAGGGGCCATTTTCCGTCTGGTGGGCGATACTGGGTTCGAACCAGTGACCTCTTCGGTGTGAACGAAGCGCGCTACCACTGCGCCAATCGCCCCGACTTCGGACGAAGCCTAGCGCAAGCCAGATCTGCCCCGTCACCGGCCACTCACGACTAGGAAAAGAGCAAAGCGAACGATAGCTTTGTTACTAAGTAACAGCTAGACGACACGCCTGGACTAGACAATTAAGGCCTAGAAATAGACCAGAAGCGTTGTTTAAGTAGACCACTTATGGAATATATGGTTCAAATCGGGCATACCGGTTCTCGCAAAGGCAACAACAGTGCAAACTGACTACAACGTCACGGAGGGTGACTGCCAGTCTGGAGGGGCTGGCCCGAGGGGAAGAAGTAAGAAGGATCACAATCATGGCAACGATCAAAGACAACAAGGTCATCACTGAAACGGTCTCCCTGGAGTTCGTTGACCCGCAGGGCGAAGTCATCTCCTTGGAGGCTGACTTGGTCTATGACGTCGAAGATCCATATGCCATGACGATGGTGTTCAAGATCGGTGCCGATGACGAGGTCCTGTGGACCTTCGGTCGGGAGCTCTTCATCACCGGGCTCTATGAGCCCTCAGGTGATGGCGATGTGCGAGTCTGGCCTTGCCTTGACTCCACCGGTCGTGCAGTCGTAATCATCGAACTCAGCTCACCCGAGGGAGAGGTAATGGTGCAGGCCAACTCACGCGACGTGAGCCGGTTCGTCTCCACCATGACCGATTCTGTGCCTCGAGGAGCTGAGAGCGGCTACATCGATTTCGACCAAGAACTCGTCGCCCTGCTGGGATAGGCGCGGCACTCGTCAGGGATCGACATCCTCGCTCTCCCTTCTGATCCATACTTCTTGCAACTCCCGGGTGATCTGCCCGGGAGTTTGCAATTCCCGACCATCCAGCCAGGCGACTGGTTGGATGTCACGCGTGGTTGAGAGCAAGAAGACTTCCTCGGCCTCGCGGAGTCGTTCAATCGGCTCGTCGATCTCCACTACATCAGCCCATTCGACGAACAACCCCCTGGTCACGCCGGCCAGACAACCACTGGCGAGGGTCGGCGTACGCACCTCACCGTCAACCACATAGCCGACATTGCTGCCTGTCCCCTCACACAGATGTCCCTGCAGGTTGGCGAAGATGGCCTCATGGGCGCCAGCTTTCGCTGCCGCTGCCAGTGCCACGACGTTTTCGCCGTACGACGTGCTCTTCACCCCTGCGAGGGCTCCGCGCTCGTTGCGAGGCCAAGGCACGGTGATCGCCCGGGCAGCCCTTGGCGGTGGGCTGAGTTCCCCGACTACGACCGCCAAGGTCGGCGTCATCTGGTCGCGTCCAGACCCCATCGCCATTGGCCCAGCGGTGTATGTGATCCGCAGGCGCCCCAGCCTCGGCGCTTGTGCTGCGAGTACGGCGGCGACCCCCCGTCGTACTTCATCAAGATCAAGCTCTGGCAACCCCATCACCCGCGCCGACTCACTCATTCGCAGCAAGTGCCGGGTCAACGCGAATGGCCGACCATCAACAACTTTGACGGCCTCGAAGACGCCATCACCCACGGTGAATCCGTGATCTGTGACTGCGATCGCAGGCGCATCCGCCTGCTCCAGGAGAGCGCCATTGAGCCATGTCTGCATAGACACAACCTAGTGAGTCGACCCTGGAATTGGCCGTCGTCTTGGAATCGGCTATTGTTCTGCACGCGCCAGAATCACTTCGGTGTGAAGGTGCATGCGGACGTAGCTCAGTTGGTAGAGCGCAACCTTGCCAAGGTTGAGGTCGCGAGTT
>ERZ724513.933-NODE-933-length-14709-cov-5.460352_pt1 | contig 14709 bp, 16 predicted proteins | sample MGYA00376046_ERZ724513 | MGnify/ENA primary metagenome ERZ724513 (study PRJEB28724, sample SAMN07190883) | activated sludge metagenome | isolation source: activated sludge of sewage treatment plant in Hong Hong | place: Hong Kong | collected 2016-03-17 ...
CGCTCGGCCTTCAGCTCCGGATCCAGGCCGCGCGTGAGCCACGGGTTCTGGGTCGCCACGCCGGCGGGGCAGCGGTCCGTGTGGCAGCGCTGGGCCTGGATGCAGCCGATCGACAGCATCGCCTCGCGGCCGACGTTGAGCTGGTCGGCGCCCAGCGCGAAGGCGGTGAGGCCGGTGTCCGGCAGGCCGAGCTTGCCGGAGCCGGCGAAGACGACGTCCTCGGTGATGCCCGCTCGCGCGAACGCTCCGTACACGCGCGCGAAGCCGAGGCGGAACGGGAGCGAGACGTGGTCGGCGAAGACGAGCGGCGCGGCGCCGGTGCCGCCCTCCCCGCCGTCGACGCTGATGAAGTCCGGGCCGCCGCCGGTCGCCGCCATGCGCGCGGCCAGCGTCTCCCAGAACTCCTGCTCGCCGACCGCCGACTTGATGCCGACCGGCAGGCCGGTGTCCCCGGCGATCTGCTCGACGAACTCGATCAGCCCGTCGACGTCGTGGAAGGCCGAGTGCCGGGAGGGGCTGATGCAGTCCTTCCCCGGCTCGACGCCGCGGATCCGCGCGATCTCGGGCGTGACCTTGACGCCGGGGAGCATCCCGCCGAGCCCGGGCTTGGCGCCCTGGGAGAGCTTGATCTCGATCGCCCGCACGGGTCCCTTGGCGATCGACTCGCGCAGGTGCTCGAGGCTGAAGCGTCCGTCGCCGTCGCGGCAGCCGAAGTAGCCCGTTCCCACCTGGAAGACGAGCTCACCGCCGTGCCGATGGGCCTCCGACAGCCCGCCCTCGCCGGTGTTCTGCATGCATCCGGCGATCTCGGCCCCGCGGTTGAGCGCCTCGATCGCGACCGCCGAGAGCGCCCCGTAGCTCATCCCCGTGACGTTGACGACGGACCGCGGCCTGAACGCGTTACACTCTTTCCCTACACGCCGCTCTTCCGAGATCGGAAGAGCGTCTGTAGGGAAAGAGTGTACGTGTCGCATCGTCTCGGTCCTCGCGGGTCGACGTGCTCAGGACTGCGAGGCCTGGCGCTGCTGGCTGACGTTGGCGGCCACGGCCTGGGCGGTCGCCTCGAGCGCGGCGGCGACCCGGGTGAGCTGCGCCTTGTGGTTGCCGTCCCACTCGCTGCGGAACTTGGTGGCGTCCGAACCCTCCCACCAGGCCGACTTGAGCAGGCCGTCGAGCTTGCGGGTCAACGAGTTGATCGTCCCGGCGTCGGCCTGCAGCTGCTTCTGCAGAGCCGCCATCGCTTCCGGGTCGAGTCCGAGCTTGGCCATGGTGAGCACCTCCTGTGCGTGCCGCCCGGTCCGTCCGGGCGACTCCGAGGAGGGAACAACGGCGAGACCGCTCCTGTCATCGGGGACCGCGACCCGTTGACAGCACGGCCAAGTTGTGCTGGCCCGCCGTCGGCGTGATCCGGAGCGGCCGGAGTGCGTGCCTAGGCCGGGCGGAGTGCCAGCGACACGGACGTCACCTTGCGTCCCGCGGTGGCCGAGACGGCGCTGCGTCCCGCCCAGGTCCCAGCGGCGACCGGAGCGCCCGAGTCGACGGTGAGCGACACGATTCGGCCAGACCCGGACCCGACCGACTCGGCCCGCTGGACCAGGTCGGCGGGGCTCACCCAGTCGGAGCTGGTCGAGGTCTTCTCCGCCCAGTAGGAGATCGCCCACGACGCCGCCGGGACCGACGTCAGGGACGGGGCGAGGTGGGTCGTCGACGTCGCGGCTTCCTCACCTGTGGCGACGGCGGCGATCGGCGAGGCGGCCTGGACCCCGCTGTAGGCGACCACGGTCGCGTCGACCTTGGTGATCCGGCTCAGCGTGAACTGCACGCTCGAGCCCGCATCGCCGGCGGCTGCCCGGCGGGTGAAGACCCGTGTCTGGAGATCGCCCGACGCGTGCACCTCGTCGGCCACGAGGGTCCAGCCGGTGGGGGGAGCGGGGCTGACGGCGATGTTCGTCGAGATGAACGCGATCAGCTGATCGTCGGCTCGGAGCGTGCCCGGCAACCTCACGTTCAGCGCAGTGGTGTTGCCGGACGCGGTGGTGGCGGCGCGGAACGCGACGGAGGACGCCGGCGGGGGCTCGTCGGAGACCGTCACGGTGGAGCTGGTCGTGTGGGTCGCCCCGTCGTCATCGGTGACGGTCAGTGCGACGGTGTAGGTGCCAGTTGTCGGGTACGTGAAGCTGGTCGTCGTGCCGGTGGCAGTGGCCCCGCCAGACCCGAGCGCCCAGTGCCGGCTCACGATCGTCCCGTCGACGTCGGAGGACGCACCGGAGTCGAAGGTGCACGTCAGTCCGCTGCATTGGGAGCTGAACGACGCCACCGGCGGCCGGTTCGTCGGCGGCGGGGTCGAATCGCCGGGCAGGAACACGGTGTGGGCCGATCCGCTCTGTGCGGCCACGATCCCGCTGAGAGCGAGCTTGACCGGGGAGTTGCGCACGGTCGTGGTGCCGTCCCCGAGCTGGCCGTTGGTGTTCTGACCCCACGCGTAGACGTCACCGCTGGCGGTGATGGCGAAGGTCTTGGTCGCGTCCATCGCCCACCTCCACCGACGCCGGGACTCCGGGGACGACGGTCGGCGTGGGCCGGTTCGAGGTGGAGCCGAGTCCGAGCTGGCCTCGGTACCCGCGTCCCCAGGTGAGCACGGCGCCGTCGGTCCGCACCGCGACGCTGTGGTGGGCCCCGGCATCGACGTGGGCGACGCCGCTCAGGTTCGACACCGCGACCGGGCTCGTCCGACGCGTCGTGGTCCCGTCGCCGAGCTGGCCGTACTGGTTGTCTCCCCACGCCCTCACGGTTCCGTTGGCGAGGCGGGCCAGCGCATGGTTCCGTCCACCGGAGATCTCGACGACACCGGACAGGTTCGCCACGACGACTGGGCTGTTGCGGCGGGTCGTCGTGCCGTCGCCCACCTCGCCCAGGGCGTTGGAACCCCACGCCAGCACGGTGCCGTCGGAGCGGAGCGCGTAGCTCATGTCGCGGCCCCCGGCCACCTGCGTGATGCCGCTCAGCCCGGGAACCCGAGTGGGCACGTTGCGGTTGTTGGTGGTGCCGAGCCCGAGCTGGCCCAACGCCCCGTAACCCCATGCCCAGACGGTCCCATCGGAGCGGATCGCCAACGCGTGGTAGTGGCCTGCCTCGATGGCGACGACGTCGGTCAGACCCAACTTGACCGGGGTGGGCCGGTTGGTGTTGGTCCCGTCGCCGACCTGTCCCTTGTCGTTCAGCCCCCAGGCCCAGATGGCGCCGGTCTCGTCGAGGGCGTAGGCCGTGTCCCGTCCGCTCGCGATCGCCACGGACCGGGGGACCGACACCGGACCGGCGATCGAGCGGGACCCGGATCCGGGCGACCCCAACTGACCCAGCGAGTTGCTGCCGGTGCTCAACGGCACCGACGCGGCTGCTCCGACGGGGGCCACCGTGGTCATCAGCGTTCCGACGACGGCTGCGACCACGACGGCCACGACGCCACGGACCCTCGACATGCCTCGACACGAGGTCGTCGTTGTCTCCCTCCGTCCGCCCCCTCGCGGAAGGGTCCTCACTGGGTCCGAATGTACCTCCCGGGTCCAGAGGGAGGAAGGGCCGTGAGCAGCCGGGCCCCGCACGTGTCCAGGTCGGTCGCGGGTGCCCGGGGAGCCGGCCGACGGCTAGTTTCCCGCGGTGGCCATCGTCCCGACCCTCCTCGCCATCGGGATCGGTGTCGGCCTCGGGCTGTACTGGGGTGGGCGGCTGTCGAACCTGTGGGAGTGGGTGCCGCCGCTGTGGGAGGCACTCGTCGGCGGGGTCGTCCTCACCGTCCTGGTCGACCTCGTGCCCTGGTCCGGTCCGGTGATGACGTTCTTGTCGATCGTGGCGACCGCCGCGCTGCTGGGGTTCGCGGTGGTCAACGTCCGTATCGGCGGGATGGTGCTGGTGGTCGCGGGGCTGGGGCTCAACCTGCTGGTCACGGTCCTCAACTGGGGCATGCCGGTCAGCACCTCGGCGCTGGTGTCGGCGGGGATCGTCACCGAGGCCCAGGTGGACTCCGTGGTCCTGAACGGCGGTCGCACGGCCGACGGGTCGATCCTCGGATTCCTGGGCGACGTGATCCCGCTGCCGTGGGGTCAGGTCATCTCGATCGGCGACGTCCTGATCCTGGTCGGGCTCGCGCTGGTCGTCGCCAGCATCCTGCGGCGCTACGAGGTGGGACGGCCGAGCGGTCACCACGGTCGGGGCAGCTCGGGGGACTACAGCTCCGCGCTCGCGGCGTTGGGCCGTGGCCCGGCGCCGCGCAAGGGACCGGGCCTGCACCCGTCGCGGCTCGGAGGTCCCGAGGGCGGTCGCCGTCGCCGGTAGGCTGCCCCGACATGGTCGACAACACCGGGTTCCAGATCCTGCTGCTCATCCACATCCTGGCGGCCGTCGTCGCCTTCGGCGGCAACTTCGTGCAGCCGATGCTGCAGCGGGCCAACACCGACGACGCCGCGCTGGCCAAGGTGAACAAGCTGATCCAGCTGCCGGCTCTGGTGGTGCTGTTCCTGGCCGGCATCGGGCTGATCCTGACCAGCAAGGTCCAGGACGTCGCGGTGTTCAAGTTCGATCAGATGTGGATCTCGGTCGCCTTCCTGGTGGTGATCGTCGCCATCGTTCTGCAGTACCTGATCGCCCGGGCCTACGAGAACGGATCGACCTCGGCGGTTCCGGGTCTGACCGGTGGGCTGCACCTGTGCCTCATCGTCGGCCTCTACCTGATGATCTGGAAGCCGGGCCTCTGACGCGGTCCGCAACCCGGACCTCGCCCCGCAGACCGGACACCGCGCCGTGAGCATCGTCAGCTACTCCCGGGACGGCGCGGTGGCGCGCCTGACCATCTCCCGTCCGGAGCGGCGCAACGCGCTCAACCACACCGCCCTCGACGAGCTGCACGACGGCGTGCGCCGGGCGGCCGCGGACCAGGTGCGGGTGCTGGTCCTCACCGGTGACGCGGATCAGTTCTGCGCCGGAGCCGACCTCAAGGAGCTCGAGGACCTGGCGTTCACCCGGGCGCTGCGTGCGGCCCTCGACGACCTGGCCGCACTGCCGTTCCCGACCGTCGCCGCCATCTCCGGGGCGTGCATGGGCCTGGGCATGCAGTTGGCCCTGTCGTGCGACCTGCGACTGGCCACGCCCGATGCCCGCTTCGCGGTCCCGGTGGCCAAGCTCGGCCTGATGGTCGACCACTGGACGATCCAGCGCCTGGCGCTGCTGGCCGGGCCGTCGACGGCGCGGTGGATGGTGCTGACCGCCCGGCCGGTGACCGCCGCGGATGCGCACCGTGCCGGTCTGGTGCACGAGATCGTCGAACCGGACGGGGACAGCGGACCCGGGGTCTCGGTGCTCGATGCGGCGACCGCTCTGGCCGATGAGATCGCCGGTCTCGCCCCGCTGGCGTTGGCCGGCTCCAAGCTGGGTCTGGACCTGCTCGAGCGTCCCGGTGAGCAGATCGATCCCGACGGCGCCTACCGGGCCGCGTTCGAGGCGGCGTGGGCCTCGGGTGACCTGGTCGAGGGCCGACAGGCCTTCACCGAACGCCGCCCCCCCGCCTTCCGCGGAACATAGGGGTCCTCAACGACACACCTTGTCGCAATCCGCGCCTCAGAAATCCGGCGGACCGGCAGACCGGCCGACCGGCCGACCGGCCGGCGGGCGTGGCGGGTCAGGGTCGGACAGGGCCAGTGGTGCGTCCGCCGCTCGACGGGTACACGGTGCAGATCACCTTGCGGTCCCTGCGGGCCCAGGACTCCTCCGACGGCCACCAGGTCTCGATGTCGAAGTCGGACTCGGTCCACGGCTCGCCGACCGCCGCCTCGAAGCCTCCGTAGCAGTTCTGTTCGGCCCAGTCCTGGACGACGGTCCGACCCGGGTAGCCGCCGCCTCGGACGGTGGCGCCGCCGTAGTCGAGCACCGAGACCACCTCGTGGGTGTGGGGGTCCGAGCAGGGCAGGGCCCACACCGCCCGGTCGTCGGCTCCGGGATCGTCGACCGGCAGCTCGAAGCACTGGCCGACGGTCAGCTCCCGAAGACCGGTCGCCTCGGCTCCGGCCGGAAGCCCGAAGGTCGTCGTGGTCACCTCGGTGGTGGTGGTCGACTTCTCGGCGCTGGAACCGCCGGAGCCGCCCGAGCAGGCGCCCAGGGCCACCGACAGCGTCACCGCGGCGAGAAGACCGATCGCGACGAGCGGCCCGGGCCGACGGGATGCGGATAGGCCGGTGCTCACAGCGACGGCAGGTACCGGTCCAGGTACACGTAGCTGAACCACACCAGGCCGAGCACGATCGGCGTGCCCAGCAGCCACATCGGCCACTTCTTCCAGCGTGTGCCGATGAACCACGCTGCGATCCCGACCAGCAGCGCCGCGAGAGCGAAGGTGATCGCGGGAAGCAGGGCCGAGTCGTCGCCGGACATGCCCTCGTCGAGGGCGCGGTTCGAGGTGGTCACCGCCTCGGTCACCGCCTTGGATGGCGGCGAGGTGGGCGCCGGCTCCTCGGACAGCACCGCGTTGACGATGATCCGCTGACGGGCCGAGTACTCGGGATGGCAGGCCGTCAGCGTGATGCGGTTGTCGCCCTTGTCGTCGAGCACGGTCACGTCGGTGGGCTTGACGATGTAGGGCGCCGCGTCGGAGTCGGGCGCCTTGATCACCTTGTAGAGGAACCGTCCCTGCGGGGTGGTGATGTTGATCTCGTCGCCGGGAGCCAACTCGTCGATCCGGTTGAACGGCGCGCCGTAGGTGGTTCGGTGCCCGGCGATGCCGGAGTTGCCGGCCTGGCCCGGGAGCGGGGTGCCCGGGTAGTGACCCGGCCCCTTCTTCAGGTCCTTCTTGGACACCCCCTGGACGATGACGCGCTCCAGTCCGATCTTGGGGATCTGGATCACGCCGACCGGCTCGCCCTCGGCGGGCGCCGGCGTGGGCGGCGCGGTGGCCGGGTCGGTGTTCTCGAACGCCTTGGCCAGCGCGTTGGCGAGCTTGCCGGCGTCGCCGTCGGAGGACACCTTGGCGGTGTTGCGCACCGAGTGGGCGAGCTGGTCGGTGAGCTCGGACTGGTTGCGGCCCTCCTCCAGGCTGGTGCCCCAGAGCTGGAACGCGACGAAGCCCAGGATGAACAGGCCGACGATGATGAACGCCCGGCCGAGGAACCCCAGAGCCTTCGACAGCACCTCACCACCGTATCGGGGCTTGGCCCGCGCCCCGACGCGACCGGTAGCGTTGCCGGGTCCCCGAGGGTGCTCTCCGCTGTGGCGCGGCGCTCCCTCCGCCCTCCGACCCGCTCGGAAGTCCTGTCCCTTGGAGCTCGCAGTCCACCTCCGTGATGCCGTCGCCCTCCTCGGCCGGTTCCCGGCCCTGGCCGGGGCCGATCTGGACGTGGCGCGGGGCGAGGTCGTGCTGCTGCGGGGCCCCAACGGCGCCGGCAAGACCACCCTGCTGCGGGTGTGCGCCGGTCTGGCCGCGGTGAGCTCGGGGGTGGCCGAGGTCCTGGGGGTGGACCTGGTCCGCCACCGCTCCGCGATCCGTCGCCGGGTCGGTCTGCTCGGCCACGCCACGTACCTCTACGACGACCTGACCGTGACCGAGAACGTCGACTTCTGGGCCCGGGCCGCGGGCGCCGAGGTCGCGGATGGGCGCCGGGCCCTTGACCGGCTCGAGGTGGCGTCCCGGTTGCACGACCTGCCGGTGCACGCCCTGTCGGCCGGTCAGCGTCGGCGGGTGTCGTTCGCGGCGATGGTGGCCCGGCGACCCGAGCTGTGGCTGCTCGACGAACCGCACGCCGGGCTCGACGCGTCGGGGCGCGACATCATCGACGGTCTCGTCCGCGAGGCGGCGTCGGTGGGTGCGACGGTGCTGTTCGCGTCCCACGAGCTCGATCGGGCCGACGACGTGGCGGACCGGACCGTGGAGGTCGTCGGCGGGACGGTGGTCGCAGCGCCGCTGGATGCCCCGTCGTCGCTGGACGCCCCACCCTCAGAGGGGGTCGCGTCCGATGCGTGACGCGGTGCTGGTCATGACCAAGGACCTCCGCCTCGAGTGGCGCTCCAAGGTCGGCATCGGACAGGTGCTCCCGTTCTCGCTGCTGGTCGTGCTGCTGTTCGCCTTCGCTCTGGACCCCGAGCGTGGCGTGCTCGACCGTGTCACCTCCGGGTTGTTCTGGGTGGTCGTCCTGTTCTCGTCGGTGCTCACCATCGAGCGTGCGTTCTCGGTCGAGGCGGCCGACGGGATCTTCGACGCCCTGCGCCTGTCGGGGCTGGCCCCCGCCGCCATCTACGCCGGCAAGGTCGCGGCTCTGGCCGTCCAGCTCCTGGTGGTCGAGGCGGTGCTCGCGGTGGCGGTCGCGGTCTTCTACGACACGACGTTCCGCACGCCGGTGCTCACCGTCGGCGTCGCCCTGGTCGCCACCGTCGGCATCGCCGCGGCCGGCGCGGTGTACGGGGCGCTGGCGGCCCGGCTGCGCAGCGGGACGACGCTGCTGCCGTTGCTCCTGCTGCCGCTGCTCGCTCCGGTGCTGATCGGCGCCACCCGCGGCTTCGAAGTGGCTCTGGGGCGCGAAGCTGGTCCGGGTTGGCCCTGGGTCGCCCTGTTGGGCATATTCGCCGTGGTCTACCTCACGCTCGGAGCGCTCCTGTTCCGGCCCCTCCTGGAGGACGCATGACAGTCGACAACCCGACGACCGGCGCGGGCCGGCCCCCGGGCGCCGCATCGGAACCACCGACGGGTCCGCCCACGACCGGGTCGACCGCCACCCGGGTGCTCGGCGTGATCACCCTGGTGGGCATCGCCGCGCTGGTCCTGCTCGGCGTGTTCCTCACCCCGGCCGACGCCGAGCTGGGCGACACGATCCGCATCCTGTACATGCACGTGCCCACGGTCTCGACCGCATACCTGGCCTTCGTGATCACGGCGATCGCCTCGGTGATGTACCTGTGGAAGCGCACCGAGTTCTGGGACCTGTTCGCCGCGTCGTCGGCCGAGCTCGGCGTGCTGTTCTTCGCCCTCACCATCCTCAACGGGATGCTGTGGGGGAAGATCACCTGGGGGGTGTTCTGGCGCTGGGAGCCGCGGCTGACCACCACGGCGGTGCTCATGTTGACCTACGTCGGCTACCTGGCGGTCCGTCAGATCCCCAACGACACGCGCACCCGCGGCACGATCAGCGCCGTGATCGGCATCATGGCGGTCGTCAACATCCCGATCACCCACAAGGCGGTCGACTGGTGGCGGGGCCTGCACCAGGAGAAGACGATCTTCGGCACCGTCGACCCCGACATGAAGGGCCTGCAGCTGTTCACCGCCTACCTGGGCCTGACCGTGTTCCTCGTGCTGTTCGCCTGGCTGCTGATCCACCGCTTCCGGGTGGCGTGGCTGGCCGAGCGGGCCGCTGACGTCGGCGTCGACGCCGCCATCGCGGAGCGCCGGGCCGAGCGGGCCGTCCCGTCGAGCGCCGGAGGTGCGTCATGAGCGACACCGCGTACATCGCGACGGCCTGGATCGCGACATTCGGATCGCTCGGGCTCTACTCGCTGTGGCTGCTGCGGCGCGGGCGCAAGCTGTCGCGCTCGGTTCCGCCCGACGAGCGGAGGTGGCTGTGACCCCGCCCGATCCCGACGGGATGCATCTCGACGATCCCGAGTCCGCCGACGCGACCACGGGACCGGCCGAGAGCGACGACCGGCTCGACGTCACCCCTCGAACCGCTCCCGACCGACGCCCGGGCGGGTCGGGTTCGTCGCGGACCCGGACCTACGTGGCGGTCGGCGTCGTCGCCGTGATCGTGGTCGGGCTCGGCCTGGTGCTGGTCAACGGCCTCCGCGACGCGTCGACGTTCTTCTACAACGTCGACGAGGTCGCCGCGAAGCACGACGAGCTGCAGGGCGAGCGCATCCGCGTGCAGGGCAACGTCGTCGACGGAACGGTGCGCAAGACCGACGACGGCGTGAGCTTCGTGCTGCGCTTCCGGGGCGAGGAGCTGCCCGTCGACCACGTCGGTGACCCGCCCGAACTGTTCGGCCCCAAGATCCCCGTGGTGCTCGAGGGCACCCTCCGCGGCGACACGTTCCACAGCGACACGATCCTGGTCCGCCACGACGCGACCTACGACGAGGAGAACCACGACCGGGTCCGGGAGGCCGAGAAGGACGCGGTGACCACGACCGCACCGGGGGGGCCCGCCGCGCAGGACGTGACCGAGACCGGCCCGGGGGGACCGGCGCTGGGGGGTGCCTCCGGGTGAACCGGGCCCTCGGACTGGCCGGGGTCATCGTCGGATTCGGCGGGGCGCTCCTCGGCATCATCGTTCTGGCCACCGGCCTGCGGACGCGACGCGAGTCGCTGCTGCGCATGGGCCGCTCCTACGCCGGCATCGTGCTGGCCGGGGCGGTGCTGGCCTGCTTCGCCATGCAGCGGGCGCTGATCACCCGCGACTACACCGTCCGCTACGTGTTCGAGCACGGCTCGTCACGGACCCCGCCGCTGTTCAACGTGGCCACCATGTGGTCAGCGCTCGACGGGTCGATCCTGCTGTGGGCGGTGATCCTGGCCGGCTACACGTTCCTGGTCGCCCACAAGTTCCGTAGGCGTTCCTCGGACCCGCTGGTGGCGTGGGCGCTCATCGTCATGTTCGTGGTGGCGGTGTTCTTCTTCGGCCTGATGCTCAGCGCCACCAACCCGTTCCGCGGGGTGGTCCCGCCGCCCGGCTACGACGGCCCGGGACCCAACCCGCTGCTGCAGAACCACATCCTGATGGCGTTCCATCCGCCGATGCTCTACCTGGGCTACGTCGGCTTCACCGTCCCGTTCGCGTTCGCCATCGCCGCGCTGGCGACGGGTCGGGTGGGGGAGGGGTGGCTGGTCGAGACCCGGCGCTGGACGCTGTTCGCCTGGATGTTCCTCACCGCCGGCATCGTGCTGGGCGCCTGGTGGAGCTACGAGGTGCTCGGCTGGGGCGGGTACTGGAAGTGGGACCCGGTCGAGAACGCGTCGTTCCTTCCGTGGCTGACCGCGACGGCCTACATCCACTCGGTGATGGTCCAGGAGCGCCGGGGGATGCTGCGGGTCTGGAACCTGTCGCTGTTGTGCGCCACGTTCTCGCTGACGATCCTGGGCACGTTCCTGACCCGATCCGGGGTGGTCGAGTCGGTCCACGCGTTCTCCGACGGCACCGTCGGTCCGTTGCTGCTCGGGTTCTTCGCACTGGTCGTCGCGGTGTCGGTCGGGCTGATTGGCTGGCGGGGCGACCGCCTCCGCTCACCCGGGCGCATCGACTCGCCGGTGTCACGCGAGGGCGCCTTCCTGGCCAACAACGTCGTGTTCGCGGCGTTCGCGTTCATCGTCCTGCTCGGCACGGTGTTCCCCCTGATCGTCGAAGCGGTCAACGGGGACCGGCTGTCGGTCGGCGTCCCGTACTTCAGCCGCATGACGATGCCGATCGGCTTCGTGCTCCTGTTCCTGATGGGGGTCGCACCCGTGCTCCCGTGGCGCAAGGGGACGCCCGAGCTGCTGCGCGACCGGTTGTGGTGGCCGGCGTGGGCCGGGGTCGGCTCCGTCCTCCTCGCCCTGGCCGTCGGCGCCACCGGGTGGGCGGCGCTGGTGGCGTTCGGCCTGGGCGGCTTCGCGGCCGGCTCCGCGGTCCGTCAGTTGGCGCTCGCCACCCGACGCCAGGGGTGGCGGGGGCTGCTCGGCCGGGCCAACGGCGGGATGGTCGTGCACCTCGGCGCCATCGTGATCGGTGTCGCCTTCGCGGCGTCGATGAGCTACATCCGCCAGGCCGAGCTCACCCTCGAGCCGGGCAAGACCGCGACGGTGGCCGGCCACAGCGTCGAGTACCTCGGGTCGCGCACGATCGAGGCCGACAACCGCGTCGAGCTGATCGCCCGGGTGCGCGTCGACGGCGACCGGGTCTTCGAACCCCGTCTGAACAAGTACCGCGTCGACGGCCAGACGATCGGCACCCCGTCGGTGCGGGTCGGGCCGACCGACGACGTCTACCTGGCGTTGACCAAGGCGCCGTCGGGTGAGGGCTCCGCCATCGGGCTGCGCGTCATCGTGCAGCCCCTGATCCTGTGGTTGTGGGTCGGTGGGATCGTGATGGTGGTCGGGACGTTGCTCGCGCTCTTCCCGGGCCGTCGTCGTCGCAACCCGCTCGACCCGGTGTCCGCGCCCGTCGTCTCGACCCTTCCTCGACGCGATCACGAGGCGGATCCCGGCCCCCGACCCGATCCCGATTCCGACCCCGAACCCGAGCCGGTTCCGACGTGAGGCACCGCTCCGCGATCATCGCCGCCGTCGTCGGGGTGGCCCTGGCCGGCCTCGTCGCCCTCCTGGCGTTCAGCCCGCAGGGCGGCGACGGCGCCGCGTCTGCCAGCCCGGTGGTCGGCAAGGTCGCACCCGCGCTGGTCGGCACCACCGCGGACGGGCAGAGCTTCGACCTGGACAAGCACCGCGGGCAGTGGGTGCTGGTCAACTTCTTCGCCACGTGGTGCCCGCCGTGCGTGGCCGAGCACCCCGAGCTGGTCCGCCTGGCCGGCGAGCAGGACGGCACCCTGCAGGTGGTGAGCGTGGCCGCCGGCGACACCGCCGAGAAGGTCACCGAGTTCTTCGCCGAGAAGGGCGGGGACTGGCCGGTGCTGGTCACAAACACCGACGCCGCCTCGATCGACTACGGGCTGATCAAGCTGCCGGAGTCGTACCTCATCGCCCCCGACGGCACCGTGGTCGAGAAGTACATAGGCGGGATCACCGCCGCACAGGTCGCGGCCCGCATCGCCCGGGGCGCGGGCGCGGACGCGGGTGGTCCGGCGTCCTCGACCGTCGTGGGAGCCGGCTCGTGACCGCCGAGGTCTCCCGACGGGCACCGGTGCGCCACCGGTACCGCCAGCAGTGGTGGTGGTGGGCGCTGATGGGTCTCATCGTGGTGGTCGCCGTCGTCGTCGGCGCCGGTTCGCCGCCGCGTTCGGGCACCTCTGACGAGCGACTCTTCGCCCTCGCCGGCCGCCTCAAGTGCCTCCAGTGCGTCGGCGAGTCCGTCGCCGCGTCCCAGGCTCCGCTCGCGATCCAGTTCCGCGAGGAGATCCGCGACCAGATGCGCCAGGGCGGCACCGATGACGAGATCCTGAACTTCTTCGCCGACCGCTACGGCACCGAGGTCCTCCTGACCCCGCCGTCGAGCGGTGTCGGCGGGCTGGTGTGGGTCGTTCCGGTGGTCGTGGTGGCCGGAGCGGTCCTGCTGCTGGCGGGGACGTTCCGGCGATGGAGCCGGGAGCGATCGGAGCACCACGCGTCGGACGAAGACGTCGCCCTGGTCGCCGACGCCCTCGCCGCGGAACCACGGGCCGGGTCCCGGCCCGTGCTGGCTCCGGCCCCGGCTCCGGAGCCGGAGCCGCGATCGGACGACCGGTGAGCACCACGGCACGTCCGGGTCGGCTCGACCCCGACCGCCTGGCCGAGCTCGAGGAGCAGCGCGACCACCTGCTGGCGTCGCTGCGCGACCTCGAGCGCGAGCACGACGCCGGCGACCTCGACGACCACGACTACGGCGAGCTGAAGGACGACTACACCGCCCGGGCCGCCGAGGTGATCAGGGCCATCGACGAGCACCGCGACCTGCTCGAGCAGAGCCGACCGGAGCGGAACCGTGGTCGCACCGCGCTCGTCGTCGTGTCGGTGCTCGCGGTGGCGGTCCTGGCCGGCTTCCTGCTGGCCCGCTCGTCGGGCCAACGCGGCAGCGGGACGATCACCGGCAACGATGACACGCTGCGCCAACGCCTGGCGTCATGTCAGATGACGAGCTTCCAGAAGCCAGCTGAGGGCGTCGACTGCTACGCCGACATCCTCGACGAGCACCCCGACAACCTGGAGGCGTTGACCTACCAGGGGTGGGCGTTCGTCCGTGACGACGAGGTGGAGCGGGGGGCGAAGAACCTGGCTCGGGTGGTCGAGATCGATCCCGACTATCCCGACGCCCGAGTCTTCAGGGCGGTGCTGCTCGCCCGGGCCGGAACCGCGGCTCGGGCCAAGGGAGACGACGCGACCGCCCGTCAGAGCTACACCGCGGCGGCGGCCGAGGTCGACCGCTTCTACCGCAACGACCCGCCCGAGGTCGCGGTGCAGGTCCTTCGTCAGGAGGGCCTCGAACGCACGATCTTCTTCGGGCTCCTCGATGATCGGGTCCGGGGCTGCTGGGAGCAGGCCGCCGCAGCCGGCGGGGCCGCAGGCTCGGACACCGACACCGACACGGACTCGGATTCGGGCTCGGGCTCGGGCTCGGAGGGGAGCGCGGTCGACGACGCCGCGTTCATCGCCGCTCTGTCGACGTGTCTCGACGGAGTCCTGGCCGCGGACCCGACCTCGACCGACGCACTGCTGTCCAAGGCGCTCACCCTGCTCGGCACCGAGACCCCCGACGTGGCCGCGGCGACGACGCTGGCCGAGCGCATCCTGGCTGTGGAACCCGACAACGGCAACGCCCTGCTGCTGCTGGCGTCGGCCGCGGTGTACCGCGACGATCTCGACGGCGCGACGGCGCTGCTCGACCGGGTCGACGGACTTCCCCGACCGACCGGCGCCGCGCTGATCGGGTCCCCCGAGGACCTGCGGTCGATGATCGAACGCAGGCGCTCGGGAGGATCGTCGGGTCCGGGAGGGGCGACGACCACGACCACCGAGCCCCGCGCCACCGCGTCGACCGTTCCGGGAGCGCCGCGCAT
>ERZ724513.935-NODE-935-length-14691-cov-4.795573_pt1 | contig 14691 bp, 10 predicted proteins | sample MGYA00376046_ERZ724513 | MGnify/ENA primary metagenome ERZ724513 (study PRJEB28724, sample SAMN07190883) | activated sludge metagenome | isolation source: activated sludge of sewage treatment plant in Hong Hong | place: Hong Kong | collected 2016-03-17 ...
CGAGCTTTTTTCCCGCCAAGCCGCTCGGCTGCTACGGCGACGGCGGGGCCGTATTCACCGACGACGCCGGCCTCGTCGAGATTTTGCAAAGCCTGCGCGTGCACGGATATGGGACGGACCGGTACGACCATGTGCGCGTCGGCATCAACGGCCGGCTCGACACCGTCCAGGCCGCCGTGCTGCTCGAAAAGCTCAAAATATTCCCCGACGAAATCGTCGGGCGCAATCGCGTGGCGCGAACCTATTCAGAGGGGCTTGCCGATGTCGTACGCGTTCCCGTGGTGCCCGCGGGACGCACGTCCGTCTGGGCGCAGTACACCATCAGGCTTCCCGCCGGCCGTCGCGAGGCCTTTGCGGCGGCGCTGAAGGCGGACGGAATTCCGACCGCGGTCCACTATCCAAAGCCTCTGCATCGGCAGACGGCGTATCGGGATTTCCCCTGCGCGCCGGACGGGCTGCCGGTTGCGGATCGTCTGTCCGACGAAGTGATCAGCCTGCCCATGCATTCCTATCTCGACGAACCGACTCAGACCCGTATCATCGAGGCGGTGCGGCGGGCGGCCGTGGCCTGAACTGTCTCGCGCGTCGGCGGCGCCATACGCTTTCGTCAAGCAGAAAGGTGATGGCCGCATGCTCGGACGCCTTCTCACGGTCGGCGGCTTCACCCTTCTGTCGCGCATTACCGGCTTTATGCGCGATATCATGCTGGCGGCCATTCTCGGCGCCGGCCCGATCGCCGATGCGTTCTTTGTCGCACTCCGGCTGCCTAATCATTTCCGCGCCATTTTTGCCGAGGGCGCGTTCAATTCCGCCTTCGTGCCGGCGTACGCCCGCATCCGCCAGCAGGACGGCGTCGACGCCGCGCGGCTGTTCGCCGATCGCATCTTCACGCTCCTGTTCGCCGCTGAAGCGATCCTCCTGATCCTGGCCCTGATATTCACGCCGTCGGTGATCCGCGTGCTGGCGCCGGGCTTCGCCGACGAACCGGGGCAATTCGCTCTCGCCGTCTCGCTGACGCGCATCACCTTTCCCTATCTCCTGCTGGTCAGCCTGGTGACGCTCTATGGCGGCATGCTCAACGCCGTGCAGCGCTTCGCTTCGCCCGCTGGCGCGCCGATGCTGCTCAATCTGTCGATGATGGCGACGCTGGCGCTTGCCGCCTTTTTTCCTAATGCCGGGCACGCCGCCGCGTGGGGCGTGCTGATCGCAGGATTCCTCGAAGCGCTGCTGGTCGGCGCGGACCAGTCGCGCCACGACGGACTGCCGCGCTTCCGCGCCTTTGCCTACAACGAGGACGCCAAGCGGTTCTTCAAGGCGCTCGGTCCGGCGACGCTGGGATCGGCCGGTCTGCAGATCGCCCTGTTCGCCGACACGATCATCGCGACGTTTCTTCCCGCCGGCGCGCTCTCCGCGCTTTATTACGCCGACCGCCTCAATCAATTTCCGATCGGCGTCATCGGCATTGCTGCCGGCACCGTCGTGCTGCCCGAGATGGCCAACCGGATCGCCGCCGGCGACGAGCGGGGCGCGCGTTATGCGCAGAACCGCGTGATCGAGCTGACGCTGCTGATGGCGATTCCGTTCGTCGCCGCCTTCCTGATCGTCCCGGACCAGATCATGGCCGGCCTGTTCTCGCGCGGGAAATTCACTGCGGCCGACGCCAATGCCGCTGCGGTGACGCTTGCGGCCTACACGGTTGGGCTGCTGCCCTTTGTGATCAACCGCAGCTTCACGGCGACATTCCTGGCGCGGGGCGACACGGCGACGCCGGTCAAGGCCTTGCTTGCGTCCGTCGTCATCAACGTCGCCTGCAAGATCGCGTTGATGGGAACCCATGCGCAGGTCGGCCTCGCGCTGGCGACCTCGATCGGCGCGTGGGTGAACTTCGGACTGGTCGTGCTGTTCGCCATGCGCGCGGGACTGGTCGCCATCGACGAGCGGCTGCGGCACTCGGCGGTCAAGCTCGCGGTTGCGGGACTGGCGCTGACGCTGGCGCTCGCGGCGAGCGAACGCTGGCTCGACGTCGTCTTCGGCGACCTGCACCGGCTGCGCGCCGAGGCGGAACTTGCCGCGCTGACCTCTATCGGCGGCATCGTCTATTTCGGCGCCGTGGCGGCGCTGTTCGGCCGCCGCTGGCTGCGCGAATTCGGCAAGCGGCGGTCGCCGCCGCCGCCAGCGCCGCCGGATCGTGCCGGCAAGACCTGACGGGACGACGTTCGCCCCGCCTTCAGGCGGCCGTGCGGGGCGGACGCTCCTGCGGGACCAGCGATGCCTGTTCCCTTTTGCCGTCGCGCAGGAATTCCACCGCGACCGTGCGCCCGATCTGCTCGCCGGTGAGAAGCCGGATCAGATCGTCGGCGCCGGTAACCGTGCGGCCGTCGATGCCGAGAATGACGTCGCCGGTCCGGATGTCGGCCTGCGCCGCGGGACTGCCCGGCTCGACCGAGGAGACCATCACCGCGCTCGCCTGCGCGACGCCGGCCTGATGGCGCAGGCGGCGCGGCAGTGCGGTCTGCGCCGCGGCAATGCCGATGAAGGCGCGCCGGACGCGACCATGCCGAACGAGCTCGCCGAGCACGTATTGCGCCGTGTTCGCCGCAATGGCGAAACAGATTCCCTGCGCGCCCTGGATGATCGCGGTGTTGATCCCGACCACTTCGCCATGCGAGGCGACGAGCGGACCGCCGGAATTCCCCGGATTGAGCGCCGCGTCCGTCTGGATCAGGTCGTCGATCAGCCTGCCGTTGCTGGCGCGCAACGAGCGGCCGAGCGCCGACACCACTCCCGCGGTCACGGTCGATTCGAATCCGAGCGGATTGCCGATCGCGATCACCAGCTGGCCGCGGCGCAACTGCTTGGAGTCGCCGAGGCGCGCCGCGGGCAGGGCGACGTTCTCGTTGACGCGGACGAGCGCAAGATCGGTGTCGGGGTCGACGCCGACCACCCGCGCGGTCAAGTGCATTCCTTCGGCGGTCGTCGCCTTGACCCGCGACCCCGCGCCAACCACATGGTGGTTGGTAAGTATTAATCCATCGGGCGCGACGATCACGCCGGAGCCCGAGCCGGCGGCACGATCGTCGCGAATAACGTCAAGACGCACGACCGCGGGGCCGATTCGCTCGACAACCCCGATCACAGCACGGGAATAGGCATCGAGCAGCCCGCCGTCGGCCGGCTGCGAGGAGGCTTGATCGACAAATTCCGGTGGCAGTGCGCTGTCGTCCGGATTGCGCGTATAAGGAGCGCCGTGAGCTGAGACAACCAGTGGGCGGCGGCGCTGAGCAGCAACCAGGCTGCGGATGGAATGAATTGTCATGTCGTCGAGGAATATGGGGACGGGGCATCGGCATGAAAAGGACGCGGATTTCCGCCTCCGATCGGCGAGGGCCGGTTTGCTTGCCATGGTCAGGCCCAAACGACCGGGTATCGGCGCCCGGCATGCCAACGGAGTTTCCATGAGAGCGAATTCGGCGCGGTTCGCCGCCATTCTTTTGTTTGCGCTTGCGATCGCGGGCTGCAGCGACGGAAAGCAGCAAGCGGCCGCCCCTCCGCCCCTGCAGGTGACGGTCGACCGCCCGACGCAACGCACGATCGTCGATTATGACGAATATGTCGGGCGCTTCGTCCCCATCGAGTCCGTCGAAGTGCGCGCGCGCGTATCCGGCTATCTCGACAGCGTGCACTTCACCGACGGCCAGATCGTCAATCAGGGCGATCTCCTGTTCACCATCGACAAGCGCCCGTTCCAGACCGCGCTGGAGCAGGCCAAGGCGACGCTGACCCAGGCGCGCGCCAATCTCGCTTTTGCCGACGCCGATCTCGGCCGCGCCCAGCACCTCGTGCGCGACCGGACGATCACCGAGCAGACCTTCGATCAACGCACGCAGGCCAAGCGCGTCGCCGAAGCGGCGGTCACCGCGCAAGAGGCCGCCGTGCGCCAGGCGAGCCTCGATCTCGAATTCACCGAACTGCGCGCCCCGGTCACCGGGCGGATCGGCGACCGTCGCGTGTCGCCGGGCAATCTCGTGTCGGGCGGCACCGGCGGCAACACGACGCTGCTCGCGACAATCGTGACCTATGAACCGATCCGGTTCGAGTTCACCTTCGACGAGGCGTCGTACCTGCGCTATCAGCGCCTCCCCAAGACGGGAAGCGCCATGGCGAATCCGTCGGGCGGCGTCGACGTGGCGCTCAAGCTGCTCGACGAGCAGACCTTCGACCATAAGGGCCGCATGGACTTCGTCGACAACGTCATCGATCGCGCGACGGGAACGATCCGCGGCCGGGCCGTCTTTTCCAATCCGACCGGCGTGCTTACGCCCGGCATGTTCGCCCGCATCCGCGTGCCGGGCTCGTCGGCCTACCAGGCGCTGCTGGTGCCGGAGGTCGCGATCGGCACCGACCAGACCCGCAAATTCGTCTCGGTCGTCGGCCCCGACGATGTCCTGCAGCAGAAATTCGTCACGCTCGGCGAGGCGGTCGGCGATTTGCGCGTGATCCGCGAGGGGCTGACGCCGGAGGACCGCATCGTGGTGAAGGGGCTGGTGAAGGGCCGGCCGGGTCAGAAGGTCAAGCCGGTCGAGGCGAGCGCCGCGGCGCCGGCGAGCCCGCAGGCCGCGGCCGCGGCGCAGGCTCCCGGCAACAAGGCGGATTGACCGTGCGCATTTCGCATTTCTTCATCGACCGTCCGATCTTCGCCTCGGTCGTCTCAATCGTTTTGGTCATCATCGGGGCGGTCTCGTTCTTCCGCCTGCCGGTCGCGCAATATCCGGAAATCGCGCCTCCGGTCATCAACGTCAGCGGCCAGTATCCCGGCGCCAGCGCCGAGGTGGTCGCCGCGACCGTGGTCGCGCCGATCGAGGAGCAGATCAACGGCGTCGAGCGGATGCTCTATCTCTCGTCGAATTCGACCGCGGATGGGCGCTTCTCCATCTCGGTCACGTTCGATCTCGGCACCGATCTCGATATCGCGCAGGTGCAGGTGCAGAACCGCGTGTCGATCGCGATGCCGCGGCTGCCCGCGGACGTGCGCAACATCGGCGTCACGGTGAACAAGGCCTCGCCCGATCTCATGATGATCGTGCACCTTTATTCGCCCGACAAGTCGCGCGACATCCTGTTCGTGTCCAATTACGCGACCTTGGAGATCAAGGACGTGCTGGCGCGCATCGACGGGGTCGGCTCCATCACGGTGTTCGGCAGCCGCGACTATTCGATGCGCATCTGGCTCGACCCGGACCGCCTGCAGTCGATGGGAATGACCGCGACCGACGTCGTGCAGGCCTTGCAGGCGCAGAATCTGCAGGTGGCGTCGGGCGTGATCAATCAGCCGCCGACGCCCAATCAGGGGCCGTTCCAGATCGCGGTGCAGACGCTCGGACGTCTCGCCAACGCCGACGAATTCGCCAATATCGTGGTCAAGCAGACGCCGAATGCGGTGGTGCGTCTCAAGGATGTCGGGCGCGTCGAGCTCGGCGCGCTCGACTATTCCTCCAATTCCTATCTCGACACCCACGAAGCGGTGGCGCTCGCGCTGTTCCAGCGCCCCGGATCCAACGCGCTCGCGACCGCGCAGGGCGTGCAAGACGCCATGCGGGAGGTGGCGAAGCGCTTCCCGACCGGGATCAAGTACGACATCGTCTACAACCCCACGGAGTTCATCTCCGAGTCGGTCAATGCGGTGATCGACACGATCATCGAGGCGATCGTTCTCGTCGTTCTCGTCGTGATCGTCTTCCTGCAGACCTGGCGCGCTGCGGTGATCCCGATCGTCGCGATTCCGGTGTCGCTGATCGGCACCTTCTTTTTCATGCAGCTGTTCGGGTTTTCGCTCAACAACCTGTCGCTGTTCGGGCTCGTGCTCGCGATCGGCATCGTGGTCGACGACGCGATCGTCGTGGTCGAGAATGTCGAGCGCAACATCGCGACCGGACTCAGTCCGCGCGACGCCGCGTTCAAGAGCATGGACGAGGTCGGCGCCGCGCTCGTCGCGATTGCGCTCGTCCTGTGCGCGGTGTTCGTCCCCTCCGCCTTCATCACCGGGATCTCGGGGCAGTTCTACCGCCAGTTCGCCCTCACCATCGCCGGCGCGACGGTGATTTCGCTGGTCGTGTCGCTGACGCTTTCTCCCGCGATGTGCGCGCTCCTGCTCAAGCCGCATGACCCGCATCATCGCGATCGCTGGTACGAATGGCCGCTCCACGCCTTCTTCCGGCTGTTCAACCGCAGCTTCAATGCCGTCGCGAACGGTTACGGCTGGCTCGCCGCGCGCGTCGTGCGCTTCGCCGTGCTGATGCTCGTGCTCTATGCGGGAATCATTGGCTTTGGCATGTTCGAGTTCGCGCGCACGCCGTCCGGCTTCATCCCGCAGCTCGACCGCGGCTACCTGATCGTCGCGGCGCAGCTTCCCCCAGGCGCCTCGCTCGCGCGGACGGACGAGGTGATGCGGCGCGCGCGCGACATGGCGCTCAAGGTTCCGGGCGTCTCTCACGCCGTCAACATCGTCGGCTTTTCCGGCGCGACGTTCACCCAGGCGCCCAATGCCGGGGCGCTCTTCCTCGTTCTCGATCCGTGGGCGTCCCGCGCCGAGGACCCGCGCAAGTCCGCCGCCGCGATCCAGGGCGCGCTGTTCGGGCTGTACGGCGCGATCGAGGAAGCGTTCATCGTCGTCGTGCAGCCGCCGCCCGTCACCGGCATCGGCAATGCGGGCGGCTTCCGCATGATGGTCGAGGACCGCAGCGGCCGCGGGCCGCAGGCGCTGCAGGGCGCGGTGGTCGCCATGATGGGCCGCGCCGCGCAGACGCCGGGCCTTCAGCAGGTGTTCTCGCTGTTCGAGACGCAGACCCCGCAGCTTTATCTCGATATCGACCGCACCAAGGCGCAGCTCCTCGGGGTCAACGTGGCGGATGTGTTCGCCGCGCTGCAGGTCTTCATCGGCTCGAACTACGTCAACGACTTCAATCTGCTCGGCCGCACCTTCCGCGTGACCGTGCAGGCCGACGCGTCGCATCGCCGCGACTACAAGGACGTGCTCAGGATCAGGGTGCGCAACGCCTCCGGATCGACCGTCCCGCTCGGCTCCTTCACCACCGTGCGCGACATATCGGGACCGTTCCGGGTGCCGCGCTACAATCTCTATCCGGCGGCGGAACTCGACGGGGCGGCGGCGCCCGGCTATTCGCAAGGGCAGGCGATCGGGATCATGGAAAAACTCGCCGCCGAGACCCTGCCCGAAGGCTTCGCCTATGAGTGGACGACGCTCGCTTTCCAGCAGATTCGCGCGGGCAGCACGGCGGGCTTCGCCTTCGCCCTGGCGGTGGTGTTCGTGTTCCTGGTGCTGGCCGCCCAGTTCGAAAGTCTGACGCTGCCGCTCGCCGTCATTCTGATCGTGCCGATGTGCCTCATCGCGTCGATCGTCGGTGTCATCCTGCGCGGCCAGGACAACAATATCCTGACCCAGGTCGGCTTTGTCGTGCTGATCGGCCTGGCGGCCAAGAACGCGATCCTGATCGTCGAGTTCGCCAAGCAACTCGAAGACCAGGGCCGCACGCGCGCCGCCGCCGCGGTCGAGGCGGCGCGGCTGCGGCTGCGGCCGATTCTGATGACCTCGTTCGCCTTCATCTTCGGCGTGGTGCCGCTGGTCTGGGCGGTCGGCGCCGGCGCCGAACTGCGGCAGACGCTGGGCACGGCAGTGTTTTCCGGGATGATCGGCGTGACCGCCTTCGGGCTTATCTTTACACCGGTGTTCTACGTCGTGTGCCGGTGGCTGGCGGGGCTGGGGCGGAAACGCCGCGCCGCGCCGGCGCACTCGGCCGGCCAGCCGGCGGAGTGAACCGATCGGCGGCCGCTGGGAACGGCGATGCATACCGGGCGAAATTTTCGCGTTTGAGCATTCTGGAGCACTGCGGATGAAATTCGGCGTCTCGCAAGCGGTCACGCGCAAGGAGGATGACGCGTTCATCCGCGGCAATGGGCGGTATGTCGCCGATCTCGTTCCGCCCGACGCGTGTCGGGCCGTGCTGCTCCGCTCGCCGCATGCCCATGCGCGGGTGAACAGAATCGATGCCGATGCGGCGCGCGCCATGCCGGGCGTCCGCCTGATCCTGACCGCGGCGGACACCACGGACCTCGGTCCGCTGCCATGCTTCGGCATCCCGCCGGGGGTTACCGTCGAAGCGCGGGAAAGCCCGATCCTCGCCGGCGACATCGTCCGCCATGTCGGCGACGCCGTCGTCTTCATTGTCGCCGACACGCTGGACCAGGCAAGAGACGCGGCGGAGGCGATCGAGGTCGACTGGGAGTCGCTGCCGCATATCGTCGACGCGGTTGCCGCGCTCGAACCCGGTGCGCCGCGGGTATGGACCGATCGTGCCGACAATCTCGCTTTCGAGCAGATGCTCGGCGACGAGGCAAGCACCGCGGCGGCGTTTGCGCAGGCGGCGCAGACCGTGGCGCTGACGCTGGTCAATCAGCGCCTGGTCACCAATTATCTCGACACGCGCGCGGTGCTCGCCGAATACGATGCGGCGAGCGAAAGCATCACGCTGACCCTCGGCAGCCAGGGCTCGCATACGCTGAAAAAGGTGCTGGCCAAGGCCATCCTGCGCATGCCCGCAGATCGGCTGCACGTGGTCACTCCCGATGTGGGCGGCGGGTTCGGGACGAAGATCTTTCCCTATCGGGAATACGCGCTCTGCGCGGTCGCGGCGCGGCAGCTCGGCCGGCCGGTCGCATGGGTCGCCGATCGCATGGAGCATTTCGTCGCCGATACGCAAGGGCGCGACAATGTCACGACCGCCAAGCTCGCGCTCGACGACAAGGGGCGCTTTCTCGCGCTGTCGGTGGATACGGTGTGCGACATGGGGGCGTATCTCTCCTTCTTCGCGCCCTACATTCCCTATGTCGGCGCCGGCATGCTGCCCGGGGTGTACGACATCCCGACCTGCTGCATCCGCATACGCGCCGCCTACACCAACACGGTGCCGGTCGATGCCTATCGCGGCGCCGGCCGGCCGGAAGCGGCCTATGTGATCGAGCGGCTGGTCGATGCCGCCGCGCGCGATCTCGCCATCGCGCCGGACATGCTGCGCAAGCGCAATTTCATCAAGCCGCAGGCGATGCCCTATCGGACCGCGACCGGAAAGGTCTACGATTCGGGCGAGTTCGCGGGACACATGGCGCGCGCGCAGGAGATCGCCGACTGGAAGGGCTTCAACCGTCGCCTCGCCCTGTCGAAAAAAACCGGCAAGCTGCGCGGCATCGGCCTTGCGACATATATCGAGGCATGCGGCGCGGTCGGGCCGGAAACGGCCAAGCTCACGCTCGACAAGAACGGCGTCGTCACCGTGCTGATCGGTTCGCAATCGACCGGGCAGGGGCACCACACCGCTTATGCGCAACTCATCGCCGAACAGCTCGACGTGGCGCCCGAGCAGGTGCGGGTCGTGCAGGGCGACACCAGGCTGATCGCGAGCGGCGCGGGCACCGGCGGGTCGAGTTCGATTCCGTGCGGAGGGGTCGCCACCGCAGGCGCGACGAAAAGGCTCGCCGACAATCTGAAAGACATCGCGGCCGATGCGCTCGAAGCGAGCGTCGCCGACATCGAATTCGCCGGCGGGCAGGTGCGCATCGCCGGCACCGATCGCGCGCTCTCGCTCGCCGAGCTGGCGCAGAGCCCCAAGGCCGATCCGACGCGCTTGACCGCCGAGGATACGTTCGCGCCCAAGGCGGCCACCTATCCCAACGGCACGCATCTCGCCGAAGTCGAGATCGATGCCGACACCGGGCATGTCGATATCGTGAACTATGTGGTGGTCGACGATTTCGGCATGACGCTCAATCCGCTGCTGCTCGAAGGCCAGGTCGAGGGCGGAGCGGTGCAAGGCATCGGCCAGGCGCTGATGGAACGCACCGTCTATGACAGCGATTCCGGCCAGCTGATCACCGCGAGCCTGCTCGACTACGCGCTGCCGCGCGCGGGCGATACGCCCGGCTTCGTGTTCGAAACCCGCAACGTGCGCTGCGCGACCAATCCTCTCGGCGTGAAGGGAGCAGGCGAGGCCGGCACGATCGGCGCATGCCCGGCAGTGATCAACGCCGTCGTCGACGCCTTATGGCGCGCTTATCGCATTCGCCATGTCGACATGCCGGCGACGCCCGAACGCCTGTGGGCCGCCATCGAGGAGGGCAAGCGCCTGCACACGATGTAGCTCGGTTACGAAAAAGCCCGGAGCATCGCGGCATCGTGATCGCGTGCGGCGCTGACGCCGCTTTTCCGGTCGTGAACGGCCGGTAACAAACTTTATCCGGACTGGCCTGCGCCACCAAGGCGCAGGGTGCGCAAGCCGGTGGCGCTTTCCCGGATGCGCGAATTTCAGTTTGATTTTATCCCACGCGAGGAGGTGAAACATGATGCGATTGATGATCGCCGCCGCAGTTCTGACGATCGGCGTTGCAGCCGTCGCCGCGCAATCCGATCCGGTCCGTGAGCGGGCGGAACTGATGGGTGACCAAGGGGAATACATTTACGGCACATTGAACAAGATGGCGCGCGGCGACATCCCGTACGACCAGGCGAAAGTGAACGAGGCTTTCGCCAAACTCAAAGAGATTGCCCCCAAGCTGGCGACCCTTTATCCGCCCACGGCCAAGGGCCAGGCGCCCGAGGCCGATTATTATGCCTCGGACAAGGTGTGGCAGGACAAGGCGGACTTCGATGCGCGGTTTGCCAAACTTATAAAGGATATCAACGAGGGCGCTGCGAAGGCGACGGGACTCGATGGGCTCAAGGAAGCCCGCGCCGCCATCGCGCAGACCTGCAATAGCTGCCACGAAACCTATCGGCTCAAGAAGAGCTGAATGGGTTTGTGACGGTCCCCTCCGCGGCGCTTCCATCGGCGGCGACGGGCGTCGCGGAGTTCGCGGCATTCGCCGGATCGGACTGCTGTCCGGCGGATGCAGATGACGGTTTGCGCGTCGCCGGAAATCGCCGTCGGTCGGTGATTTCTCGCGGCCGGTAAAGGAAATGCGGGCGTGGTTCGTAGGCTTCTGATCCTTGCAGCGCTCGCGGTTCTGGCTGGAATAGCCTGCTTCTGGTTTCTCACGATCCCGCAGAGGGTGGCTGCGGATACTTTGCCGAGCCACAAGCCCGACCTCGACAACGGCCGCCGCATGTTCGTTGCGGGAGGCTGCGCGTCCTGCCACGCGCCATCCAAGGAGGAGCGGACGAAGCTCGGCGGCGGCGTGGCGCTGCATTCTCCCTTTGGCACGTTTTACGCCCCCAATATTTCGCCGCACGCCGGCGACGGCATCGGCCGCTGGAACGAAGCCGACTTCGTGACCGCGATGACCAAGGGAACCTCGCCGGACGGCCGGCACTACTATCCGGCATTTCCCTACACGTCCTATCAGCGCATGGCGCCGGGCGATCTGCGCGATCTTTTTGCCTATCTGCAGACGCTGCCGCCGGTCGCCGGCAAGGCGCGCGATCACGATCTCGCCTTCCCGTTCACCGTTCGCCGCGGTCTCGGGCTGTGGAAGCTGCTGTATCTCGACGGCCATCCCTTTGTGCCCGACCCCTCGCAATCGCCGCAATGGAATCGCGGCGCCTATCTCGTCAACGGACCCAGCCATTGCGCGGAGTGCCATAGCCCGCGCGACATGCTGGGCGGCTTGAAGCAGGACCAGCGCTTCGCCGGCGGCCCCAACCCGGAAGGCGAGGGGTGGGTTCCGAACATCACCCAGAAGGGCCTCGGCAAATGGTCGGCCAAGGACATCGACTATCTCTTGGAGACGGGCGATCTGCCCGAGGGTGATTCGGTCGGCGGGAGCATGCGCGACGTGGTGCGCAATACCTCGCAGCTTCCACCGCAGGACCGCGCGGCGATGGCGGCCTATATCAAGTCGCTGCCGCCGGTCGAGGGGCCACGGCCGCCGCCGAAGAAATAGCGGCTTCTCGCCTCATGGCGATCCGTTCGAACAGCGCGGAATTCGCTCCGATTATCCCGGATGGTCGCATTTTTTCGCGGCGAACCGGTTCCTCCGTCGCCGGCAAATGCTCAGAACGCCTTGAAGGTGATGATCGTGCGCGTGTCCTGAATGCCGGGGATCGTCTGTACCTTCTCGTTGACGAAATGGCCGATGTCGATGTCGCGATCGACATAGAATTTCACCATGAGATCGAAGTCGCCCGCCGTCGAATAGATTTCGGACGCGATTTCGGCGTCGGCCAGCTGGTTGGCGACCTGGTAGGCTTTGCCGAGCTGGCACTTGATTTGTACGAAAAAGGGAATCATCTACGCCTCCGCGCGCCTTTTCGGCAACTCATGCAATCGAGCAAAACTGGCCCGTTTTGACAAGCCTCGGCCGCCTCCGGCGCGCTGCGCCGGCTGTCGTCCACGGACGAAATTGCGAGCGTTTTACGTGCGATTTCAATAAGGTGCCGGGCGGAATCGGCCCGGGACGGCGAGCGGCGGAGTAGGTTTCGAGCCGGTCTCGGCGGGATGTGGTGGAGGACTTTGCAATGCTTTCGCCTCAGGGCGAATTTCCGTCTATCGCGGCCGATATTCTCGCACGCCTGCGCCAGCTCCGGCCACGTGTGCATTGCGTCACCAACGTCGTCGCGCAGACGTTCACCGCCAACATATTGCTGGCGGTTGGCGCCATTCCGACGATGACGATCGCACCCGACGAGGTTGCCGATTTTGTCGCGGGCGCCGACGCGGTGCTCGTCAATCTCGGAACGCTGGACGCCTCCCGCCGCGAGGCGATCGGGATTGCCATCGACAAAGCGACCGAGCTGGGCCTGCGCTGGATTTTCGACCCGGTATTCATCGACCGCTCGCAAGGGCGCGCCGTTTTCGCCGAGGCGCTGGTGCGCATGCGGCCGACAGCCATGCATCTCAATGATCGTGAGTTCCTGGCCATCGCCGGGAGCCGCCCCACCGCGGCCGCCGTCGCTCGCTATGCGGGGGACGTCGGCGCCGTGGTCGCGCTGACGGGACAAACCGATCTTATCACCGACGGAACGAAGTCGATCCGCATCGCCAATGGGCATCCGTGGATGTCGTTGATCACGGCCATGGGTTGCGCCGGCGCGGGTTTGGCCGCGGCCTGTCTCGCGGTGGAGCCCGATGCCTGGCGGGCGGTCGCGACCGGGGTGCTCGTGCTCTCCGTCGCCGGCGAGATAGCGGCGGAGACCGCTCGCGGACCGGGCAGCCTTTCCATCGGCATCATCGACGCGCTCCACAGCCTCGACCAGTCCGAGTTGCTTGCGCGAGCCAAGGTTGCGTGACGCGGACGCGCCGCATTGATATTGACGGTACCCGCATGACCGCCATCGCAGTCACCATCGCAGGCTCCGACTCGAGCGGCGGCGCGGGGATTCAGGCCGACCTGAAGACCTTCTGCGCGCTCGGCGTTTACGGCGCGTCCGTCATTGCCGCCCTGACGGCGCAGAATACGCGCGGCGTCAGCGCGATCCACGACGTGCCCGCGGACTTCATCACGGCGCAGATCGACGCCGTCTTTTCCGATCTCGCCGTCAACGCGGTCAAGATCGGCATGCTGTCGACGCCCGCGGCGATCGAGGCGGTCGCGGCCGGACTGCAACGGCATGGCCAGACCAATATCGTGCTCGACCCCGTGATGGTGGCGGCGACGGGGGCGCGGCTCCTCGTCCCGGCGGCGGTCGAGACGCTGACGCACCGGCTGTTTCCGCGCGTGCGGCTGATCACGCCCAATCTCCTCGAGGCGGCGGCGCTGGTCGACAGCGAGGTCGCCGCAAACGAGGCGGAGATGCATGCGCAAGCGGGGCGGCTGCTCGACCTCGGCGCCCGCGCCGTGCTGATCAAGGGTGGTCATGCCTCGGGCGCGGAGAGCGTCGATCTCCTGGTCGAGCCGGCAGGCGTTGCACGCTTTGCCGCTCGCCGCATCGCCACCGACAATACCCACGGCTCCGGCTGCACGCTGTCCGCCGCGATCGCCGCGTTTCTCGCGAAGGGCGCCGCGCTTGCAGACGCCGTCGGCGCGGCCAAGACCTTCATCAGCGAGGCGATTGCCGCGGCCGATCGCCTCGAAATCGGATCGGGCCACGGCCCCGTCCACCATCTGCACGCCTGGTGGTGAGTGTCAGGGATGTCGGGAGCTGACGTGACGGGACGGACGCGACGCGCGCTCATGGCGACGGTAGCCGGCGGCGGGCTTGCGGCGCTGGCCGCCCCGTCCGTTGCGCGGGCGCAGACGCGGCGCTGGCGCATGGTCACCTCCTGGCCGAAGCGGCTGCCGGGTCCGGGAATGTCGGCCGAGCGCATCGCCGAGCGCATTGCGGCGCTGTCGGGCGGACGGCTGCAGATCACCGTGCACGCCGCGGGCGAGGTGGTGCCGGCTTTCGAGGTGCTCGATGCCGTCGGCGGCGGCGTCGCCGAAATGGGCCACACCGCGGCATTCTACTGGCAGGGCAAGCAGCCGGCGGCGGCGTTCTTCACCACGGTGCCGTTCGGGCTGACGCCGGTCGAGCATGTCGCCTGGGTCGACGCCGGAGGCGGGCAGGGGCTGTGGGACGAGCTTTATGCGCCGTTAGGGGTGAAGCCTTTCATGGGCGGCAATACGGGGGTCTGCATGGGCGGCTGGTTCCGCCAGGACCTCAAGGGTCTTGCCGATCTGAAGGGCTTGAAGATCCGTTCGCTCGGGCTG
>ERZ724513.938-NODE-938-length-14681-cov-9.183235_pt1 | contig 14681 bp, 13 predicted proteins | sample MGYA00376046_ERZ724513 | MGnify/ENA primary metagenome ERZ724513 (study PRJEB28724, sample SAMN07190883) | activated sludge metagenome | isolation source: activated sludge of sewage treatment plant in Hong Hong | place: Hong Kong | collected 2016-03-17 ...
CCATCGCGCGCAGCCCGATGCCCTCCTGCAGGTAGTCCATCTCGTAGAGGTGCTCGCGCCACTTGCGGTCGAGCACGTTGAGGATGACCTGCCGCTCGAGCTCGCGCATGACCGGCTCGGTGAGTTCCTCGGTGCGCTTGTCGTACGCGGCTTGCGCGTCGTCCTGCAGGACCTGGGTCAACATGTCCGTGCTCAGTCCCGAACGACCGTCCGCTTCGGCCTCGACCGCGTCGATGCTCACGCCGACCGGGTACAACGTCGCGAGCTCGGTCCACAGCTGCTCGAGGTCCCAGTCCTCCGGGTAGCCCTCGGTCGTGAAGTTCGCGACCGCGCCGGCGATGGTGTCGTCGAGGAATGTGCGCACCTCGTCCTCGAGGTCGTCGCCGTGCAGGACGCGCTGCCGCTCGGCGTAGATGACCTGCCGCTGGCGGTTGAGCACCTCGTCGTACTTCAGGACGTTCTTGCGGATCTCGAAGTTCTGCGCCTCGACCTGACCCTGCGCGCTCTGGATGGCGCGCGAGACCATCTTGGCCTCAATCGGGACATCGTCGGGCACGTTGAAGCGGGTGAGGAAGGAGTCGACCATCGTGGCGTTGAACCGCTTCATCAAGTCGTCCTCGAGGGACAGGTAGAAGCGAGTGCGGCCCGGGTCACCCTGCCGCGCCGAACGACCGCGCAGCTGGTTGTCGATCCGGCGCGACTCGTGGCGCTCAGTGGCCAGCACATAAAGACCGCCGATACCGACGACCTCCTCGTGCTCAGCGGCCACGGACTCCTCGGCTTTGGCCAGGGCGTCGGGCCAGGCCGCCTCGTAGTCCTCCGGGGTCTCCACCGGGTCCAAGCCGCGGGCCTCGAGGTCGGCGGCGGCGCGCAACTCGGGGTTGCCGCCCAGGATGATGTCGGTACCACGACCGGCCATGTTCGTGGCCACCGTCACCGCACCCTTGCGGCCGGCCTCGGCGACGATCGCCGCCTCCCGCTCGTGGTACTTCGCGTTGAGCACCTCGTGGCGGACTCCAGCGCGCTTGAGCAGTGCCGACAGCACCTCGCTCTTCTCGACGCTGGCCGTGCCCACCAGCACCGGCTGGCCCTTGTCCTGCGACTCCTTGATGTCCTCGACGACCGCTTCGAACTTCGCTGACTCGGTGCGGTAAATGACGTCGGCCATGTCCTGGCGGACGTTGGGCTTGTTCGTGGGGATCGGGACCACGCCGAGCTTGTAGATCTGGTTGAACTCCGCCGCCTCGGTCATGGCCGTACCGGTCATGCCGCTGAGCTTGTCGTACATGCGGAAGAAGTTCTGCAGCGTGATGGTGGCCAGCGTCTGGTTCTCCGCCTTGATCTCCACCCCTTCCTTGGCCTCGATGGCCTGGTGCAGACCCTCGTTGTACCGGCGACCGGCGAGGATGCGGCCGGTGTGCTCGTCGACGATCAGGACCTCGCCGTTCTGGACGACGTACTCCTTGTCCCGCTCGAACAGTTCCTTCGCACGGATCGCGTTGTTCAGGAAGCCCACGAGCGGGGTGTTGACGGTCTCGTACAGGTTCTCCACCCCGAGCCAGTCCTCGACCTTCTCGACACCTGCGTCGAGGATGCCGACCGTGCGCTTCTTGATGTCGACCTCGTAGTCCTCGTCCTTCTTGAGGCGCCGGACGAGTTTGGCGAAGTCGGAGTACCACTTGGGCGATTGGTCGGCGGGACCGCTGATGATCAACGGCGTACGGGCCTCGTCGATGAGGATCGAGTCCACCTCGTCGACGATCGCGAAGTTGTGGCCGCGCTGGACCATCTCGTCGACGGTCCACGCCATGTTGTCGCGCAGGTAGTCGAAGCCGAACTCGTTGTTCGTGCCGTAGGTGATGTCGGCGGCGTACGCCTTGCGTCGCTGCTCGGGGGTCATCTGCGCGAGGATCACGCCGACCTCGAGCCCGAGGAACCGGTGCACCCGGCCCATCCACGAGGAGTCTCGTTCGGCGAGATAGTCGTTCACCGTGACGACATGGACGCCCTTGCCGGACAGTGCGTTGAGGTACGCGGGAAGGGTCGAAACGAGGGTCTTACCCTCACCGGTCTTCATCTCGGCGATGTTGCCGAGGTGCAGTGCCGCCCCACCCATGACCTGGACGTCATAGTGGCGCTGACCCAGTGTGCGGCTCGCGGCCTCGCGGACTGCGGCGAAGGCCTCAGGGAGCAGATCGTCGAGGGTCTCACCAGCCTCGAGCCGGGACCGGAACTCAGGCGTCAACTCCCGCAGTTCCTCGTCGCTCATCGCTTTGAAGTCGTCCTCGAGGGCGTTGACCTGCACGCTGATGGTCTTCAGCTTGCGCAGGACCTTGCCTTCGCCCGCCCGCAGGATCTTGTCTAGAACTCGCACCATTGCATCGTACGTGAGGCGATCCCGTGGTGGGATGGAGCCGTGATCCGGTCGACGCTGCCGTTCGCGCTCGGCACATTGCGGCCGCTGCAGGCGCACGACGCCGAACCGATCGCGCGCGCGTGCGCCGACCCCGACATCGTGCGCTGGACGACGATCCCGCAGCCCTATCGGGCCGAAGACGCCGAGGAGTTCATTCGCAGCAAGGCCGGCGAGGATCACGTGTGGGCGATCGACAGCGACGGCCTGGCGGGCGTGATCGGGGTGCGCAACACGATGGCGACCATGCCCGGGCCGACGACCGGCGTGGGCTACTGGGTCGCGCCATGGGCACGCGGCCGGGGACTGGCGACAGGCGCGTTGATCGCCGTCCGTGACGAGTTGGCGCGGGTCGGTTTCCAGCGGATCGACTGGGAGGCGCTGGCCGGCAACGAGGCATCGGTGCGGGTGGCCGAGAAAGCCGGTTTCGTCATGGAGGGCTACCGGCGACAGGGGGCTGTGCAGCGCGGCCGGCTGGTGGATGTGGTGGTCGGATCATGGACGGCGCCGACCGAGACTACGGAGTTGGTGGCTGGGGTGTGGCAGGTCCAACCGGTGCTGATCCACGACGTCCCCGGCGATCTGCGGCCCATGGCCAGTTCCGCCTTCGGCGTGTGGGTGGCGCGAACTGCCGTCGGCGGCACTGACAGCGGCTACATCTTCGCGGTGCGTTCGGTGACCGGTGTGCATGTGGTGGCGGTGGACGCCCCGCAGGCGGCGGTTGATGCTGTGCGGCGGTACGTGGCGGTGCGGGGCGAGTTGCTCACCGACGAGCCATTGCCCCCCGGCTGGATCTGACAGCCGCTTGCTGTGCAGCTTCTATTCGGGCAGCCGCAGCCAGCCCACCTCGCCCGCGCGGAGCACGGCCTGGGTGCGTGACGACACCCCGAGCTTGCTGAAGATGTGACCGAGGTGATTACGCACCGTGTGCTCGCTGATGTACAGATTCGCGGCGATGTCCCGGTTGCTCAACCCGGTCGCCAGCAGGGTGACGACTTCGAGCTCGCGGCGGGTCGGTGCCGCCTGACCCCCATTGCTGACCCTGGTGACGGCCGGCCGCCCCCTGCGCACACTGAGTACCGCGGCGAGCAAGTCGCCCGGTCCACAGTCCCGGGGCAGGAACTGACGGACATCCCGCAACTCACCGATCCCGCGGCCACTGCCGACCACGATCACCGGAGTCTGGGAGGCAATCGCGGCCTGCACCACCTCGACATCGCTGGGCACAGCACCTCGCACACCGATGATCGCGGCGCCGCGCGGACCGGGCCAGGTAGCGAGGGTTCCCCACTGACCGAGCACCGGTTCGGGTTGCACGCGACCGGTCAGCGCGGACACCATGCCCTGCGCGAACAATGGTTCCGGATCGGCGACCAGTGTCCGGGCCACCTGGGCAGCCTTATCGCTCAGGCCGACTCCTCGGCGAGGTCGTCGCTGGTATGCACCCGGATCAGTCCGTAGTCGAAACCACGGCGGCGGTACACCACCGCAGGGTCGCCGGTGTTCTGGTCGATGAAGAGGAAGAAGTCATGCCCGATCAGCTCCATCTGGGTGACGGCCATTTCCACCGACATCGGCACGGTCTCGTGGCTTTTTTCGCGGACAACGAGCGGGCCCTGCTCCCACACCGTGTCGACGTCGGCCTCGGCATCCCCCGCGTCCGCCTCGTCCAGCGGTGTCTCCAGGTTGTCGAACCCGGCCGCCCGCGGGCTGCGAGTCGCCTCAGCACCGTGACGGTGGTAGCGACTCTTGTCGGCAGCCCGGCGCAGCCGCTGCTCGAGGCGGCCGTAAGCGATGTCGAGCGCCGCGTACTTGTCGGAAGCGGCAGCCTCCGCGCGGATCACGGACCCGTTGGCGCGGGTGGTCAGTTCCACCTCGAACGCGCGATCGGCCAGGCGGGGGTTGGACTCCTTCGAGACCTCCACGTCCACCCGGCGCAGGGGAATGCCGAACTTGTCGATGCGCTCCAGTTTGCTGTGTACGTGCTCGCGAAACCGGCGAGACACCTCGATGTGCCGCCCATGCACCACGATCTCAGCCACGTCGCTCACGACAGCCCTCCTGTTCTCCCCGAACACCCTCACGCTAACTCCTGGATCGGGGTGCGCGCACGCCGGGTCGCCGCGGTGATCATGAGGGATTCGCGGCGGCCACCACCACATGGCCGGCGACTTCGTACCCCGCTTCGCGCAATGCCCGATCGCACTCCCCGAGGGTGGCGCCGGTCGTCCTCACGTCGTCGATGACCACCACGGGACCGCGACCGCCGGCCGTGGCCCGGATCCGGTCGGCGAGGTTGCGACGGCGCGCCGCGGCGGTCAGTCCGGCCTGGTCGCGACGGCCGCGGGAGCGCAGCAGCCGTTCGGCGGGCAGGTCCAGGGTGGCTGCCGCGCGCCGGGTGAGTTCCCAAGCATGGTCGAATCCGCGCCGCCTCACTGCGGCTGGGGATGAGGGAGCCGGGACCAGCAGACCGGAGTATCCGGTCTCGGCCAGTTCCAGCACGCCGAGCGCGAGCAGGTCTGACAACGGCTGCGCCAGCGCCGAGATGTTGCGGTCCTTGTAACCGACAACCGCCTCGGGAACCACGCCGGAGTACGCGCACACCGCCACGGTCGGGGGCTCCTCTGTGAGCAGGTGGGGCGCCGCGGCCTGCTGGAGTTCCACCAGACACTCGGTGCACCAGGGCCGGCCAGGTCGCGCGCAAGCGGCACACTCGCTGCCGAAGAGTAAGGCCACCGCCACGTCCGTCCAATCCATTCGGCGATTGTGACGGCGTCGGCGGCGCTCGTGATGATGCCTGTGGATCAGTTCTGCGTCCGGCGAACCCGGAGTTCGTTGCCCACAGCGACGGCCACCGCGATCAAAGTCGGGATGAGCGCAACCAAGGACGGATCACCATTGCCGAGGACGCCCGAACCCCACGCCAGGGCACCCGTGAGGAAGCCGATCGTGATCATCGCCGCCGACTGGACTGGCTGCCCACCGGTCCGGGGCGCGTTGCGCCCTTCGAAGGCTGCGTGCACGGTGGTCAGGACGGCGCCGGTGTTGGCGGTGATCCAGCCGTGAACGGCCGGGACATGCAAGACGGCCGTCGCCAGTCCCGCCAGTCCCGCGCTGGTGATGGGGACCAGCACCTGCGGCGGGCTTTGGAGCAGCTGCCGCATGAGCGCAGCCACGATGACGAGCAGGATCATCAGCAGCATGGGGACGGCTACCTGCAACCACCGCTCCCGGTTCAGCCGCCGCTGCAGCAGCGTCGAGACGGCCACCCCGACGATCGCGCCCAGTAGCGACAATCCAGCCAAGACCGCCCGGTCGGGGTTGTGTGGCAACTCGGTTCCCAGCACGACGAGGTTGCCCGCTTGGTTGGAGGTGAAAACTCCATAGGTCTGGAACGAGTAGGCATCGATCACGCCGACCGTCCAGGACAGGGCCAGAGCCGCCAACCAGGCCCGGCCGAAGAACCGCCAGGTGTCGGAAGCCTCGGTCATGCCACGACGCTAGTGCGCGCCGGGCCGCGGTCGTTGGATCCCGGCGTGCGGTGAGGCTCGCTGCATCGGTTAGACCTTCGAACATCCGTTAGTCGAAATGTCCGTTTTGCCCTCTAACCGATGTACGAAGGTCTAACCGATGTCCGCTGCTGGACGGCCAAACGGACGGAGCTCTGCAACTCACCCCGGATAACGCGGCTGGCGACCACTCGTGGCCGGAATCCAGGTCGCGCCGTTGAAGTACCAGATCTGGCCGTCCCCCGTGCCGGAGAGGATCGGCCGGTCCGGGGCGGCGGCGACGGTGCGGGCCCGGGGCGGGCCACCGAGATAGCGCACGGCGAGCAGGCCCAGGTCGATCGTGGCCACCTGCGGCGGCTGGTCGCCGGGCACGGCCAGCAGCGCGATGCTCATGGCTGATGCCCAGGCGACGGCTCGGACCGGCCCCGCGGCGAGCTGGCGGGGGGCGACCAGGGCAGGACTGTTCCCGGACCGATCGACGCGCATGAGGTACGGCACGCGGTCGGCGATGACCACCGCACGGGAGCCGTCGCGGGAGATCTGCACGCTGGAGATGCCTGCGAGTTGGCTGGAGACGGGACGCACACCGAGCACGTTGACCACCTCGACCCCGCCGGGAGTCGCCACCCACAACAAGCCGGTGCGATCCCAGGAACCGCCGCGCGTGCTGGCCAGCGGACCGTCCCGCCAGCGGGCGCCGGTCTCGAGAGCCGACGTGAGCAGCCTGCCCCCCTCGTCGGTGGCTGCGATGGCCGTCTCGTCCAGGCTCACCAACGGGTCCCGCACCGGCGGATCGCCGCTGCCCGCAGGACCGTTGACCGGGACGGCGGCATTCGCGGCGTCCAGCGTCAGCACCCGGCCGGACCGGACCAGGTAGTACGTCGCGTCACTGGACAGACCGTCGGGGTCGTACTCGGCCCACGCCGTGCGCGGCTGCGGCGACGGCACCTCGGGCACTTCGAACGGCTGTCCGTCTGCCGTGATCTCCACCGCGCGCAGACCGGCGATCTGTCGCAGCGTCCATACCAGTTGGGCCGAAAGCTCCTCCCGAGCCGCGTCATCTGCGGCCAGCAGCTGCGTCGTGAAGTCCACTCGGGCCACCCCGTCGGTGACACTCACGGAAAGCAGGCGTGTTCCCTCCGGGAACGCACTGCTCACTGCCGGCGCCAGCCAGCGGCTCGGGCCGGCCAACAGGGCGCGCACCAAGTCGGCAGTGACGTCCCGCTGACTACTGGCGAAAAGGACGGGATCCGGTGCCAGGATGCCGCCCGGATCGGCGACGAAGTAGGTGTCATATTCCCGGTAGGACCGCTCGACAGCGGCCCGGGACAGCAGCAGACCCTGCGGCGCCTGGCTGATGCGCCAGTCAGGTCCCACCCGCACCAGGTCGAACTGCACCGACAGCGTCGAGTCGGGTGGACTCTGCAGGTACTGCGACCTCGACGAGATCAGCCCAACCTGGGCGGCTGTCAGAGTGACCGTGTCGTCGGCCGGTGTGGTCAGCGCCTCTGTGTCGTTGCCGTACACCCGCACTCCGGCACTGGGATTCCACTGCCGCGCGCCCTGCTCCGTGAGGTATTGCTTGGCCACTGCGTGGTTGTCCTCGAACCCCGAGGCCGCATCGAGGAATCCCTGCACGATCTCGGTCGGGGTCATGCCTGGCTGCGGCGGACGTGCCAGCACCCGCACGAAACTCGTCGTGGCGACGTCGGTGACAGGTTGATCCACTTCCATGATCGGGCCGCTGGTGGGCACCTGGGCGCAGGCGGTCAGCAGCACGGCGAGGATGAGCAGGAGGTACCGCTTCATACCGGTACCTCCGTGGGGTCCAGCGGAAGCGGTGACTGCGCGGGCAGCGGTTCGCCGGCCACGCGGGGCAGCGTCAGCCGGAACACCGCTCCTTGCCCCGGGCGCCCCCACACCGCGAGCCGGCCGCCGTGCAGCCGCGCGTCCTCCAGCGCAATCGACAGACCTAGCCCCGTGCCACCGATGGTGCGAGTCCGCGCGGGATCAGCCCGCCAGAACCGGTCGAACACCCGGGCCAGGTCCTTGTCGTCCATCCCCCGTCCGTGATCTCGGACCGACACCGCGACAGTGCTGTCGTCGGAGGCTACCCGCACGTCGATGGGCCGGTGCTCGCCGTGCTCGATCGCGTTGGACAGCAGGTTGCGCAAGATCCGCTCGATGCGTCGCGGGTCGCATCCGACGATGCAGGGATCGTCCGGCACCTCGCTGCGGATGGGGCAGCCGCGCGAGGTAGCCAGCGGCTGCGCTGCCCCCACAGCCCGGTGAACGACCTCTCGCAGATCAACCGACTCCGTCTCCAGGACGGCGGCCCCGGCGTCGAACCGGCTGATCTCCAGCAGGTCGGTGAGCAGGGCCTCGAACCGGTCGATCTGGTCGTGGAGCAGCTCACTGCTGCGTTGCAGCACTGGGGGCATCTCGTCACGCTGGGCATACAGGACGTCGCCGGCCATCCGGATCGTCGTCAAGGGGGTCCGCAACTCGTGCGAGACATCGCTGACGAATCGCTGCTGGACACGTGACAGGTTCTCCAGTTGCCGGATCTGGTTCTGCAACGAAGCGGCCATGGCATTGAAGGCCGAGGCCAAGGCGGCCAAATCGTCCTCGCCACGCACCGGCAGTCGCTGCTCGAGGAACCCGGCCCGCAGCAGTTCCGCAGTCCGGGCCGCCTGCCGCACCGGCAGCACAACATGCCGGGCGATACCCAGCATCAGCAGTCCCAGCAGCGTCACGAGCACGAGTCCCACGACCCAGGCTGTGGAGCGCACGAGGTCCAGCGTTCCCTGAAGCTCGCCGAACGGGAACAGGTAGTACACCTCGTATGCCTGGGCCCCCACGGGCAACAGCGAGCCGACCACTAGCCCCGGCTGCCCAGGCTCGTTGACGTATCGCACAGTCGTGTAGGTCCAGGCTTCCCGGCCCTGGCTGGCGACCTGGGCGCGTAACTCGGGAGGCACGCTGCGCACCTCGACCAGGTTCGTTCCCCGTTCGGGCATCGGCGTGTCCTCGGGCGAAACGCTGCCGTCCAGCAGCAGGACCTCATAGGCCGCGCCGCGGTCGTTGCTGCTGACCAGCGCGTTCATGATCGAGTCGGCCAAGCCTTCGCTGGGCGCCGGCGGGCCCCCCTCGCTGGCCTGCAGAACCACTTGCTGGGCGGCGGCCAAGCCCACGTTGGCCTCAGCGATCGACTTGCTCGTGTTCGCCTCGACCAGACCGTTGCTCACACGCACGAGCAGCAGGCTCAAGCTCACCCCGACCAGCACAGCTGCCGCCACCAGCGTGGTGCTCGTGACCCGGAAGGCGAGCGAGCGCCGCCAGCGGTTGAGCAGTCCCGAGATCACTGTTCGGAGGTGTCGCACGCCTTGTAGCCGACGCCTCGCACGGTGAGCACGAGTTCGGGGTTCTCAGGGTCCTTCTCGACCTTCGAGCGCAGCCGCTGGACATGCACGTTGACCAGCCGGGTGTCCGCCGGGTGCCGGTAGCCCCAGACCTCCTGCAGCAGCACCTCACGGCTGAACACCTGCCAGGGCTTGCGCGCCAGGCAGACCAGCAGGTCGAACTCCAACGGGGTCAGATCGATCTGCCGGTCGTCGCGCTTGACGCTGTGACCGGCCACGTCGATCGTCAGGTCCTTCAGGCGCAGGGTCTCTGGTTTGGCGTCGTCGGCGCGCCGCAGCCGGGTGCGGATCCGCGCAACCAGTTCCTTGGGTTTGAACGGCTTGACCACGTAGTCGTCCGCGCCGGACTCCAGACCGAGCACGACGTCCACGGTGTCGGTCTTGGCGGTGAGCATGACGATGGGCACGCCGCTCTCGGCCCGGATGGCCCGGCACACCTCGATGCCGTCCTTGCCAGGCAGCATCACGTCCAGCAGGACGAGGTCAGGGCGGGTGTGCCGGAATGCCTCCACTGCCCGGGCGCCGTCGGCGACGAAGAACGGTTCGAACCCGTCGGACTGCAGCACGATGCCCAACATCTCCGACAGTGCGGGGTCATCATCGACGACCAAGACGCGGCCCTTCATGGTGCCCACTATTGCAGACCGGCGGCGCCGGGCCGTGTCACTCGCCGCGCGCAATATCTGTGGGCAGGTCGTCTTGTGGGACGAGTCGCGTGTGGAGCCGGCATCGGTGAGCAGTCTGGGCAGGCTCACCGATCGGCCGTGCCAGGGTCCGGGCCTACAGCAGGAACAGAATGCCGATCGCGCCGGGGAGGTTGTTGGTCATGTGGGCGATGATTGTCGTCGTCGTGTTGTTGCGGTGCACGCGGGCGAAGCCCAGGATGAGCCCGATGGCGAACAGCAGCAGGAACCTGATCGGCTCCATGTGCATGGCGGCGAACAGCGCGGCCGAGATCACCACCGACAGCCACTTGCTCATGCCGCGCTTGAGCAGGCTGGTCACCAGCAACCCCCGGTAGCACAGCTCCTCGACGATGGGGGCTCCGATCCCCACAGCGAGGGCGAACAGCAAGCGCTGCACGGGGAAGTCGTTAAGGCTCTTGGCAAGCTCCCCGGCGCTGGAGTCGAAATCACCGAAGATCGCGCTGAGCGCCGCAGCGATCACCGCGGCGGCCAGGAGCGCGGCGCCGCCGTAGAGCACGCCCCAGCCGACGTCCGACCACCGGAACCGAAGGCCGAAGTCGAGTACCACACCGTTGCCGCGCAGCTTGCTGATCAGCCAGGGGTAACCGCCCATTCCCAGCCATGGCAGCACGACGGAGAACAGCAGCACCCACGCGTATCCGGCGCTGCCGTCGGTGACGAAGGCGATCGGAATGGCCGCAATCACGCTGAACACCAGCCAGGCGGCCGCGGCGATCAGATAGTCCGGGAACCCCCAGCCAGGTTTGCGCAACCGCACCCCCTGCCACCACGCCTCGGTGGCTGCGTCGGATGCGCCGGGATACGGGGTCTGTGGCGCTTGGACCTGTGTCGTCACGCCGTCCAGTGTGCCAGGCAGCGGCCAACTCGACCCCGCAAGGCGTTGAGACTCAACAACCTCCTGGGAGGCCGTTGCGTAATGGGCCAGCCGGGCACTGTCGGGGTTCTGGTCATGATGCGGTCATGCGATGGCGGAATAGTGACCAGAACCCCACCGCACCGCGTCCATCAGTCCGCGCCTGTTGGTGACGAGGGGCCGCCCGTCTCCACCTTGAGGCGGCCACCAGCCGAGATTGCGCCAAGACCCTCCTGAAGCCCCTGGTCTAGGAGCGGTCCAGGTCCGGCTCGATGTAGATGTAGCGGGCGCTGGGAACGGCCGTGCGAATCGCGCGCTCGGCCTCGTCGATGCCGGCAGCGATGGCGGCCGCCGAGTCGTCGCCGCCGATGGCGATCTTCGTGGCCACGAGCAGTTCGTCCGGCCCGACATGCAAGGTGCGCATGTGGATGACCCGGTCGACGAGCTCGGTGTCGGCCAGCGCCTTGGTGATGGCTTCCTCCTGCTCGGGAAGCGCGGCCTCACCCACGAGCATGCTGGCCATCTCGAAGGCCAGGAACACCGCGATCACGACCAACAGAGAGCCGACGGCCATGGCACCCAGACCGTCCCAGCGTCCGTCGCCGGTCACCGTGGCCATGCCCACACCGATCAACGCGAAGACAAGACCGATCAGGGCGCCGAAGTCCTCGAGCAGGACCACGGGCAGTTCCGGTTGCCGGGCGTCGCGGACATACCGGAACAGCGAGCGGCTACCCCGCGACTTGTTCGCCTCCCGCATGGCCGTGCGGAACGAGAATCCCTCCAGAACGATCGCGATGAGCAGCACCCCGATGGCGATGCCCACGTCGCGCAGTTCCTCCGGGTGGTGGAACTTGTGGAATCCCTCGTAGAGCGAGAACAGGCCGCCGACCAGGAAGAGCACGATCGACACGACGAAGGCGTAGACGTAGCGCACACGCGAGTAGCCGAACTGGTGGACGGCGTCGGGCTGGCGACCGGCGCGCTTGCCACCGATCAGCAGCAGGACCTGGTTCGCACTGTCGGCCACGCTGTGGATGGCCTCGGACAGCATCGACGACGAGCCCGTCAGCAAGAACGCGACGAACTTGGACACCGCGATGCCCATGTTCGCCGCCATCGCGGCGACGACCGCCTTGGTGCCACCCTCGGTGCTCACGAGGTCATCCTTGCGCGCCCGCCGCTGCATTGCCATGCCGGGCCATGACCGCTGTGCCCTGCACCGAGATCGTCACCTCGGCGTCGTCGGCCGCCAGAAGTGCCGCCTCGCCCGGTTGCAGAGTCAGCCCGGACACCGTCGTACTGCCACTCAGACACAGCACGATGCGAGCACGTCCAAACGCTGCGCTGGTCGAGGTCCGCTCGAGCAGATCGACTGTGAACGGAGCACCCGCCGGGGCGTAACGGTCCACGCCCGCGCTGTGCTCCGCCGGGCAGGCGTGCGGTTGGGCAGCGACGTCCAGTGCCCCCAGCGCCTCGTCGACGGCCACCGTTTTCGAGGTGAGTCCTAGCCGCAGCACGTTGTCGCTACTGGTCATGACCTCCAGGCCCAGCCCGCGGACATAGGCATGGACCGTCCCTGGATCGACGTAGACCGCCTCGCCGGGCTGCAGGGTGCGGGCGTTGAGTAAGGCGGCAACGAAGACCCCCGGGTCGGCCGGATACGTGGTGAGGACTTGGGTCAGGATGTCCGCGGTTTCCGCGTCCTCAAACGCCGCGGGCAAAGCGGGCGCCTCCTGCCGCACCACTTCGGTGGGGAGGTCGAACGCGAGCCGAATCGCTGCGGGCAGGTCATCCTGGGCCAGCGCTTTGACCATCGGCTGGATCTGCGGACCGAGTTGCCCCAGGGCGACGGCGGAAACCTGCGGGTCCCGGAAGCCTTCGAGGATCGCGAACGGCGCCAGCGCGATGAGCATCTCGGCCTTGCCGTACGGATCGCTGACCAGTTGTGAAAGCCCGGGATCGGCTTGCTGCGCCGCATAACGGGCCGCGGCGATCGCGGCAGGCGGATGGATCTGGATCGACAGCGGTCGCGCAGCCGCCAGCAGCTTCATGAGGATCGGCAGGCTGCCTTCGGCCACGCCGCCGGCGAGCAACGGGGACGGCCCGTTGGGGTGGGTGCCGAACCACAACTCCGCCTGCGGCCCGCCGGTCGCCGGACTCCACGGCTGCAAACCGTCGACTGGCCCCCAGTCATAGCTCTGCAGATGACCCCGGACGATCTGCATCAGCCACCTCCGGCACGGCCGAACCGGGGGTCGAGGTCCTCGGCGCTGACACTGGGGTCGCGGTGCTGCATCAGCGCGGCGTAGATGCTGGCGAAGTCGAGCAGGCCGACCAGGTCGGCGAGTTGTTCGAGCGCATGACCTCCGCTGCCCATCACGCTGACACACGCGACATCCATCCGGTCGCAGGTCTGCAGCACCGCGTCGGCGATGTCGCGGGTATCCGGATGCTCGCCGGCGTCACGGGTCAGCAGCACCCGCAGCCTGGGCGTGGGCTGCTCGTCCTGCGTCCGGTCGCGGAAGATGTCGTCGGGACCGGGTGGCCGCGCCCAGGGCCCGCGCAACAAGCCCGCGTGGGTGCGCACCGCCTCGGGCAGCACACCCACGATCCCTGGCCAGTCGGCGTTCTCGGCCAGCTGCCGCCCGAGGCGTCGCGCGGCCACGGCCCCCACTTCGCCGCTGCCCCAGACCAGCGGCAGCCCGCTGGTGAGATGGATGCTGAGCTCCTTGGCGGGGTTGTCGGGGGTCAGGTTGTTCACTCCGCACTCGACGGCCCGCTCGTCCAGCCGGTTGGCCGCGCCGGCCAGTCCGTGCCGGGCGTGCTGCACCAGCCCGAACTCACCGGCCAGCAGGATCAGCGGGGTGGACAGCGCCCACAGCAACGATCGGGCGCGTTGCACATCCTGCAGCGGGCTGAGCCGGGACACCGGCCAGAACGTGACCCCCCGCGATGTGCTGCACAGATCTTGCAGTGGCGAGTCGGCGGCGCCGATCCCGAGCACTGTGCTGCCGCGACGTTGCGCTTCGGTGACGAACGTCAGCGTCTCGGCTGTCGCCCCCGACGCCGAGACCGCGACGACGAGATCCATGGGACCGATCCAGCCGGGCAGGGCCGGCCCGCCGAGGGCGAAGATCGGCACCGGGGAGCCACGCCCAGCCACCGCGGACAGCACCTCGCCGGGGACGCTCGATCCGCCCGCCCCCACGACGACAAGACTGCGGGGTCGACCTTGGGCCACCAAAGGGGCCAGGGTTTGCTGCGCGTCGACCTGCAAGCACTGCCGGATCGCGGCGCCGGCCGAGGCGGTGGAGGCCAGCATCCGGCTGCGGTCCAGGGCCAGCAGCGCGTCCGGATCGTCCAGCACCGTGTCGTCGAGGCTCATGAGGCCTCGACGCCCACCACCCCCGAGGGCCCCGGGGTGGCCTGATCGAGCAGCATCACCGGGATGCCGTCGCGAATCGGGAACACCGCTTCACACACCGTGCAGCGGATGCCATCGGCAACCTGCTCGATCGGGGCGTGCGCCGGGCAGGGGCAGGCGAGGACATCGAGCAGCAGCGGGTCCAGACTCACGTGCCCCACCCTAGGGCGTGGGCGTTGCGCGGTACACGGCGAGGACGTCATCGCGAAGTGCGGCCATCTGCTCGGCGGTCGGCGCCTCGGCGTTGAGGCGTAGCAGGGGCTCGGTGTTACTCGGCCGCACGTTCACCCACCAGGTGCCGCCGTCCACCGTCAGGCCGTCGAGATCCGAGAACGTCACATCCTGACCGG
>ERZ724513.939-NODE-939-length-14670-cov-5.333835_pt1 | contig 14670 bp, 13 predicted proteins | sample MGYA00376046_ERZ724513 | MGnify/ENA primary metagenome ERZ724513 (study PRJEB28724, sample SAMN07190883) | activated sludge metagenome | isolation source: activated sludge of sewage treatment plant in Hong Hong | place: Hong Kong | collected 2016-03-17 ...
CGCGGGCAGGGTGGAGACGGCCATGATCTGGCCGAGCAGCACCCGGACCGAGGCTTCATAGCCGGCCAGGTCGGCGGCCTGCAACTGGCCGAACTTGGCCTGCTCACTCTCCGAGACGGCCATCCGGTTGCCTTCGGGAATCGGGTTGACCTCGGTCATCACCTGCTCGCCGTGGCTATCGGTCACCGGGTTGCCGTCATCATCGAGCACCGGTTCTTCGGTCAACTCGATACCGGTCGCCCACCGGCGCGGTCGTCCGACGAACTCAGAGGTCACCATCATGTCGGCAAGGCTCTTGTTCAGGGCGTCTACCAGCGGGCACACGTCGTCAATCTCGGATGCGCCGTACTCATCGAGCAGCCGGTCAGAATTACGTAGATTGACCACCGGCACCACACCGAGCGGGTTGGTGATCACCTCAACTGTCGTGAACCCGGTAATGGCCGCGCCGGTGGAGTTGGCCCGCAATCGGGTGATGCGGTCGGGTTGATACAGCACCGCCTCAGTCGTTGTCGCTGTGTCCCAGCGCTTCACCGCCGCGGTGACTTCTCGTGTTCCCGGATCACGTTGCACCGCCACCTGTTTGGCGCTCTCGATGGTTACCTTCGGTTTGCCGGCGGAATCAGCCCATACGATCACGTAACTGTCGCCGAGCAACAGCGCCTCACGGTGGGCAACACCGGACAACTGGTCAAGGTCGTTGGCGGTCCACGAACCCCATACATCAGCACCGCTGAACCCGGTGATCCGCAGCCGTTCCGCCAACGCGGTCACCGCCAACCGCGGAATGTTTGACGCCATGACACCGAATCGGTTGCCCAGAGCCGCTTTGGATTCCGGGGACAGGAACGCCAGCGGCTGAGTGCCGGTCCAGTAGCGGTCGAGCATCGAATACCGGGCCACCGGCGCGTCGAGGCGCTGTAGCAGATTGTGCAGGGTCGTGTTCATGTGAAGGCTCGTGTTCTCTTGCGGTTGGCGTTGTTGGTGTGCCAGGCGGCACGGTCGAACGCGACGATGGCAGCCACCGCGGCGTCGATCTTGCGCGGTGATCCCCGCTTGTCCTTGGAGACGAGATCACCCATCGGCGTGCGCTTGGCAACGCAGTGCGCCACATGGGCAGCCAGGCGCGGATCTCCGTCATGGGTCACCGCGTTGGTGATCACCGCCTGATAGAGCCGATCCGTTGCCGGTGCCATCCGCGATGCGTGCGCGGTGTTGTACTCGACCACCCGGCGCTCACCGTGGCGCTTGGACCACGCCTCGATCTCGGATCGCCACCCCCACGGATCGCACGCCAGTTCGGTCACGTCATAGCGCAGGAACGCCATATCGACGGCGGTGTCTACGTCGGAGCGCGGCACCCGCCACCGCGGATCTCCGGGGTTCTCCCACAAGCCCTCCACCCACAGATGCCCATCGAGCGTGCAGCCGACCAACGCGGTTGAGTCCCCGGAGGCCGAGCCGTCGAACGCCAGCACCACCCGTTCGCCAGCAGCCGGACGCCGGTCGGTCGCGCAGGCTTCCCATGTGCCCCACGGCAGCCAGGAGTCCACGCCGGTGACCCATTGCCCGAGGCGCAATTGCCGGAACACCGGCTCGCGGATGGTGCGCCGTGCCGCCTCGATGCCGTCCTCGGACAGAAACGCGGGCTTGCACGCCAACGCCGGGTTGGCGACCCGCCACGCCTTGCGGTCATCGGTCGCGCAGTCGTCCGGGGCGGCGAACTCGCGGAAGTAGAACGCCGGATCGGTGCCCGCGCGACCGTGCTCGACCAGCCGCCACATGATCGAATCCGCCGACGCCGCAGGCGTGGAGATCGCCAGGGTCAGCGACTCCGGGCGCTTACCGCTTACGGAAGTGACTGCCTCCCAAACCGATTCGGTGACCACGTGCAGCTCATCCACGATCAGCAAGCTCGGGTCATGCCCGTGCAGGGCACCGGGCTCGGCGGGTAACGGCAACAGCGTGGCATCGTTGTGCGGCAGATACAGCCGGTCGGCGTAGACCTGCACTCGATCCGCCAGCGCCGGTGTCAGCTCGACCATGCGCCGGGCATACCGCAACGCGATGTTGGCTTGGCGCTGATCGGACGCGACCACCAACACCTCAGCAGACGGCGGACCCACGAACAGCTCAGCGAGCGCCAGGGCGGCAGCCAGCATCGTCTTGCCGTTGGCGCGCGGGATCGAGACGAGCGCGGTTCGGATACCGGGACCGAATGCGCCGCCGATCAGCTCACGCTGAAACACCCTCAGCGCGAACGGTTCCCCGGCACCAGACCCGCGCGGAGTGATCAGGTACTCGGTGATGAACCGCTCACGGCGCGCAGCGCGACCGGCGGGGTAGGCGCTGAAATCGAGAGGCGCGACGGTCACGCTGCCTTTTGGTCCAGCTCTCATGCCACACTCCACCCATGAGCACCGAACAACTGCTGTCCGTTGCCGTCGCCGTGTTCGCGTTCGGCACGGGCACCGGTGAATACCTGCTCGAATCGGTCAGGCTCGGCACCCGCCGATTCGGTCGCTGTTTGAAGATCGGTTCCACTTTCGGGGCAGGGTGCTTTGCGCTGTCGGCGGTGATCTGGCCCGACAGTGCAGGCCACATGACGCGGGCCGGGGTATTGGTCGGCGTCCCGATGCTTATCGCCTTCGTAATGCTGCTGGTCTACTGGGGCGACCGTAGCGGCTCGCTCAAGCCGCTCGATGACTGAGCCCGCGCCGTTCATAGCGCACCATCGCGCGGTGAGTGACACAAATTTTGCCTGCCCCCGCGGGGTGTCGCCCCCTCACTTGGGGGCATACCCCCACTGACCTGCGACGATAGGCGGACCACAGGTCTGCCCATGACCGCCGAGCGCGACCGCCGATGGTGGCGAGCAGCGATGGCGTCGAGGACGCCCTGGCGCTCGGCATCGCTGACCCGATTGCCGCGCCGGGAATTGCACGACCGGCACAGCACCCGCATGTTGAGCACCTCACGCGCCAGCTCCGGAGCTTCCGAGGTCGGGATGATGTGATCGACGGTCAGATCACCTCTGGCACCGCAGGATTGACAGAACGGACTAGCGCGGCGCAACCGCGAGCTGATCGCACGAAATACCGCGTCGTCGCCTGCATGACCGACACCGCGGCCCGTGCGGGTGTCCGGTGTCCGGTGTCCGGTGCAGCGTGAACCCTCGCAAGGCTCGCCGCACACCGTGCACAGCCGCAACGTCATACGTTGCAGTTTCTCACTATATGGACGATTGATCCCATTCAATAGACAGCCGACGGTACGCCACGACCGCACGCGGCATGGGTTGGGGGACTGCCAGCGGGCAGGTCAGGACTCGCCTCGCCGTTTCAACCACCGGTATCGGGTCATGGTCCAGCCTTGCGCATAGGGGGCTAGATAACTCCGCGTTGACCCGCTGGCAGTCCGGTCTAGGTGTCGCGCACTAGCGGACTTGAACGGATTCCTTCACAGGATTCGTCCGACGTTGGCACCATGCCAAGCATGGACGTGCAGAATCCTCTACCCGACTTTTCGGATACCATCCCCGGCTGGCTCATCCTTGCTGCGCTGGTGCTCTTCTTTCCGCTGATCGCCGCGCTCGTTGCGCCGGATGATCGGCGATGGACATTCTTCTTTCTGACGATCTTCATGTTGCTACCTGGTCCTATTGGTGTGGGCTGCGCCGCCATTGCCAACCCCCGAACTCGACCAAAATCGCCAGTCGCGGATGGCCGGTCAATGCAAGATCGACTATCGAGTTTTGCGGGCGGTTGGGATTGGAGTAATCCATTCAAGGCCGAGTCGGATTGGAGTAATCCCTTCAAGTCCGGGAACGGCGACAAGAATCCCTAACAGCCGCCGCCGCCGAACCTGGCGAGCAACATACAGCCCGAAAAGTTGCGTAGGCGCACATCGTCGGCGACGAAGTGCACCACGACCTCACCGCCGGGAACGTAGATCACATCGGTGTTGAGATCCGGCAGGGTCATGCCCGCCATGAGCATCTGCTGTTGGATCTCGCCCATCGTCGGGGTCCGACGCCGCAGCGTCACACCGGGGTGCGCCCGGAACCAAGCCCGGTCGTCATCGGATGCGGCTTGGTCGCTGGCATAGATCGGGCAGCCGTTCTCGTGGGTCAGACGCTTTGCTTCAATGTCGATCACCGCACCGCAGTCAGGGCACGTCGCGTTGGGTGCGGGCTCATACGGTGCCAGCTTGGCCGCGTTGTCGGCGAACCACGTGAACCGCTCGTCGGTGCGCGCACCGGTGGCGGGCTTGGACTTGTTGCGCGCAGCGGCGCGGCGCTGTTCGCGGTTCACTGGTCATCCTCTCCGGGACTTGTTTGCTGGCTGTCGGTGGCCTCTCCTGTTGTCTCACGCTCGGAGGTACGGGGTTCCTGTGCCGGAGTCGATGAGACAACAGGCGGAACCGGCCCGTTCTCGGGCTGATCGCCGACCTGGTCGTGCTGGTCAGAACTGGTGCCTCCAGTTGTCTCACCAGTTGTCTCACGGCTGCCTGTTGTCTCACCAGTTGTCTCACCGGGCTTTGGGGCACTGATGATTTGCCAGCGCACTGCCTTGGGGAAGGTGTCCCCGCCGACCGACTCAGCAAGCCTGGCAGCCGTGAGCATGTCGAGCTGCCGGTAGACCGTCGCGCGGCTGATGTCTTTCTCATCCTTCGCGGCGGTTACCGCATCCTTGGGCGTCACCTCTTGCCCGGCGAGCCCGGCGAGCGTCAGGTACCCGTACAGCCACAGATCGCGCGGGTCGTCGTCGTCATGCTCGCGACCGATAGCGGCATCGCGGACATGCTCGCGGGCGGTGCGCGACGTTCCACCGAGGTAGCACAGCAGACCCACCGTGCCGTCGTTGTCATCGGTCGGGTCAAACATCTGCACCGACTCGATGTAGAACTTCGATGCGGGTGCGGTCGCCGAGCCGTTGGACTTCTCAGGACCGACGATCAGCTCACCGGCTTGCTCACCGGCCATCGCGTACAGCGTCATGCGCGCTTTCTTGCGCAGCTCCCCGGTGATCCCGTACTTGTCGCGGGCATCAGCGGACTTGTCGCGATTGGTGTGCGTGATCAGCAGTACCGCCGCGCCGGTCTTGGTCGCGGTTTCTTTCCACGGGTGCAACGCTTTTCGCGCGTCCTGGGGGTCGCGGACGTTGAGCTTGCCCGGCACGGTGTCCAGCCAAGCGTCTACCGCCACCAACGCTGGGGCGGGGTCCGCATTGTCGATCAGGTGCAGATCGCGCGGGAACACCGGAGCGCCAGAACCATCAGCCTCGGTGCAGATCACCGACACCCGCGATAGATCAGCACCGGCAGCTTCCAGCCGCGGGCGTACAGCAGTGCTCCAGTTGTCCTCGGTCACCACGACCACGACATGGGCGGGATCACGAGCCGGGATGCCGAACTCGGGTCGTGGCTTGCCGGTCGTGATAGCCGCGGCGATCCACACCCACAGCAGGCTCTTGCCGATGCCTTCCTCACCCACCAGCAGACTGATCGCGCCGCGCGGCAGCCTGCCCTTGGCGAGCCAACTCGGCGGCGCAGACGGACGCAGATCCGTTGCGCGCCAAAGCCGGGGAGCATCGGTGTCAGCCGCCGCCTGGTCGGCATCGTCGTGGACCTGCTCACTTTGCGGTTCGGCAATCGCCCTCGCTGCCGCGTGCTTGGCAAGCCGATAGAGTTCCCCGTGCCGGTGGCGCTCTCCCGTAGCCGCCATTGCGTCATCCCACGCGGTCCGGAGAGCGTCGAACGCTTCGCGGGCTGGATAACAACCGGCGATGGCTTCTCGGAAAGCCCACGGCAGAACGTCATTCACCATCGTGTCGTGACGGCTGGCACCCTCATCACCGGTTCGGCGGTTGAACTTGTTCACCGGACCATCGGGCGTGTGCTCGCAATCGGCGTAATCGCACCCGAAAGGGTTGTCGTGCTTGTCGAGAAATTCGTCCAGCTCCGCATCATTCAACGGATCAACGCTCTCGCCGGGGTCCGACAGGCACTCGCGCAGAACGTTCGGCAGCGGGGTCAACACTCCGGTCTTGATCTGGCGATAGCACCCACCCTTGGAATCGGCGTCAGGGTGGACTGTCGGCGCGACGACGATCACCCCGTTCGCGCCGCGAACCTCGCCCCAACGGGAGAACTCACCGGCACTGTTGCCGAACTCGTTGGGCTCGCAGGCGAACAGGTAATGCCCGCGGTCACCCTCGGCGCGGGTGCCGTTAATCGCGCCAGCACTGCGCAGCGCCTCGGCGATGTCAGGTCGTCCGGCGTCCACGATCACCACCAACGTCATGGCGTCCAGATCGAACGCCACAGCGCCGGAACGTCCGACGTGCAGGGCGATGCCGTAGCCGAGGTTCTGCGCCCACCACGCCGCGATCTGATCGGGGTCACGGCTGGACTTTTTGTGCCAGTCCTTGCCGACCACGCTGCCGGGGTTCTTGGAACCCGGAGCCACCGGCAGCACGTACCACCCGGCACCCGCGTAGGCCAGCGCGGCTTGAGTCAACGTCATACCCGTCACGTCGGGCAGAGTCAGGGCGCTCATCGCAGCACCCGATCAAGATCGCGCGGGTCGAACCGCAGCAATTTGGGTCCGAGGCGTTCTGGCTTGACCCGACCCTCACGGACGTACTTTCGCAGCGTCGTGACGCTGCATCGGAGGTAGTCGGCTGCCTCGCGTGTAGTCAGCAGGGTAGGTGCGGGTGACATCATTTGCGCGTCCTTCACTCACAGTCCCAATGGGTGTGAAGTTGTTGACGCGCTTGCCGCGCTTGACCTTGTTAGGGCGATCTCGACAGTACACGCGGCGCGGTGATGCGCAACGCAACGAACCGTAGCAAACGCCGCTAGCCAGAGAGCGTGGCCGAATTTCGGGGCACATCTGGGGGCACGTTCTCAGAAAAAACGCTCTGAGCTGGTGCGCGATACTGGGATTGAACCAGTGACCTCTTCCGTGTCAGGGAAGCGCTCTCCCGCTGAGCTAATCGCGCGGGGGTCGAAATCTTGGAGGTGGAGACGGGAATCGAACCCGTGTGCACGGCTTTGCAGGCCGTTGCCTCACCACTCGGCCACTCCACCGTTGGGTCTGATGCCAGTTGCACCTTCGAGCGGATGACGGGATTCGAACCCGCGACCCTCACCTTGGCAAGGTGATGCGCTACCAACTGCGCTACATCCGCGTGCCACGGGCGAGATCGTCGCCCGTCGCGAAGCACGACGATAGTGCACTCGGGCTGGCAGGCACAAATCCCTTGCTTCGCATTGTGAAGCGTGTCGCGACCGGCCTTAGAAGAGGTCGTAGGCCTCGCGAGCCAACTGGAAACCGTGGCCGTCGGCGTTGGTGCAACGAAGCCCGGCCGCTTCGCTGGTGCACACGAATCCTGCACTGGTGTGCGTTTGTCCGTAGCCGAGAGCCGGTCCGCTGTTGAGCGTGGTGTCCCCGGCGCAGACGAACGTTGCCGGTCCGTGCGCGTCCATGCCGATGCCCTGGCCGTAACCGGTGAAGCTGGGGCAGTCCGCGGGACGCGGGGGTGGCGACCAGTCGCGTTCGGCGATATCGCAGCGCAGATATTCCTCGTAGATGATGCAGCCGATATTGCCGCTCGGTGAGGTGAAGGAGTCCAGATCCGCTGCCGCGGCCGGTGCGGTGCCCATGGCCAGCGCCGCGGCCGCAATGAGGACGGAAACGCGCTTCATCGGGCAAAAACTACCCCGCTGACGCGTCGTAGATGTTGCATCGGCGTCTGCCGGCTGACGGATTCCAGTCCGGAGGGGGCGCCGTGTTAGTCTTCGACCTCGTTCATCGGGTCTCGTAGCTCAGTGGGAGAGCGTCCGCCTCACACGCGGAAGGTCGGTGGTTCGAAACCACTCGAGACCACTCAATTTCTCTGCAGATCAATCGCCTGATTTCCCATCTCCGACGATATTCGGGACCGGACTTATCGGCGGTCTATAGGCCCAAAATTGGGCCAAAGTCTTTCGGGGCGATCTTCCACCGGTCGGCGAGAATCGTTGCGTGACGCCAACCATGGGCGCCGAGTGCGTCGGTACGGCGCAGTGAGAACACGCAATACCGCCTCTGGAGAAGGGTTCCGATGAACTGGTACACCGGCAACACCACCTACGACACCGTGTTGGCGATCGCTCTGGCGATCGCGGTGCTGGTGATCATCGGGGGCCTGTTCCAGAAGGGTTCATACGGCCGATTCGGTTCCACGGCGCGTGGGTTGAATCTCAACCCGAAGCTGGGCTGGTGGTTGATGGAAATCCCGGCAACTGTGGTGTTCGCGATCTTCTACCTCACCGGGCCGCACCGATTCGACACCACACCGTTGGTGCTCGCGGCCATCTGGCTGCTGCACTACAGCAACCGGGGCTGGTTCTTCCCGCTGTCGATCAGACAGATGCCGGGGAAACGCGGCAGCTTCAACATTTCGGTGCTCATCGCTGGAATGGTGATCACGTCGCTGCATGGCTACCTCAACGGTTCGTTCTTCAGCCATGACTACAGGCGGCAGTACGGCACCGAATGGCTGGCCGATCCCCGGTTTCTGCTCGGACTGATCGTGTACCTGGGCGGATTCACTCTGCTGGTCTCGTCGGAGTCGATCGTGCGGAACCTGCGTGACAAGAACAATCCCGGTGCCGCTGAGTACAAGATCCCGTATGGCGGCGGCTTCCGGTTCATCACCAGCCCTGCGTATCTGGGCGAGCTAATTGCGTGGGCCGGGTTCGCCCTGTTGACCTGGTCGCTCGCAGGAGTTGCCATATTCCTGATCACGGCGGGCAATCTGGTCCCCCGGGCATTCGCCACCCATAGGTGGTACCGGGAGAAGTTCCCCGACTATCCCGCCGAGCGCAAGGCGCTGATACCTGGGGTGATCTGATCGGGGGCGGCGTGCTCCGGCACTTCGCTTGCAGATGACCTGCACGAATACCGCGATTATTCGAGGCCGCGCGGCGCTCCCGGCTATTATCACGGTCTGGTAACGGTGAGATGTCACCCCGGACTCGACGCAAGGTGCCGCACATGAATCGACGTGAGCCGGCCGGACGACGCAGGTCGTCGTCGGCCGTCGCCGTGCTGATCGGTTCGGCCGCGGCCGCACTGGCCATCGCCGCCGACACCCATCCGTCCACTGTTGTGCTCGCCGCCGCACCCGTCGCCGACTGTTGCGCCCAGATCGTCGCCTTGCCGCCCGGTATCGCTCCGATCCGGACCGTCGTGCAGGACGGCGTGGAACCCATCGCCGCCGAGGTCTCTGCGGCGGCACGGCTGCGTGTCGTCACCAATCCCCAACTGCTCCCGGTGGGCAAGGCGCCCGAACGCGGCCTGCAGGTCAAGACGATCCTGACGGCCCGTCTCATCAGCGCGATCTTTCCCGAGATCCAGAACATCGGCGGCGTCCGGCCGGATGCGCTGCGCTGGCACCCGGACGGATTGGCGCTCGACGTGATGATCCCCAACCCGACGAGTGAGGCGGGCATCGCGCTCGGCGACCGGATCGTGGCCTATGTGCTGCAGAACGCCGACCGCCTGGGCATCCAGGACGCGATCTGGCGCGGCACCTACTACACGCCCAGCGGTCCGAGCGGGTCCGGCTACGGCCACTACGACCATGTGCACGTCACGACGACCGGCGGTGGCTATCCCACCGGCTCCGAGATGTACTACCGCTGACCGCCGCCGGCCGGGTCAGGCGACGGGTACCGAGATCTCCACTTCCGTACCGGGTGTCGTCGGCCGCACCGTGAAGGTGCCGCCGGCCGCCTGAACCTTGGCGCGCGTCGAGGCCATGCCGATGTGACCGTCCTGCACGCTGTGTGCCACCGCGTCGAGGTCGATACCGACTCCGTCGTCGGAGACGCGCACCCACGCGTCGTTCCCGGATCGTCCCAGCTCGATCCAAAGGTTCTGTGCCCGAGCATGTTTCACCGCGTTGGTGGCTATCTCGCGCGCCGCGCCGTAGAGCAGCGCGTCGGCGGGCGTACGACCCTCCTCGGGCCAGGTCCCGGCGTCGAAGTGCACGGTCATACCAGATCGGGACCCGATCCCGTCGGCCCATGCGCCCAGGGCCGCCGACAGGCCCGCCGAGGCCAGCACCGCCGGATGCAGTTCGCGCACGACGTCGCGGAGCAGGTGGGTGGCTTCCGCCAGCGCCGAATCGGCCCGGTCGGCGGCCTCGCTGGACCCGGTCCGGGTTTCGTCGATGTCCTGCCGTGCGACGATCACGTATTGCAGGGCGCCGTCATGCAGCCGTTCCGAAAGCGCTTGGCGCTCCTGCTTTTCGAGGTTGAGCAGCTCTTCGAGCAGCTGGCGACGCTGACCCGCCAGCACTTCGATGGCTTCCACCTTGCCGCGCTGGATCCGTGACAAGGCCACCGAACCGCCGGCCAGGCCGGCCAGCACCAGGAGCCGTAGCAGAATCGGGCCCCACGGCTCTTCGTTGGCCGACTGGTTGATCCACGCCACGGCCAGATAGGTCGCCAGCGTCGGCACGGCGATGACCCCGCTGACATAGGGATCCAGCTGGGCGGCGGCGATCAGTGGTATCAGGAACACTGCGGTGCTCAACACGTCGGACGTCCAACTCATCGGTGACGCCAGGCCCGTCAGCACCGAAAGTGACGCCACCACAGTCAGATCCGCACCCAGCATGAGCAGCGGCAGCGTGTGACTCCCGCTGATGCCGGACCGCGACTCCGTCCGCAGCACCGCGGTGCACCACAGCGTCACGGCCACCGCGTAGACGGCCAGGACGAGAAGGCACACGCCCTGCTTGGTGTTGGGGGGTTCCAGCAGCAGGGTGATCCCGACGAACACCACCAGCAGAACGCGCAACACGCACTGCAGCACGATGCCCGACAACGAGGAACGCTCCGAGTCCGACGGCGGTCTCCGCTGCGGAACGTGCCCGTGCGCGTCGGACATCGGTTACTCCCGTCGGTTCGGCGTCGTCAGAGTATAGAAGTCAGCTTCCGCGACGGATCCGGAAATCGGCACGTTAGGCTCGCCCCCGTGACGCTACCTTCGCTCGAGATCCCGGCCCGTTGGGACGACATCACGCCGGAATGGATGACCGCCGCGCTGGCCGACGCGTACCCCGGGGCAGTTGTCGATGCGGTCACGGTGCAGACACGCGACGACGGCACCAACCGGCGCGCCCGGTTGGCGGTCACCTACGCCGAAGGCGACGGCCCGGCAACGGTTTTCGTCAAGGGTGTCGATCCGGACCACCGCGAGCTGATCAAGATGACCAGCGGACTGTTCCACGAGCCGCGGCTGTTCGCCGCCGGTATCCCGCTGCCCCTGGAGCATCCGGCGGTCTACGCGACGCTCATCGACGAGGACGCCGAGGACTTCGTCATCGTGATGGAGGATCTGACCGCCCGCGCGGCCGACCCGCGGGACGCCACCCGTCCGCTGACGCCGGAGCAGGCCCTCAGTGGAGTGCGGGGACTGGCGCGAATGCACAAAAAGTACTGGGGTGAACGGCTTTCCGACGAGGCAAGGCTCGATTGGGTCGAGCCGTTCGTGCCGTGGGACGGAATGCAGTACGCGCCGCTGCCGGCGGCCCTGGAGAGGCTGTCGGCCGACACGCCGGCCGCGGTGATGGCGCTGAGCATCGACCAACTCGTCGAGGACATCTGGAAGCCGTACATCCGTAGTCTGACCCGGGCGCCGCAGACGCTGCTGCACGGCGACCCGCACATCGGCAACACCTACCTCTTGCCCGGGGGCGAAGTCGGCTTCCTGGACTGGCAGGTGCTGCGCCGCGGCAACTGGTCACTGGACCTCGGATATTTCCTGCAGGGCGCGTTGACCACCGAGGACCGCCGCGCTCACGAGGGCGCGTTGCTCGCGGAGTACCGCGACGCGCTGGGGTTGCCCGCGGCCGAACTGCCGGACATGGACGAGATCCGGTTGCGTTACCGGGCGTCGGTGGCCCATGGTCTGTGCACCTGGCTCGCCACGGCCAGCGCGGGGGAGTTGTGGCAGCGCCCCGATATCGCTCTTGCCCTGGCGCAGCGGTATTCGATGGCCTACGGCGATTTGAACACCCAGCAGGCGATCGCCGAGATCGACTGCGGCTGAGCGACTCTCAGACGGCAGGGGTTCCGGCCAGCGCGCACGCCATCTGTGCGTTGTGGGCGTCGGCGTTGAGCGCGGTTGCGGTGTCGTTGAGGGTGTTGCCGCCGCCGTGGACGCCCATCACCAGGAGAAGTTTCGTCGCGCGCAGCGACCACGACTGCATCGGCGCGGAGATGTCACCGGACAGTCCGGGTGTGGTCGAGGCGCCCCAGGCTGTTGACGCGGCCTCCCGCAGTGCGGTGCGGCCGACGACGTTCGAATTCTGTACTTCTGGGTTGTCGTAGTCGACGTAGTTGCCGCCGCCGGCGGTGGCGTAGGCGAAATCCTCGTAGTTGGTGGCGGCGAAATTCAGCGCCGTCGAGAACTGTTTGCACGCAATGGAGGAGGGACTGTCCTCAGTGGGAGCAGGGGGCCCGGGGTCCACCGCGGCCGGTGGTTCCGACGCCGCTGCGACCGGTGCGGCGGCGACGACCGGACCAGGGTTGTCCGGGGCCGGCGCGACGTCGGGTTCGGCCGCCGCGCTCGGGGCGGTGGCCAGTACCGCACCGACAGCCATTAGCGCGCCTGCGATCGTTCGGCGCGCGGCCGTCGCGTTCATTCGATCCCTCTCGTTGTTGCCGGAAGCGCTGGGCAGCAGGACGCTACCGGTGTGCGCACGACCCCGCAGCGGACAAGTCGACTGAAACTCTCACCGCAATCTTGAATCGACCGGTCAGCACGGTTACCGGCAGTTGAACTCGGCCTGAACAAATCTGTCGCGCACGGAAGCGGGTCCGAAAGGCTAGCAGGCAGACGCCGATGCCGACAGGGTTTCTTCCCTGCGAAAGCGCTGTGAGTCGAGACGGCGCGGAGGATACGCGTCACAAGAATCACGCTGATATCAATTAGCCGCCAATGTTGTTGCTGTGTTTACCGTTTGGACACCCGATCCATTGATAGTTCGACGGGACAGATCCCGCCGGGATCGCGACAACGAGAGGCGCAACCCCTACATGTTGCATCGTTTTGCCACCGTGGCTTCTGTATGCGTGTTGGCCCCACTGCTGGGGTCCCTGCCGCTCGCGCAGGCTGACCCGCCTGCCGACCCGCCCGCCGTGCCGGTCGGCAACCCCGCTCCGCCGCCGGACGCGGCCGCGCCGCCGGCTCCCGGTGGGCCGGCCGGTCCGATTCCGTCGGCCGCGCCGGGTGTTCTGACGACGCCCGACGGGTGGCAGGTGATCGTGTCGGGCAAGGACGAGTCGATGGAACCGGTCGCTTCGCTGACGGGTGCGCCCACGTCTCGTGAGTATCTCGTGGACGGCACGTTCATCGGCGGCGTGACCGGTGGCGGAAGCACCAAGCTCGCCGGCGGTACATTGGAGGCCGGTTACCAGATCGGCTGCGGCATCACACAAGACGACATCGAGTCGATCACCTCGGCCGGCATCAATCCCGGTATCGGCATCCCGATCATCAACGGATCGATCTTCCCGGTCACCCTGGCTCCGTCGCTCAACCAGCAGATCAAGATAGCCCTGAAGCCGGGCACGGTGAACATCGTTCCGGTGGGCAAGAAGTCCTTCAAGGGCACGAACCCGCGGATTTCGATCACCGGCTTCCGCATCAAGATCGACGGCTGCGCCGGCCAATCGTTCATCCGGTCGTACGCGACCCTGACCAGTTCGACCGACAACACCGACGACGTCGTCACCTATCTCGGCGTCACCAAGGTCGTCTGACCGCGGGACCGCCCGCACCGGTTCTGCCCACCAAAGACACGAAAGGTCTTCGCACGACATGATGCAACGTTTCGCCACCTTGGCCGCAGTGTGCATGCTGGCTCCATTGAGTGCGGCCCCGACCGCGTTCGCGGACCCGGCGCCCGCGGACCCCGCCGCGGTGCCCGCCACGCCCGTCGCCGACGCTGTTCCGCCGGCGCCCCCGGTGGACACCGGCGTGGTCGCCTCCGAGGTGCCGGGTATCGCTCACACGCCGGATGGTCGCACCCTGACGGTCGCGGCGAAGAACGAGACGCAACTGCCCGTGGCGCCGCTGACGACGTCGCTGTCCTCGCGGGAATGGCTGGTCGGCGGGACGTTCACCGGTTCGGGCATGGGTGAGGTCAAGGGCGGCACCCTCGAGGTGGGCTACCAGATCGGTTGCGGCATCGAGATGGACAAGATCAAGCTCAACGGGTCGATCGGCATCGGCGCCGGCACGCTGGGCTTCAACCCGACGGCAGCCGCGCCGGTCACGCTCGGCAGCTTGACGGTTCCGATCCAGGGCCAGATCGAGGTGGAACCGCGGCCGGGCACCATCACCAACGTCTCGGTCGACAAGAAGACGTTCAAGGGCGACGCGACGCGGGTGACCGTCAAGGACATCCACATCAAGGTCGACAACTGCGTCGGCGCGTCCTCGTTGCGCTCGTACGCCGTGCTGACCAGTTCGGGCACCGACGCCGACGACATCGTCGCCTACTACGGCGTGGCGAAGGTCTTCTGACCGAACATGCTGAGGCGTAGGCGATTTCGCGCAGTGCTGCTGATCGGTGCGGTCGCCGGCGGGACCGCACTCGGTCTCCC
>ERZ724513.942-NODE-942-length-14653-cov-7.106590_pt1 | contig 14653 bp, 10 predicted proteins | sample MGYA00376046_ERZ724513 | MGnify/ENA primary metagenome ERZ724513 (study PRJEB28724, sample SAMN07190883) | activated sludge metagenome | isolation source: activated sludge of sewage treatment plant in Hong Hong | place: Hong Kong | collected 2016-03-17 ...
GGTCAGCGCGGCCAACCGCGCCAGCCGCTGCGCCGCGGCCTCGCGCAGCGCCGCCGAACAGTCGGGGCTGGTGGCCCGGCGCCGCAGTTCGGCCACCAGCGCCGGCAGGGTGAGCGGACGGCTGCTCGGCGCGTAGTCGGTGACCGGCACCCCCAGTTCGGCGATGAACCGCGATGGCTGATTCGCCTCGCCGTCGGAGCCTTGCACCGCGGTGACGATCAGCCGCTGCCGTGCCCTGCTACAGGCCAGGTGGAACAGTCGGCGTTCGTCGGCCAGGCTCTCGCGGCTGTCGGGCCGGCCCACCAGCCCGTCACTGAGCAGCTCGGCCGGATCGAGGATCGCCCCGCCCTGGCCGGGTGCCGGCCACAACCCTTCTTGCACCCCGGCGACCACCACCACCGCCCACTCCAGGCCCTTGGCCCGGTGTGCGGTCAACAGCCGGACGCCCCGGCCGCGCACCTCGGCCTCGCGGGTGGTGTCGGCGGGAATCTCTTGCGCCGCCACCTCGGCCAGAAAGCCCCGGACGCCACCCGCACCCGCCGGCTGCTCGGTGGCGGCTGCGGCGGCGAACAGGGCGATCACCGCGTCGAGGTCGCGGTCGGCCCGCCGCCCGCTCTCACCGCCGTCACGGCTGGCCCGCTGCAGCCGCTCGGCCCAGTCGGTGCCCGACCACAACGTCCACAACACCTCGGCGGCGCCGTTGCCCGGCACGGTCAGGGTGCGCCCAGCCGCTCCGAGCAGTCCCGCGAGCGCCCGCAGCGCACCGACCTCGGGTGTCTGCGGCAGCTCGGTCAGTCGCTCGGGCTCGCTGAGCACGTCGGCGATCAACTGACCAGGCGAGCGGCCCACGATGGCCGACCCGGTGGCCTCGCGTTCTGTTTGCAGCAGCAACCGGCCGACCGTACGCAGCGCCACCGCGTCGAGCCTGCCCAGGGGCGAGGTGAGCAGCCGCTTGGCCTCGTCGGCGTCGAGTTCGCCGCCGCGCAGCACCACCTCGAGCGCCAACAGCAGCGGACGGACGGCCTGCTCGGCCAGCAGCGGAATCTCGTCGCCGGCCACCTCGACCGGAATGCCCGCCGCGACCAGGGCCCGCGCGATCGGTGCGATCTGCCGGCGGCCGGAGCGCACCAGAACCGCCAGATCACCGTGCTCGAAGCCCTCGTCGAGGTGAGCCCGGCGCAACTGCTCGGCGATCAACTGCGCCTGCTCCGATTCCGAGGCACACACGATCGCCTGCACCTCGGGTGGTGACCCCGGCTCAGCCGCAGTCGGCTCGGGTCGCAAAGCCGCCACGGCCGCATCGCCGAGCACCGGCAGCGGCAGCCGCCGCGCCACCCGAGCCGTCGCCGCAGCCAGACCAGCCGTCGCCCGGTGGCTGCCGGGCAGCACCAGCACCGGGGCGGGTTCGCCCTGCGCCGTCGGAAAGGTTGCCGCAAACTCGGCCAGACCACGGGGGTGCGCCCCACGAAACCGGAACACGACCTGATCGGGGTCGCCGACGGCCAGAATCGGGCCACCCGCAGGCACCAGGGCCCGCAGCAGACCGATCTGAGCAGGGTCGAGTTCGCCGTATTCGTCGACGATCACCCGCGACACCCGCGCCCGTACCGTGGCGACCAGTGCGGGGTCGGTGAGCGCGATGCGCGCGCGGTGCACCAGTTCGGCGTAGTCGAGGCTGCCTTCGTGGTCGAGTACGTCGAGGTACTCGGCGAAGAAGCGGCCGACGCTCGCCCACTCGGGTCGGTCGGCCGCGGCGCCGAACGCCGTCACGTCGTCGGGGTCGAGGCCGAGCTGCCGCACGCGCGCGATCGCCCCCCGCACCTGCCGCGCGAACGCACGGGTGCCGATCGCCTGTCGAACGTCGGTCGGCCAGGCCGCCGCCCCTCGTCCGCCGAGTAGCTCGCGCACCCGGAACTCCTGCTCGGGTGCGGTGAGCAACCGCGGCTCGGGTTGGCCCGGCTCGGCGGCCAGCCGCAGCAGCCACAGGCAGAACGCGTGCATGGTGGTGACCCACGGCGGGCTGACCGTGCGGTTCATGGCGCGTGCCACCCGGTTGCGCAGATCACTGGCCGAGCGGCGCGCGAACGTGAACACCAACGGCTGTGGCCCGTCGGCGGCCCGAGCGTCGAGTTCGAGAGCCGCGGCCGCCGCGACCACCGTGGTCTTGCCCGACCCCGGCGGACCGATCACCAGCGCGGGGCCACCCCGGTGGCCCTCGACGGCGGCACGCTGTGGCTCGCTCAGGGCCACGGTGACAGACGTCGCGCCGACTCGTTGCATGTGGGTATGCAATCACCCGCCACCGACATTTCGCGGACGGCGACACGCGCTTGCTCGTCACCCGCGTGAGTGACATGTGTCGCAGGAGTGTGACAGGGTTGCAGAACTGCCGCGACGGTGGCCGCAAGCCGCCGGGACAACTCGTTCGGCAGTGTTCCTGATCCGCCCGAGAGGATCGCACAAGGTAGTAGAAGGAGAGGTTCATGGCGCAGGGAACCGTCAAGTGGTTCAGTGCCGAGAAGGGCTACGGCTTCATCGAGGTGGACGGCGGCACGCAAGACGTGTTCGTGCATCACACGGCCATCGACGCACAGGGGTTCCGCACTCTCACCGAGGGTCAAAAGGTGGAGTTCGAGATCACCAGCGGCCCCAAGGGTCCGCAGGCCGATCAGGTCCGGGGGCTGTGACCTCGGCAGCACCGGCTTCATTCGACGGGCCCCACCACTGCCACTGGCGGGGCCCGTCGGCGTCTTCAGGCTTCCAGGGTTGTCCCCGACCGCTCCCCACTGCCTGGCCAACCGCCCGCCCGCTAGATTGGACGGCACGCCCAACCGACCGTTTCGAGAGGTAGTCATGAGCTCGACCACTCCCTCAGGTGGCGCCGCCGCGGCCATGCCGCTGCAGCCCCCCGCCACCCTCACCCTGACCGTGCCCGAGGCCCCGTCCGCCGTGGTAGCCACCCAGGCGCCGGCGATGGCTCCGCAGGTGGACGCCCGGCAGGTGCCGGTGCTCGACGCCAAGGTCGACGAGTTTCTGGGCGCGCTCGATGGGGCCGAGGCGAAGTCACCCACGTTCACGGCTCAGGCCGACGCGGTGCGCAGCATGGGCGACACCGACATTCGCAAGGCCGCCGAAACGTCCAACCGGCTGTTGAACGCGCCGGTGCGTGCGCTCAAAGAGGGTGGCCTGTCCGAGGGCTCGAAGGTGGGCCAGACCCTGTTGCAGCTGCGCCGCACCGTCGAAGACCTCGACCCCGGCCAGGCCCGGGGGGCCAAGAAGTTTCTCGGCATGATTCCGTTCGGCGACCAGATGACCGACTACTTTCGCCGCTACCAGAGCAGCCAGCAGCAACTCAACGGCATTCTGCACGCGCTGCGCAGCGGTCAGGACGAGCTGACCAAAGACAACGTCGCGCTCAACATGGAGAAGCAGAATCTGTGGACCGTGATGGGCCGGCTCAACCAGTACGTCTACATCGCCGAGCGGCTGGACGCGCGGTTGTCGGCCCAGATCGCCGAGCTGCAGATGACCGACCCCGACAAGGCGAAGGCGCTCAGCCAGGACGTGCTGTTCTACGTGCGGCAAAAACACCAGGACCTGCTCACCCAGCTCGCGGTGTCGATTCAGAGCTACCTGGCCATCGACATCATCATCAAGAACAACATCGAGCTCATCAAGGGTGTCGACCGGGCCAGCACCACCACCATCTCGGCGCTGCGCACGGCCGTGATCGTGGCGCAGGCGCTGGGCAACCAGAAGCTGGTCCTCGACCAGATCACCGCACTGAACACCACCACCTCGCAGATGATCCAGCGCACGTCCGAGATGCTCAAAGAGAACTCGGCGCGCATTCAAGAGCAGGCCGCCAGCTCGACCATCGGCTTGGAGCAGTTGCAGGCGGCGTTCGCGAACATCTACCAGACCATGGATTCGATCGACGAGTTCAAGGCCCGGGCCCTCGACACCATGGCGCAGACCATCGGCGTGCTCGAGGGTGAGGTGGTCAAGAGCAAGGACTACCTCGAACGGGTGGCCCAGCAAGACACCCGCAGCCAGTCGATGCCGCAGATCACCATCTGATCGGGCTGCACCCTCATCACGTCGACGCAGGACACAACACACATGGGTTTCTGGGACTGGCTGACCGGCCGGGCCGCCACGCCGCAGCCGGCACCCGTGCCCGACGTCGACCCCGCACCCACGCAGGCCGACATCACGGCCTCGCTGGCGGGGGTCGACCAACTGATCGGCTCGGGCACGTTGCCGTCCGTGGTGCGCTCGCGGGCCGCCCGGGTGACGGCACTGGTGCGCAAGACGCTGCCCCGGCTCGAATCGCTCGGCCTGGGTAGCTACGACGCCTACTCGGTGGTGGCCACGGCCACCGACTACCTGCCCGAGGCGATCGGTGCCTACCTGCGGCTGCCACGCGACTGGGCCGACTCGCGTCCGGTCGAGAACGGCAAGACCCCGCTGCTGCTGCTGATCGACCAGTTGGACCTGCTGGGCGCGACGATGGAAAAGATCTACGACGCGGCCAACGCCACCGACGCGGCCGCACTGATCACCCACGGCCGGTTCTTGCAAGAGCGCTTCGGCCACCCCGCGGCACCGGTCGAGATGACCCTGCCGCCGCCCACCGACCAACCCCCGAAGCCCCTCGATCTGGAGCGCCCGTGACCAACCCCGATCTCGCCACGTCCCTGGACGATCTCGCTGCCGCGGCCCGTGCGGCCGGAGTGAACGACGCCGCGGCCCGCATCGAAGGCGAACAACTCGCGGCCGCGGTGTCTGAATCGGCGGTCGGTTCGTTCGTCGACTGGTGCGTGGCCACCGGCCGGGCGATCAGCGCGAGTGAGTTCATGGAGGCTGCGCTGCGCGGACGCAAGTTCAGGGCGTCCGCCACCCCACTGGTCGCGCAACTGCACAACGTCCGCTCGGCACACGCGGTGCCCTATGCCAAGGCGCTGGCCGAGGTGGCCACCGCCGCGGCGCTGCTCGGCACGCCGACCCCGCAGAGCACGGGTGCGGCGCAGGGTGCGGCGAGCGTGCAGTTGAGCGCAGCGCAGGGGTTGACCGCGGGCGGCCCGGGGCTGACCGCGCCTCGTGGCGACGACACCGAGTTCGTGCGGCAGGCGCCGCAGATTCTGTCGTCGGTGCTGGGCCGCATGCACGACAACCAGGCCAGGCTGCTCGACCTGCGCCAACTCGACCCGTTCGGCCCGGGCGCGATTGCCGGCCTTGGCAACACCCCGGCGGCGGTCGAGCCTGTCGAGAGCCGGCTGACAGCCGGCGAGCCGCAGCCGCCCGTGCAGGCCGCTCCCCCGGCCGAGCCGGCCGAACCCGCCGAAGAGCCCGAACCCGAAGAGCCGCAGAAGAGCCTCGACGAGCTGCTGGCCGAACTCGACGGCCTGGTCGGCCTGGGCCGGGTGAAGGCCGAGATCCACCGCCAGACCGCGGTGCTGAAGGTCGACGCCATGCGCGCCAAGGCGGGGCTGAAGAGCCCGACCATCACTCGGCACCTGGTGTTCGTCGGCAACCCGGGCACCGGCAAGACCACGGTGGCCCGCCTGGTCGCGGGCATCTACCGGGCGGTCGGGCTGCTCAGCAAGGGTCAGTTGGTCGAGGTCGACCGCTCCGAGCTGGTCGCCGGCTACCTGGGCCAGACCGCCATCAAGACCGCCGAGGTGGTCGCCAAGGCCGAGGGCGGGGTGCTGTTCATCGACGAGGCCTACAGCCTCAACGGCGACCAGTACGGCGAAGAGGCCATCAACACCCTGGTCAAAGAGATGGAGGACAAGCGCAACGACCTGGTCGTGATCGTGGCCGGCTACCCGTTGCCGATGAGCGTGTTCATCGCCCAGAACCCGGGGCTGGCCAGCCGCTTTCGTACCACCATCGGGTTCGACGACTACACCGACGCCGAGCTCGAGCAGATCTTCACCGGCATGGTGGCCGGCGCCGACTACGACCTGGGCGAGGGCTGCCTGCAGACCTTCCGCGACCTGCTCGCCCAGCAGACCCGCGACGAGACGTTCGGCAACGGCCGGTTCGCCCGCAACGTGCTCGAGGCCGCCATCGGCAAGCACGCCTGGCGGCTGCGCGACGTCACCGACCCGTCCCTCGATCAGTTGCGCACCCTGCTGCCCGACGACCTGCAGGCCGACGCCGCGCCGGTGGTCGACTGGACGGGCGCACCCGGCGCCGGGCTCGAACCTCCCAGTGATCCGACGGTGGGCAACGCTCCACCCGTGGCGCCGCCCGTCCAGCCCGGGAGTACCGCATGAGCGCGACCCCCGTCACCACTGGGCGCGCGAGCGCCCCCGTCGTGGGAGCCCCGGCACCGGTGCCCGCGCGTCGCCGGTCGGCGCCCAGTTCGGTGCGCAGACTGCGAGGGCTGCAACTGGGTGCCGTGGCGCTGATTCTGGCCTTCGGTGCCTTCGCGATCACCGCTCTGGCGTTGTCGCTCACCGCCGCCTCGCACGCCAGCCAGAGCCTCACCCAGTACTACCGGTTGGCCGACGCCCAGGTGCAGGCCCTCCAGGTGCAACAAAGCGCCAACACCTGGGCACTCACCCCGACCAGCGCGGTGCGGCAGCAACTCGACCAACGGTTGGGCACCCTCGCCACCACGCTCGCCGATGCCGCCGCGGTGAGTGACGATCGCGACCGCGTGGTGCCGCTGACCGGCGCCCTGGTGAGCTACGCGATGACCCTGCAAGACGCCCTGAACGCCAAGGGCACCGACTCTGCGGCGATCGCCGCCAAAGCCGACAACCAACTCACCGACGACCTGATCACACCGCTGCAGGCCGCCACCGCCCACGCCGGTGACCGGGTGGCCACCGACCTGACCGGCAACTGGAAGTTCTGGGTGCTGGGCGGGGCGGTGCTGGCCGGCGCCGGGCTGGCCGCCATCGGGGTCGCCCTGGCCCGCGCCTCGCACCGCTACCTCAACATCGGCCTGGCCGCCGGCCTGTTGTGCGCCCTGGTGTCTGCCGGCGTGGTCTGGACGGTGGCCGGCCAGGCGAGCACCGCGGCGTCCGATTTCGCCGGCACCAGCCGAGCCGTGCTCGACAACCTCACCACGGCCCGGCAGAGCATTCATCAGGCCCGAGCCGACGAGTTGCTGTCCGTCGGATTGCAGTCGGCGGGCGGCACCTACGCCGACCGCTGGTCGACGGGCTACGACGCCGCCAAGAATGCGCTGGCCGACGTGCCGAAGTCGGGCACCGCCAGCAACGCCCTGCTGGCCTACGGCACCGGGCACAGCACGGTGGCCAACGCCATCGGCAAGTCGCAGTGGGCGCAGGCGGCGAGCGCCGCCGTCGGCAGCTCGGCGAAGGCCGCCACCAGCTTCGACGATCTCGACACCAAACTGACCGCACTCGCCACCAGCACCCGTCAGCCGGTGACCTCGTCGGTGACCACGCTCGGTACCGGCGTGGCCGGCGCCATCGCCGGCGTGATCGTGTTCACCCTGGCCGGGGCCGGACTGACGTTCTGGGGCGTGTCGCGGCGCATCGAGGAGTACCGATGAGCCCCGTCACCGCCCCGACCGCCCCGGGCCGGCTGAACGAGCCCGTCCAGCCGCAGGCCATGGTCGGCTACCTCGGCGAACTGGACGCCTGGGTGGCGGCCCGGCGCAGCGAACTGGCCGCCCTCGACGCCGAGATCCTGGCCCGCAAGCTGTCGGCGCTGACCGCCGACCTGCAGTTGTCGCTGGCCCTGTGGCAGGCGGTGAAGAGCCGCTACGAGCTGCTGCTGGTCACCTGGGATTCCGGACGGGTCGGACCCGCCGAGTGTGCCCGGTTGTCGTCGCTGATCTGGGGACGGCTCGACACCGGCCCGGCGCCCTCGGCCCAACTGGCGGGCATGGCGGTGTCGCTGCCCGAGGCGTGCCGGCTGTCGGACGCCCTGGTGGCCCAACTGCGGCAGAAGCTGAACCTCGACCCCAACGCCGAGCAGCTCGCCCGCCGGCTGCGCGACCTGCGCGCCCAGGTGGAACGCATCAGAGACCAGGCCGCCAACGAGCCGCCCGCAGCCCGGCCCGCCGCGATGGCGCAGGTCGCGGGGCTCGCCGCGCGGGTGACCGAGCTCGAAGGCAAGCGTGAACGCGGCGGCGACATCGGCGGGCTGCTCGGCCCGCTCGAAATCGACGCCGCCCGGTTCGAACGCGACCTGATCGTGGGCGGCGCCCGCCGCCGCGAGAACCGCGACGCGCTGGCCCGGGCCCGTGAACTCACCGACGACCTGACCGCTCGCGAGCAGGCGCTGCGCCAACTGGTGGCCAACACGGTGGCGGCGGTGTCGCCCGCGCCCAAGTACGCGGTGCCCGACGTCGCCGCCCTGGGCCCGTTGCCCAACACCCGCCAGGCCATCGACGCCTACCTCGACAAGCTGAGTCAGGTCAGCCGGGCCATGCAGGTGGTGCAGGACGCCTACTCGGGTGCCCTGGCCGAACGTGACGCACAGGTCGGGCTGGTCAGCGCGCTGCGCGCCAAGGCCGCCGCCCTCGGCTTCGGCGCCGACGACGACTTCACCGCCCTGGTCGACCGGGCCGACGCACTGCTGCAGCGCCGGCCGGCCCCGATGGCGGTGGTGCGCCAACTCGTGCCCGCCGCCCAGGCGATGCTCGACTGGCTGGCCGAGGGAGGGGCCCGATGAAGTGCCGCCAACCCGGCTGCACGGGCACCATCGTCGACGGCTACTGCGACGTCTGCGGCATGCCCGGTAACGCCACCACCATGCCGGTGGGGCGGGGCGTGCCCGGCCGCAAGCCGTCCGCCACCGCCAGCGGGCCCTGCCGCCAGCCCGGTTGCACCGGCCAGATCATCGACGGCTACTGCGACACCTGCGGCATGCCGCCCGACTCGGCCCTGGCGCCCAGCAGTTCGTCCGTCACCAAGGCGTCGGTGCAGTTGGGTTCCACTGCCCTGGGCTCGGCGCGGGCCACCTCGTTCGGGGTGCGTCCGGCCCGGCGGCCGCAGAGCCCGTCCCGGCAGCGCATGGGACGCATCGGCCAAGGCCTGACCGTGGTGCCGCCGGCCCCGGCGGTCGACCCGGCCAAGGCCGTGATGGTGAAGGCCGAACTGCCCGAAGACAAGCGCATCTGCCCCAACTGCGGGGCGCACGTCGGACGCTCCCGCGACGACGCCGCCGGCCGTTCGGACGGCTTCTGCCCCAAGTGCGGCGCCCCGTACTCGTTCAGCCCCAAGCTCGCCGCCGGCGACCTGGTGGCCGGCCAGTACGAGGTGGTCGGGCCACTGGCGCACGGCGGCATGGGCTGGGTGTACCTGGCCCGCGACAAGAATGTGTCCGACCGCTGGGTGGTGCTGAAGGGCCTGCTGAACACCGGCGACGCCGACACGCTCAGGGCCACGCTGTCCGAACAGCAATTCCTGGCTCAGGTCGAGCACCCGCTGATCGTCGAGATCTACAACTTCGTCAGCCACGAGAACAACGGCTACATCGTGATGGAGTACGTCGGAGGCCGGTCGCTGAAGCAGTTGCTCAAGCAGCGCATGGAGGCCAACGGCGGCAACTACGACCCGCTGCCGGTCGACCAGGCACTCGCCTTTCTGATCGAAATCCTGCCCGCTTTCAGCTACCTGCACGACCTGGGCCTGCTGTACTGCGACTTCAAGCCCGACAACGTGATTCAAGTGGGCGACTCATTGAAGTTGATCGACCTGGGCGGGGTGCGGCGCAGCACCGACGACGAGTCGGCGATCTACGGCACGGTGGGCTACCAGGCCCCCGAGGTGGCCACAGCCGGAGCCAGCATCGCCTCCGACATCTTCACCATCGGTCGCACCCTGATGGTGCTGTGCGCCGAGGTGCCGGGCTACCAGTCCGAGTTCGAGTTCACCACGCCCCCCGCCGACCAGCTGCCGGCTTTCGCCCAGCACGACTCGCTGTACCGGCTGCTGCTCAAGTGCTGCGCCCCCGACCCGCACGACCGGTTCGACTCGGCCGAAGACCTGCGGGTGCAGATGCTGGGTGTGCTGCGCGAGGTGGTGGCCACCCGCACCGGCATCACCGCCAGCACGTCGGTGTCGTCGCCGCTGTTCGAGGCGCCCACGGTGTCGAGTGACCGGTTCGAGTGGCAGCAGCTGCCGCAGCTGCGGCCCGACCCATTCGACCCGCAGGCCGCCTGGGTGGCGTCATTGGAGGCCGACCCGGTCGAGCGGCTGGGCGATCTGCTGCGGCCGCCCGAAGTGACCACCGGCGTGCTGCTGGCGCGCTGCCTGGCGGCGCTCGAGACCGGTAACCAGCGGGTGCTCGAACAGAGCGTCAACACCCTGCTCACCAACGACCCGTGGGAATGGCGCGCCGTCTGGATGGCCGGCCTGGGTGCCCTGCTGCGCGGCGACCCCACCAACGCGCTGTCGTCGTTCAACGCCGTCTACGGCCAGTTGCCGGGTGAGTTGGCACCCAAGCTGGCGCTGGCCGTGGCCTGCGAGCTGGCGGGCCAGACCGATGTGGCCGAGCGGCTCTACCGCAGCTGCGCCGCGACCGACGCCAACTACGTCACCCCCGCCGGCTTCGGGCTGGCCAGGCTGCGCGCCGCTCGCGGTGACCTGGCGGGGTCGCTGGCGGCGCTCGAACTGGTGCCGCAGACGTCCCGCGGATACCAGGAGTCGCAGAAGCTGAAGGCCGAGCACCTGATCCGGCTGGGCGACGACGCCGCCCACCTCGACGAGGCGCTCAAGGTGCTGCAGCATGCCAGGCTGGACGAACGCAGCCAGTTGGGCTTCGAATCGTCGATCTACGAGCGAGCGCTGCAACTGGCCGGCAGCGGTGCGGTGCGGCTGGGCACCACGTCGTACACCGCCGGCAACCTGCGCGACCGGCTCGAGACCGGGTACCGCCGGCTCGCCCAGTTGAGTGCCGACCCCGCCGAGCGTGCCCAGTTGGTCGACCGAGCCAACGCCGTCCGAGTTTGGAGCCTGCTGTGACCAACGACCACCCCGACACGTCATCCCGGCGAACGCCGGGATCTCCAAACCCGACCCCGGCACCGGCACCGTCCCTCGACCCGTCATCCCGGCGAACGCCGGGATCTCCAGACCCAAACCCGGCCTGGCCGCTGTGGGCCACCGACCAGCGCGCCGGCGAACTCGCGCAGCAACAGCCTCAGCCCGACGCGCAGGAGTTCTCCACCCTCGCGCTGGCCGCGCCCTGCCCGCGCTGCCTGAAGCCGGTGCGTCCCGACGAGCGCTACTGCGAGAACTGCGGCTGGGACGTGCATCCCGAGGTCGGTGCCCTGCCTGGGCCGAGTGATTCGTCCGAGGCCACCGTGAAGCTGAACCGGCCCCAACAGAGCAGGCCGGCGTGCGTGGAATGCGGGGGCCAGGTCGACTCAGACGGCTACTGCCAGACCTGCGGCACCAAGGCACCGTCGCCGCGCGACCGCTTCGAAGCTTCGCCGGCCGACTGGGTGGGCGGCGTGTGCGACCGCGGTGTGGTGCACGCCCGCAACGAAGACGCGATGGCGTTGTGGGCGGCCCCCGGCGACGAGCGCAACGCCGTGCTGGTGGTGTGCGACGGGGTGACCAGCTCGCAAGACTCCGACGTGGCGTCGCTGGCGGCGGCCGAACGGGCCCGCGACGTGCTGGCCGCCTCGCAACCCGCCGGCCTGGCGGTCACGGCCAGCCATGACGCGGCCCTCGACGCCGCCCTGGTGGACGCCGCGGCGCAGGCCAACGCCGCCGTGTTGGCCACGACCGCCGCCGACAGTGTGAACGCGGCGTCGTGCACGTTCGCCGCCGCCGTGGTGCACGGCGACCGGGTGCACTGGGCGTCGCTGGGCGATTCGCGCATCTACGTGCTGGGCGCCGAGTCGGTGCAGCTCAGCACCGACGACTCGGTGGCCGAAGAGCTGATCCGGGCCGGATCGTCCCGTCACGACGCCGAAACCGGCCCGCAGGCGCACGCGATCACCCGCTGGCTGGGCCGCGACGCCGACGACATCGTGCCGCGCACCGGCACGCACCAGGTCACCGGCGACAGTTGGTTGGTGGTGTGCTCGGACGGGCTGTGGAACTACGCCTCGGAGCCGTCCGCGCTGGCCGCCCAAGTGGCCACGGCGGCAGAACCGGGCGGCAGCCCCACCCAGATCGCGGCCAGGCTGGTGAAGTGGGCCAACGCTCAGGGCGGAAAAGACAACGTCACCGTGGCCCTCGCGCGGCTCACGGCTACGCTGAACGAAGCGGCCGGGGCCGATGAAGCGCCGGCCACAGCAGTTCAGCCCGCGCCCCCGATCGTGGAAGAGAAGATCTGAGATGGCCCTGTTCACCTCCGCGGTGTATCAGAACGAGTTTCTGCCCGACGGCGGCACCGACGTGAACGCGATCGTGACGATCGCCTGCAGCGGGGCCGGGGCGGCGGGCCAGACCGGCAGCGGTGACGCGGGCGAGATCATCATCGTCGACACCTCTGGTTCGATGGGTACCGCCAACATGCAGGCCGCCAAGCAGGCCGCCATGGTGGCCCTCGACCACATTCTCGACGGCACCTACTTCGCCGTCGTGGCCGGCAACCACAAGGCCTACCTCGCCTACCCGATGGTGCAGTCGGGCGCCGGCATGGTGCGCATGGACGCCCGCACCCGGGCCGAGGCGCGGCGCGCGATCAGTTTCTTTCGCTCCGACGGCGGCACCGCGATGGGCAACTGGCTGAACCTGGCCCGGGCCCTGTTCGACTCGATCGGCAACCTGGCGCAGAAGCACGCCATTCTGCTCACCGACGGCGAAAACCACAACGAGACGCCGCAGCAACTCGATGCCGCCATTCGCAACTCGATCGGTCAGTTTCAGGTCGACTGCCGAGGCGTCGGGGTCGATTGGAAGGTGCCCGAGATTCGCAGCATCGCCCAGGCCCTGCTCGGCACCGTCGACATCATTCCCAACCCGTCGCAGTTGGGGCAGGCGTTCGCCGAGCTGATGCAGAAGTCGATGGGCCGCGGTGTGGCGCGGGCCGACCTGCGGGTGTGGATTCCGCAGGGCGCTCAGGTGCTGTTCGTGCGTCAGGTGTCACCCACCGTCGAAGACCTCAGCACGCGGGGCGTGCCGGTGAACCCGCTCACCATGGCCTACCCGACGGGTTCGTGGGGCGACGAAGAGCGCGACTACCACCTGCAGGTGCGGCTACCGGCCAAGTCGGTGGGCCAGGAGCAGTTGGCCGCCCGGGTGCAGTTGGCCGTGGGCACCGAGGTGCTCACCCAGGGGCTGGTCAAGGCCAAGTGGAGTTCAGACACCAACCTGACCGCCCAGATCAACCCCGAGGTGGCGCACTACACCGGGCAGACCGAGCTGGCGGTGGCCATTCAAGAGGGTCTGGCGGCCAAGGCGTCCGGTGACGAACGCACCGCCACCACCAAACTGGGCCGGGCCGCGCAGCTGGCGGTGCGCACCGGCAACGCCGAAGCAACGGCGAAGTTGCGCAAGGTGGTCGACATCGACAACGCCGAGACCGGTACGGTGCGATTGAAGCGCGGCGTCGACAAGGCCGACGAGATGGCTCTCGACACCGCGTCCACCAAGACCACCAGAATCAGGGGCTGACATGGCGATCTGTCCGGCCGGCCACACCTCGTCGTCCAACGACTACTGCGACACCTGTGGCCTGCCCATCGAGCAGGGTCAGGCGCCCGCGGCCGCGCCCCAGCCGAGTGCGCCCGAGGGTGCGCAGTGCCCCAACTGCCACACCGTCAATGCGCCCGACGCGCTGTTCTGCGAGGCCTGCGGCTACGACTTCACCACGGGCACGCTGCCACGCACGGCGGTCGAGCCTTCGTCGGTCGAGCCTTCGCCGGCCGAGCTTGTCGAGAGCCCCGAGGTCGAGGACTCGCAGGTCGAGCCCACTGCGCCCGTCGAGCTTGCCGAGACCACTGCGCCGGACGAGCCGGACGAGGCTTCTGCCCCTGCGGTCGAGCCTGTCGAGACCGCCGCCGCGCCCGCCGACCCCGACGAGGCTCTCGACGCCCCGGACGACACCCCCGCGCCGGACCAGCCGTGGGAGGCCCCGGCCGCCCCCGACCCGTCCCCCGGGCCGCTGCCGCCGCACGCCGGACGGTTGCTGCACCCACAACCCACCAGTGTCGACTGGGTGGCCGAGGTGTGGATCGATCCCGACTGGTACGCCACCCAGGGGTCATCGGACGCCCTGCCGTCGGCCGGCCTGCCCGAGGTGGTGCCCCTGCGGTCGGCCTCGGCGCTGATCGGACGGGTGTCGGTGAGCCGCAACATTCACCCCGACATCGACTGCGACCCCGACACCGGCGTCAGCCGCCGGCACGCGCAGATCAGCACCGACGGCACCCGTTGGTGGATCGAAGACCTCGAATCGGCCAACGGCACGTTCATCGGGTCGCCCGCCGGGCCCCTGCCCACCGACCCGATCGGACGCGGCCGCGTCGAGTTCGCCCCCGACCAGCGCATCTACGTGGGCGGCTGGACCCGCATCGTGATTCGGGCCGCCACCGACGACGAGCGGGAAGCCTTCACCGTCTGAGCACGGCTGCACGGGCGTTGAACGGATGCCGGCATCGGTGACTGCTGCCGCAACACCGCACTACTGCCGCGCACATTCGGCACGTCGGAGCTTGTCGAGCTTGGTTGGTCGGGTCTGGTTCCGCGGAGCGGCTCCGCGC
>ERZ724513.950-NODE-950-length-14619-cov-7.398792_pt1 | contig 14619 bp, 13 predicted proteins | sample MGYA00376046_ERZ724513 | MGnify/ENA primary metagenome ERZ724513 (study PRJEB28724, sample SAMN07190883) | activated sludge metagenome | isolation source: activated sludge of sewage treatment plant in Hong Hong | place: Hong Kong | collected 2016-03-17 ...
TACACCCGCACCCAGGTGATCGACGAACTCGCGGCGGCCTCGCGGGCCGCGGAACCACCGGTGCGCGAGGTCACCGGACTGCACACCGAGGGTGCGATCCCCGACGCCCGGATCGTCGACCGGCGGGAATGGATCCGGGCGGCCGCGGCGTCGATGCGGGTGATGACCGGGGGCGACGTGGAGCCCGCGGCAAGCCCACACCCGCTCGCCGCGGTGACGGGCAAGGTGGCCGGCGCCCAGACCGGTGCGGTGCTGTCGTTCGTGTCCTCGGGCATCCTGGGCCAGTACGACCCGTTCGGCAGCGCCGACGGGGTCCTGCTCCTGGTGTATCCGAACGTGATCGCCGTCGAACGGCAGCTGCGGCTGCGGCCCGCCGATTTCCGGCTCTGGGTCTGCCTGCACGAGGTGACCCACCGGGTCCAGTTCACCGCGAATCCCTGGCTGGCCGAACACATGTCGCGTCAGCTGGCCACGCTGACCCATGACATGGGTGAGGACGTCGGCGCGGTGGCCGGCCGGCTGGCGGCGTATGTGCGCAGCCGGCGGGACCGCGAGAGCGTCGGCCCCGAGGACCCGAGTTCGCGTGGCGTGCTGGGCCTGATGCGGGCGGTGCAGTCCGAACCGCAACGCGCGGCGCTGGACCGGCTGCTGGTGCTCGGCACCCTGCTGGAGGGCCACGCCGACCACGTGATGGATGCCGTCGGCCCCGCGGTGGTGCCCAGCGTCGCCACCATCCGCAACCGCTTCGACGCCCGCCGGCAGCGCAAACAGCCTCCGCTGCAACGCATTCTGCGCGCGCTGCTGGGCATCGACGCCAAACTGTCGCAGTACACCCGGGGCAAGGCGTTCGTCGACGACGTCGTCGGCCGGGTGGGAATGGACCGGTTCAACCGGATCTGGGACAGCCCGGCCACCCTGCCGCTGCCCGATGAGATCGACCAACCGCAACGATGGATCGACCGGGTGCTCTGAGTCGGGTGCGATCCGCCGTGGCCGATTTCGCCGCGGCGTATCTCCCCGATGCCGATCGCTGGTGCGTCGCCCTGTCCGGCGGTCCGGACTCGCTCGCGCTGATGGAGGCGGCCGCCCGCGTCCTGCCCACCACGGCGCTGGTCGTCGACCACGGCCTGCAGCCCGGCTCCCGTGCGGTGGCCGAATCGGCGGCCGAACAGGCGATCACGCTGGGATGTGTTGGCGCACAAGTTATTTCGGTTCACGTGGGGATGACCGGCGGGCCGGAGGCCGCCGCCCGCACGGCGCGTTACGCCGCGCTCGACGCCGCCCGCGCCGGTGCCCCGGTCCTGATCGGCCACACGCTCGACGATCAGGCCGAGACGGTACTGCTGGGTCTCGGCCGCGGTTCGGGGCCGCGGTCGATCGCCGGGATCCGGCCCTACGACCCGCCGTGGTGCCGGCCGCTGCTGGCGCTGCGGCGCTCCGAGACCGCGGCGGCGTGCGCGGAACTGGGACTCACCCCGTGGCGCGACCCGCACAACGACGACCCGCGGTTCACCCGGGTCCGGTTGCGCACCGAGGTGCTGCCGCTGCTGGAGGAGGTCCTCGGCGGCGGCGTGGCCGAGGCGCTGGCGCGCACCGCGACGGCCCTGCAGGCCGACGGAGACCTGCTCGACGGGATCGCCGAACGAACACTCGCCGACGCCGGGGCGGCGGAGACCGGGCTGCCGGTAACGGCGCTGGCGCCGCTGCCGGAGGCCGTCCGGCTTCGGGTCATCCGGGCCTGGCTGCGGGCCGGCGGCGCGGTCCGGCTGACCTCCAAACAGATCCTGGGCGTCGATGCGCTGGTCACCGCTTGGCGCGGCCAGGGCGGTGTCGCGGTCGGCAGTGAACTGTCCGGACAACGGCTGTTCGCCGGGCGGCGCCACGACGTCCTGACGTTGTACGCCGAACCGATCGGATAGCCGCCCTCGGAAAGTCCTGGGTGGTTCTCGAGGCCCGGGCATGGCAACCTAGTCCCGTGCCAGCCCACACACCCGAGTTGTACTCGGGGGACATCAAGTCGGTGTTGCTGTCCGAAGACCAGATCAGGACCCGCACGGCCGAGCTGGCCGAACTGGTGGCGCGGGACTACCGCGAGGCGGGCGGCGCGCAGGACCTGTTGCTCGTCACGGTGCTCAAGGGTGCGGTCATGTTCGTCACCGACCTGGCCCGCGCCATCCCGCTGCCCACCCAGCTGGAGTTCATGGCGGTCAGCTCCTACGGGTCGTCGACGTCCTCCTCCGGTGTAGTCCGGATCCTCAAGGACCTCGATCGCGACATCCACGACCGCGATGTGCTGATCGTCGAGGACATCATCGACTCCGGGCTGACCCTGTCCTGGCTGCTGCGCAACCTGGCCACCCGGCATCCCCGCTCGCTGCGGGTCTGCACGCTGTTGCGCAAGCCGGAGGCGATGAAGGCCAACGTCGATGTCGCCTACATCGGCTTCGACATCCCGAACGAGTTCGTCGTCGGATACGGCCTCGACTACGCCGAGCGGTACCGCGACCTGCCCTACATCGGCACCCTCGACCCGAGGGTCTACACGCACTGAAGAGGCTCACATGACCCGGACGGCGCTGCGCATCTGCCCGCTCTGCGAGGCCACCTGCGGGTTGACCCTGACCATCGATGAAGCCGACCCGGTTCCCCACATCACCGCGGCCCGCGGTGACGCCGACGACGTCTTCAGCGCCGGGTTCGTCTGCCCCAAGGGGGCCAGTTTCGGCGAACTCGACAACGACCCGGACCGGCTCACCCGGCCGCTGGTGCGCCGCGACGGCGTCCTCACCGAGGTCGGCTGGGACGAGGCCTTCGCGACGGTCGCGCAGCGGCTGGGCGCGGTGGTCGCCGAGCACGGCGGCCCGTCGGTGGGGGTGTACCTGGGCAACCCGAACGCCCACACCATGGCCGGCGCGCTGTACCCACCGCTGGTCATCAAGGCGCTGCGGACCCGCAACGTGTTCAGCGCCAGCACCCTGGACCAGATGCCCAAGCAGGTCGCGCTGGGCCTGATGTTCGGCAACCCGTTCGCGTTCACGGTGCCCGACGTCGACCGCACCGACCACCTGGTGGTCATCGGCGCCAACCCGATGGTCTCCAACGGCAGCCTGGCCACCGCGGCGGACTTCCCCGGCAAGCTGCGGGCGTTGCGCAAGCGTGGCGGCCGGCTGACCGTCATCGACCCGGCCCGCACCCGGACCGCCGCGCTGGCCGACCGGCACCTGGCGCCGCGGCCGGGCACCGACGGTCTGCTCCTGCTGGCGGTCGTGCACGTGCTGTTCGACGAGGACCTGGTCGCCGACGACCTCGGCGGCATCGCCGAACACGTCACCGGCGTCGAAACCGTCCGCGCGCTGGCCGCCGACTTCGCACCCGAGGCGGTCGCAGACAGTTGTGGCGTTGCGGCACAAGACATCCGGCAGCTGGCGCGGGACATCGCGGCGGCGCCGTCGGCCGCCGTGTACGGCCGGATCGGGACGTCGACCGTCGAGTTCGGCACCCTGGGCAGCTGGGTGGTCGACGTCGTCAACGTGCTGACCGGCAACCTGGACCGGCCCGGCGGGGTGATGTTCCCGCTCGGTCCGACCGCGCCGGCGCCCCGGCCGCCGCGCCCGGGCCGCGGGTTCGTCACCGGCCGCTGGCACAGCCGGGTGTCCGGGTATCCGGAGGCGGCCTCGGAGTTCCCGGCCGCCGCACTCGCCGAGGAGATCGACACGCCCGGCGACGGTCGGATCCGCGCGCTGATCACCATCGCGGGCAACCCGGTGCTCTCGGCGCCCGACGGCGACCGGCTGTCGAAGGCGCTCGACGGGGTGGACTTCATGCTGAGCATCGACCCTTACCTGAACGAGACCACCCGCCACGCCGACGTCATCCTGCCGCCGCCCCCGCCGAGCCAGTGCGGGCATTTCGACTTCGCCCTGAACAACCTCGCGGTCCGGGCCAACGCCCGGTATTCACCGCCGGTGTTTCCACTCTCCGACGGCCGTCCCGACGAGGCCGAGATCCTGTCCCGGATCGCGCTCATCCTCTACGGAATGGGGCCGGACGCCGACCCGGCGCTGGTCGACGCCCAGGTGATCGCGGCGACGCTGGCCAAGGAGACCGCGGACCCGCACTCGCCGGTGGCCGGGCGCGACGCCGACGAGTTGACGGCGATGCTGACCGGCGAGCGCGGGTACGAGCGGCGCCTGGACATGATGCTGCGTCTGGGCCCGTACGGCGACGCGTTCGGCGGGCGGCCCGGCGGGCTGACCCTGGAGCGGCTGCTGGCCGAGCCGCACGGCGTCGACCTCGGCCCGCTGCAGCCCCGGCTGCCCGGCGTGCTGCGCACCCCCTCGGGCAAGGTCGAGCTGGCGCCCGATGCACTGGTCGCCGAGACGGCCCGGCTGCGGGACGGAATGCGTTGCGGCGCATCAGAATTCGTGTTGATCGGCCGTCGGCATCTGCGCTCGAACAACAGCTGGATGCACAACGTGCCGGCACTGGCCGGCGGCAGCAACCGGTGCACCCTGCACATCCACCCGGACGACGCGCGCCGGCTCGGCATCGGGGACGACGTCGACACGGCGGTGGTCAAGGGCGCCGGCGGGGAGGTCGTCGTGCCCGTCGAGGTCACCGACACCATCCGCCCGGGCGTGGTGTCGCTACCGCACGGCTGGGGTCACGGTCTGGACGGCACCCGGCAGCGGGTGGCCGCCGGTCAGCCCGGGGTCAACGTCAACCAACTCAACGACGGCACCCTGCTGGATCCGCTGTCGGGGACCGCGGTGCTCAACGGGCTGCCGGTGACGGTCTCGGCGTCGGCCTAGCCCAGTTCCCAGACGGCGGTGACCTCGAAACTGACGGTCTGCTGACCCGGCTCGATGGGCACCGGCGACATGGCGGCATCGGCCATGGGGCCGCGCGGCATGGGCACCGGCACCGGCCGTGCCTCTCCCGGCACCTCGGAGATCGACAGCACGTTGCCGAGCTTGAGCCCGGACAGGTCGGCGAACTGCTGGGCCCGGTCCTTGGCGTCGTTGAACGCCCGCGCCCGGGCGTCCTTGAGCAGTTGCGAGTCGTCGTTGATCGACAGGTTCACCGAGTTCAGCCGCGTCGCGTTGCCGCCGGTGCTGGTGATCACGGCCAGCACCCGGGACGCGGTGCTCAGGTCGCGGACCGTCACGGTGAACCCGTTGCCGGCCTGGTAGCCGGTCACCGTGGTGCCGTCGGACCCGTATTGCGACTGCAGGGTGACGTTGCTGGTGGCGATGTCCTTGCGGTCGACGCCGGCGGTCACCAGCGCCTCGACGACGGCCTGCTGGCGCTCGTTGGTCTGGTTCATCACGGTGGTGACGTCGGGCCCGGTGAAGGTGACCGTCGCGTTGACGGTCAGGGTGTCCGGGGCGCCCTGGACCTTCCCGCTGCCGACCACGGTGACCTGGCGCGGCGACCCGCCGGCAACCGGCGGCGCCGATTTCGAGTCGCACGCCGACAGGCCCGCAACCATCAACAGCGCGCCGATCGACAGGACGAAAAGGCGCATCGCCGCGCCCGCATTCTTGGCAACTCGCATGGGCAAGACATTAGCGCGCCGCTCAGCATTGACCGCCCCAGTCGGTGGTGCGGGCGCAGAAGTCCAGGAATTCCAACAGGATTCGATTCACCTCGGCGGCGTGGTCCTGCGGGATCCAGTGGCCGGCGGCGTCGAGCCACTCCTCGCGGTAGTAGCCCGTGACCACCTCGCGGGCCCGGTCGGTTCGGGTGAACCCGAGCACCGGGTCCGCCCGTCCGCCGATGAACAACGCCGGAACCGCGACGGTCGGGGCCGGCACTTTGGCGGTGCTCGCCCAGTTGCGGTCCATGTTGCGGTACCAGTTCAGCCCTCCGGTGAAACCCGTCCGGCCGAACTCCGACGCGTAGAACTCGAGATCGTCGGCCGTCAGCCAGTCCGGCAGCGGGGCGTCGGCCGCGCCGGCCATCAACGCACGGATGGTGGCCCGCGGGTCGGCGCCCAGTTCGGCGTCGGCGACGCCCGGTTCCTGGAACCGCAGGATGTAGAAGTCGTCGCCGAACTTGCGGAACGCCGCCGTCGGCGTGGTCCGGGGCCGCGGAACCGGCGGCACGCTGAGTCCCGCGACGCCGGCCACCCGGTCCGGGCGCAGCTGTGCGAGGTTCCAGACCACCGTCGCACCCCAATCGTGGCCGACGAACACCGCGCGCTCGGCGTCGGCGGCATCCAGCAGTGCGACGAGGTCGCCGGTCAGGGCGTGGATGTCGTAGGCGGCGACGGCCTCCGGGCACGACGAGCCGCCGTACCCCCGCTGGTCGGGCGCCAGAACGCGGTAGCCGGCCGCGGCCAGCGCCGGGACCTGGTGCCGCCAGGTGTAGGCCAGCTCGGGAAAGCCGTGCGCCAGCACGACCAGGGGAGCGCCGGGCCGGCCCGCCCGGATGACGTTGAGCCGCACTCCGGCGGCCCCGTCGACTGTGATCAAGGCGCTGTCCGTCACCGCTTCACCGAAGCACACGATTTCTCCAGGTGGGAACTTCCGTTCGTTGAGCTAGCGGTAGCCTGAATATTTCACCGCGCGCATCTTGGAAGGACCGGGCCCGGGCGAGGCAACTGTGACGCCGGGCCGAAGATATCGATGAATCGACACCGACGATGAACCGCAAGAATGTGATCCGCACGCTCACGGCGATCGCCGTCGTGTTGCTGCTGGGCTGGTCCTTCTTCTACTTCGGCGACGACACCCGCACGTACAAGCAGGTCGACACCTCCGTCGCGATGGCCCAGATTCGCGACGGCAACGTCAAGAGCGCCCAGATCGACGACCGCGAGCAGCAGGTCCGGCTGGAGCTCAAGAACGCCAACTCCGACACGGCCGACTCCACCAAGATCATCAGCAAGTTCCCGACGGGCTACGCGGTCAATCTGTTCGACGCCCTGCAGGCCAAGAACACCCAGGTGAACACCGTGGTGAATCAGGGCAGCATGCTGGGCTCGCTGCTGATCTACATGTTGCCGCTGCTGCTGCTGGTCGGTCTGTTCATGATGTTCTCCCGGATGCAGACCGGCGGCCGGATGGGCTTCGGCTTCGGCAAGTCCCGCGCCAAACAGCTGTCCAAGGACATGCCCAAGACCACGTTCGCCGACGTCGCCGGCGCCGACGAGGCGGTCGAAGAGCTCTACGAGATCAAGGACTTCCTGCAGAACCCGGCCCGCTATCAGGCGCTGGGCGCCAAGATCCCCAGGGGCGTGCTGCTCTACGGCCCGCCCGGCACCGGCAAGACACTGCTCGCCCGCGCCGTGGCCGGCGAGGCCGGCGTGCCGTTCTTCACCATCTCCGGCTCCGACTTCGTCGAGATGTTCGTCGGCGTTGGCGCCTCCCGGGTTCGGGACCTGTTCGAGCAGGCAAAGCAGAACAGCCCCTGCATCATCTTCGTCGACGAGATCGACGCCGTCGGCCGCCAGCGCGGTGCCGGCCTCGGCGGTGGTCACGACGAACGCGAACAGACGCTGAACCAGTTGCTCGTCGAGATGGACGGCTTCGGTGACCGGCAGGGCGTCATCCTGATCGCGGCCACCAACCGGCCCGACATCCTCGACCCGGCGTTGCTGCGGCCCGGCCGGTTCGACCGGCAGATCCCGGTTTCCAACCCGGACCTGGCCGGCCGCAAGGCCGTGCTCCGGGTGCATTCGCAGGGCAAGCCGATCGCCCCGGACGCGGATATGGACGGGCTTGCCAAACGCACGGTCGGGATGTCCGGCGCGGACCTGGCCAACGTGATCAACGAGGCCGCGCTGCTGACCGCGCGCGAGAACGGCACCGTCATCACCGGCGCGGCCCTGGAGGAGGCCGTCGACCGCGTCGTCGGCGGTCCGCGCCGCAAGAGCCGCATCATCAGCGAGCAGGAGAAGAAGATCACCGCCTACCACGAGGCCGGCCACACGCTGGCCGGGTGGGCGATGCCGGACATCGAGCCGATCTACAAGGTGACCATCCTGGCCCGCGGCCGCACCGGCGGGCACGCGATGTCCGTCCCCGAGGACGACAAGGGCCTGATGACCCGCTCGGAGATGATCTCCCGGCTGGTGTTCGCGATGGGCGGTCGCGCCGCCGAGGAACTGGTGTTCCGCGAGCCCACCACCGGTGCCTCGTCGGACATCGACCAGGCCACCAAGATCGCCCGGGCGATGGTCACCGAGTACGGCATGAGCGCCAAGCTGGGCGCGGTGCGCTACGGCACCGAGCACGGCGACCCGTTCCTGGGCCGCACCATGGGAACCCAGGCCGACTACAGCCACGAGGTGGCCCGGGACATCGACGACGAGGTCCGCAAGCTGATCGAGGCCGCGCACACCGAGGCCTGGGAGATTCTCTCCGAGTACCGCGACGTGCTGGACACGCTGGCCGGCGAACTGCTGGAGAAGGAGACCCTGCACCGCCCGGAACTGGAGAAGGTCTTCGGCGACGTGCGCAAGCGGCCGCGGATCACCGCCTTCGACGATTTCGGCGGGCGGATCCCGTCCGACAAGCCGCCGATCAAGACTCCCGGCGAACTGGCCATCGAACGCGGCGAGGAGTGGCCGAAACCGGTTCCCGAGCCGGCTTTCAAGGCGGCCATCGCAGCCGCCGAGGCGGAGCGGCGCTCCGGCCCGAACGGATCCAACGGTGTCAACGGCGGCCCGAACGGAGGGCACCACGGCGGGCCGACGCAGCCCGACTACGGCGCTCCCGCCGGCTGGCACGCGCCCGGCTGGCCGCCGCGTGATCAGCCGCAGGGCTACTGGTACCCGCCGCCGCCGGCCTGGCAGCCGCCGCCGGCCCAACACGAACAGCACCCCCGCTCGTACCAGCCCTATCCGAATTACGGTCATCCCCCGGAGGCCGGTCGCACCGGCGGGCGCCACCAGGCACAGGGGCCGGACGGCGGCAACACTCCGCCGCAACCGCCCGCCCACGGCTGATCACGAAAACGGAAGGCGACATGACTGCAGACGTGACCGAAGTGTCCGGGAAGTCGGCCACCGTCGGGGTGTTCGATCAGGCGCGCGCCGAGGCCGCCGTTCGCGAACTGCTCTACGCGATCGGCGAGGATCCGGACCGGCACGGCCTGGTGGACACGCCGGCCCGGGTCGCCCGCGCGTACCGCGAGCTGTTCGCCGGGCTGTACGAGAATCCCGACGACGTTCTGAACACCACGTTCGACGAGCAGCATGACGAGTTGGTGCTGGTCAAGGAGATCCCGATGTACTCCACCTGCGAGCATCACCTGGTCTCCTTCCACGGCGTCGCGCACGTCGGCTACATCCCCGGCGTCGACGGCCGGGTCACCGGATTGTCGAAGCTCGCCCGGGTGGTCGACCTCTATGCCAAACGGCCCCAGGTCCAGGAGCGGCTGACCGGCCAGATCGCCGACGCCGTGATGCGCAAGCTCGACCCGCGGGGGGTCATCGTCGTCGTCGAAGCCGAGCACCTCTGCATGGCGATGCGCGGTGTGCGCAAGCCCGGAGCGGTGACCACCACGTCGGCTGTCCGGGGACAGTTCAAGACGGACAAGGCATCCCGAGCCGAGGCGCTGGAACTGATTCTGCGCAAGTGAGTCCGATGCGCACGCGGGTCATGGGGGTCGTCAACGTCACCGACGACTCGTTCTCCGACGGAGGCCGCTACCTGGACTGTGCCGCAGCCGTCGGCCACGGGCTGAAGCTGGCGGCCGACGGCGCCGCCATCATCGACGTCGGCGGTGAGTCCACCAGACCCGGGGCGGTGCGGGTCGATTCGTCAGTCGAGGCGGCCCGCGTGATTCCCGTCGTGAAAGAGCTTGCCGCACAAGGTGTCACGGTCAGCATCGACACCATGCACGCGGAGGTGGCGCGGGCGGCGGTGGAGAACGGCGCCGCGATCGTGAACGACGTGTCGGGCGGCCGCGCCGACCCGGCGATGGCCGGGGTGGTGGCCGAGGCCGGGGTGCCCTGGATCCTGATGCACTGGCGGTCGGTGTCGGCCGACGACCCGCACCGGGTGCCGGGCTACGGCGATGTCGTCACGGAGGTGCGCGCCGAACTGCTGGGCGCGGTCGATGCCGCGGTGGCGGCGGGGGTGCACCCCGACAAGCTGATCATCGATCCCGGACTCGGTTTCGCCAAGACGGCGCAACACAATTGGGCGTTGCTGCGGGCCCTGCCCAAACTGGTGGCCACCGGTATACCGGTACTCATCGGCGCCTCCCGCAAGAGGTTCCTCGGTGCCCTGCTGGCCGCCGGCGACGGCCAACCGCGCCCGCCGGACGGCCGGGAAGTCGCCACCGCGGTCATCTCCGCACTGGCCGCCGGCCAGGGCGTGTGGGGTGTCCGGGTGCACGACGTGCGCGCCTCGGTCGACGCGATCAAGGTGGTAGACGCGTGGAGGTCGGGTGGCTGACCGAATCGAGTTGCGCGGCTTGACCGTTCGCGGCAACCACGGGGTGTTCGACCACGAGCGGCGCGACGGCCAGGACTTCGTCGTCGACGTCACCGTCTGGATAGACCTGGCCGCCGCGGCGGCCAGCGACCAGCTGGCGGACACCTACGACTACGGCGCGCTCGCGCAGCGTGCCGCCGAGATCGTCGCCGGCCCGGCCCGCAACCTCATCGAGACGGTGGCCGCCGAGATCGCCGAGGACGTGATGACCGATCAGCGGGTCCACGCCGTCGAAGTGGTGGTGCACAAACCGTCCGCGCCGATTCCGTTGCAGTTCGACGATGTCGCCGTCATCGCCCGGCGCTCCCGCCGCGGTGGCCGAGGTCCCGCGCGGGATGGCGGGAGCGAACCCGCGCGGGATGGCGGGAGCACCTTGGCATGACGCGGGTCGTACTGTCCATCGGGTCCAACCTGGGTGACCGGATGGGCCGGCTGCAGTCGGTGGTCGATGGGCTCGGCGAGCGGGTCCGCGCCGTCTCGCCGGTCTATGAGACCGATCCGTGGGGCGGCGTCGACCAGGGTCCGTTTCTCAACGCGGTAGTGGTGGCCGAGGATCCGCGGCGCGACGCCCACGACTGGTTGCGGTTCGGCCAGGATCTGGAACGCGCCGCCGACCGGGTCCGCGACCGGAAATGGGGTCCCCGGACACTCGACGTCGACCTGGTCCGGGTGCAGCAGCGGCAGCCGGACGGCGCGCTGACCGAGGTGGTCTCCAGCGACTCCGACCTGACACTGCCCCATCCACTGGCGCATCTGCGCGCATTCGTGCTGATCCCCTGGCTGGCTGTCGAGCCCGACGCGCAACTGCCCGTCGCCGGCACCGAGCGGCCCGTCGCCGGGTTGGTCGACGAGCTCGACGCGACCGAACGGGACGGCGTGCGCCCGACCGGCCTGGTGCTGCACTCATGACCCCGACCCGCGCCCGCGACCTCGCCGTCACCGTGGTCGTAACGGCAGTGCTGGGCTACCTGCTGGTGCTCGGGCTGTACCGGTGGTTTCCGCCGCTGACGGTGTGGACCGGACTGTCACTGGCCGCGATCGCCGCCGTCGAAGCGGGGTGGGGCGGCTACGTGCGGGCCAAGGTCAACGCCGGTGAGATCGGGTCCGGCGGCGATCGGCTGCATCCCATCGCGGTCGCCCGCAGCGTCGTCATCGCGCAGGCGTCGGCCTGGGTTGGTGCACTGGTGCTCGGCTGGTGGATCGGTGTGCTGGCCTATCTGCTGCCGCGCCGCGGTGAGTTGCAGGTGGCGGCGGCGGACACCGCGGGGGCCGTGGTGGCCGCGGTGTGCGCGCTGGCGCTCGTGGTCGCCGCGCTGTGGTTGCAGCATTCCTGCAAGTCGCCTCCGCAAGACCCCTCCGAGAGCACCGACACCGCACCCGAGTAACCCCGGCCACCCCGCAACGGCGCCAACAACTCGGGGAAATGCCGATTGGCACAACGGGTTCGACGAGGTCTCGGCGGTACAGTCAGGCCCATGAGCGAACAGTTCCGCGGCGATCGGGTGCGCCGCGGCGGCCGACGGCCGGGCTGGGCGCTTCTGACGGTGTTGCTGGTGCTCGCCATCGCGGCGAGCTGCGCGCTGGTGTTCACCAGCCGGATCGAACTGTTGCGGCTGGCGGTCATCCTGTCGTTGTGGGCCGCGGTGGTCGGCGCGTTCGTCTCGGTGACCTACCGCAGGCAGGCCGACCTGGACCAGGCCAAGGCGCGGGATCTGAAGACGGTTTACAACCTGCAACTGGACCGGGAGATCGCCGCCCGTCGCGAATACGAACTCAACGTCGAGGCCCATCTGCGGCGTGAACTCGCGCACGAGGCGCGCGCCCAGGTGAACGACGAAGTCGTCGCGTTGCGGGCGGAACTGGCGGCGCTGCGGACCAACCTGGAGATCCTGTTCGACGCCGACCTGTCCCACCGGCCGGCGATCGAGCGCGACCGCGGCTACCCGGAATGGACCGCCTCGTCCGCCATCGGCTCGTCCGGCCTGGACGATGTCCCGGCCCGTCCGGATCGGGTGGCCAGCATCCGGATCACCGAGACGGATGACCACCCGGACCACCTCGCCGCGGCGGAAGCCGCCGGTGGCCACGAGACGGCGGACACCACCGAGAACCCCATCATCGACGTGCCCGAGGAGCCGCTGTTCACCGGCGCGCAACCGGTCCCGCCGCGCCACACCGTCGATGCCGTGCCCGACGTCGAGCAGACCCGCCGGATCCCGCCGGTTCCGGCCGCGCCCGCGCCGCAGTGGACGCCGGCACCGGACGCGCCGTCCTCCGCGCATAGCCGGCAGAACGGTCTCGAGCCGAGCGCCGAGACCGGCACGGAACCGGAGGCCGAGCATCGCGGCCGGCACTGGTCTGCCCCCGAGGCGGAACCCGTCCCGCGGCACGGCGGCGCCGACGACGACGCCGGCACCGCCGGGCAGTCGGTGGCCGAACTGTTGGCGCGCCTGCAGCACAGCGGACCCACCGAGGGCGGTCGGCGCAGGCGCCGCGAGGACTGAGCTAGTCTTTTCTGCAATCGTTCAGGACAGCGACCGGTACCCGCCCCAGCGGGACTGGATCGGATCACCGAAGAACTTGCGAGGTCGTCTCACGTGCAGTCGGGTCATGTCGAGGGTCTGCGCCCGGCACGACTGAAGGTGGGACTCATCTCCGCCGGACGGGTGGGCACCGCACTGGGCGTGGCACTCGAACGCGCCGACCACGTGGTCGTCGCGGCCAGCGCGGTCTCGGCGGCCTCCCTGCGCCGCGCGGAAGACCGGCTGCCCGACACCCCGATCCGGCCGCCCGACGAGGTGGCCGCCGATGCCGAGTTGCTGATCCTCGCGGTGCCCGACGCCGAGTTGGCGGGCCTGGTCTCCGGGCTCGCGGTGACCGGCGCGGTCAAGCCGGGCACCATCGTCGTGCACACCTCCGGGGCCAACGGGATTGCGATCCTGGCGCCGCTGGCCGAACGGGGCTGCGTCCCGCTGGCCATCCATCCGGCGATGACGTTCACCGGGGGCGACGAGGACATCGCCCGGCTGGCCGACACCTGCTTCGGGATCACCGCGGCCGACGAGATCGGTTACGCGATCGCGCAGTCGCTCGTCCTGGAGATCGGCGGCGAACCGTTCCGGGTCCGGGAGGACGCCCGCGCGCTGTACCACGCGGCCCTGGCGCACGGCTCCAATCATCTGGTGACCGTGATCGCCGATGCGCTCGAGGCGTTGCGCGCGGCGTTGTGGGGTGCCGAGCTGCTGGGCCAGGAGGTGGTCGGGGACGCGCCGGCCGGCATCGCCGAACGCGTGATCGCCCCGCTGGCGCGCGCCGCCCTGGAGAACACCCTGCAGCGTGGTCAGGCGGCCCTGACCGGACCGGTCGCCCGCGGTGACGCGCAGGCGGTGGCCCGCCACCTGGCCGCGCTGGCGGAGGTCGATCCCGTGCTGGCCGAGGCCTACCGCACCGCCGCGTTGCGCACCGCGCAGCGCGCCCACGCTCCCGAGGAGGTTTTCGAGGTGCTGGAACGATGACCACCGGATCACCGAAATTCGTTGCCGGACAACTGAACACATACACCTCGCCGGCCGACGCGAGCGCCGTCAGCCGGGCGCTGCGGATGTCCGGCCGGCGGGTGCTGCTGGTCCCGACGATGGGCGCGCTGCACGAGGGCCACCTCACGCTGGTGCGGATGGCCAAGCGGGTCCCGGGATCGGTGGTGGCGGTGTCGATCTTCGTCAACCCCCTGCAGTTCGGGCCCGGCGAGGACCTCGAGGCATACCCGCGCACCCTGGACGCCGACGTCGAACTGCTGCGCGGCGAGGGGGTCGAGATGGTGTTCGCCCCAACGGCTGCCGCGATGTATCCGGACGGCCCGCGGACGTCGGTGCATCCCGGGCCGCTGGGCGCCGAGCTCGAGGGCGCAGCACGGCCGACCCACTTCGCCGGCATGCTCACCGTGGTGCTCAAGCTGCTCGACATCATCCGGCCGGATCAGGCGTACTTCGGCGAAAAGGATTATCAGCAACTGGTTCTCGTCCGTCAGATGGTCGCGGACCTCAACGTCGGCGTGCGAATCGTGGGCGTGCCGATCGTGCGCGAACCCGACGGGCTGGCCATGTCCTCCCGCAACCGCTATCTCGATACCGCACAGCGTGAGCGGGCCGGCGCGCTGTCCGCGGCGCTGGTG
>ERZ724513.951-NODE-951-length-14614-cov-9.931863_pt1 | contig 14614 bp, 14 predicted proteins | sample MGYA00376046_ERZ724513 | MGnify/ENA primary metagenome ERZ724513 (study PRJEB28724, sample SAMN07190883) | activated sludge metagenome | isolation source: activated sludge of sewage treatment plant in Hong Hong | place: Hong Kong | collected 2016-03-17 ...
AAGCCGTGGCCGAGGCCGCCCTGGCCGCCATCGCCGACGCCGACGACGACCCCCGGCCACTGCGCGCCTTCCGCGCCATCGACCACGCCGACGTGCTGAAACAGGCCCGCGCCGCCACGGAGCGGCTGCGCGCCGGCCGGCCGCTGAGCCTGCTCGATGGCGTGCCCGTGGCCGTCAAGGACGAGGTCGATCAGGTTCCCTATGGCACGACCGTGGGCACGAGTTTCCTGGGCCAGACGCCGGCCGCGCAGGACGCCACGGTCGTCGCCCGGCTGCGCGCCGCCGGGGCCTTGCTGCTCGGCAAGACCAACATGCACGAGATCGGCATCAACCCCGACGGCTTCAACGAGCATTACGGCATCATCCGCAACCCCTACAACCTCCAGTGCCACGCCGGCGGCAGCTCCAACGGCTCGGCCGCGGCCGTGGCCGCCGGCTTCTGCCCCGTGGCCATCGGCGCGGACGGGGGCGGCTCCATCCGCATCCCCGCCGCGCTGACCGGCCTGGTCGGCCTGAAAGCGACGTTCGGCCGCGTCAGCGAACGCGGCGCGGCCCCGCTGACCTGGTCGATGGGCCACCTGGGGCCGATTGGGGCGACGGTCAGCGATGTCGCCCTGGTCTACGCCTGTATCGCCGGGCCAGACCCCGACGACCCCAACAGCCTGCACCAACCGCCCGTCAGCCTCGACAACTGGGACGTGGCCGATCTGCGCGGCGTGCGCCTGGGCATCTACGCGCCCTGGTTCGAGCACGCCGACCCGCAGATCGTTGAGGATTGCCACACCATCATCGAGCGGCTGGTGGAGATGGGCGCGACAGTACACGAGATCGAGATTCCCGAATTGGACGAGATGCGCGTCGCCCAGGCGCTGACCATCCTGGCCGAAATGGCCGCCAACATGGCCGCCCACGAAGCACATTGGGGCGAGCTAAGCCCCTCAACGCGCGTCAACCTGACCCTCGGCCGGGTGGCCACGGCGGCCGACTACCTGCAAGCCCAGCGGGTGCGCACGCGGGCCATCGACCACTTCCGCCGCGCCCTGGCCACCTGCGACGTCATCCTGACGCCGGCCACGGCCGTCACCGCGCCCATCGTCCCCGACAACTGCGAGGCCGACGGCTGGTCAGACCTGAACACAGTGACGGAGCTGATGCGCTTCGCCATGCCCGGCAACCTGACCGGGCTGCCGGCCATCGCCTTCCCGGTCGGCTACGACCCGCGCGGCCTGCCGACGGCCATGCAGGCGATGGGCCGGCCGTGGGAGGAGCATCTGCTGTTGCGCGTGGCCTACGCCGCCGAGCTTGTCGTCGCCCGCCGTTGCCCGCCGACGTTCTACAATCTGCTGCCTCACTAACCCCGGAGCCGGACATGGACCTGACCCTCAGAGAGTGCCAGCAGCAGGTCGATGCGTGGATTCACACTGTCGGCGTGCGCTACTACTCGGAACTGACCAACCTGGCGGTGCTGGTCGAGGAAGTGGGCGAGGTGGCCCGGCTGATGTCGCGCCTCTATGGCGACCAGAGCTTCAAGGCGTCCGACCGCGGCCGCGAACTGGCCGACGAGTTCGCCGACGTTCTTTTCGTCCTCATCTGCCTGGCCAACCAGACCGGCGTCGACCTGACGGCTGCCTTCGAGGCCACAATGGTCAAAAAGACGGCGCGGGACGCGGAGCGGCACGCGAATAACCCAAAACTGCGGGGCCTGTAGGACGGGTTGGCAACCCGTCCTACGACCAGCAAGGAGCAATCGCATGACAGACCTACTGCGCTTTGACGGACGGGTGGCCATTGTGACCGGCGCGGGCGGGGGGCTGGGGCGGGCCTATGCCCTGCTGCTGGCCGCGCGCGGGGCCAGCGTCGTCGTCAACGACCTGGGCGGCAGCATGCACGGCGAGGGCGCGGCGACGACGGCCGCCGACCGCGTCGTGGACGAGATTCGCGCCGCCGGCGGCGCGGCCGTGGCCGACTACCACTCCGTCGAAGACGGCGCGCGCATCGTCCAGAGCGCCCTCGACGCCTTCGGCCGCCTCGACATCGTCATCAACAATGCCGGCATCCTGCGCGACGTCAGCTTCCACAAGATGAGCGCTGAGGACTGGGACAAGATCTACCGCGTCCACCTCTACGGCGGCTATCAGGTGACGCGCGCCGCCTGGCCCATCCTGCGCGAGCAGGGCTATGGCCGCATCGTCATGACCAGCTCGGCCGCCGGCCTCTACGGCAACTTCGGCCAGGCCAACTACAGCAGCGCCAAGCTCGCTCTGCTGGGTCTGGCGCAGACGCTGGCCGTGGAAGGCCAGAAGCGCAACGTCCTGGTCAACACCATCGCCCCGCTGGCCGGGTCGCGCCTGACGGAGACCATCCTGCCGCCGGAACTGGTCGCCGCGCTGCGGCCGGAATACGTCGCTCCGCTGGTGGCCTACCTCTGCCACGAGAGCAGCGGCGAGACCGGCCACACCTTCGAGGTCGGCGCGGGCTGGGTGGCGCGGGTGCGCTGGCAGCGCGGGCGCGGCGCGTTCTTCCCCCTGACCGGCGAACTCACGCCGGAAGCCATCGCCGCGCGCTGGGCGGAGATCGACAACTTCGACGACCCCACCTACCCGACGACGCCGACGGACTCCTTCGCGCCCGTCGTGGCCAACCTGCAGGGCAGCGCGACCGCGGCCGAACCGCCGCCGGCCAAACCCACCCCGCGCCCCGCGGCCCCGCGCCTCGCGGCCGACCTCGGCCCGCGCGACGCCATCGGCTACGAGTTCCCGCCGGTAACAACCAGCTACGACGAAAAGGCGGTCAGCCTCTACGCGCTGGCCGTCGGCGCAGCGGCCAACGCGCTCGACCCGGCCGAGTTGCCCTTCGTCTACGAGCTGTCGGGCGACGGCTTCCGGGCGCTGCCGACCTTTGCCGTCACCTTCCCCTTCGCGCTGCTGTGGCAGATCACCGCCGTGCCGGGGCTGCGCTTCAACCCGGCGCTGCTGCTGCACGGCGAGCAGGCCCTGCAGTTGCGGCGTCCGCTGCCCACCAAGGCGACCGTCACCCACCGCGCCCACATCGCCGACATCTACGACAAGGGGTCGGCCGCGCTGGTGCTGCTCGATGTCCACAGCTACGACGAGAGCGGCGCGGAGCTGGCCACCAACCGCTCATCGCTGTTCATTCGCGGGCTGGGCGGCTTTGGCGGCGAGCGCGGGCCGTCGGCGGCGGCCTTCGCCTTGCCCCAACGCCCGCCCGACGCCACGCGCGCCCAGACCACGACCGACAACCAGGCCCTGCTCTATCGGCTGGCCTCCGGCGACGGCAACCCGCTGCACGCCGACCCCGCCTTCGCCGCCGCCGGCGGCTTCACACGGCCCATCCTGCACGGCCTGTGTACCTTCGCCTTCGCCGGGCGGGCCGTGCTGCGCGACTTCGCCGGCAACGACCCGGCCCGCATCGCCGGCATCAAGGCCCGCTTCGCCCGCCACGTCTTCCCCGGCGAGACCATCATCACCGAGATGTGGCGAGAGCAAAAAGAAGAGGACGGCGTGGCGCGCGTCCTCTTCCAGAGCAAGGTTGCCGAACGGGATGAGGTTGTCCTGTCGAACGGCGTGGTCGATTTGATCGGCTAGGGCGACGAGGCTAGTTGCGGCGGTAGAGCACGACCCAGGCTCTAGCGCATGCCCAGCGTCGTCACGGCGCTCGACACCGTGAAGCTGCCCAGTTCCGTGCCCGGCGTATACGCGCCGTCGCTATAGAGGCCGCCGTTGGCCGTGCCCGTGGCGCTGCCGCCAACGTAGACGGTGTAGGTCTCGCCGCTGACCAACTCCGCCGAGGAGAGGGTCACCGCGGCGTAGCTCTTGGTCGGCGCGAAGGTGAGCACGTCCTCGCCGGCGCTGTTCTGGATGTGGATCAGCGTCCCGGCGGCGGCCTGACCGACGTAGATCAGGACGGAGTTCTGCGCCGAGGCGGCGTCCGGCGATTGGAGCATGCCGGCGCTGCCCGCGGTGACGATGGTGCCGCCGCTGATGTTGAAGCCGCCGTCGTAGTCCAGCGCGCCGTTGCCGTCGTTGGTCGGGCCGTTGACGACAACCATGCCGCCGGTCATGATGATGGCCCCGTTGGCGTCCAGGCCGTCGCCATTGGCATCGACCACAATCGTGCCGCCGTTGATGTACAGGAAGTTCGAGCCGGTGTAGGTGGTGGCGTCCAGGTTCTGCATGCCGCCCGGGCCACCCTGGCCCCGACCGCCGCGCCCTGGCCCGGCCATCATGCCGGAGCTATCGACGCCGCCGGCCACGTTGATGCCGTCATCGCTGGCGACGACGCGGATGTCGCCGGCGTTCAGGGTGATGATGCCGCTCTCCAGACCCTCATACGAGGTGGTGACGTTGATCACGCCGCCGTTGACGGTCAGGGAGGTGTCGGCGTGGACGGCGTCGTCGCCGGTGGCGATGCTGAACGTGCCGCCGTTGATGGTGATGTCGGCGTTGGAGTGGATGGCGTCATCGGCGCTGTCGATAGCGAACGTGCCGCCGTCGATAACGACGCTGACCAGGCCCTTGATGCCCTTGGCCGAGGCGTCGGCGGCGACCACGCCGCCGCTGCCGCCGCCGGCCACCAGCGTGAACTGGCCATCGCTGGTGATCACGTCCGTTTCAGCGGTGATGGCGTCGCCCGCGGCCGTGACCTGAATCACGCCGCCGCTGATGGTGACGTAGCCCAACGTCGCGTCGGTGTCTTCGCTGGCCTTCAGGCCGTCGCCGCCGGACGTTACGGTGATAGTGCCGCCCTGGATGGCCAGGTAGTCTTTGCCGCGGATGCCATCATCGACCGCGTTGACGACCAGCGTGCCGCCGGCAATGACCAGGCCGTCGTCGCTGGAGATGGCGTCGTTGTAGTTGCCGTTGACCGTCAGCGCGCCGTTGCCGCTGATGGTCAGGTCGGCGTTGCTGAAGAGGGCGGCGTTGGGTTCGTCCACGTCCGCGCTGGGGTAGACGTAGCTGGCCGCGTCGGTCAGGGTGTTGGTCGCGCCATCGGCCAGGACAACGGCCACTTCCTCGGCGCTCATCACGGCGATGGGCGCACTGGTGGAACTGGTGATGTCAACGCCGTTGAGCACCAGCGTGACGACAGCTTCATCTTCCGTCTCAACGATGATCTGGCCGTCGGTCAGTGTGCCGCTGAGGCTATAGACGCCGGCGGCGGTGATGGTCGCCGTGCTACCGTCGATGACGACGGCGGCGCTGTCGGCGCTGATGCTGTCACCGTTGAGAGCGATGGCGACGGCGTCGCCTTCGACAACGGCGGCCGACTCGCTGGCGTTGTCCACGCTGACAACTTCGATCTCGCCGTTCTCCGCCAGGGCGTCGGCGGCTGAGACGGAGGCGGCCGCGCTGCTCGCGGCCGTGTCCGACGTGGTGGCGCTGGTGGCCGCGGTTGTCGTGTCTGTGGTCACGCTCGCGGTCGTCGCCGACGAGATGGGCGTCGTCACCGTGGCGCTCTGGCAGCCGGCCAGCAGCAACAGCGCCAGCATGACCGCCATCATCATAATAAGTGCCTTTCTGAACATGATCTTGCTCCTATCCGGTTATCAATTCCGGTATGATTTCGCGTGTCTGGGCACTCTTGCCGCTCCGCCGTCCCCCAAACCGGGGCGCGGGGCGCTGCCCAACACTCCCTTTTATAGGGCAAGATCGTTCAGAAATTGTGAAGAAGAAGTCAGCGAAGTGTAATGGGCGCGGGCAGGCCGCGCACGCTCGCGCCCGGAGGGAGCCTTAGTTGCGCCAGGCCAACGTCGCCTGGTCGAGCGCCTCCACCTCGGCCGGTGTCAGCCGGAACGACAGCGCTCCGGCGTTGGCCGCTGCCTGGCGGCTGTTCTTCGCGCCGGGGATGGGCAGGACGCACTCGTTCTCAATCAGCCAGCGGATGGCCACCTGGGCCGGCGTGGCCTCATGAGCCGCGCCGATCTCGCGCAACAGGGCCACGACCGGGGCGATCTCCGCCAACCCCCGGCCGCGGAACTGGCGCATCATGAAGCGCCGCAGGCCCTTCGGCCGGTCGCCGGCGGCATACTTGCCCGTCAGCGCCCCACCGGCCAGCGGCGTGTAGGCGATCAGCGTCACGCCCAGTTCGCGGCAGGCGTCCAGCACGCCGTTGGTCTCCGGCTGGCGGTGGAGCAGCGAGTACTCCACCTGGTTAGAGGCCAGCGGCACGCCGCGCTCAGCCAGGACGGCGTGGGCCAGGCGCATCTGCTCGGCCGAGTAGTTACTGACGCCCACGGCGCGGATCTTGCCCGCGGCGACGGCGTCGGCCATCAGGTTCATCAGCCGGGGAATGTCGACGCGGTTGCTGGGGAAGTGGTGCTGGTAGAGGTCAATCGTGTCCCGCCCCAGGCGGCGCAGGCTGGCGTCCAGCTCGGCGGGCATGTCCTCGGCGCTGGCGCGCATGGAGCCGGGGAACTTGGTGGCAATGAGCGCCGCCGCGTTGCCGCGGGTCAACTCGCCCAGCCTCCGCTCCGACGCGCCGCCGCTGTACATGGCCGCCGTGTCGAAGAGGTTCACGCCGGCAGCGATGCTCGTCTGCACGGCGCGAGCCTCCTCCTCGCCCTCCTCCGCACCGCCATAGGCCAGCTTGGCCGGGTGGAAGCGGGCCAGCCCCGTGGCGTGGCCCCAGGTCATCACACCCATGCCCAGCCGCGGCGCCTGCACATCACTACGTCCCAAAGGCTGTGTCCCGTTCATTTTCATCCTCGTGGCGCGATTCTCCCGAATCGCGCTCCGTAACCTTGTGGCGCGATTCTCCGAATCGCGATCTCGTCACGCGATTCAGGAGAATCGCACTACACGCGATTCGGAGAATCGCACCACATGTGATACAGTTCTGTATCATTTGACAGGCATGATACAATACAGGTCTGTATCTTGTCAAGAGGGAATCAGCAATGAAGAGCGAAAGCGTCGCCAAGGGCAAACTTTTCCAGACAGCGGCCGACCTGTTCTACCGCCACGGCTACCGGGCCACGGGCGTGGACACCATCGCCGCCGAATCGGGCATCGGCAAGATGACCCTCTACCGTTACTACCCGTCAAAGGACGATCTCATCGTCGCCTATCTGCGCGACAGCGACGAGGTCTTCTGGAGCGGCTTCGAGAAGATCACCGCCGGGGCGACGACGGCGCGGGACAAGCTGCTGGCTTTTTTCACGTCCTTGCAGGACTACGCCACGACGCCGGCGTGCTATGGTTGCCCCTTCCTCAACGTGGCCACGGAGTACCCCGACGGCAACTACGCCGGCCACCAGGTCGCCCTGGCCCACAAGCAGGCGGCGCGGGAGCGCTTCCGGGCGCTGGCGGCCGAGGCGGGCGCGGCCCGGCCGGAGGCGCTGGCCGATGCGCTGCACTTGCTCATGGATGGGGCCTATATGGCCGCGCGGCTCTACAATGGCGCGGCCGACAACCCGGCCGCCCACCTGGCCGAGACGGCGCGGCTGCTCATCGATGCCTACTGCCCGGCCGGCTAAATGGTCGCCAGCAGGCTCATCCCCCAGGCGGCAGCTCGCTCCAGTTCGCCCGCGCGCAGGGGACCTTCCGTGTCCGTGACGATGAAACCTTCCGGCTCGGCGACCACTTCGGCGCCGGCCTCGGCCAGTTGCGCGGCGATGCGCGGCGCGGCGTAGGCGTTGTCGCCGGCCACGCGCGCAGCCAGGCGCAGCATCCGCGAATCCACCGCGGCCATGTCGAAGCGCGTGTCGAACGCCGCCGCGCGGACGCCCCGCAGCGAGCGCCCCTTCAGCAGCGCATCGACCGGCTTGGTGGCGTGGAACGACTGCGTCGGCGAACCGACGACCAGCAGACCACAGTCGGCCAGGCTGTCGGCAGTCGCGTCGGCCGCGCGCGCCACCCGGGTTTCCACCCGCGCCGCCAGCACCGCGCCGATGGCCTGGGCGATGCGCTCCGTGTTGCCATATTGCGAATCGTAAACGACCAATGCTTTCATCAGAATGCGACCCCTTAATGCCATGCCCGCGGCGCGACGACCAGGCCGGTCGTCGCGCCGCGGGTCAGATAGTTGGCGCGACACGCGGTTCTGCCGCTCTCCTTTGCCCTACGGTCCTGGTGGCCCGCCGCCGCCGATAATCGTTACCACACTATTGATGGTGAAGCTAGTGTACACACTGCCCGGCGTGTATGTCCCACCGGTGTAGAGGCCGTCGCTGACCGTGCCCGTCGAACTACCGCCCAGGTAGATCGTGTAGCTGCCGCCCATCAGTAGCTCCGGCGAGGAGACGACGATGGACTGGTAAGCTCTATCCGGCGCAAACGTCAAGACCTCTTCGCCGGCGCTGTTCTGGATGTGTACCAGCGTGCCGGCCGCTTGCGTGCCGCCCTGCCCCATGCCGCCGAAGCGAACGAGCACGGAGTTCTGGGTAGACGTGTTGCCCGGCGCCTGGGCCATGCCCGCGCTGCCGGCGGCGACGAGCAGACCGCCGCTGATGGTGAAGTACTCGTCGTAGTCGATAGCCCCGTTATCCTGCGCCGTCGGCCCATGCACCAGCACAACGCCGTCGGTCATCTCGATGGCCCCGTTGACGTCGATGCCGTCGCCGTCGGCATAGACAGCGATGACGCCGCCGTGGATGAACAGCCGGTAATCGACGCCGGTCAGGTCGCCGGCCACGTTGATGCCGTCGTCGCTGGCGATGACGCGGATGTCGCCGCCGTTGATGGTGATGACCACGCTCTCGATGCCCTCAACCGATTGGGTGATGTCGATCGTGCCGTCGTTGATGGTCAGCGTGGCGTCGCTGTGCAGGGCGTCATCGCCGCTGGCGATGGTCAACACGCCGTCGTCGATAGTCAGGTCGCTGTTGGAGTTCACGCCGTCGTCGGCGGCGTCGATGGCGATGGTTCCGCCGGTGATGTGGACGGCCACGCCGGCCTTGATGCCCTTGGCCGAGGCGTCGTCGGCCAGCGGCGCGTCGCTGCCGCCGCCGGTGACGAGGGTGAAGTCGCCGCCGGCGATGGTCACTGTGGTTTCCACGGCGATGCCGTCGCCGCCGGCGATCACGGCGAAGCGGCCGCCGGCGATGGCGATTGTGCCCAGCGTCGTGTCGTCTTCGTTGTCGGACTTCAGCGCGTCGCCGCCCACGTCCAGCGTGAAATCGCCGCCCGCGATCACGAGGGCGTCCTTGCCGCGCAGGCCGTCATCCACGGCGCTGATGGCGTACGTGCCGCCGGTGATAGTCAGGCTGTCGTCGCTGGAGATGCCGTCGTTGTAGTTGCCGGTGACGATGAGCGCGCCACCGCCGCCGATGGTCAGGTCGTCGTTGCTGAACAGGGCCGCGTTCGGCTCGTCGGTCTCCGCGTCGGGGAAGACGTACTCCGCGGCGTCGGTCAGGCGGTTGGTTGTGCCGCCGGTCAGGGTGATGATCGTCTCCTCGGCGCTCATGATGGCCAGCGGGGCGCTGCTGGCGCTGGTGATGGCGGCTCCATTCAGGGTCAGATTGACCGCCTCTTCGTCGTCCGTGTCAACGATGATCTGCCCGTCGGTCAACGCGCCACTGATGATGTAGTTGCCGGCAGCGGTGATGGTGGCTGTCGTCCCAGCGACGGTCACGCCGCTGCCGGTGACGGTGATGGAGTCGCCGTTGAGGGTAATGGTGGTGTCGCCCGAGGACGAGCCGCTGTCGCTGACGATGACCGGCAGCAGCACGGTGTAGGGCGATGCGCCCGCCTCCGCGGCCGACGCGCTGCCCGGCATTACGCCCAGGGCCAACAGGCCCAGGGCACACAAGAATATTAGCTTCTTCACTCTGTTCATCATAGTTCTGGTCCTTGTTGCAAGGTATGCCGCCACGAAAGATGACGTGGCCGCGCAGACGCCACCGCGGTTGGCGGCTGCCTCTCTTATAAGGCCAGAACGTTCAGCAAATGTGAAGAAGGTGTTAGATGTGTGTATCCGCCAGCGCGACCACGATCGGATCATGATCCGACGGGTAGCGCCCATCCGGGCGAGCGCGGTCGATTTGCGCCGCGGCCACAGCCAGCGCCGGCGACGCCAGCACCCAATCGATGGCCGCGGCGGCCTCTGGCCGGCCGAAGTCGTGGTAGGTCGTCTCGTCGCCGCCGGCCGGGTTGGCGCGCCGCCAGGCATCGGCCAGCGTCGCCCCGTCGGCCAGCATGGCGTAGGCGGCCGAGGTCTTGCCGGCGTTGAAGTCGCCGGTGATGACCAGCGGCAGCCGCGCCGCCATCCGCTCGGCCCAGCCGCGCAGCAGCCGCGCCGAGTCGAGGATGGCCTGCGGCATGAGGTCGAAGTGGGTGTTGAGGAAGGCCAGCGGGCGGCCGCTCGGCCGGTGCGCCAGTTCCACCCAGGTGGCCGGGCGCGGGAACAAGGCATCCCAGCCCACGCTGCCGGGGATGTCCGGCGTCTCGCTCAGCCAGAAGACGCCCCGCTGCCGCAAGTCGAACGTCGCTCGCCGCCACAGAACCGGGGCCATCTCCGGCGCCGTCGGCCCGTTGCCGCCGCGGGCCACGCCGAAGAACTCGTAATCGGGCAGCGCCGCGCGGACGTAGGCGGCCTGGTCGTCGTCGCGGCACTCCTGCAAGCCGATCAGATCGGGGTCGTGGGCGCGGATGCGGCCGATGACCAGTTCGCGGCGGCGCGGCCAGCTGTTGTCGCCGTCGTTGGCCTGGCCATAGCGGATGTTGAAGGACATGATCTTGAGCATGGGCTTCGCTTTTCGCTTAGAAACCGAGTTTCTCGGAAGAAACTCGGTTTCTAATGCTTGCCCTTGGCGGCGGCCGCGGCGCGGTTTTCTTCCACGCGAAAGCGGACAATGCGCTGGATCAGATCATAGGGGATGGGCTTGTCCAGCGGGAATCGCGCCGACCCCTTGCCCTGCTTGTAGGCCGACAACTCCTCCTGGAAAGCGGCCATGCCCGACGGCACGGGGTAGAAGCCGATGTGGTTCTTGAAGCCGGCGAAGTGAACCAGATTGCCGTGGAGCCTGAAGGTGGGCATGCCGTAGGCGATGGCTTCGGTCGCCTCCGGCGCGATCTCATGGATCGTCCGGCGGATGTGTTGCAGGATGGTCTGCACGTCGTCGGGGAAGGCAGCGATGTAGGCGTCAATCGTTTGGGGTGCTTCTTGATTGGGGATCATGTGAACTCCGCTCGTGATCTACAAGGCCAATACGAGTCATGTCTATCGCGCTCTTATCGCAAGTCAAGAGCCACGCGCAAAGCCTCGTCCAACAGATGCAACTTCTCCGGCGACAGCGTACCCAGGTAATCGGTCAGGGCGCTCTTGGATATGCTCACCAAAGCATCGCAGTGGATGCTGCTAACGTGGACAAGCCCGTCTTCAACGTCCACCATAACCTGAGTCGCCAGCCCATCATGGGCAGAGTAAACGGGCGCGCAAATCACTGTTGAGAAGCGAGAGGCGATCAGGGTAGGGCGGCTGACAACCACGAAAATGCGGTGCTTTCGCGGGTCACCGCCCGGCGGGGCGACAACGCGATAGAGGTCACCGCGCCTCATAGCGCGACTTGATAGAGTAGCGTATCAGCCATCTCGGCATTGAAATAGTCGGCGCGGCGATTGAGGATTTCCAGATCGCGCGCAGCCTGTTCCTCGCGTCGCAATTGCTCAATATAGGCCCAGGCGGCTGTTTCCAGGAAGGCAGAGCGGTTGGCATGTGGCGCGGGCAACGTGTCAATTTCCCGTAACAGTTCTTGCGACAGGGTGATAGAAGTCTTGACTTTCATACCACCATCGTACTACTCATGGAGGAGCAGGTCAATAGGCAACCTGTGAGACTCAGACCGTAATGATTACCTTGCCACGAGCGTGTTCCCGCCCCAGATAGCGAAACGCCTCGGCCGTCTCGGCCAGTGGATAGCAGCGGTCAATCACCGGCCGCACTTGCCCCGCTTGCAGTAGTTCGCCCACCGCGGCCAGGTCGCCGCTGTTGGGCCGGGCCGTGACGGCGGCCACCCGACCGCGGCGCGAGAGTAGCGGCCCCAACAATAGCGCCTGGAAGATCTGCTTCATCGTCCCACCGACCATGACGTAGACCCCGTCGGGGGCCAGCACCCGCTGGTAGTCGCCGATGGGCCGGTAGCCGTTGACGGCCAGAACCAGATCATAGCGCCGGCCATTCTGGGCAAAGTTCTCACGGGTGTAGTCCAGCACGTAGTCGGCCCCTAAAGCACGCGCCATCTCGACATTGCGCGAGCTGCACACGGCCGTCACCTCCGCCCCCAGCGCTTTAGCGATCTGCACCGCGAACGTGCCCACGCCGCCCGACGCACCATAGACCAACACCCGCTGCCCGGCGCGAATCTGTCCTTTGTCGCGCAGCCCTTGCAGGGCGGTGACGGCAGCCATGGGCACGGCCGCGGCCTGCTCGAACGAGATGCCCGCCAGCTTCAGCGCCCAGACGTGCTCCGGGGCGGCGACGTACTCGGCCAGTCCACCCCAGCCGCTGCCGGACAGATCGCCATAGACCGCGTCGCCCGGCCGGAAGCGCGTCACGCCGCGACCGGCCGCCTCCACCACCCCAGCCACGTCGGCCCCCAGGATCGGGTGCTTCGGTTGCCGCAACCCGTCTCCAATGAGCCGGACGATGAACGGCGCACCGCTCAGTTTGTAGCGATCGGCGGCATTGAGGCCGGTGGCGTGAACCTTTACCAGCACCTCGCCCTGGCCCGGTTGTGGCGTGGCCACCTCCTTCAGTTGCAGGGCGTCGGGCGAACCATACTCGGTATAGATCATTGCTTTCATTGTTGCCCTCCTGTTAAGGCATGCACAGGTGACACAGAGCGACGCATTCAGCCCAGCCGGATTCTGTGTCACCTGCGCCTGGTTGTTGTCCTAACTCGCCTTGACGTTGTAGGACGAGGGGCCGCTGTGGCGATAGCCGGCCATCTTGACCAGCTTGGTCGTGCCTTCGAGCACGGCGGCGATGATCGAGATGGCCAGGATGATCTGCGCGCCGCGGCCCAGCAAGGGCACGTTGAGCAGAGCCGGCACGGCGGCGAACAGCTGGCCGGCCAGCGGCAGCCAGAGCACGTAGTACAGGGCCACCGCGCCGACGATATCCAGGGCCACGTTGACCAGCCACAGAGCCACGCCCCACCGCCCGCGCAACAGCGCCGTCAGTTGCAGCACCATCTGCGTGGCCCCGATGGCGATGAGCGCCACCAGCCAGGGAATGGGCACGGGAATGACGTCAACTGGTTCACCCAGATTGAACTGCAACGTCAGGCCGCCGACGCGCAGGAAGTAGAGCATGACCAGCAGGGCGAACGTGCCGAAGGCCATGCTCAAGATGGACTCGAAGCGGTCAACCTCGGCCGGGTCATTGACTTCCGGCAGGGCCAGCGGGTCGAAGCCCTTGTCGTTGCCGGTGATCTCGTCCAGGTCTTCGCCGGAGTGCTGCAAGATGGCGAAGATGAGCACGACGATGCCGGTGAAGATGGCCGTGGCCTGGAAAGCGCCGCCGGCGGCCTCCAACAGCAAGCTGATCAACGTGCCCGACTCGTCGCCGAACACCACGGCCAGAAGGTGTACAAGGATGGCGATCGGCGGCACGATGACCCAGCCGCGCCGCAGAACCATCATCATCACCGGGTACAGGTCAGGCCCGACAAGATACTGCTCGCCGCCATAGGAGGCGGCCATGCGGCGCGGGTCGCCCAGTTCCTTCAACACCTCAGCGACATTGGCCTCCGTCGGCGCGCCTTCGTAGCGATCATCCAGCTGATCCTGAATCTGCGACCGCAGTTCGGCCTGAATCTCGACCCGTTCCTTGCTGGGCAGATAGCGCCCCACCTGATGAACATAGCGCTCAACTAACTCAGACATGTTTCTCTCCATACAAAATGAGGTGCATGACCTCAACCGTGTCGTTCCACTCTGTCGTCAGCGCGGCCAGTACCTTACGCCCCAGGGGGCTGATACGGTAGTACTTGCGCGGCCGCGCCTCGCCGATCTCCCATTCGCTCTCTAACAAGCCCTGCTTCTCCAGCCGCCGCAGCAGTGGGTAGAGCGTACCCTCTTCAACGTCCAGCCCGCGCTCGGCCAGCCGCTGGATAAGGCTGTAGCCGTAGCGGGCGGTGTCCATCTGGCTGAGGACGGCCAGCACCACCACGCCGCGCCTTAGCTCCAGGCGCAGGTTGTCGAACTGCTCGTCTAGTTCCTTTTCAGTCATAAGCGTCGTCCCTTCTCGTGCTGTGTGTCCGCCAGTACTATGCATCTCATTATGCTGTGCGCGACACAGTAATAGAATACCATACGACGCACAGTATTGTCAAGTACCCAGTATTATTCAGCCAGCACTTCGGCCAGCGACCGCCGGGCCATGGCCACGCCGGCCGGATTGGTGTCGAGGTAGTAGGGGATAAAGATGACCGCCTGCGCCAGGGCGTGGCCGCGTCCGCGCGCCCAGGTGGCGTCATCGACCGCCAGCGCGGCGCGGAAGGCCGCCCGGCTCTCGCCCGCCAGCAACCCCCAGGCGATCATCAGGTCGCAGGCTGGATCGCCAACGCCCAGGCCGCTGAAGTCGATGACCGCGCTGGGCCGGCCGTCGCGCACGAGCACGTTACCGGGCAGAAAGTCGCCGTGGAACCAGACCG
>ERZ724513.952-NODE-952-length-14613-cov-5.388171_pt1 | contig 14613 bp, 14 predicted proteins | sample MGYA00376046_ERZ724513 | MGnify/ENA primary metagenome ERZ724513 (study PRJEB28724, sample SAMN07190883) | activated sludge metagenome | isolation source: activated sludge of sewage treatment plant in Hong Hong | place: Hong Kong | collected 2016-03-17 ...
TTTGTTAGCGGACCATCTGATCTGCATCGAATAGAACCAGGTGGCCGCCTGCGCGCCCCACGTTTTTCCCGACGACGGGGCTCCGCTGATGAAGAGCACCCGGACCGGCTTGATCGGGGCGACCGGGCGGATCGCGGCAGCGAGAATCATCGCGGCGTTCGCCGGGTCACGCCAAGCCTCCAGGTACGCCCGAACGACTTCCTCCCATGCCTGCCGCTCGTCTTCCGGGGTCGGGGCGAGCTCGATGCCGTAGTTGCTCGCCCCAGCCAGAACCGAGTCGGTGACGCCGGGACGGGCCAGGGCGTGGTCGACCAGGCCGCCAGCGCCGACCACCTGGGCACCGGTGATGAACACCATCTGCCCGTCCGTGGCCGGCACCCAACCCATGTGGCCCCACGACATCTGGGCAGCGATCTCCTCGGTGCGGTGCCGCTTGATGGCTCGCAGCCAGTCCATCGGCGGGGGCCAGTCCGGATGGGTGGTCAGCGCCGCCGGGATGGTCGCGCCGCGGCGGTGCCACTGGTCAGGCGGGTCTGCCGGGGTGGTGCCGGTGCCTCGCACGATGAGTGTCTGCTTCTCGCCATCGCCGCCGACAAACTCCAACTCGAACTCGACCGTCGACTCGACCGCGTCCGGGTCGGGCATCTCGTCCAGCTTGCCGGTCGCCATCTCGTCGCCGGTCGCCGTCCTGGTGCTGTTGATGACGGCAACCCGGCCGGCGATCGCGACTTTCTGCTCCCATGAGCCAGCGCCCGGGATCGACCGGCCATCCGGACCGATCACGGGGGTCCACTTCGAGACGCACGGGGTTGGGGCGTTCGGCTGGACCCGCCACTCGCCAGCCGCAGGCTCGTCGGGGCGAGCCGGACGCTCCGGCAGTCGCTCGACGGTGTGAGCCAACAGAGCCGTCCAGTCGCCGCCGTTGGCTGCCGCGAGGTAGTCGTCCACCCCCATCTTCGGGATGCCGATGTCTGGCAGGGCGATCAGTTGAGGGTTGCCCTTCTTGCGTTCGGCCAGTTGCCAGAGCGCGTTCGCTTCCCGCCACACGTCCGGGTTGACCGCGACGTCCGCGTCGAACGCAAGCATGACGTCACGGTCAACGAAACGCAGGGTGTTCCAGGACGGGTCATGGTGCCAGTTGGCGACACCGACGAACGTGACGATCAGCAGACGGTCTACCGCCGGGACCGCGGCCAAGATGTCGCGCATCCGGGCCCGAGCAGCAGCAGGGTCGGCCAGAGCCAGATCGGATGCCGGCAGTCCCAGATGGGCCAAGTAGGCGCTCAATACTGCGTCGCCTTTGAGGGCGCCTTCGGTGATGAAGACCCGGGCCGGGTCGGTGATCCACTCGGGCGGCATCGCCGGGTGGATGCCGAGACAAGACAGGTTGCCTGCCAGCAGCTCGTACTTGACGGTACGAGGCTTGTCGGCTGTCGACTTCGGGTCGACCCGAGGGATCTTCGGTCGCAGTTGCAGGCTGGTGTGGATCGGTTCGGTCCGGGCGCCGGTCCGCACCGACGCCTGGTCGGCTTGGATGATCGTCTCGGCGTCAAACCATGGCATGACCAGGGTGTCTCCACCTGCGGCGGCGTCACGCAACTGACGAAAATGTTTCGTCGCCGGGGTGATCCCCAGAGTCGGTGCCGCAGCCTTCAACGTCTCAGGCGTGACGGTCAGGTAGCCGCGCGCCGCTGCCACCAGAGGTGCGACGCCGGAGGCGGCGAGCTTTGCCGCACCGGAGCCCGTGATGGTGGGGGCGTAGTGCGACGGGGTCCAAGACATGGTGCGGCGGCTCCTTCGGCTGGCGATGCTTCTCGCAGGCGTCTATGCCGGGACACGCCGAAAGGGTCGGACAGGCGCGGGGGAGGCCTTCGGGCGGGTCGGCGACGCGACGAAGATGCACTTCGGGGCTCTGGCCGCCACTCAAAAAGGGACATAGCGGACATGTTGGCGCACTTGACTCGGGTTGACTCACCTGAAAAACGACCTAAAAGGGCCTCTGACCTGCACTTATGTCACGTTGACTCAGTTGACTCACTAGGTATAGGACACATATAGGGAGAGGGGTACATCGTTTTTCTGTCGAAAACCAACACGAAACCCTTCTCCTTCCTAATGTATGTATATATATCTGAGTCAAGTGAGTCAAGTAGTAGTAGTAGTAGTAGAAGGGCCGCTTGACCTGCACGTTTGGACAAGTGTTCGATGACTCACCCCTGAGTCAACGGGGGCTCCAACTGAGTCAAGTGAGTCAACGGCCCGGGAGGGGCGTCCTCGCGCGCACGCGCGTAGTAAGACTCACGCGCGCGCGCCCAAGGGGTTTGGACCGTGAGGCGCGCGTCCGAGAGGCCAACTAGCCTGCAATGGGGTGCGACAACGTGCGTGTGCCCACGTTTGCTTATGGTGGTCATTCCCGTGGGGCCGGACGTGACCGTCGTGATGCCTAGACGCGTGCCGAGCCGTTAACCTGTGCGTTGTGCAACAACGCCCGACACGACCACCGACATGACCGCGGCTGTTCCGCGGGACACGGCTTCGCGCTGGGCGCCCACTTTGGTTGAGCCACTGCTGGCGTTGCACAGGCGGATCAAACTGGACGCTGAACTCGCGGCTGTCGCTGACAATCACCCGGCCTGGTTCGCCTCGTTCGCCGGCGGGATCCTTTCCGACCTGGTGTCCACGCTCCCTGACGGCGACCCCTGGCGGAAGATGTCTGCCCGTCTAGGAGACCTCACCTGCGGCGAACGACCTCCGGACAGCGACGGTGCCCGGCGACCGGATGGGCGGATGTTCGGGACGCTGGATGACCATCTCGACATCATCGGATCCGTCTTCCCGGACCCGACCATGGATGCTGCACTGGTCGCGGTGGCTGAACCGATCCACCCGCGATCGGCCGCCCTCATCGGGTTCGCCAGCCACGGATGGAAGACCGCACAGGCCGCGGTCGGGATGCTGGTGTCCATGTCAGAGCCCGAGCCAACGCCGGCACCGACAGCACACCCGAGCCGGCTGCATCTTGTCAGCCCTGCCGAACCTCAAGCGCCCTGGCCAGGCACCTACCAATGCTGGCTGGACGCTGTCCGTTGGACACTGCACCGACGTCGTTCCCTCGGAGTCAGCGTCGATGCCGACCCATGGCCGCTCGAGTCGGTGTACCGCTGGGCGTGGCGCGCCGACCGGATCGCTGACGGCGACGCGTGGCCGGTCGACCAGGTCGAAGTCGGGATCCTCACCCACCGGGTCCTGCGCCGCGCCGACGACTTTTGAGCCGCCGCACACAGCTGGTGCATGACTGACCCCACGCCTTCGGCGAACGCCAAAGATGTCGCACTGCGGCGCCGCGCGTTCGATCCGACGAGCACCATCCACGTCATCATCGACAAACTTGACGCGCCGGGCTTCCGCGAGAACACCCAACTCATCTTCCTCACCGACGGGACGTTCCTCGGGACGGTTGGATCCGGCGAAGGACGCCGTGGCAGAACTGGCCGCCCGCGGACCCTGTGGTACGTGAAGGGGCAGCCATGGGGCACCGACTTCGATTCGCGCGCCGACGCGATCCGGTCTCTGCTGCGCGAGCACGACTACGCAGGGACGCCATGACCGACCCTGCGCCCACTGCGGACGCGGCTACCAAGACGCTGCGTCGATACTCGCACCGACCGGACAGCATGATGGCGGTGCTGCTGGACGGCAAAGACTCGAAAGTGCAGGTGTTCCTCACCGACGGCACATACCTCGGCTGGATCGAGCCTCGCCGGGGAACCAGAGACCGAAAGGTTCCGGGCGAGCGGATCGTGCTGCGCGGCAAGACCCGGACCTTCTGGCACACCGAGAACTGGCGGGTCAGATATGAGACCCAGGCGGACGCTATCCGTGCGCTGCTGGCGGCCATGGGGCTCTGACGGCCCGCCGCACACGGTGTAGGTATGTCGAACCTTCCCGCCTTCCAGACCGGGCAGTCTGCTGTCGTGGCCCGGGAGAATGTCGCCGCCGCCCGAGTCGCAGCCACCCGTCAACTCAACGAGGCGCAAGCCAGTCTGGCCGCCGCGAAAGCCGAGCTTGAAGCTCAGCGCAAAGCGATGGAGCTGGCGTTCCGTCAGCGTGAAGCCGAGTTGGCTGCGCTGATGAAACCTCTGCAGGCTGAGCTCGCTCGGATCCAAGAAGTCGCGTTCACGATCGACCTGTATCTCGGTCGTGACGAGCAGGTCGATCTGATCGCCGACGGCGAGCCGGCCCCGGCCGACACCCCGATCGTCATCCGTCAGATGGTGCTGGCCGCCGACGAAGAGTCGCTGGTCCTGGTTGAAGAAGGCGGCGTCGACTGGACGAAGATGTCAGCGTTCGTGGACTGGTTGACCGCCGACCCAGCCAACCGTGACCGGGTGATCCCGGATCAGCGTGGTGTCGTCGTGATCGTCCCGAGTCGCCATACCCGCCGGACCGGCGACGGGCTCCGTGACAACGCCGAAGCGCAAGCGAACAACCGGGCCCATTGGATCATCCGCAACGGCGAACGGTTATACCTGCTGGTCACCGACCCAAACCTCGAAGTCGGGCCCACAATCCTTCCGCGTCGGGACGAGTTCGTGTCGTACTTCACCGACCGTGACGGTGAACTACTCGAGCCGGGGAGCCAGAAGTGGGTGACCGCCCAAGAGGCCGCCGATGCCAGGCGCCGGCATTACATGCGTCTGATGCTGGTCTTGCAAGGACTGGTCGACCGGTCGGTGTGTTTCGCGCCGCTCCCGGAAGGTGGAGTCAACCTGCTGAGCCTGTCCGCCCAGGACGACGGCAAAGTCATCGTCCTCAACGAGCTGGACATGGCGATCAGCGACGGACGCGAGACGTTCAACCAGTGGCGGGACCGGCTGAACGCTGGCCTACGGCCTGGGATGCGGATCATCCTCTCGACCGGCCACCCGGACTGGCGTGACCTTTACAACAGCCGCTACGGCGAACACTCCCGGCTGTTTCCGCCGAAGGCTCCGTATCCGCCGAGTGGTGTCCCACTGCTGATTGAAGGCCGACGTAACGGTGGTCTGATCGTGCGCTACGAACGGACTGACACGATCTACAAGCGCAACGTCCCAGTCCCTGGCCGCTCGGGTTACGTGTACCGGGGTGAGCATCCTGTTGACCCGTCCCGGCGGGCGTCAGCGCGGATCAAGCCGACCGACAGGTTCGTCCTACCGTTCGACCTGGCAACCGTGGATGACCTGCGGTACTACCTGAACCACCGCGGGGCCCGGAAGGACTACCAGAACATGGTGCCGACGATCAAAGGTGCCTTGGCCGCGAAAGAGGCCGAGCAGGCTGCCGAAGCTCCGTTCCGATCCTGGCTGGCTGCCCAGTTGGTTCACGAGCACGACGTTCCGGCCGAGCAGGTCGAAGCGACGCTGGCAGAACTGGTCGACTGGTGGAAGCTCGCACACAAATGGGCCCGGCCTTTGGTGGGTCAGGACGACCCCCAGGTGGCGAAAGCGGCTGCCGCGATCCTCCGGGAATGGCGGCTGCGCCAGAAAACCACCGCAGGCAAAGCGGTCAGCGCCGATCAGGCTGTGACCGCTGCGGCCCGGGCGGCGTTCGGCGGCAACTTGCTGGTCCTACTGCACACCCGGTCTTCGGGCTACCAGGCGTACACGAAGGCTGGTAGCTCGGCGTGGCTGCACCGACATGATCTGGACCGCACCGGCCAGGTGATTGCGACCCAAGAGTGGACGATCATCCCGCCCCGGACTTTCGCGACAGCCCGTGCCGTGTGGGAAGCCCCCGAGTGGTCCGGCTGGGCGAAGTTCCCGGACATCAACACGATGCTGACCGGCCCGGAGCGGGACGCGATCATCGCCGAAGTTCGCGAGAAGCTGACCGCCGACGGCCACACACCAGTCCTGGTGCTCGAAGTGGCCGAAAGGCAGGAGGGGTCGTCCTTCTCTGGCTTCGCGATCAAAGCTGACGCTGACCTGACCGACCTGGACACCAAGAATGTGACGACGAACCAGACGGCCAGGTGGTCGCGGGTCAAGGGGCAGGTACGGGTGGCGATGCGTCGCTATTGGAGCTCTGCCGAGTGGCAGCCAGAACGTCGTCGTCGCGACGAGCAGCAGGTATGGGCGGACGAGAGGCTGATCGCCGTCTTGACCGAACGCGAAGCGGCAGTACAGGCGCGCGAACGAGAGCGACGCAGCCAGTTCGATGGGGCGATCCCCGCGACGACGGCAGGCCGTGAGGCACTGCATGCGGCGTGGCTGGCTCGTAAGGCGGCTGCCGCTCGGGCACGGTTCGATGTGGACTTCCCGGGCGCCGACGACCTATGGGAACACCACCTGGGCACCCTGAGGCTCGAGAAGGGTTGGCGTGAGCCGAGTTGGTCGTGGGGCTTCTTCAACCGGCTTGCCCGGGCCGGTGTCCCGTTCGAGGGCCGGCGCATGGCGGATCTGGCCGAGATCGACACCACCCTGCACACCGGCAAGCCAGTCGACTTGGGCGACTTCGCCGACCTCGTGCTGGCACCGCACACAGAGGGAGTATGAGAACTCGCCAACCCGCAGGGGCCCCAGCCAGTGTCGGCGGACGGTTTGCCCCGACAGCCCGACCGGCAGTCCCAGAAACCGTACCCATGTCGGCTGGGGATGGTATACCTGGCGTCATGGACTTCGAGCAGGTGTTGCGTCAGCAAGGCGCATGGGCGCACGGCGACGACATTCCCGGCACGATCGCGGGCTGGCAGAGCGCGGGCTTCGATCCGGAAGGATGCCAAGCGTGGCTGGACGCCGGGACGTTCGACGCGGACACCGCGCGAGTCCTGGCTGACGATGGGATCACCCCAGACCAGGCCGGGCAAGAGGTCGGGCCTGACGTCGGTGTCGGACGGTATGCCCACACGATCGGCTACAAGGTGTCCAACGGCGACCTGACGCTCACGCAGGCGAAAGAGGCATTGGAGCTGGCATGAGCCGTGAGCAACTGTCGGCGGCCGACGTCGCAATACTTCTCGGCCTGAAAGCCGCGACGATCGCGGCATACCGGCGCGACCAGCTGATGCCACCCGCCGACGGGATGCTCGGACGCACACCCTGGTGGTTCCGGGACACGATCGAAGAATGGTGGGCGTCCCGGCCAGGTCGCGGTGCATATGGCGGCCGACCCCGGAAGGGAGTGACGATCGCTGGCGTCGGGTTTGACAGCCGTGGTCTCGGCGCGGCATACGCCGCCTACGGGCTGGTCAGTCTGCTGCCGTGGCCGTGCGAAGTGAGCGTCACCCGTGCTGGTGCCGTTCGTGTGCACGCCGAGCAGATCGCCGCCGCGGACGACCTGGTGGACGCCCTGATCGAGCAGCCATGGATCCCAGCCTTCACTCCTTGGAATCAAGCCTGTGGCCTGTACGGGCCTGCCAGCGGCGCCCGCGACACGATGGCTGCGCTGGCAGACTCGAGCGACCTACGGCTGGCTCCGAGCCGCGCCGCGCTGACGGTGTTCGGCGAGCTCGTCGGCTTCTGTGAGCAGGAAGGCTCGATTCGCGACGGGCGCATAGTCGACAAGGCGGCCGTCATCGCAACGACCCGACGGGGGCTGTCCGGTGCGGTCGCGGCCTGGCCGAGAGCCTGCGTTGAAGTCAGCCCCGGCGCGCCGAGCGGCTACGCGGTCAACCCGGCGACTGCGTCCGGCGGGAACGCTGGACGCAGCGAATGGTCAGTCATCTATGCCCGAGCCATGCTGGCGATGGCTGACGCACCCGACCGCGGCCGAGCCTGGTGGTCAGCCCTGATCACCGGGGAGCCGACCGCCCTGCTTCGGGACACCGCGTCAAGCTTCCTGGACCCGTTAGGCAGCAGTACCGGCACCCTGAACCCCGCCTGGATGATCGCCGTCATGCACGGGATGGCGCGTCTGCGCGGAGAGAATCATGCTGCCGCGTACGGGGCCGCGCCGACCGTCATCCAGAACTGGCTGGCCGCCCCGCGCGGCAACCACCTGGTTGCCAGCGACGTCAGCGTCGGTCTGTGGCCGGGAGTCAGCGCACCGGTGCGTTCGGTGGTTTTCGCTGGCAACCCGGCAGCCACCGTGGGCTTGCCGGTCCCGCCGGTCGGGGTACGAGTGGATGGCCTGCACTTCGTAGACCGGCTTGGTGATCCGCCGGCTGTCGTGTCGGACCGGTGGCGGGTGGCGCGCTACCTGGTGGGTTCTTCCGGCACGGTTCCCGTCGCGCAGTACCTGGATCTCGTGGACGGCGCCCTGGAACAGCAGCTTCGGGAAGCCCCGCACACATAGGGGGTATGAACGAGAACCGTAAGCCTGCCGGAGCCCCAGCCAGCACGGGTGGGCAGTTTGCTGCCCGCCGGTGCGCCACCGTCGACCTGGATCTGGGGCCCCGGCGCCCATCCCCGATTGCGGTGCGTGACGACGCGGTCGATGAGTTCGTCATCCGTCCGATCGCCGCGTCCGGCCTCGTGGCCGACGTCCGGGCCGAATACGACGTGGACGCGATCTTCGAGACAATCGCCGAGCATGACGACGGCTTCGATGCGAGCAAGAATGCCTACGTGGCCAACAATCAAGGCTGGCGGATGCGGCCGGAGTTTGAGGGTGCCGACGGCGACCCGGGTGCGTTCTGGGATGTTGCCGCGGAGCATGAGCGCCCCGGCATCGACATCACCGAGATCGACGGCGAGTTGGAGATCAACGACCCGGACGTGCAGGACGGCATGCCGCTGCACTCCGGCAGCCCCAGCGGCGCGGTCAGGCAGCTGATCCCTGGCACATACGAAGGCACCTGGGCGAGCGACGCAAGCCTGGACGACGACGAATACCCGCAGTCGGTTGTCGTCAAGATCGGCCTGGACGGTCACGTCACCGTCCTTCCGAAGAGCTGACCCCGCTTTCGAGCTGCCCGCACACATGTAGGGCATGCCCGACATCGTTCACGGTGACAGCCAGCAGGTGCTTGAGTCCTACCCGGATCACACGTTCGATGCGGTGATCACCGACCCGCCGTACGGCCTGGCCGCGACGAACACCGACCAGATCGTGACCGCGATGACGGAGTGGTTGACCGGCGACCGCGGTTACATCCCGGCCGGGCGCGGGTTCATGGGTCACGAGTGGGACCGGTTCGTCCCGCCGCCGGCGCTGTGGGATCAGGTGTTCCGGGTGCTCAAGCCAGGCGGGTATGCCGCGATCTTCGCTGGCGACCGGACGAGCGACCTGATGGGGATGTCGGTCCGCCTGGCCGGGTTCGAGATGCGGATGCCGATGATGTGGGTGTACGCCCAAGGCATGCCGAAAAGCCGAGGCAGTTTGAAACCGGCGTTCGAACCGATCCTGCTGGCACGCAAACCGTTTGCTGGGTCTGAGACTGCGAATGTGGCCCGATGGGGGACTGGGCCGTTGCAGGTGGACGCCGCGAGGATCCCGCACCGCAGCGCTGCCGACCTGGCCGAGTCAGTCACGAAGAACAGGCACGCCGACTTCGACAGCGCGCCGGAAAACAACAGTGTGTACGGCGACCGGTCGATGTTGGGGAACCGCAACTATGACGGCTCGAAAGGCCGCTGGCCAGCCAGTGTCGCGTTCGATGACGACATGGCTGCGGCCTTGGACGAGCAGTCCGGGGTGAGCCGTTCACGAGCCAGCGTGCCGCGTTCTGGCCGCGCCGGTGACGGCTGGGGGAGCACCGCAGGCGGGACGGAACATGACGACATCGGCGGGGCGTCGAGGTTCTTCTACGTGGCGAAAGCCGACCGCAAAGAACGTCCCACGTACACCGACGTCGACGGCGTCCGTGTCACCCACCCGACGGTCAAGCCGCTGGCTCTAATTGAGCACCTCATGGCTCTGCTGGTGCCGCCGGGCGGACGGGTGCTGGATCCGTTCGCTGGGTCCGGGCCGGTCGTGGAAGTTGCGTTGCGCCGCGGTGTCCCGGTGACTGCAATCGAGCGGGACGGCAGATTCCTGCCACTGATCGACCAGCGGGTCGCTCGGGCGAGTTAGCCCCCGGCCAGCGACCTGCGCGGGCGCCCTGCCGTGTCGCTAGGCCGTCTTCGCGCGACGCTTCCGGCGGAGGTTCTGGATGGTCATCTCGCTGGCAGCGACCAGGTAGCCTCCGGCAATACCTACACCGGCGCCAGCCGCGAAGATGCGCACTGAATCGAGATTTGCCACTCGCGTGTCCCGTCCGACCGCGATAATGGGGGCGCGGCTGGACTCATAAATCCACCGAACACCTTCCGTGTGGTGCGAAGGCTGCGCCCCATCCCAGGCGATACTCTGAGTTGTGGCGTCGTTGTCGTATACGTAGACCGTAAATGCCGTTCCGCTCTGGTAGAACCAGGGAAGTGTGACGTATGTTTCCAATCCGTTCGATTCTCTATGAGGGATGCCTCGGCAGTTCAAGCGAAACACGAATCCGTTGAATCCATGCTCAACCGACAGCCTGTATAAAACGGAGTCTTTGAGGTAGCGGCTATCGGGCCCGGCTTGGCGCCAGGTGACGCCAGGCGAAGACGATCGTGGTGTCTCGCACGCCGATGCTTGAGCTGACCACACTGCTAGTTCGACGTCAAACGAGTACGTGAGGTTGCCCAAAGTGTCGCCAACCGTAAAGGTAAAACTAGTGGATCCATCGGAATTTGATTCCACATGGACTGTTTGGATTGGCGTCTGACTCAAGACCTGAATCTTCAGCGGCGCCGTAGGCCCAACGGCGTCCCGACGTGGGTATACGAAGAACGACACAAGAAGAGCAACCAAGAAAATCAAGAAAAAGGTTCCCGCGGGTCGGTCGCTCCGGGGTATTGGCTCTGGCGAGGATCCTACCTGCGGGTTGGGAACCAGGGGCACTACTTGCTGCCCAGCAGCGTTGCGTCCATGTCGCAGCCCAAAGAACGCGCCAGCCAAGAATGAGACCACCAGGGCATATTTGCGTTCAGCCCCACGGGATTCTGATAACCGACGCTGGTGAGCCACACGAGAAGCTTATTGGCTAGACCCGGCCAGCGACTTGCGCAGCCCAGTCGGTGACAGTCCGCTCGGTCACCTCGGACGCGAGAGCTACTTGACACTGCGGCACTCTGGCGTTGACCGCCCCGGCCACCAGGAGTCGTAGCAGATATGCCTGCCGGTCCCGGCTGGGTGCCACGATCGCCAGTGCAGCCATCAGGCGGTCCGCGTCGGTTGGGCCGAGCAGCGACGGAGCCGGTCGCGTCAGGATCGCGTCGAGCTCGTCGGCAGTCGTGCGGAGCAGATCACCCAACGCGGCGATCGCTTCGGAGGCGCTGGCTGGCGTCGGCCGGTTCCCTGGCTGGGCCGGACGCCCGGTCGGTCGAGACATCAGGGGCGGTCGGCTGCTGGTCGGAAATCCAGGGCAGCAATGTGGTCCTGTGCGATCCCAGGTTGGTGGGCTGGAGGTCAATTGCTGGGGATGGGCATGGTTGAGTGCCAGAGCTGCTTGGCGAAGAGGGCCAAGTCATGCTTCGGGTTGATTCGCAAGGCCCGCTCGAACGCTTGGAGCGATTCGGGGGCCCGGCCGAACAGGACCATGTGCCACAAGGCAGCCAGCGCGAGAGCGTCCGGCGCCAGGTAGTCCGGCAGCCCCATGGCGAAGACCAGTAGTCGGGCGACCTGGGTCGCCCCGATGTCCGGCGGCAGGCCGATAGTGGACTCGACCATGCTGGGGCCGAACCAGGCCCGCGGCAGCAGCCAGGATCGGATGTCGTTGCTGACGGCCAAGGCGGTCGCCGCGACCGACATGGTGCGCGCGTCCGGCATACCCCGCTGCGCGTCAAGCACGGCCCGTAGAGCCTGCACCTGGTCGGCGACCGGCGGCAGCGGTTCGACCGCTTCGATGATGACCACGGGCGCCGGCTCGATGATGCCGAGGCCGACGTTCAGGCCCTGGAACGTCTCGCCCCAGACGGTGACCACGTCGTAGACACGCAACTGCGGGTGCTCGGCCAGGTCGGCCAGGAGTGTCTGCACGGCCTGCTGGCTCTCGCCAGGGTCATCCTCGAACGCGATGATGATCGCGCCGACGTGCTCGGGCGTGAAGAACGGCTTGATGCAGCCGGCGGTAACCGACGCGAACTCGGAGGTGACCCGGGACACCAGTCCGTCGCGGCGGAACGCGAACACGGCCACATCCATGCGTGGGACGCGGTGACGTGCGCGAGCTGCGTGGCTGACGTACTTCTTGACGAACACAGCGGTTTCCATGTCGTGACTGTGTGCGGCGGCAGCATCGCTCCCATGAAGGGCCTCAAGACGGTCCACACAGCCTCTATCCGGCCCGTGGAGGCGCAGACAGCCCTTGCCGGGTGCACTGGCCGCCCAGAGCGGCGACAGGCCGCCGGTGGCCTGCGCGAGGTCTTCATGCCGACACCGCCTGCGCCGCATCGACCCGCTTCACCCGGGTCAGCTGGGTCTGCTCCTGGCCCTGGTAGTCGGTGAGGGCCTTCACCGTGCCAGCCGGGGTGACCTGCTCGCCCGGCTCGACGTCGTACGCCCACCCGGCGGCGCTGTAAATCTTGATCAGAGCCGTGGCGGTCCTCACGAACAATCAGTCCGGCGCCGAGAGCCAGGAAGCCCTGCCCGCCCCGTTTGCCGTGCGCCGATCTGTGCGCGGGTCCACGCTGTCCGGGGCTGTGCTGGATACCGCGCTGTCACTGCCGCAGATCGGTCCGCGCACCCTGCCGGGGCTTGGGCGTGTGCACCACCACGAGCGGCCCGTACATCCTCTCGAGGGAGTTCCACAGCAGTTTGCCGGGGCCGGTATCTGCCGTCCGGCCCGTCCAGTGCCACCATGCCGTGCCTTTGCGCCACACGTCGCCGTCGCGGTCGCGAACAAGCGTCCCGCGTGGGTGCCGGTCCTGTGATCGAGTACCCATTGTGCTCACTCCCGCTGGCTTCTTCTGATGCTCGGGGCTTCGTTTGAGGTCGGTCTGCGTGCCTCGGTCTGGCCGAGTCGCTAGCTATGTCACCGCAGTGTGCGGCGGCCAGTATCGCTCTCACGAAGGGCCTCTAGACGACCCACACAGTCGATAGGCGGCCCACCGGGGTTAGACATGAACTCAGCGGGGGCCGCCGGGCCTTCATGCCGACGCCGCCTGCGTCGAGTCGATCCGCTTCACCCGAGTCAGTTGGGTCTGCTGCTGGCCCTGGTAGTCGGTGAGGGCTTTCACCGTGCCAGCCAGGGTGACCTGCTCGCCTGGCTCGACGTCATACGCCCATCCGGCGGCGCTGTAGATCTTGATCAGCGCGGTGGCGGTCCTCACGACCACCAGACGCGACGTGGTGTTGTAGGCGAACCCGTCGACCGTCATCGCGGTGACGACGTTCCCTTCAACGGTGACCTTGTCGCCGGGCTTGCCCAGCCACTTCGGCTCGAACGTGTCAACCTTCGCCTTCTCGGCCCGGGCGCCGTTGACGGTCCGCTGGTAGGCGGGCACCGCGGACACGGCAAGGCCGAAGTGCCGGGCCTCCACGACCGGCGACGCCAGGACGGCACGGAGGTTCGACTCGTAGTCGCTGGTCCCAGTGGTGGCCAGCAGCGTCTCGATGATCTTCGGGGCCTCGAGCGTACCGGCCTGCATGTGTCCGGCCAGGGCGGACCGGACGTCCCGGTCCTTGGCGCCGCGACCGTACAGGGCGGCTTCCACCACGGCGCGGGTCGAATCGCCGGACGCGGCCGACGGACGCCAACCGAACTGCGCCACGGCAGCCCAAGCCGTCGCCAGGACAGTCTCGGTGGTGTACTCGGGGCGCCCGGTTCCGACAGCGCCGTCCAGCAGCCCTTCCAGGTCGGCCTCGCGGGTGAAGACTGGCGACCCGTCCCAGCCGAGGAAATCTTTCAGGCAGGTCGAGCCGACCTGCATGTTCGCCCCGGTGGTCTCGTTGTGGACCAGGAAGGTGTTCTTCCGGCGGCGGTTCGTGCCGCAGTGGCCGCAGTGGCCTGCCAACAGCATGTTGCGGTCGATGGTGCCTTCCGGGACGCCCGGCGCGGCCCGGACGACGAACTGTGCCCCGGTCTCGTTCTCAAGCGTGTCGACTGCGGCCAGGAACGTCCAACCGCCGTAGCAGGGCGGGGTGCCGGTGATGCTCGCTGTGATCCCGGCCCGCTCGACGATGACACCCGCGTCATTCGTCTCCATCCATGTCGTCGGGACACCGGTGAGAGTGAACGTGCCAGTGAACCCGCGCTTGACCGCGCGGGCGTTGATCTTGTCGATGTGGGCTTTCGTTGCGGCGTACTCGCCGGCGGTGAGCGTCCAGGTGGTCATGCCTCTCACTGTGTGCGGCGGACCCACACCGGCATGTTCGGGTGCAGCGTGCGGTCGACATCCGCTAGCGGATGTCCTGGCGGATCCGCAGGTCTTCCGGGAAGTCCACCAACTGGTCAGCCTTGCCCGGAGCTCCGTTCAGCGCGGCCCAGGCCGAGCCCATCTGCTTCATGAAGAACGGGACGTCGTGAGCTGCGCACTGGTCGCGGATGCTGCGTGCCCAGTCGGCTTCCATCAGGCGGGCGCCCGCCCCGGACTCGCCGCCGACAATCACCTGGTCGACACCGAGGGTTGCCGGCACGCTGGCTTCCGCTTGGAAGGTGTTCAAGAACCCAGG
>ERZ724513.954-NODE-954-length-14603-cov-7.750412_pt1 | contig 14603 bp, 12 predicted proteins | sample MGYA00376046_ERZ724513 | MGnify/ENA primary metagenome ERZ724513 (study PRJEB28724, sample SAMN07190883) | activated sludge metagenome | isolation source: activated sludge of sewage treatment plant in Hong Hong | place: Hong Kong | collected 2016-03-17 ...
AAGCACGCCGCCAGCGTTCGTCCTGAGCCAGGATCAAACTCTCCGTTGAAAACAAAAAGTTGCCCCTGACAGGAGACACTGACACATTGTCAGAATCATCGTCAAAGAAATCCATCAACCACCAGCCCCCAAAAGGAAGACCGGCAGCCGACAGGGCAATACAAATCAATTCGTCGACTATGACACACTGTTGAGTTCTCAAGAATCAGACACACCCGTCCCGGACCCTTGCGGGCCAGGTGGCGGGGCAACCTGCAAAAACTTACCGGGTCGATCCGCCGGCGTCAACTCGGGGCGATCCTCGTCGGCGCCGGGCGCGCGAGGCTCCGCTCGGTTGGCCCTGCGGGCCCGAAGAGGGAGTCGCTCACCGCGACGAGAACAACGGTAGCAGCGGCCCGGTCAGGAGCCCAAACCGGGCGTCCGGCGGGGCCGCGGAGGCGCCGCGGGCCGGTAGATCGACACGGTCGGCTCCCCGGTCGACCAGAAGCGCCACGGTCGGTCGGCAGCCGCCCGGAGCCCCACCCGGGGTCCGGTCGAGACCTCGTCGGGAGGCGTCCCGGGTGCGAGTGTGACCGGGCCCGACACCAGGTCGGTCCCGTCGTGCTCGAGCGTGATACCGAGGGCGGTGCAGAGCCGCGCCGGGCCGCGCGCCAGGTCGCGGTCGGCGGACCCGGGTCGCCGCTCGCGTGCGACCGGCAGACCGTCCACGACCTCCCCGGCCCGCAGGAGGACCGCGCTGGCGGTGCCCTCGGGACCGCACACCACGTTGCAGCACACGTGCATGCCGTAGGTGAAGTAGCAGTACAGGTGCCCGCTCGGCCCGAACATCGCGGCGTTGCGACGGGTCGGTCCACGGTAGGCGTGGGAACCGGGGTCGTCGGCACCGTCGTACGCCTCCACCTCGGTGAGGCGAACGGCCACGCCGCCGTGCCGGAGGACGGCGTTCAGCAGCAGCGGCGCGACCTCGAGGACCGGGCCGGCCAGGAGTCCGCGCAGGTCAGGCCAGGCGGGCACGGTGGGCTTCGACGAGGGCGGAGAGGTCGGCGAGCTGCTCGCGCACCCGGACCGGGGCGGTGCCGCCGCGGCCGTCCCGCGAAGCGACGGATCCCTCGACGGTGAGGACGTCGCGCACCGCCGGGGCGAGGGCCGGGGAGATCTCGGCGAGCTGGACGTCGGTGAGCCCGTCGAGCTCGACACCGAGCTCCTCGCACCGGCGCACGCAGGCGCCGGCGACCTCGTGTGCGACTCGGAACGGCACGCCCTCGCGGACCAGCCACTCCGCGACGTCGGTGGCGAGGGAGAAGCCCTGGGGTGCGAGCTCGGCCAGGCGTGCGGTGTCGAACCCGAGCGTGGCGACCATGCCGGTGAATGCAGGGAGCAGCACCTCGAGGGTGTCGACGGAGTCGAAGACCGACTCCTTGTCCTCCTGGAGGTCGCGGTTGTACGCGAGAGGCAACGCCTTGAGCGTGGCCAGCAGGCCGGACAGGTTGCCGATCAGCCGGCCGGCCTTGCCACGCGCGAGCTCGGCGATGTCGGGGTTCTTCTTCTGCGGCATGATGCTCGACCCGGTCGACCACGAGTCGTGGAGCGCGACGAACCCGAACTCGCGCGTGGACCAGAGGATGACCTCCTCGGCGATCCTGCTGACGTCGACGCCGATCTGGGCGGCCACGTAGGCGAACTCGGCGACGAAGTCGCGAGACGCGGTGCCGTCGATGGAGTTCGCGCTCGAGCCGGTGAAGCCGAGCTCGGCGGCGACGGCCTCCGGGTCCAGGCCCAGGCTGGAACCGGCCAGCGCGCCCGAGCCGTACGGCGAGTCCGCGGCCACTCGCGCGTCCCAGTCCCGCAGCCGGGCGACGTCGCGCAGCAGCGCCCAGCAGTGCGCCAGGAGGTGGTGAGCCAGCAGGACCGGCTGGGCGTGCTGGAGGTGCGTGCGTCCCGGCATCACGGTGTCCCCGGCGTCGCGGGCCTGGGTGGCGAGGGCGTCGACCAGGTCGAGCACCTGGGTGGCGATCACCGCGGCGTGGTCGCGGAGGAACACCTTGAACAACGTGGCGATCTGGTCGTTGCGGGACCGGCCGGCACGGAGCCGGCCACCGACGTCCGCACCCACCTCGTCGACCAGCAGGCGCTCCAGCGCTCCGTGCACGTCCTCGTCGGCCGGGTCCGGGACGAGGTCTCCGGCGGCGTACCGCTCCCCCAGCGCGCCGAGGCCGCGCATCAGCTCGGCGTGGTCGGCGTCGGTGAGCAGGCCGGCGCGGTGCAGGGCGTTGGCGTGCGCCCGTGAGCCGGCCAGGTCGTAGGGCGTGAGGCGCCAGTCGAAGTGCGTCGACCTCGACAGTGCGTCCAGCTCGGGTGACGGGCCGCCGGCGAAGCGGCCGCCCCAGAGCTTGCCGGTGTTGGTGCCGGAGTCCTTCTCGACCATCAGTCGGTCCCGAACTCCATCGCGGCGCTGTCGAGCGCGACCTCGTCGGGCTCGGTGCTGGCCTCGGGGTTGGCCGTGATCCGGTCCGCCCCGCCGGCCTCGATCGCGCCGTAGAGCGTGCCGTTCTCGACGAGCACCTGTCCCTGGTCGAGCGGCTGGGCGGCGTACAGCTCGAGCTTCGCGCGGGAGTCGGCGATGTCGAGGTTGCGCATCGTCAGCTGGCCGATCCGGTCCAGCGGGCCGAACGCCGCGTTCTCGGTGCGCTCCATCGACAGCTTGTCCGGGTGGTAGGAGAACGCCGGCCCGTCGGTGCGCAGGATCGTGTAGTCCTCGCCGCGGCGCAGTCGCAGCGTCACCTCGCCGGTGACCAGCGAGCCGATCCAGCGCTGGATGGCCTCGCGCAGCATCAGCGCCTGCGGGTCCAGCCAGCGGCCCTGGTAGAGCAGGACGCCGAGCCGTCGGCCCTCGGCGTGGTAGTTGGCGATCGTGTCCTCGTTGTGGATCGCGTTGAGCAGCCGCTCGTAGGCGATCCAGAGCAACGCCATGCCGGGCGCCTCGTAGATGCCGCGGGACTTGGCCTCGATGATGCGGTTCTCGATCTGGTCGGACATGCCCAGGCCGTGGCGGCCGCCGATGGTGTTGGCCTCGTGCACCAGGGCGACCGCGTCGTCGTACGACCTGCCGTTGATCGCCACCGGGCGACCCTCGCGGAAGCCGATCGTCACGTCCTCCGCAGCGATCTTGACCGTCGGGTCCCAGAACCTCACGCCCATGATCGGCTCGACGGTCTCCAGCGACACGTCGAGGTGCTCCAGCGTCTTGGCCTCGTGGGTGGCGCCCCAGATGTTGGCATCGGTCGAGTACGCCTTCTCCTGAGAGTCCCGGTAGGGCAGGTCGCGCTCGGTGAGCCACTGGCTCATCTCCGCACGACCGCCGAGCTCGGTCACGAAGTCGTGGTCGAGCCACGGCTTGTAGATGCGCAGGTCGGGGTTGGCCAGCAGGCCGTAGCGGTAGAAGCGCTCGATGTCGTTGCCCTTGAACGTCGAGCCGTCGCCCCAGATGTCGACGTCGTCGTCGTGCATGGCGCGCACCAGCATGGTGCCGGTGACCGCGCGGCCGAGCGGCGTGGTGTTGAAGTAGGCCCGCCCGCCGGACCGGATGTGGAAGGCGCCGCACGCCATGGCGGCCAGGCCCTCCTCCACCAGCTGCCGGCGGCAGTCGACGGCGCGGGCGATCTCCGCGCCGTACTGGAACGCCCGGCTCGGGACGCTGGAGATGTCCGGCTCGTCGTACTGGCCGATGTCGGCGGTGTAGGTGCAGGGGATGGCGCCGTTCGCGCGCATCCAGGCGACCGCGACCGAGGTGTCCAGCCCGCCCGAGAAGGCGATGCCGACGCGCTCGCCGGCCGGGAGGGAGGTCAGGACCTTGCTCACGAGGTGGTTCCTTACTGGTTCTGGTGGATCTGGTGGTCAGGACTGGGTCGATGCGTGCGTCTCGGCGAGGGCCAGGAAGCGGTGCGCGAGGTCGTCGCCGCCCGTCGGCTCCCGGCTGATGACCAGCACGGTGTCGTCCCCCGCGATGGTGCCCAGCACCTCGGGGAACTCGGCCTTGTCGAAGGCCGAGGCCAGGAACTGGGCGGCGCCCGGCGGAGTCCGCAGCACGACGAGGTTGGCGCTCGCGTCGGCGCTGACGAGCAGCTCGCCGCACAGCCGGGCCAGCCGGTTCGAGGCGGCCGCGGTCTCGACGGGGGCCGCGGGTCGTCGGTCGCCACCCTCGGCGGGCACCGCGTAGATCAGCGCCCCGGACGGAGCCCGCACCTTGATCGCGTCGAGCTCCACCAGGTCGCGCGAGAGGGTCGCCTGCGTGACCCGCAGGCCGCTCTCGGCCAGCAGGTCCGCGAGCTCGCTCTGCGAGCGCACCTCGTGGTGGGTCACCAGCTCCACGATCCGCCGGTGCCGGGCGTTCTTGGTGCCGGGTCGGAGTGCGGTGTTCACGCCGCCTCCTCGAGCAGGAACGCGATGATCGCCTTCTGCGCGTGCCGGCGGTTCTCGGCCTCGTCCCACACGACGCTCTGCGGTCCGTCGAGGACCTCGGCGTCGATCTCCTTGCCGCGATACGCCGGCAGGCAGTGCAGCGCGATGGCGTCGGGCTTCGCGTGCTCGAACAGCGCCGTGGTCAGCGAGTACGGCGCGAACACCTCGGCGCGGGCGGCCGCCTGCTCCTCCTTGCCCATCGAGATCCAGGTGTCGGTGACGACGACGTCGGCGCCGGTGACGGCCCCGATCGGGTCGGGCTCGAGGACGACGGACCCGCCGCTGGTCGTCGCGATGGCGGCGGCCCGCTCGACCATGGCGCGCGCCGGAGCGTAGCCGTCGGGTGAGCTGACGCGCACGTGCATGCCCGCGGTGGCTCCGGCCAGCAGCCAGGAGTTGCCCAGGTTGCAGGCGCCGTCGCCGACGAAGGCGACCGTCAGTCCGGCGAGCTGCTGCTTGTGCTCGCGGATCGTGAGCAGGTCGGCGAGGAGCTGACACGGGTGGAAGTCGTCGGTCAGCGCGTTGACGACCGGCACGCCGGCGTACTGCGCCATCTCCTCCAGACGGGCCTGGGCGTAGGTGCGCCAGACGATGACCGAGGCCTGCCGGCCGAGCACTCGGGCGACGTCGTGCACGGACTCGCGCACGCCGATGCCCGCCAGCGCGCCGTCGACCGTCATCGGGAAACCGCCCAGCTCGGCGACGCCGGCTGCGAAGGACGCCTGGGTGCGCAGGGTCTGCTTGTCGAAGATCATCGCGACCGTGCGCGGTCCCGCGAGCGGCTTGGCGTCGTACGGCGCCTGCTTGAGCTCGGCCGCGAGGTCGAGGACGCGTGCCTGCTCGGCGGGACTCAGGTCGTCGTCCGCGAGGAAGTGCCTCATGGCCGCTCCCCCATCGCCTCGTCCAGGATGCCCGGCCAGGCGGTCAGGAACGCGGTGACGTCGTCCTCGGTGAGGACGAGCGGCGGGGCGAGGCGGATCCGACGCGCCGTCGGGTTGTTGAGGATGAAGCCCGCCCGCTGCGCGGCTGCGACGACCTCGGTCGAGACGTCGGCGACCAGGTCGAGCCCGATGAGCAGCCCTTCGCCGCGGACCTCGGTCACGCGCGGGTCGGCGGCCAGCCCGTCGCGGAGCTTGTGGCCGAGCACCGTCACGTGCTCGAGCAGGTCGTCGTCCTCGATCGTCCTGATGACCGCGAGCGCGGCGGCGCAGGCGACCGGGTTGCCGCCGAACGTCGTGCCGTGGTTGCCCGGCTGCAGCAGCTCCCCCGCGGCCCCGACGCCGATGCAGGCGCCGATCGGGAAGCCGCCGCCGAGACCCTTGGCGACCGTCACGACGTCCGGGATGACACCCGAGTGGGCGAACCAGCGACCGGTTCGCCCCATGCCGGACTGCACCTCGTCGAGCCAGAGGAGCGCGCCGTGCTCGTCGGCGACCGCGCGAGCTGCGGCCAGATACTCCTCGGGTGGTACGACGACGCCCGCCTCGCCCTGGACGGGCTCGAGGAGCACGGCGGCGGTCTGGTCGGTCACCGCCGCGGCGAGCGCGTCGGCGTCGCCGTACGGGACGAACGTGACGTCACCGGGCAGCGGTTCGAAGGGTGCCCGGTAGGCCTCCTTCGAGGTGAGCGCGAGCGCGCCCATGGTGCGGCCGTGGAAGGACCCCTCCGCGACGACGACGTGGGTGCGCCCGGTGCGCCGGGTCAGCTTGAAGGCGGCCTCGTTGGCCTCGGTCCCGGAGTTGGTGAAGAAGACCTTGCCGCCGCCGGCCCCGACGCCGAGCAGGTCGAGCAGCTTCTCGGCGAGCTCGACCTGGGGCACCGTGGTGAAGAAGTTGGAGACGTGGCCCAGCGTCTGGAGCTGGCTGGTCACCGCGTCGACGAGCGCCGGATGACCGTGGCCCAGCGCGTTGACGGCGATGCCGCCGAGCAGGTCGACGTACTCCTGGCCGTCGGCGTCCCACACGTGCGCGCCCTCGCCCCGGACCAGGACCAGCTTCGGCGGGCCGAAGGTGTTCATGAGGCTGGCGGCGTACCGCTCGCCCCAGGTGGGTTCCGTCGTGCTCACTGGGAGTCCCTCGCCTTCCTGGTCTTGGTCTCGACGCCCGGGAGGACCTGGGTGCCGACGCCCTCGTTGGTGAACAGCTCCAGCAGCACCGCGTGCGGCTCGCGGCCGTCGACGACGGTGGCCCGCGGCACGCCCTGCTCGACCGCCTGCAGGCAGGCACTCATCTTGGGGATCATCCCCGAGGCGAGGGTCGGCAGGATCTCGGCGAGTGCCTCCGGGCCGATCTCGCCGATCACGTCGTCGGAGTCGGGCCAGTCGAGGTAGAGGCCCTCGACATCGGTGAGGACCAGGAGCTTCTCCGCCTCCAGCGCGACGGCGAGCGCGGCCGCTGCCGAGTCGGCGTTGACGTTGTGGACGAGGCCGTGGACGTCGGGGGCGACGCTCGAGACCACCGGGATGCGCCCCGCCTCGATCAGGTCGAGGACCGACTCGGGCCGCACGTGCGTCACCTCGCCGACCAGTCCGAGGTCGACCTCCTCGCCGTCGACGACCGTGCCGGTGGTCGTCGCCGTGAAGAGGCCCGCGTCCTCGCCCGAGCAGCCCACCGCGAGCGGACCGTGCTCGTTGATGAGGCCGACGAGCTCGCGCTGCACCTGCCCGACCAGCACCATCCGGACGACGTCCATCGCCTCGGGCGTGGTGACGCGCAGGCCACCGCGGAACTCCGACTCGATGCCGAGCCGGTCCAGCATCGTGGAGATCTGCGGGCCGCCGCCGTGCACGACGACAGGCTTGAAGCCGGCGAAGCGCAGGAACGCGATGTCCTCCGCGAACGCGCGCTTCAACGTGTCGTCGGTCATCGCGTTGCCGCCGTACTTCACCACGACGATCTTGCCGTGGTAGCGCTTCAGCCACGGCAGGGCGGCCGCGAGGGTGCGGGCCTTCGCCGGGTCGGGCTTGCTCGGGTCGTGGGGCGTGTGGTCGATGCTCATGACGAATAGGCGCTGTTCTCGTGGACGTAGGCGTGGGTGAGGTCGTTGGTCCAGACGGTCGCCCGCTCCGAGCCGGCCTTGAGGTCGATGGTGACGCTGACCTCGCGCGGCTCCAGGTCGACCGTGGCGGGGTCGGCGTGCGGGGTGGACTGCCTGCAGACCCAGACGCCGTTCATCGCGACGTCGAGGTCGGCCGGGTCGAACTGCGCGCCCGTCGTCCCGACGCTGGCCAGGACCCGCCCCCAGTTGGGGTCGTTGCCGAACACCGCGGCCTTGAAGAGGTTCGAGCGCGCGACGCTGCGGCCGACCTCGACCGCCTCGTCCTCGGTCGCCGCGTTGAGGACCGTGATCGCGATCTCGTGGTCGGCGCCCTCGGCGTCCTTGAGCAGCTGCATCGCGAGGTCGGTGCAGGCCCGGGTGAGTGCCGCGGTGAAGTCGTCGATGCTCGGCGTGATGCCGCTCGCGCCGCTCGCCAGCACGGTGACGGTGTCGTTGGTGGACATGCAGCCGTCGGAGTCGAGGCGGTCGAAGCTGACCCGGGTCGCTGAGCGCAGCGCGGTGTCCAGGTCCGCTGCAGGTACGACGGCGTCGGTGGTCAGCACGACCAGCATGGTGGCCAGCTGCGGCGCGAGCATGCCGGCGCCCTTGGCCATCGCGCCGATCGACCAGCCGGCACCCTCGACGACGACCTGCTTGCTGACCGAGTCGGTGGTCATGATCGCGTGGGCGGCGTCGTCACCCCCGTCGGGCGACAGGGCGTCGTACGCCGCGGCCGCCCCGGCGAGGACCTGGTCGCGGTCGTTGGTGAGCCCGATCAGCCCGGTGGAGCAGACGACGACGTCGATCGGGCCGATGCCGAGGCTCCGGGCCACCTGCTCGGCCACCGCGTGGGTGGTCTGGAAGCCCTCCGGGCCGGTGTAGCAGTTGGCGCCGCCGGAGTTGAGGAAGACGGCCCGGACGGTGCCGTCCTTGACGACCTCCTGGCTCCACAGGACCGGGTTGGCCTTGCAACGGTTGGCGGTGAAGACGCTGGCGGAGTCGAACAGCGGTCCGTCGTTGACGACGAGCGCGACGTCCGTGGCGCCGGTCGACTTCAGGCCGGCGGCGACGCCGGCGGCCCGGAAGCCCTGCGGGGTGGTGACACTCATCAGGGTGCAACTCCTACGGTCGTGAGGCCCAGGCCCTCGTCGAGGCCGAGGGCGAGGTTCATGCACTGCACGGCGGCACCGGCGGTGCCCTTGGCCAGGTTGTCCACAGCACCGACGGCGACCAGTCGTCGGGCGTCCTCGTCGACGGCGACCTGCAGGTGCACGGCGTTGGAGCCGGTGACGGACTTGGTCTGCGGCCACTGTCCCGGCGCGAGGACGTGCACGAACGGCTCGTCTGCGTAGGCCCGGGCGTAGACGTCGTACGCCTCGGCGGCGGTCGTGTCTCCGGTGAGCCTCGCGGAGCAGGTGGCGAGGATGCCGCGCGACATCGGGACCAGGAGCGGGGTGAAGCTCACCCGGACGGTGCCGTCGACGAGCGCGGAGAGGTTCTGCGTGATCTCCGGGGTGTGCCGGTGGACGCCGCCGACGCCGTACGCGCTCGCGTTGCCCATGACCTCGCTGCCGAGCAGGTGCGGCTTGGGCGCCTTGCCCGCGCCGCTGGTGCCCGACGCGGCGACGACGACGACGTCGGGCTCGACGAGCCCGGCGGCCACGGCCGGGGCGAGGGTCAGGCTGGAGACCGTCGGGTAGCAGCCGGGCACCGCGATCCGGGTGGCGGTGCGCAGCACCTCGCGCTGCCCGGGCAGCTCGGGAAGGCCGTAGGGCCAGGTGCCGGCGTGGTCGCCCCCGTAGAACCTCGCCCAGGCCGCCGGGTCGGCGAGCCGGAAGTCCGCGCCGCAGTCGATGACGACCGTGTCGTCGCCGAGCCGGGCGGCGACGGCTCCGGACTCGCCGTGCGGCAGTGCGAGGAAGACCACGTCGTGGCCGCGGAGGGTTTCGACCGTGGTCTCGGCGAGCACCCTGTCCGCCAGGGGCAGCAGGTGCGGCTGCAGCGCTCCCAACGGCTGGCCCGCGTTGGAGGCCCCGGTGAGGGCGCCGATCTCCACGTCCGGGTGGCCGAGGAGGAGGCGGAGCAGCTCGCCCCCGGCGTACCCGCTTGCTCCGGCGACGGCGATCCTGATCGGCATGTGCATGACTATACACAGGAGTGCATGTTCATGTAATCCGGGTGTGGGCTGTCGGCGGGCCCGCCTAGGTTGCTCGCATGACGAGACTCTCGTACGACGACTACCACCGCCACCTGGGCGCGGAGTCGGCCCGCCTGCGCGCCGTGCTGGCCGACTGCGACCCGCGGGCGCGGGTCCCGAGCTGTCCGGAGTGGGACGCCGCCGACCTGCTCGGCCACCATGCCCGCGTCCTCCACTTCTGGGCGACGATCATCGAGCAGCGCCCCGCCGGGCCGGAGGATCTCGACGACCCCGAGCTCCCCGCGGCCTACGATGCGCGGCTCGAGCTCCACGCGCAGCAGGCCGCGCGCCTGGCCGCCGCGTTGACGACCGCCGACCCTGCCGACGCCGCGTGGACGTGGTCGACCGAGCAGACCGTCGGCTTCACCTTCCGTCGGCAGGCGCACGAGGCGCTCATCCACCGGCTCGACGCGGAGCTGACGGCCGGCGAGGTGACCCCGCTGGACCCGGCCCTCGCCGCCGACGGCGTCGACGAGGCGCTCGACGTGATGTTCGGCGGCTGCCCGCCGTGGGGCACGTTCACGCCGTACGACCGCTTCGTGCGCGTCGACGTCACCGACACCGACGACACGGTGTGGGTGCAGCTGGGGCACTTCGACGGCGTCGACCCCGACGACGGCCGGGAGCACGACTCCGAGGACATCCACGTGGTCGCCGACCCGGGCGTCGACGCGGACGCGGTCGTGAGCGGCCCGGCGGGGCCGCTGGACGCCTGGCTGTGGCGGCGCGGCGGAGACAGCGAGGTGACGGTGACCGGCGACCCCACCGCATCCACCCACTTCCGGGGCTGCGTGAGCCATCCGATCAACTAGGGCGGGTCGGGGGACCGAGTGAAATCACGGTGAAGGCGGTCTGAAACCACGGTCTTGCACGATGGTCGCATGACACGCGTGACTGACACCGACCTGGCCGTCGCGGCCGCCGGGCTCGTCAAGACCTTCGACGACTTCCGGGCGGTCGACGGGATCGACCTCGAGGTCCGCCGGGGCGAGGTCTTCGGCGTCCTCGGCCCGAACGGCGCGGGCAAGACCACCACCCTGAAGATGCTGGCGACGCTGCTGCCGATGGACGGCGGCAGCGCCCGGATCTTCGGTGTCGACGTCCGTCGGCACCCGCACATGATCCGTCAGCTCGTCGGCGTGACCGGGCAGTACGCCTCGGTCGACGAGAACCTCACCGGCTACGAGAACCTGTGGCTGTTCGGCCGCCTGGAGGGCCTCTCCTCCGCGAGGGCCAAGTCCACCGCGGGCGACCTGCTCGAGCGCTTCGGGCTCACCGAGGCGCGCGACCGGCAGATCAGCGCCTTCTCCGGCGGCATGCGCCGCCGCCTCGACCTCGCAGCCAGCCTGATCTCGCAGCCCCCGCTGATCTTCCTCGACGAGCCGACCACGCGGCTCGACCCCCGGACCCGCGGGCAGATGTGGGACACGATCCGTGAGCTGGTCCGTGAGGGCAGCACCGTGCTGCTCACCACTCAGTACCTCGACGAGGCCGACCAGCTCGCCGGCCGGATCGCGGTCATCGACCGCGGCGTCAAGGTCGCCGAGGGCACCCCGGACGAGCTCAAGACCTCGGTCGGCAGCTCGACCCTCCAGCTGCGCATGTCCGAGCCCGCGGACACTGCCGATGCCGTCGCCGTCGTACGCCGGGTGCTCGGTGAGGAGCCGGTGCTCACCCCCGAGGCCGGAGGGATGAACGCCGCCCTGCCCGACGCCAACCGAGCCGCCGACGTGCTGATCGCGCTGCGGCAGGACGGCCTGTCGATCGCGAGCGCGACCGTGCAGAAGCCCACCCTCGACGAGGTGTTCATGGCCATCACCGGCCACGGCGCGGAGGACGAGGCCCACACCGACACGTCCGTCATGGAGGTCACCCGATGAGCACCACCCTGCTCCCCGAGCACGTGACGACCGAGGTGCTCGACCGCACCCTCACCACCCGACCGTCGCTGCGCGACACGGTCGACCAGAGCCTCGCCATGGCCTGGCGCGCGCTGAAGAAGATGCGCCGCAACCCCGAGCAGTGGTTCGACGTGACCGTGCAGCCGCTGCTGTTCACCGCGATGTTCGCCTACATCTTCGGCGGGGCGATCTCCGGCAGCGTCCAGGACTACCTGCCCACGCTCATCACCGGCATCCTCGCCCAGACCGCGCTCACGGCCTGCATGGCCACCGGCATCCAGCTGCGCGAGGACATGGACAAGGGCGTCTTCGACCGGTTCAAGTCGCTGCCGATCGCGCGCATCTCACCCCTCGCCGGACCGGCGATCGCCGACCTGGTCCGCTACGGCACCGCCGCGACGCTCACGATCCTCACCGGGCTCGTGATGGGCTACCGGCCGGGCGGCGGAGTGCCCGGTGTCATCGGCGGCTGGCTGCTCACGATCGTCGCCGGCTGGTCACTCGCATGGATCTTCACCTTCCTCGGCACGAAGGCCCGCAGCGCGCAGGCGGTGCAGGGCATCTCCATGCTGATCATGTTCCCGCTCACCTTCCTCTCCGACGCGTTCGTCCCGGTCAGCACCCTTCCGGGATGGCTGCAGCACTTCGTCCAGGTCAACCCGGTCACGTTGGTGATCGACGCCCTGCGGGACCTGATGAACGACGGCCAGGTCACCGCGAGCGTCGGTTGGGCGCTGCTCGGCTGCGCGGTCGTGGTCGCGGTCTTCCTGCCGCTCTCGGTCCGCAGCTACAGCCGCAAGATGTGATCGAGCAGCCGGGCGTGAGGAACGAGCGCGCGGCGTGGGGCCGGCCAGGTTGAGCAAGCCCCGCGACCGAGGGACGAGGTCGCGACGGGCGCGTCGAAACCCACCAAGCCGAGCGGCGCCAGCAAGACACGCCGACTCGGCACCCCTGCGCCAGCAAGACACGCCGACTCGGCACCCCTGCGCCAGCAAGACGCGCCGACTCGACACCCGTGCGCCGGGGCTACCGGAGCTCCAGGAGCAGGCGCAGCACCTCGTCGCGGAGGTCGGGGGTCCTCCGGGGCTCGAGCTCGGCGCGCACCCGCGCGACCTCCCCCGGCATCAGCTCCTCGGCGAGGGCGAGGCCGGGCGCCCACGCCAGGCTGGGCAGCTGCCGGTTGTAGCCGAACCGGTCGGCGCAGACGAGCAGACGCACGGCGCGGGCGACGTCCACGGGGCCGGGCCGGGCGTCGAGCTCCCAGAGGGCCAGCGCGAAGAGCACCGACCCGAAGACCGGGTAGTCGAGGAAGCCGACGCCGCCGCGGAGGATCCCCGGTGCCTTGCCGAGCAGCGAGTCGCGCAGGCCCCGGCCGTCGGCGCGCCCGCCGTGGCGGACGTGGGCGGCCAGCGCCGCGGACTCGGCGTACAGCGTCCACGGCTCGTAGCCGAGCAGGGTGTCGATTCCCGGGAAGCTGCGCGAGGACAAGGCGACCACCGCGTCGCGGTAGCCGCGGAGACCGGTGTCGGTGCGGCCCGCCGCCAGGTCGAGCTCGGGGCGGCCGCACAGCAGGATGATCGCCGCCCCGAAGATGCCGGAGCCGGCGTCGTCGGCCTCCAGCTCGTCGAAGATCCGCTCGGCCTCCGCGATCCGGCCCTCCTCCATGGCGCCCACGGCGAGCACCGCCTTGAGCTGGGCCACGTCCTCCTGCGCGCCGAGCGCGTCCAGGACCGGGATCGCGTCGCGGGCGAACGCCATCGCCTCCCCCAGGTCGCCGACCTGCATGGTGAGCCCGGCCAGCTGGGCCCGCACCAGCGCGGCACCCCAGGGGCCGTCGACCACGTCGTCGGCGAGCGCGAGCGCGTCCAGGCCGCGCTGCTTGGCGAGGTCGAGGTCGCCCCGGTTCTCGTGGAACTGGCTCGACCACTGCATCGCGAGCTGGGCGACCTGGCGGTTGTCGTGGGAGGTCAACGCCTCGAGCGGGTCGATGTGCTCCTCGGACATGCTGCGGCGTGCGGCGAGCAGGACGGTGGCGGACACCTCGCCGCGGGTGCGTCCGGCACCGGCGCCCAGCTCCTCCAGCCGGTCGAACGAGCGCCCGGCGACGGAGTCGGAGAAGATCAGCGTGTTGAAGGCGATCGCGACCAGGGTCGCGCGCAGCGCCTCCTCGAACTCGGCGCCGACCCGGGCGTCGGCGACGACGTCCTCCACCTCCGGCGAGAGGTTGACGACCTTGAGGTGGCTGCCCTCGATCGTCCAGAAGTCCGAGAGGCAGGCGGTGAGGACGACGGCGGCGTCGGCGTCCCGGATCCCCAGGCAGCGCCGCAGCAGGTCGACCAGGTTGCCCTCCTCGCTGCGGATCTCCCCCATGGTCTGGACCTGGTGGGTCCCGAAGAGGCGCCCGCCGGCGCGGAGCCCGAAGGCCACGCCCCAGTCCCGGAGCCGGCGCAGGGTGGCGACGTCGTCGCCGGCGTCCACCAACTGCATCTGCCCGAACTCGCGCACGGTCTCCAGCAGGCGGTACCGCAGCTCGTCGGGTCCCTCGACCACGGTGACCAGCGACTGCTCGACGAGGCTGGTGAGCGGGCCGAGCGCGTCACCGTCGACCACCGCGTCGGCGCCCCCGAGCGAGAAGCCGTCGCGGAACACGGCGAGCCGGCGCAGCGCAGTGCGCTCGACCCCACCCAGCAGGTTCCAGCTCCAGTCGATGACCGCGAGCAGGGTCTGGTGCCGCTCGGGTGCGTCGCGGGTGCCGCCCTGCAGCAGCGCGAACCGGTTCTCGAGCCGGCGGGAGATCTCCGCGACCGACATCACCCGCACCTTGGCCGCCGCCAGCTCGACCGCCAGCGGCAGACCGTCCAGCCGGGCCACCAGGCTGCGCACCTCGTCGGGATCCAGACGGGCGCCCGGCCGGGCCGCCGAGGCGCGCTCGTCGAACAGCGCGACCGCGTCGTCCAGCCCCAGCTGCGGGAGCTGGTAGACGCGCTCGGCGGCGATGCCGAGCGGCGCCC
>ERZ724513.956-NODE-956-length-14597-cov-8.093041_pt1 | contig 14597 bp, 15 predicted proteins | sample MGYA00376046_ERZ724513 | MGnify/ENA primary metagenome ERZ724513 (study PRJEB28724, sample SAMN07190883) | activated sludge metagenome | isolation source: activated sludge of sewage treatment plant in Hong Hong | place: Hong Kong | collected 2016-03-17 ...
TCGCCGGCCCGGGCCGCGTCGCGGTGCTCGCCCGGCCCACGGCGGCCACCGTGCTCGCCGTGACCGGGTGCCTGATCGCCGGGGTTCCGTTCGTCCCGGTGCCCGCCGACGTCGGCGCCGCCGAACGCACCCACATCCTGACCGACTCCGGGGCGCGCGCCTGGCTCGGTGAGGCGCCCGACGACCCCGGCGGACTGCCGCACATCCCGGTCCGGCTGCACGCGCGGTCCTGGCACAGCTACGCCGAACCGTCGCCCGATGCCCCCGCCTACGTCATGTACACCTCGGGCACCACCGGCGCGCCCAAGGGCGTGCAGACCAGCCGCCGCGCCGTCGCCGCCGACATCGACGCGCTGGCGGCGGCCTGGCAGTGGAGCGCCGAGGACACCCTGGTGCACGGGCTGCCGCTGTTCCACGTGCACGGCCTGGTCCTCGGCTTGCTGGGGTCGCTGCGCATCGGAAATCGCTTCGTGCACACCGGAAAGCCCGCGCCGGAGGCCTACGCCCGGGCCGGTGGCACCCTGTATTTCGGCGTTCCCACCGTGTGGTCCCGCGTCGCCGCCGACCCGGATTCGGCGCGTGCGTTGCGCGGCGCGCGACTGCTGGTGTCCGGCAGTGCGGCGCTGCCGGTGCCGGTGTTCGACGGTCTCATGGCGCTGACCGGCCATGCCCCCGTCGAACGGTACGGCAGCACCGAGTCGCTGATCACGTTGAGCACGCTGGCGGGCGGCGAACGCCGGCCCGGCTGGGTCGGCCTGCCGCTGGCCGGGGTCGAGACCCGGCTGGTCGACGAAACCGGCGCCGCAGTCCCGCACGACGGGGAAACCATTGGCCGCCTTGAGGTTCGGGGTCCGATGATGTTCGACGGCTACCTCAACCGGGCCGAGGCGACCGCCGAGGTCCTCGGCGCCGACGGCTGGTACCACACCGGCGACGTCGCCGTGTTGGACGGCGGCGGCATGCACCGCATCGTCGGCCGCGAATCGGTGGACCTGATCAAGTCGGGCGGGTACCGCGTCGGCGCGGGGGAGGTGGAGACCGCGCTGCTGGGACATCCGGGGGTTTCGGAGGTCGCGGTGGTGGGACTGCCCGACGACGACCTCGGTCAGCGGATCGTCGCCTTCGTGGTCGGCGATGCCGACCCCGATGAATTGATCGGCCATGTCGCGGAACAGCTTTCGGTGCACAAGCGGCCCCGCGAGGTGCGGATCGTCGAGGCGCTGCCGCGCAACGCCATGGGCAAGGTACTCAAGAAGGAGCTACTCACATGGTCCTGAGATTCAGCGAACTGTGCATCGACGCGGCCGACATCCACGCGCAGGGACAGTGGTGGTCGGCGGTGCTCGGCTGGCCGGCCGAAACCACCGACGACGGCGACGTCGCGCTGCGCGCGCCGGCCGGTGCCGGACCCGACTGGCTGTTCCTGGCGGTGCCGGAGGGCAAGACGGTCAAGAACCGCCTGCACATCGACCTGACCCCGGACGATCAGCGGGCGGAGGTCGACCGCGTGCTGGCGCTGGGCGCCCGCCACGTCGACATCGGTCAGGGCGAGCAGTCCTGGGTGGTGCTGGCCGATCCCGAGGGCAACGAGTTCTGCATCCTCGCGCCGGACTGACACCGGGTTTCGTTCAGCCCCAACCGTTTTCGAACACGAACTCCGCCAGCGGCCGGGCGGTGGCCCACTGGTCGATCTCGAGCTGCGGGCGGTCCGGGAACTCGGGCACCTCACCCAGGCAGAGCACCGCGATCGGTTCGGCGCCGTCCGGCATGCCCAGCAGGGCCGCCAGTTCGACGGGGTCGAAGATCGACACCCAGCCCACCCCGATGCCTTCCGCCCGGGCGGCCAGCCAGACGTTCTGCACCGCGCAGGCCGCCGACGCCAGATCCATCTGCGGCATCGTGCGCCTGCCGAACACGTGTCGTTCCCGGCCCTCGCCCAGCGCGACCACCAGCAGTTCGGCGCAGTCCAGGATGCCCTCGACCTTCAATGCCAGGAACTCGTCCTCCCGCTCACCCAAAGCGGTTGCGGTGCGGCCTCGTTCGGCGTCCACCAGAGCATGGATCTTGGCGCGCAACGTGGTGTCGGTGATCCGGATGAAGCGCCACGGCTGCATCAGGCCGACACTGGGCGCGGCATGCGCGGCGCGCAGGATCCGGGCCAGCACGTCGTGCGGGATGGTGCTGCCCCTGACGAAGCGGCGCATGTCGCGGCGTTCGAAGATGGCGCGGTAGACCGCCCGCCGTTCGGTGTCGCTGAACGCGTGACCGGGGGTCAAGGGTTCCTCCGAGATCGGCGACATGGTGCCGGCCACTCGCGTTTCGGCGCGGGCAGGGCTCAGTTGGCGTGCAGGGCTTCGTTGAGCGTGATGCCGTGGCCGTCCCGGCCCACCACCTCCACGGCGCCCGTCGTCGAATTGCGCCGGAACAGAAGGTTGTTGGCGCCGGAGAGGTCGCGGGCCTTGACCGTCTGGCCGTCGGCGGTGGTGACCTTGGTGCCCGCCGTGACGTACAGGCCCGCCTCGACCACGCAGTCGTCGCCGAGCGAGATGCCGAGCCCGGAATTGGCGCCCAGCAGACAGCGCTTGCCGACCCGGACCACCTCGCTGCCCCCGCCGGACAACGTGCCCATGATCGACGCGCCGCCGCCGACGTCGGAGCCGTCGTCGACCACCACACCGGCCGAGATGCGGCCCTCCACCATCGAGGTGCCCAGCGTGCCGGCGTTGAAGTTCACGAAACCCTCGTGCATCACCGTGGTGCCGGCCGCCAGGTGCGCGCCGAGCCGGACCCGGTCCGCGTCGGCGATCCGGACACCGGCGGGCACCACGTAGTCGACCATCCGCGGGAACTTGTCGATGCCGTACACCGTCACCGGGCCGCGCTTGCGCAACCGGGCGCGCACCGACTCGAAACCGTCCACCGCACAGGGGCCGTAGCTGGTCCACACCACGTTGGCCAGCAGGCCGAAGAAGCCGTCGGTGTTCAGGCCGTGCGGGGCGACCAGCCGGTGCGACAGCAGGTGCAGCCGCAACCAGACGTCGTGCGCGTCGGTCGCCGGCGCCTTCAGGTCGACGATCGTCGTGCGCAGCACCACCGTCTCGGTCCCGCGGTCGAGATCCGGACCGGCCAGGCCGGCCAGGTCTACCGGCGCCTCGGCGGCCGTCAGCCGCAGATTTCCCGGCGGGTCGAAGTCGCCCAGCTCCGGCGCCGGGAACCAGGTGTCCAGCACCGTTCCGTCGGCCGCCAGCGTCGCCAATCCGATTCCCGAGGCTCCAGTCACGGTGCTTGAGGTTACCGGTCGCCGACACACCCCGAGCGGGCCGGGCGATACCGTGGGACACATGCTCGACCTATCCGGTGACCCCGTCGCGCTGACCGCCGCGCTGGTCGACATCCCCAGCGAATCCCGCGACGAGGCCCGCATCGCCGACGAGGTCGAGGCCGCGCTGCGGACGCAGACCGACGGGTTCGAGGTGATCCGCAGCGGGCACGCCGTGCTGGCCCGCACCAACCGCGGGTTGCCCAGCCGGGTGCTGCTGGCCGGGCATCTCGACACCGTCCCCGCCGCCGGCAACCTGCCCAGCCGCATCGACGGCGGCAGGCTCTACGGCTGCGGGACCTCCGACATGAAGTCCGGCGACGCCGTCTTCCTGCACCTGGCGGCCACCGTCACCGAGCCCGCCCACGACCTGACCCTGGTGTTCTACGACTGCGAGGAGATCGAGGCCGCCGCCAACGGGCTGGGCCGAATCGAGCGCGACCTCCCCGACTGGCTGGCCGCCGACGTCGCGGTGCTCGGCGAGCCGACCGGCGGGCTGATCGAGGCGGGCTGCCAGGGCACCCTGCGGGTGGTCGTCCGCGCCGCCGGAACGCGGGCCCATTCGGCCCGACCGTGGTTGGGCGACAACGCGATTCACAAACTCGCCGACGTGCTCGGCCGGCTGGCCGCATACCAGCCCCGCAGCGTGGACATCGACGGCTGCACGTACCGCGAGGGCTTGTCGGCGGTCCGCGTCGACGGCGGTGTGGCCGGGAACGTCATCCCCGACGCCGCGACGGTGACGGTGAACTTCCGGTTCGCGCCGGACCGCACGCCGCAGCAGGCGCTCGTGCACGTGCGGGAGGTGTTCGACGGGCTCGACGTCGCCATCGAGCAGACCGACGCCGCCGCCGGTGCGCTGCCCGGCCTGAGCCGGCCCGCGGCCGCCCGACTGGTCGCGGCCGCCGGTGGGGAAGTGCGGGCGAAATACGGCTGGACCGATGTGTCTCGCTTTGCCGCCCTTGGCATTCCGGCGCTCAACTACGGCCCGGGTGACCCGAACCTGGCGCACACCGTCGACGAACATGTCGACGTCGCGGCGATCACCGCCGTCACGGAGACGCTGCGCACCTATCTCAGCGCCTAGGCTCGCCGGCATGCCCGAAGACGAATTCGCCGTGTGCGTCTACTGCGCATCGGGTCCGACGCACCCCGAGTTGCTCGCGTTGGCCCGGCAACTCGGCGAGGCGATCGCCGAGCGGGGCTGGACTTTGGTCTCCGGCGGCGGAAACGTCTCGGCGATGGGAGCGCTCGCGCACGGCGCCCGCTCGCGCGGCGGCAAGACCGTCGGCGTCATCCCGAAAGCCCTGGTGCACCGGGAACTGGCCGACGTCGACGCCGACGAACTGGTCGTCACCGACACCATGCGGCAGCGCAAACAGGTGATGGAGGACCGCGCCGACGCGTTCGTCACGCTGCCCGGCGGGATCGGCACCCTCGAGGAGCTGTTCGAGACGTGGACGGCGGGCTACCTGGGCATGCACGACAAGCCGGTGGTGCTGCTGGATCCCGGCGGCCACTACGACGGCCTGTTCGGCTGGCTCGACGGGCTGCGCGCCGCCGGGTACGTCACGGAGGCCGCGCTGGACCGGTTGCTCACCGTCGGCGACGTCGACGCCGCACTCGATCTGTGCGCCCCCGCGGGTGACACCCCGGGTAGCGCAGACGGTTAGGCTGGCGCGCATGCCAGCGCCCGAATCTCCTTCCGCAGTCGGCCTGCTCGACATCGTCAGCCGGATCCCCGGAGTCCTGATGGACGCGCCGCAGATCGTCAGCGGCGTCTCCACCGGCATGTTCGCCCGGCCCACGTCGAAGGCCTCGATCGGCAAGGTGTTCCAGGAGCGCGCCGAGAAGTACGCGGATCGGGTGTTCCTGCGGTTCGGCGACCAGAAGATCACCTACGCCCAGGCCAACGCCACCGCCAACCGGTACGCGGCCGTGCTCGCCGATCGCGGCGTCCGGCGCGGCGACGTCGTCGGGATCATGCTGCGCAACTCGCCCGACGCGGTGCTGATGATGCTGGCCACGGTCAAGTGCGGCGGGATCGCCGGCATGCTCAACTACCACCAGCGCGGCGACGTGCTGGCCCACAGCATCGGCCTGCTGCACGCCAACACGATCGTGTCCGAGACGGACCTCGTCGACCACATCACCGAAAGCGGGGTCACCCTGCAACCCGGTGTGGTGATCACCGTCGAGGACTTCGCGAAGCAGGCCGAATCGGCACCCGCCGCCAACCCGGCGTCCGCCGCGCAGGTGCTGGCCAAGGACACCGCCTTCTACATCTTCACCTCGGGCACCACCGGGCACCCGAAGGCCAGCGTCATGACGCACCTGCGCTGGCTCAAGGCGCTGGCCGGGTTCGGCGGACTGGGTCTGCGGTTGCGCGGCGACGACACCCTGTACTCGTGCCTGCCGCTGTACCACAACAACGCGCTGACCGTCGCGGTGTCCTCGGTGCTCAACACCGGCGCGACGCTGGCGCTGGGCGAGAAGTTCTCCGCGTCGAAATTCTGGGACGAGGTGATCCGTTACGACGCAACGGCTTTCATCTACATCGGCGAGCTGTGCCGCTATCTGCTCAACCAGCCCGCCAAGCCCACCGACCGGGCGCACCGGGTGCGGCTGATCGCCGGCAACGGACTGCGCCCGGAGATCTGGGACGAGTTCGTCACGCGCTTCGGCATCAAGCGGGTGTGCGAGTTCTACGCGGCCAGCGAGGGCAACACCGCGTTCATCAACATCTTCAACATCCCGCGCAGCACCGGCATCAGCCCGATGCCCGCGCTGGCCTACGTCGAGTACGACGCCGAGACCGGCGAGCCCAGGCGCGACGCGTCGGGCCGGGTGCGCAAGGTGCCCGCCGGCGAGCCGGGTCTGCTGATCAGCCCGGTCAACCGGCTCTCGCCGTTCGACGGCTACACCGATCCGAAGGCCAGCGAGAAGAAGCTCATCCGCGACGCCTTCAAGGACGGCGACGTCTGGTTCAACACCGGCGACGTGATGCGGCCGCAGGGGCTCGGGCACGCGGCGTTCGGCGATCGCCTCGGCGACACGTTCCGGTGGAAGGGGGAGAACGTCGCGACCACCGAGGTGGAGGCCGCGCTGGCGGCCGACCCGCAGATCGAGGAGTGCACCGTGTTCGGCGTGGAGATTCCCAACACCGGCGGCCGGGCGGGGATGGCGGCGGTCAAGGTGCGCGACGGCGCCGAGTTCGACGGCATCGAGTTGGCCGAGACGCTGTACGACCGGCTGCCCAGCTACGCGATCCCGCTGTTCATCCGGATCGTCGACCAGCTGGAGGCCACCAGCACCTTCAAGAGCCGCAAGGTCGACCTGCGCGACGAGGCCTACGGCGAGCACGTCGACGATCCGCTGTTCGTGCTCGGCGGGCGCCGCGAGGGCTACATCCCGTATCACGACGCCTACCCCGCTCAGGTCGCCGCGGGCGAAGCGCCGAAAGGCTGAGCCCAATTTCCATCTGTTCAGCGAGACCTGCGACTTCCACTCGGCGTTCGACGCAGCCAACGCTGAACAGATCGGGAATCCAACTAGCCTGAATTCCGTGCAGTCGACCTTCCTCGGCAAACCGGTCGCCGGTGACCGTGCCCTGATCATGGCCATCGTCAACCGCACCCCGGACTCGTTCTACGACCGCGGCGCGACGTTCACCGACAAGGCCGCGATGGACGCCGTGCACCGGGTGATCGCCGAAGGCGCCGACGTCATCGACGTCGGCGGCGTCAAAGCGGGCCCCGGGCCGCTCGTCGACGCCGACGAGGAGACCGCCCGGGTCGTGCCGTTCATCGAGTGGCTGCGGGCCGAATACCCCGAGCAGCTGATCAGCGTCGACACCTGGCGCGCCGGCGTCGCGAAGCTGGCCTGTGCGGCCGGAGCGGACCTGATCAACGACACCTGGGCGGGCGCCGATCCCGGACTGCCGGCGGTGGCGGCGGAGTTCGGCGCCGGGCTGGTGTGCTCCCACACCGGCGGGGCGACGCCGCGCAGCCGCCCGTTCCGGGTGAACTACGGCACCACCACGCGGGGTGTGGTCGACGACGTCGTCGCCGACGTCACCGCGGCCGCGGAGAAGGCGGTGTCGGAGGGCGTCGCGCGGGACGCGATCCTCATCGACCCGACCCACGATTTCGGCAAGAACACTTATCACAGCCTTAGTTTGTTGCGGCACCTAAAAGATCTTGTTAAGACCGGATGGCCGGTCCTGATGGCCCTGAGCAACAAGGATTTCGTCGGGGAGACTCTGGGTGTGGAGCTGACCGAGCGTCTGGAGGGAACCCTGGCGGCCACCGCGTTGGCGGCAGCCGACGGGGCCAGGATGTTCCGTGTTCACGAGGTCGGCCCCACGCGGCGCGTGCTGGAGATGGTCGCGTCGATCCAGGGAACGCGTCCACCGACGCGCACGGTGAGGGGACTGGCATGACCACAGCGCCTGAACTCGGAGTCAACTGCCCGCCGGGCACCGAGACGTGGTTGGCGGACCACACCTGGAACCGGCCCACCTGGACCGTCGCGCAACTCCAGCAGGCCAAGGCCGGCCGCACCGTCTCGGTGGTCCTGCCCGCCCTCAACGAAGAAGAGACCATCGCCTCGGTGATCGACACGATCAGCCCGATGCTGGGCGGCCTGGTCGACGAACTCGTCGTGCTCGACTCCGGCTCGACCGACGAGACGGAGATCCGCGCGATCGCCGCCGGCGCCAAGGTCGTCAGTCGCGAACAGGCGCTGCCGGAGGTGCCGCCCAACCCCGGGAAGGGTGAGGTGCTGTGGCGGTCGCTGGCCGCCACCACCGGCGACGTGGTCGTGTTCGTCGACTCCGACCTGATCGACCCCGATCCCATGTTCGTGCCGCGCCTCGTCGGCCCGCTGCTCACCCGCACCGGAATTCACCTGGTCAAAGGCTTCTACCGGCGCCCGCTGAAGGTGGGCACCGGCGAGGACGCCAACGGCGGCGGCCGGGTCACCGAACTCGTCGCGCGGCCGTTGCTGGCGGCGCTGCGCCCCGAACTCGGCGGTGTCCTGCAGCCGCTCGGCGGTGAGTACGCCGCCACCCGGGACCTGCTGACCTCGGTGCCGTTCGCGCCGGGGTACGGCGTCGAGATCGGCCTGCTCATCGACACCTACGACCGTCTCGGACTGGACGCCATCGCGCAGGTCAACCTCGGCATCCGGGCGCACCGCAACCGGCCGCTGACCGAGTTGGGCGCGATGAGCCGGCAGGTCATCGCCACGCTGCTGAGCCGCTGCGGCGTGCCCGACTCGGGGGTGGGGCTAACCCAGTTCGCCACCGACGGCGACGACTTCGTCAGCCGGACGACGAACGTGTCGCTGACGGATCGGCCGCCGATGAACACGCTGCGCTGACGGACCCGACGGTCGCGGCCTGTCGGACCCGTCAGGCAGGATCATGGGCGTGACCCTGATCCTGCTCTATCTGGTCGTCCTCGTCCTGGTCGCCGTCGTCCTGTTCGCCGTGGCGAGCGTGATATTCGGGCGCGGTGAGCAGCTGCCGCCGCTGCCGCGGGCCACCACCGCCACGATGCTGCCGGCCTTCGACGTCACCGCCGCCGACGTCGACGCGGTCAAGTTCACCCAGGTCCTGCGCGGCTACCACACCGGCGAGGTGGACTGGGTGCTCGACCGGCTGGGTCAGGAGCTCGACTCGTTGCGCGGCGAACTGGCGATGCTGCGCGCGGCCGCGTCGCACACCGGCGGGGAGCCGGGATGAGCGAAGCGGGGCTGGTCCGCTGCGACTGGGTTCCATTCGGAGACGGCGCGGACGCCGCGCTGTACCGGGCCTACCACGACACCGAATGGGGCCACCCGCTGCACGGCCGCGCCGCAATGTTCGAACGGATGAGCCTGGAAGCCTTCCAGAGCGGTCTGTCGTGGCTGACCATCCTGCGCAAGCGGGACAACTTCCGCGCCGCGTTCCACGGCTTCGACATCGAGACGGTGGCCGGTTTCGGTGCGGCCGAGGTTGACCGGCTGATGGCCGACGCGGGCATCGTCCGCAACCGGGCCAAGATCGACGCCACCATCGCCAACGCCCGGGTGGCCGCCGACCTCGACGTCGACCTCGACGAGCTGCTCTGGTCGTTCGCGCCGCCGCCGCGCCCGCGACCGGCCGCGATGTCCCACGTCGCCGCGGTCACCCCGGAGTCCATCGCGATGGCCCGCGAGCTCAAGCGGCGCGGTTTCCGGTTCGTCGGCCCGACCACGGCCTACGCGTTGATGCAGGCCACCGGGATGGTCGACGACCACCTCGCCACCTGCTGGGTTCGCCCCGCCGGAACCGGGTAGCAGCCGGGTCTTGCACACGGTGGTGCGGCGATAGGGAACAATGGACGGCGATGTACGACGCAGACCGGCTCACACGCGGAGGGAGCACTCGATGGCGGCGATGAAGCCCCGAACCGGCGACGGTCCTTTGGAGGCGACAAAGGAGGGGCGCGGCATCGTGATGCGGGTACCGCTGGAGGGCGGCGGACGCCTCGTCGTCGAGCTCACCCCGGACGAAGCCGCCGCACTCGGCGACGAGCTGAAGAACGTCACCAGCTGACCGCTACGCGGTGACCTTGCGGTAGATCTCCAGCGTCTGTTCGGCGATGTGCGCCCAGGAGAACTCGTCGATGCACCGCTGACGACCGGCCCGGCCATACGATTCGGCCCGGGCCGGATCCGCCACCAGGGCGTTGACGGCGGCGGCCAGCCCCGCCTCGAACGCCTCCGGTTGGTCGGGGTCGTAATGCACCAGCGTTCCGGTGCGGCCGTCGTCCACCACCTCGGGGATGCCGCCCACATCGGAGGCCACCACCGCCGTCGCGCAGGCCATCGCCTCCAGGTTCACGATCCCGAGCGGTTCGTAGACCGATGGGCATACGAAAACCGTTGCCGCGGTGAGGATTTCCCGAATCTTGGGACCGGCCAGCATGTCCTGCACCCAGAACACGCCGGTGCGCGCGGCCGCCAGCTGCTGCACCGCCGCGCCCACCTCGGCCGCGATCTCCGGGGTGTCCGGCGCTCCCGCGCACAACACCAGCTGGATGTCCGGGCTGAACTGATGGGCGGCCGCGACCAGGTGCGCGACCCCCTTCTGCCGGGTGATCCGGCCGACGAACGCGACGACCGGGCGGTTCGGGTCGACGCCGAGGCCGGCCAGCACCGAGTCACTCGGCTCGGCGGTCTGCGGACACCAGACCGCCGTGTCGATGCCGTTCTTGACGACGTGCACGTGGTTGGGATCCAGCGCCGGGTACACCCGCAGCACGTCCTCGCGCATCCCCGCGCTGACGGCGATCACCGCGTCGGCCGCTTCCACGGCGGTGCGTTCCACCCAGGACGAGATCCGGTATCCGCCGCCGAGCTGTTCGGCCTTCCACGGCCGCAGCGGCTCCAGCGAGTGCGCCGTCAGGACGTGCGGCACGCCGTACAGCAGGGCGGCCAGGTGGCCGGCCATGCCGGTGTACCAGGTGTGCGAGTGCACGACGGCGGCGCCGGCGGCGGCGTTGGCCATCACCAGATCGGCCGACAGCGTCGACAGTGCGGCGTTGGCGCCGGCCAGCGCGGGGTCGGGCCGGTGCACGAAGACGTCGGGCTGACCGGGCCTGGGCGCCCCCATGCAGTGCACGTCGACGTCGCAGAGGCGGCGCAACTGGGCGACGAGTTCGGTGACGTGCACACCCGCGCCGCCGTAGACCTCCGGCGGATACTCCCGTGTCATCATCGCCACCCGCATACCGTCCGACGGTAGTGCCAGCACCGGGTGGCCGCACGGACAGGGCAGGAGAAATTCCGTCTTCGGCGCCATAGCGCTGGCCACCTCTGTCGGGTGTCTATAGGTTTGTCCCCATGAGGGAAGCGCCACATGTGCTGGGCATCGTCCTGGCCGGCGGGGAGGGGAAGCGGCTGTATCCGCTGACGGCGGATCGGGCCAAGCCGGCTGTTCCCTTCGGTGGCGGCTACCGGCTGATCGACTTCGTCCTGTCGAACCTCGTCAACGCGCGCTATCTGCGCATCTGCGTTCTGACGCAATACAAGTCGCATTCGCTGGACCGGCACATCTCGCAGAACTGGCGGCTGTCCGGTCTGGCCGGGGAGTACATCACCCCTGTCCCGGCCCAGCAGCGGCTGGGCCCGCGGTGGTACACCGGCTCGGCCGACGCGATCTACCAGTCGATGAACCTCATCTACGACGAAGACCCGGACTACATCGTCATTTTCGGCGCCGACCACGTGTACCGGATGGACCCCGAGCAGATGGTGCAGCAACACATCGACAGCGGGGCGGGCGCCACCGTCGCCGGCATCCGGGTGCCCCGCTCGGAGGCCTCGGCATTCGGCTGCATCGACGCCGACGAGTCCGGCCGCATCCGCAGCTTCCTGGAAAAACCGGCGGAGCCGCCGGCCTGCGCCGACGATCCGGACCAGACGTTCGTGTCGATGGGCAACTACGTGTTCACCACCAAGGTCCTCATCGACGCGATCAAGGTCGACGCCGACGACGACCACTCCGATCACGACATGGGCGGCGACATCATCCCGCAACTCGTGGCCGACGGGATGGCGTCGGTCTACGACTTCAACAACAACCAGGTTCCCGGAGCCACCGAACGCGACCACGGCTATTGGCGTGACGTCGGAACGCTCGACGCGTTCTACGACGCCCACATGGATCTGGTGTCGGTGCACCCCATCTTCAACCTGTACAACCGGCGCTGGCCGATCCGCGGCGGCACCGAGAACCTGGCGCCGGCCAAGTTCGTCAACGGCGGCTCGGCACAGGAGTCCGTGGTCGGGGCCGGCAGCATCATCTCGGCGGCCTCGGTGCGCAACTCGGTGCTGTCGTCCAACGTCGCCATCGACGACGGCGCGATCGTCGAGGGCAGCGTGCTGATGCCGGGAGTGCGGGTCGGCCGCGGGGCGGTGGTGCGCCGGGCGATCCTGGACAAGAATGTCGTCGTCGGGCCGGGCGAGATGGTGGGCGTCGACATCGACAAGGACCGCGAGAAGTTCTCCGTCAGCGCCGGCGGCGTGGTCGCCGTCGGCAAGGGCATCTGGATCTGACCGAAGGCCGTCCGGTCAGCGCGGCGCGCGGGGCGGCTCCTGCCAGTCGGCCGGCGCGGCGGTGGGCGGCGCATAGGGCGCGTCCTTACGGTGCTTGATCCGTCGCCACAGCCGCCAGCCCGACCAGATCAGTGCGGCCAGGATGACCAGCACCAGCAGTGGCACCAGCAACGCGACGAAGACCAGACCGAAGCTGGTGACGTCCTCGATGGTCGAGAGCACGGGAGCAGCCACACCGGCGGTCGCCACGTTGGCGGCGGGCCGCACCGCGGTCTTGGTCAGTGACACCACCAGCGCGATGACGACGCCGATCACCACCGGGATCCAGCCGCCGGAGCGGGCCCATTCGCCCGGATCGGCGACCGCCGCGGTCTGGGCCGCGGTGCCCGAGCCGAACACGATGCCGCCGGACGCGGGCCGCACGAAGGTCTGCACGGTGTCGTTGACCGAGTCCAGTGCCGGCACCTTGTCGGCGACGATCTCGACGGCCAGCAACACCACCAGGATGGCCAGCACCCAGCCGTTCTCCATCCAGTTCCAGCCCTGGGGGAGATTCACGACGTCGGTGAAGCGGGCCAGCAGCCCCAGCATGAGCATCGGGATGTAGGCGTTCAGCCCGGCGGCGGTCGACAGGCCGAGACCCGTCAGCAACTGTTCCACGCGACCAGTATGGGCCGCGCCGCACCGGGACCGGGTCAGAACCTGTCGTCACCACACATTCGGGATCAACCGGTAGCGCACCCGTTGCCGATACTCCCGATAGCCCGGCAGCTGTTCGGTCAGCATTCGCTCCTCGTCGACGATCCGCGCGCCGAGCACCACGGCCGACGGGACCAGCACGGCCAGGCCCCAGTACGAGTCCAGCGCCAGGGGAGTCCCCAGCATCATGACGAGCCCTCCGGCGTACATCGGATGCCGCACCAGTCCGTAGAGTCCCGTGGTGACCAGCCGCTGGCCGGCCTCCACGGTGATCGTGGCCGCGGCGTAACCGTTCTGGATCACCACCAGCTGAGCCACCACAAGCCCGACGGCCACCAGCACATTGCCGGCGATCACCAGCCAGGTCGGCACCGACGACCAGCCGAACCGGTGATCCAGCGCGCTGACCACGAACAGCGCCGCCGACAGCAGGTAGATGGCCGACATGACCAACCGCTGCGCGGGCCGGGTCTCGGCGGTCGGGCCGGCGTGCATCCGGCGGGCCAACGCGTCGGGGTCGGCGACGGCGAGGTAGAGGCTCGGCAGCAGCGTGGCCAAGGCGAAGACCGCGACGAAAAGCCATGCCTGCCAATAACGGAACGTGCCGGCCGGCCAGAACAGCGTCACGGCGAAGAACGCCAGACCCGCCGCCATCGACGCGACTGTCCGGATCGCGAGCTTCATGACCCCCTCCTCACCTGAGGTCGCGTCGCCGTAAAGCGCTGGCGCCCAACAGGATCAACACGATGTCGGCGGCGAGCAGCCAGAGCAGCGGGACGGCGGTGAAGCTGCCGGCGTCGACCCGCGGGATGTGCGAGAACGGTTCGAGGTTCAGCAGCCACTGCGGGAACCCGGCCAGCGACCCCAGCATGTACAGCGCGATGAACGCGACGAGCACCGCCCAGGCCGCCGGGGTGAACCGGGGCGTCAGCCCGAACAGCGCCACGGTCACCGCGGCGAGTAACCACACCGCGGGCAACTGCACGGCGGCGGTGGCGATCACGGTGGGCAGCTTGGCGCCGACGTCGCCGGCCGCGATGCCGTAGGTCAGGCCCGTGACCGCGCCGGCCAACAGCATCGCGACTGCCGAGCCGACGATCGCGAGCGTGAGATAGCTTGCCAGCCAACGGGTTCGGCCGACCGCTCCGGCCAGCAACGTCTCGGCGCGACCGGTCGCCTCCTCCTGGTGCAGGCGCAGCAGCATCGAGATGACGAAGGCCGAAGCCACCATGCCCAGCATGCTGAACGCGATCGCGATGAAGGCCTGTTCCATGGCGGCGGTACCGCCGAGACGGACGACGATGTCACGGGCGGGTCCGCTGTCGCCGATCTCGTCGCCCACCCCGTGCGCGACGCTGCCGATCATCAGCCCGTAGAGGCACAGACCCACCGTCCACAGCAGCAGGGCGCCGCGGCTGACCCGCCGGGCCAGGCCGAGGGGGCCGGCCAGCCCGGGCGCCGCAGCCGCCTGTGGTGGCGCAACGTGCTCGACCAG
>ERZ724513.958-NODE-958-length-14591-cov-9.438154_pt1 | contig 14591 bp, 8 predicted proteins | sample MGYA00376046_ERZ724513 | MGnify/ENA primary metagenome ERZ724513 (study PRJEB28724, sample SAMN07190883) | activated sludge metagenome | isolation source: activated sludge of sewage treatment plant in Hong Hong | place: Hong Kong | collected 2016-03-17 ...
GCCCGCGTCGGGCGGCAGCAGCCCCAGCAGCGCCCGCAGCAGCGTCGTCTTGCCGCTGCCGACGCGCCCCGTGATCACCGTAAACGACCCGCGCGGCAGAATGAGAGTGACGTTGTGGATGCCGCCTCTTTCTCGCCGGGGAGCAGGGGAGCGGGGGAGCAGGGGAGGGTCTATTTCTCCCCTGCTCCCTTGCTCCCCTGCCCCCCGGCTGTCATGGAGGTACGTTAGTCCGACCACCTCCAGCCGCTCCAGCCGGTCGGCGGCCGTCTTGGCCGGCAGGGCGACGTCCGGCGCGCCGCCCCGGTCATAGATGGGCCGCCGGGCGACGATGCTCTCCGGCGGCGCGTCGGGGTGCATCTCCTGCAAGCGGTCGAGCACCACTCGCTGCTGGGCGATCTCTGAGATGAAGCTGCCTGTGTCGGCCGGGAACTGGACGGCGATGGTCAGGTAGCTGACGAACAGAACGAAATCGCCGACGCTCATCCCTCCGGAGCGAATGACATTGCCGGCCAGCAGCACAACCAGGGCGATGGCGATGTCGCCCATGCTCTGTCCCGCGGAGAAGGCCAACGTTTGGAAGGTGCTCTGGCGCACGCCGGCCCGCCGCCGCGTCTCGCTGAGTGTGTCGAAGTAGCGCAGCGCGCCGGCCTCGGCGTCGGCCACCTTGACCGCCTGCACGCCGCCGAGTATCTCGCCCAGAAAGCCGGTGACGCGGCTGGACGCCACGCGCGTGGCCCGGTCATAGAGCAGATGGCGCCGCCAGGCGACGCGGTTGATGAAGAAGACCAACAGCAGCGGCAACAAGGCAATGGCGGTGATGCGCGGATTGATGCGGGCCATGATGACCACGGCAAACAGGAAGAAGATCGCCTCGCCAACCTGTTGCGACAGCCACGTGGGGAAATCGGAGAAGTCGCCCAGGTCGCGGTCCAGGCGATGGATGGCGTCGCCCGGCTCCACGGGCATCGGCCGCGCCGCCGGCTTGGCCAGGATGTTGGTCATGAAGTTAGCGCCCATGAGCACGCCGTTGGCGGTGCGCACAACCCAGCCGGCCCACTCATAACCCACGCCGGCGAGCAGCCGCCCCAAATGGACGGCGATGAACAGCGCCAGCAATGTGCCCACGCCGATGGCCGCCGGGGCCGAGCCGGTCAGTTCGTCGAAGAAGCGCCGGCTGATCAGCCCCGGCACGAGTTCCAGAAGGAGGAAGACGATGCCGAAGAGCATGCTGGCGACGAAGGGCCACGGCCGGAAGCGGATCAGCGCCCACGTGCCTTTCCAGACGGATAGCTTATTCATAGTTTGGAAAGATTTGTCCGTTCTCTGCATGACATGTCTCTTGTTGTTGCTGGAAGAGCTCACGCAAAGGACGCCAAGGGGGCCAAGAACGCCAAGAAGAGATCTTCTTTGCGCCCTTTGCCCGCTTGGCGTTCTTTGCGTGAACTGCTTTTCATCACGCCAGCACTTCCTCCAATCCGGTTTGAAGCAATTGGGTAAAGCGCGAGCCGGGGTCGGCGGCCAGGGCGACGCGCGGGCCGTGCTCCACGACGCGGCCGTTGTCCAGAATCAGGATGTCGTCGGCCCGGCCGACGGTGCGCAGGCGATGGGCGATGATGATGCCCGTGCGTCCGGCCAGCAGCCGGTCGATGGCCCGCTCCAGGAGTTGCTCGGTGGCCGGGTCGAGCCGCGACGAAGCCTCGTCGAGCACCACCAGGCGCGGATCGCGCAGGAAGACGCGGGCGAAGGCCAGCAGTTGCGCCTCCCCGGCCGACAGACCCTTGCCGCCGCTCTCCAGTACCGTGTCCAGCCCGGCCGGCAGGCCGCGCAGCCACGGGCCAAGGCCCAGCGTCTCCAGCGTGGCGACGATGGCGGCATCGTCAAAGGCCGGGCGGGCGGGGTCGTAGTTGCCGAAGAGGGTCAGATTGTCGCGCACGCTGGCGGCGAAGAGCTGCACGTCCTGCGTCACCAGGCCCACGTGCCGCCGCAGTTCGCCCAGAGCGACGGCGCGCAGGTCGATGCCGTCCAGGGTGATGGCCCCGGCGTCGACGTCGTATAGCCGGAAGAGCAGCCGCGTCAGCGTCGTCTTGCCACTGCCCGTCCGCCCCAACACGCCCAGGACGCGGCCGGGGGCCAGGTCGAAGGTAATGTCTTGCAGGACGGGATCATGGTTGGCAACAGCCGGCTCGGCGGCGGTCGGCTCCGCGGTCGCCAGCGCCGGCGGCCTGTCCTTGTAAGCGAAGCCGACGCCGGCGAAGGCCACTGCCGGCGGCGCGACGGGCAGGGCCGCCGCCGCCCCGGGGTCGTTCACCTCCGGCCGCAGAACAAAGAACTCGCGCGTGCGGTTGACGCTGGCCAGGGCGCGCTGGATATTGGCCAGCTCCCGTTGCACCGTGTCGATAGGCGACTCCAGCAGGCCGACATAGAACATCAGCAGGAAGACCGTGCCGATGGTCATCGTTCCGGCGCGGAAAGCCAGCGCGCTGAGGCCCATCGTCGCCGCCAGGGCCACGGCGTAGAGAAAGCGGCTCGTCGCGCTGACGACGGTGCTGAGCGTATAGGTGCGCGCGCGCAGGCCGGCCTGGGTGTTGAGCAGCGGGAAGAGGCGGCCCATGACGTAACCGCCGCCGCCGTTGGGCACGACGTCTTCCGTGCCGGTCATGTACTCCTCCAGAAAGCCCAGCAGCGCCGCCGAGGCCTGGCTGATGCGGCTGAACAGGGCCACCATGCGCTCCTGGATGGCCCGGAAGAGCAGCAGGACGACCAGCGCATACCCCAGCCCCACCAACCCGACGCGCCAATCCTCGCGGAAGAGCAGCGCCAGGATGCCGGCCACCAGCAGGCCATTGCCCAGCAAGTTGACGATGATCTGCGAGAAGTACTCCGCCAGTTGGCCCACGTCGCTGTCGATGCGCTCGATGAGTTCGCCGGGCGTGCGCAGCTTGTGGAAGCCCATGTCCAGGCGCAGGACGTGGGAGGTCAGGTCGCCGCGCAGGGCGTTGGTCGTCGCCCAGCCGAGGTCTTCGGTCAGATAGACCGTGACCATGTAGATGACCTTTTGGGCCAGGACGGCGACGAAGAAGAGCGCGGCCACAGCATAGAGATTCGACGGCAAGAGGCTGGCCGCCGAGGTGCTGCCGGCGGCTGTGTCCACAAAGCGCCGCAGCAGTTGCGGGGCGATCAGTTGCAGAGCGATGGAGCCGCCCAGCAGCAGGAACAGCAAGGCCACGCGCCCGCGGTGGGGCCGCAGGTAGTGGCGCAGCATGGGCATCGGTTGAGTTGGAAGCGCTTCATCCATAGTGACAGACCACGACAAACAGAAAGAGAACGGCAAAAGCGGTGGCGAATCGGCCGGAAACGGCGGGCGCGCCAACGACGGCCAGCGTCATCAACGGCGACCAGGGCCGTCGACGGCCGTCATTGGCCGGCAACCCGGCGGGGACGCATAGCTGAAGGCACGCCGAACTTCCCGCGGGAAGAGGGCGCGGCGGGCAGAGCCGCAGGAGACTGCGGGCGAGGGGGGAATCGGGCCTGTGCGGCGCGGGCGCGAAGCTACCTCGCGGCGGCGATCTCCTGGTCGAACCGGGTCGCTGGAATCATCGTGTTGGCTGAAGCTGTCATGGGTCTGTGCCTCCCGTCCTGTTGTCGCCATGATTGGCAAGACGGCCAGCAGGATAGCATAGACGGCGCGGCCGTGTCAATCAACTGCACTACACTCAGGATCAGCCGACGCACCGCCCGTAGCGCAGGCTGTCAGCCTGCCGCCGCGTCAACCCCACCCGTAGCGCAGGCTGTCAGCCTGCCGCCGCGTCAACCCCGCCCGTAGCGCAGGCTGTCAGCCTGCCGCCGCGTCAACCCCGCCCGTAGCGCAGGCTGTCAGCCTGCCGCCGCGTCAACTCCGCCCGTAGCGCAGGCTGTCAGCCTGCCGTCGCGTCAACCCCGCCCGTAGCGCAGGCTGTCAGCCTGCCCCACCCTAGAATACCCGCCGCAGCCCCGGCAGCCGTGTCAGGAAAAGCGCGCCCAGCGCCCACGAGGCCAGCGCCGTGAACGCCGTCAGAACGACTACCTCCACCAAGATCGGCGCGCCGACCGACAGGGCCAGGTAAGTCGCCGGGTAGAGAACGAGGGGATGGAGATAGTAGATGGCATAGGCGTTGCGGTCGAGGCTGGCCCAGACGCGCGTGGGACGATTCACCCGCGCCTGGAAGAGCGCCACCCCGGCCATGAGCGCCGACAGGCATAGGGCATTGAAGAGCATGGCCTCGACGGCCAGCAGGACGATACCGCCCTCTATCCCGCTGAGGCGCAGGCCCACGTAGCCGGCGGCCGACATGAACGCCGCCGGCCCCCAGAACTCCAGGTCTGGCCGGTAGCCGCCGGCGCGAAACCAGCCCCGCCGGTCGGCGATGATGCCCAGAACGAAGTAGCCAACGTAGAGGCCCAGGCGCGCCGGCTGGTAGACAATCACTCTCAGGGCGTTTAGCCAGGTGTCCGGCGGCGCCACCGCGCCGGCGACGACGTACCAGAGCGTCATGAAGGCCCAGAACTTGGCCAGGAACTTGCCGTCCGGCATCTGCGCCCGGCGCGGGATCGCTTGCAGGCTCGGCTCGCCGTGGTAGAACGCGGCCAGAACCGCAAACAGGAGCAGCAGCATCCCCAGGAACCAGTAGACCGACTGCTGGTAATACGTGCCCCAGAAATCAACAGCCCAGAATTGGAGGTAAGGCGGCGCGATGCCACGCGAGTACGGGATCAAATAGGTCACCAGCGGCGCGAGAAAGACGACGCCGACCAGCCAGGGCAGACCCAGCCGCAGCGCCTTCTGGCGCAGAAACCGGGCCGGGCCATATTTCTCAAGTGACCCGTAGGCAAAGAACCCGGCGATGAAGAACAGGATTTGCATGTTGGGCACGTCCAGCAGCAGCACCAGCCCCGTCAGCGCCAGGCTGTTCCGTGGCTCGATGACGTACCACCACTCCGGCGGGTAAGCCATGTAGGTCATGCTGGCGTGCAGCAGGATGACCAGCAGGATGATGACCGCCCGCAAGTGGTCGAGAAAATGGAGACGGGTCGCCGCCGCCGGCGGCGACGTAGACGCCTCGCCGGGCCGGCGCAATTGAACTGGGATATCGGTTGGTGTGGTCATGTGGCAAGCCCCTGTTCAGTTCCGGGGAGCGGGCGCGGGGCCGAGCAGCGCAGCCGGCCCTCGCCGCGAATGCCGCGCGCCAGGCTCTAGCCCAGCAGGTCGCGGCCGATCTCGGTGACATCTGCGCAGCCGCACAACCCCATCGCCAGGTCAACCTCGAAGCGTAGAATGTCCAGCACGCGCTCAACGCCGCTCTGCCCGTCGGCGGCCAGCCCCCACAGCACCGGCCGGCCGACGGCCACCGCCCGCGCGCCATAGGCCAGGGCCTTCACCACGTCCGTGCCCCGGCGAATGCCACCGTCGATGAGCACCTCGACCCGCCCGGCCACGGCATCGACGATGTCGGGCAGCGCGGTGATCGTCGCCGGGGCCGTGTCCAGTTGCCGGCCGCCGTGGTTGCTGACGATGACCCCGGCGGCGCCGTAGTCGGCCGCCTGCCGCGCGTCCTCCGGGTGGACGACGCCCTTCAGCAGCACCGGCAGCTTCGTCAGGCCGCACAGCCACTCGACATCCTTCCACGACAGCGTCTGATCGAACAGCGAAGCGACGTAGGCCGCCAGCCCGGAGTCCTGCGCCTCCTTGGGGAAGGCCTCCTGCCCGGCGGGCATCAGGTTCTTGACCGACAGCCCGGCCGGCAGCTGGAAGCGGTTGCGCACGTCGCGCTCGCGGCGGCCCCAGACCTGCGCATCCACGGTCAGGGCCAGCGCCGAACAGCCGGCCGCCTCGGCCCGCTCCACCAGCGCCCGCGTCGCCCCGCGGTCTTTGTAGACGTAGAGCTGGAACCACACCGGCCCGGTCGCCGCGGCCAGCACGTCTTCGATGGAGGTCGTCGAGAGGGTGCTGAGGATCATCAGCGTGCCGGCGTGGCCCGCGGCGCGGACGGTGGCCACTTCGCCGTCCGGGTGGGCCAGCTTGTGGAAGGCCGTCGGGGCGACGAGCACGGGCATGCTCAGTTGGTGGCCGAGGACAGTCGTGGCCGTGCTGCGTTGACTGATGTCGCGCAAGACGCGATAGCGCAGGGCGATGCGGTCGTAGGCGGCGTGGTTCTCGCGCAGGGTGATCTCGTCGTGAGCGCCGCTGGCGTAGTAGTCGTAGGCCATCGACGTCAATCGGGCCTGGGCGAGGGCTTCATACTCGTAAAGGTTGATGGGGTCCATGATGTTTGCTCTCAGGGCACGTGGGCTTGTCAACGATAGACGTCACGCCGATGACCAACGCGGACAATCTCGATCCGCAACGCATCGTCTTCGACTGTATAGATGACACGGTAATCGCCAACACGAATGCGGTATGTATGCTGTGAGCCTTTGAGTCGGACGACGCCCTGGGGGAAGGCGTTGGCAGCCAGCGCATCAACAGCCGCAACGATGCGCGGAATGATATCTCGCGGCAGACGCTTTAGTTCTCTAGCGGCTGACGACTTCCATTCAATCCGGTAGGAGGCCATCGGACTTCAGCTGAGCGATCAGGGTTTGATGCGGGATCGTCGGCTCGTCTGCGCGTTCAGCCGCGACAGCCAAGTCCTCAAGATCTTCGAGCAACTGGTAGAAAACCTCAATTGGCAAGATGACGGCCCGTTTCGCGCCAGCGTTGTCGGTCACATATTCCAGATGGATATCGTCTAGATTGACCATAGTGTCTCTCGTCTCCCAATAGCCATTATACCATGCCGTGGCGCGATTCTCCCGAATCGCACTTCTTCTCCGGCACGAGGACGCGATTCGGGAGAATCGTGCCACCAACGCGATTCGGGAGAATCGCGCCACTTCACACTTCGGCTACACGGCCTTCGACAGTTCTTAACAATTGGGCGTTATCGTGGCGGCAAGTCGGGCGAAGACGGGCCGACACCGACTGCGTGGCCGGCGTCTTCACCCCCAGGAGCTAAAGTCATGTTTCGCAAACGCACCCATACCCATATTTTAGTCCTCTGCCTCTGCCTGCTGCTGGCCCTGCTGGCGGCGTGCGGCGGCGAGACGGCGGCCACCACGACGGCCGAACCGGCCGCGACCGCGCTCGTCTCGACCGTGGCCGAGCAAGCCGCCACCATCGACGCCACGCCCGAAGCGGCTACGGCCGACACGGCGGCCACCACCGAGACCACCAGCGCGGCCACAACCGGCCCCGCCGGCGGCGAACCGCCCGGCGAACCACCCAGTGGCGCGCCGCCCGGCGGCTTCGGCGGTTCGGCCACCGTCACCAACGGCACGGCGGCCAACACCATCGACACCGACACGACCGTCACCGGCGCGACCTACACCTCCACCGGCGACGACGAGAACGCCCTACGCATTGACGGCGCGACGGTCACACTCGACGGCGTCACCATCGCGAAGACGGCCGGCGAAACCTCCAGCACCGAGAACGGCGACTTCTACGGCATGAACGCCGGGCTGTTGGCGCTCAACGGGGCGACGGTGACGATTGTCAACGCCACGGTCAACACCAGCGCCCCGAATGGCAACGGCGTCTTCAGCTATGGCGAAGGCACCACGGTCAACATCGCCGACAGCGTCATCCGCACCACGGCCAACAACTCCGGCGGCATCCAGACCACCGGCGGCGGCACGACCAACGCCACCAACCTCGATGTTGAGACGCAGGGCAACTCCGCCGCGGCCATTCGCAGCGACCGCGGCGGCGGCACGGTCAACGTGGACGGCGGCGTCTACGTCAGCAACGGCACAGGCAGCCCGGCCATCTATTCGACGGCCAATATCACCGTTGCCAACGCCACGCTGACCGCCAATAACTCCGAGGCCGTCGTCGTCGAGGGCAAGAACGCGGTCACCCTGATCGACAGCGACGTGACCGGCAATATGGCCGGCCAGGCCGACAGCGAGAACATCCAGAACGTGATGATCTACCAGAGCATGTCGGGCGACGCCGACGTGGGCCAGGCCAGCTTCAGCATGACCGGCGGCTCGTTGACGGCTCTGGCCGGCGACCTGTTCTACGTCACCAACACCAGCGCCACCATCAGCCTGTCCGACGTGGCCCTGACCCTGGCCAACGACACCCTCTTTCGCATCTCCGGCAACAGCAGCAGCCGCGGCTGGGGCACAGCCGGGGCCAATGGCGCGCAAGTCGTCCTGACGACCGCGCAGCAGACGATGGACGGCGTCATCATCGTCGATGACATCTCGACCCTGGATATGAGCCTGACCGACGGCAGCGTCTTCACCGGCACGATCAATCCCGACGGCCAGGCCGGCGAGGTGGCCGTGACGCTGGACGCGACGAGCACCTGGAGCCTGACCGCCGACGCCTACGTGACCGCGTTCAATGGCAGTCTGGACGGTGTTGTCGCCAATGGCTTCACCCTGTACGTCAACGGCGTGGCGGCGAACTGAGCCGGCACAACTCATCCGCCACTAGGCAACCGCCAACAGGTTCCCAACAACATCCTTAAATTGTCTGAACATTCGGCGGCTATCCTGTTGACAGTGAAACAAAAAACCAGCGCCCTCCCCGCGAGCGGCGCAACCAGACAAAGGAGATTGTATAAGATGGTTCCCAAGAAAGTGACGAATGTGTTGATCGGTGGACTGGTGGCCCTGGGGCTGCTCGGCGGCGTCGCCACGGCAGCCCTGGCCCAGACGACGACCCCCAGCGCGCCCTCCACCACCGTGCCGGACGCGACCACGCCCAGCACGAGCATCAGCGACAACGACCAGGCCCTGGCCGACCAGCTCGGCATCACCCTGGAAGAGCTTCAGGCGGCCGAGGAAGAAGCCCGCATCGCCATGATCGACCAGGCCGTGGCCGACGGCAAGATCACTGCCGAAGAGGGCGAGGCCCTGAAGGCGGCCAGTGAGGGCATGCGCGGCAGTCGCTTCGGCTACGACAAGAACGAGTTCCTGGCCGCGGCCCTGGGCATCAGCCTGGAAGAGCTGCAAGCAGCCAAGCTGGAAGTCTACAAGACGGAATTGGCCGACCGCGTGGCCGCCGGTGAGTTGACCCAGGAAGAGGCCGATCTGCGGCTGGCCCAGAAGGCCGCCGGCTACTACCTGGACACCGACACGCTGAACGCCACCGTGCGCTCGGCCTATGAGACAGCCCTGGCCGCGGCGGTGGACGCCGGCGCGATCACCCAGGCCCAGGCCGATGCCCTGCTGGCCCAGTTGCCGACGACGACCTTCAACTTCGGCTTCGGCGGCGGCCACGGCGGCCACGGTGGTGGCCACGGCCACGGCGGCCCGCGCGGTTCGCTGAGCATCCCCGGCACGACCGTCCCGGATACGACGACCCCGGACTCGACAACGACGGACACGAGCTTCGGCGCTTAACCAACCCCTTGCTTCCGGTGGGCCGCCGAGAGCACCCGGCGGCCCACCGTTTCTGACCCTCCTTACGCAGAAAGCGCGTCTCCCAAGGACGCGCTTTTTGTTTGTGTGGCTACGGCGGGCTACGGCGTCGGGCAGGGCGCGCCGGGGAAGGGGCGCACGGCGAAGACGGCCGTGCCGGTGAAGTCGCGGAAGCGGAAGGCGTCGGGGAAGGTCGCCACGGGGCACAGCGCGCCGATGTCGGTGATGGCCGGCCAGATGGTCTCGCGGAAAGCGTCGTCGTCGTCCATCCGGCTGACGACGACGTAGTCGATGCCCCACTCGCGATAGAGCGGAATGGCCGCCTTGCTGGGCCACTCGCCCAGTTGCTCGTTTACGTGGGCCAGATAGTCGGGCATGAAAGACATGTAGCCGTTGACCACGCTCTGGCCGTGGAGCGATTGGCTGTACATGGCCATCACGTCCACCCACGGCCGCGGATACTCGACGATGGCCGTGCCGTCGGGCTGCGCCGCCAGCCAGTCGTTGACGGCGCGGTCGCTCAGGGTCACGTCACTGAAGGCGGTATAGGGTAGCGTCCAGCCCTCAAAGATGATCAGCGCGCCCAGCAAGATGGCCAGCGCCGTCCCGCCGCGCCCCCGGCTCAACAGCCAGGCCGCGCCGAAGCCGGCCAGCAGGGCCACCGCCAGTTGCAGCGGCGCGGCATAGCGCGCCCAGACGCGCAGGGAGGAGTAGAACGGCAGGGCGTAGTAGAGCAGGACGTTGGGCAGCAGGATAGGCAGTTGCCCGGCCGGCAAGACCAGGTCGCGCGTCAGTGGCGACACGAGGCGCACAAGCCACGGCGGCGCGGCCACGAGCACGCGCTCGCCGCGCCAGCGCAGCGTCGCCCCCAGGCTGAGCACGAAGGCAAGCAGGGCCATGACCACGAACGGCCGCGTCTGCCGTCGGGGCGTGGCCAGCAGACCGACGATGGCCAGCGCCAGCACCGTGTAACCCAGCCCGGCGATGTCGGCCTCGCCACGCACGGGGAAGAAGCGCGCGGTCAGGCCCCGCATCCAGGGGTGCGTCGGGTTGGGGCCGAGGTAGTAGTCGGGGCTGATGCCGTGTTGCTCGATGTCGGAGAGGCGGAACGTGCCCCCCTGCGGGAACATGGCCCCGCGCGCCTGCTGGGTCAGCAGTAGCGCCGGGGCGATGAGCGCCAGGGCGATGCCGCCCAGAACGGCCAGCCGCGCCAACCGCGCCCGCCAGGCCACCGTCGAGTGGACGCTCAGCGCCGCGGCGACCAGCGGCAGCGTGGCGATGAACAGGAAGTACCAGTGCGACAGGATCGTTGCCGCCAGGGCGATGCCGCCCAGCGCCACCCAACGCCACGCCCGCACCGGCGCGGTCATGGCCCGCAACGTCGCCCCCAACGCATAGGGCAGGAACATCATGGCGAAGAGCACGTGGGCGTGGCCGCCGACGCGGACGGTGAAGAATGGGGCCAGGATGTAGGCGCAGCCGGCGATGACCCCGGCCAGCCAACGGCCCGTCAGCCATTGCCCCAGCAAGTAGACGCCGAACCCGGCGACGACGAACGTGCTCAGGACAATGAGGTTATAGGCCGCCACCGGCCCGACGGCGGCCGTCAGCGGCGACAGCAACGTGTAGTACCACGTCGGCTGCGCCCCGCTGGCCAGATACCAGCCGTGGGGGTAGAAGACATCGGGCGTGAAGAACGGATTGGTGTGGGTCTCAAAGACGGCCCGCGCCGTCGCCGCCAGCTGCCAGAGCACCTCGAAGGTGTCGTCGCCGGCGTTGCTGGCCACGTGCGTGCCCAGATGGCGCACCAACGGGTAGTTGGCCGCCGGCACGAGCAGCAGGAAGAACAATGCCGCCCACAGATGCCGGCGGCGTGGCGATGGCGCCGCCGCGGCGGCGCCATCGGTAGGGATAGTGGTGGCAGTGCTCATAATGATGTCGGGCAGCGGCGCGTCGGGCCACGGGCTATAGCTCGGCCGAACGCGCGCGGATGCGCTTGGCCACGTGGGCGGCAAACACAGCCAGGGGCATGTCGTTGTGCTGCTCGCCGTCGCGGTAGCGCACCGCCAGCGTCTCCGCGGCCGCCTCCTGCCCGCCGACGATGACCATATAGGGCACCTTCATGAGTTGCGCGGCGCGAATCTTAGCCCCCATGCGGTCGCTGCCCAGGTCAGCGCGGACGCGGATGCCGGCTTCGCGCAGTGTCTCGGCCACGCGGCGGGCGTAGTCGTGGTGGTCGTCGGTGATGGGGATGACACGCACCTGCTCCGGCGACAGCCACACGGGGAAGTTGCCGCCGTAGTGTTCGATCAGGAAGCCGATGTAGCGCTCGTGGGCGCCCAATGGCGCGCGGTGGATGCAGTAGGGCATCTCCGGCTGGCCGTCGCGGTTGGTGAAGGTCAGCCCGAAGCGCAGTGGCTGGACAAAATCAACCTGGTTGGTGGCAAGAGAGAACTCGCGGCCGATGACGCTCCAGGCCTGCACGTCGATCTTCGGGCCATAAAAGGCCGCCTCGCCGCGCGCCTCGACAAAGGGCACGTCGGCATGCTGCATCACCCCCCGGATGATGGCCTCGGTCTTCAGCCAGGCGGCCTCGTCGTCATAGAACTTCACGCCCAGCCCCCTGCGGTCGTGCATGCTCAGCCGCATCTCGAAGCGGTCGATGCCGAACAGGTCGAAGTAGTGGCGGTAGAGGTCGATGACGGCCAGGAACTCGGCCTCGATCTGCTCCTCGGCGCAATAGATGTGGGCGTCGTTCTGCTCGGCGGCGCGCACGCGCATCAGCCCGAATAGCTCGCCGCTCTGCTCGTAGCGGTAGATCATGCCGTATTCGGCCAGGCGCAGCGGTAAATCGCGGTAGCTGCGCGGCTTGCTGGCGTAGATCTTGTGGTGGAACGGGCAGTTCATCGGCTTCAGATAGTAGCGCGTGTCCTCCCGTTCCATCGGCGGGTACATCGACTCGGCATAGTAAGGCAGGTGGCCGCTGCGCAGATACAGCTCCTCCTTGGCGATGTGGGGCGTGGCCACACGCTGGTAGCCGCCGGCGTCCTCCATCTCGTTGGCCAGCTTCTCCAGTTCCTCGCGCAGGATGTTGCCGTTGGGCAGCCACAGGGGCAGGCCGGGGCCGATCTCTTCATCCATGATGTAGAGTTCCAGCTCGCGGCCCAGCTTGCGGTGGTCGCGCTTCTTGGCTTCCTCCACCAGTTGCAAGTGGCGCTTGAGGTCTTTCTTGCTGAACCAGGCCGTGCCGTAGATGCGTTGCAGCATCGGCCGCGACTGGTCGCCGCGCCAGTAGGCCGCCGCCGTGCTCATGAGCTGGAAGGCATCGACCGGGATCAGGCCGGTGTGGGCTACGTGCGGCCCCTTGCACAGGTCTTCGAAGGTGTCCTGCCGGTAAGTGCTGATGACCAGGTTCTCGATGGCGCGGGCCTTGTCCTCGACATCGTCGCCGTACTCGTTGAACTCGCCGCGCAACAGCCCGTCGATGATCTCCAGCTTGTAGGGCTGCTCCTTGAACAACTCGCGGGCCTCCCCGGCCGAGACAACGCGATAGCGCAGCGGGAACTTGCCGGCGATGATCTGGCGCATGCGCTTCTCGATGCGTTCCAGGTCGGCCGGCGTGAAGGTGATCGCCCGGCCGTCCCCGTCTGTGCCCAGATCGAAGTCATAGTAGAAGCCATCGACCACCGGCGGGCCAATGCCCAGCTTGGCCTGCGGGAAGAACTCCAGCACCGCCTGGGCCATGACGTGCGCGGTCGTGTGGCGCAGGCGGTAGAGGTCTGTCGCCTCGTAGGGTTCGGCTGTGTCCTGGGGGCGCATCTTATAGCTCCAGCGCGCGCGCGGCGATGAGCGCCCTGGCCGCGGCGATGAACGCATCCAGCGGTTGCGCGCCGCGGTCCTGCTCGTCGCGCGTGCGCACGGCCACGGCCCGCGCCTCGGCCTCCTTGTCGCCGATGACGAGCATGTAGGGAATTTTCTGCAACTGGGCCTCGCGGATCTTCTTGTTCATGCGCTCGCTGCCCTCGTCGATCTCGACGCGCAACCCGGCGGCCCGCAGCGCGGCGGCGACCTCGCGCCCATAGGCCACGTGCCGGTCGGCGATGGGAATGACCACAGCCTGCACTGGGGCCAGCCACAGCGGGAACGCGCCGTTGAAGTGTTCGATGAGGATGCCCACAAAGCGCTCCATGCTGCCGAACGGGGCGCGGTGGATCATCACCGGGCGGTGCTTCTGGCCGTCCTCGCCGGTGTACTCCAGGTCGAAGCGCTCCGGCAGCAGGAAGTCTACCTGCACCGTGCCCAATTGCCACTCGCGCTTGAGCACGTCGCGGAAGATGAAGTCCAGCTTGGGGCCATAGAAGGCCGCCTCGCCCTGTTCGACGCTGTAGTTCAGGCCCAGCTTGTCGGCCGCCTGGCGGATGGCGGCGATGCCGCGCTGCCACATCTCCGGCGCGCCGGCGTATTTGTCGCTATCCGTGTCGTTCGTGCCCAACCGGGCGCGAAAGTCGTTGAAGCCGATCGTGCTGAAAACGTACTGGATCAGATCAACGACGGCGATGAACTCCTCCTCCAATTGTTCCGGGGCGACGAAGAGGTGCGAGTCGTCCACCGTGAAGCCGCGCACGCGCGTCAGGCCGGTCAACTCGCCGCTCTTCTCGTAGCGGTAGACCGTGCCAAACTCGGCCAGCCGGTAGGGCAGGTCGCGGTAGCTGCGCGGCTCGCTGCGGTAGATCTCGATGTGGTGGGGGCAGTTCATCGGCTTGAGCAGGAACTCCTCCTCATCGACCTTGATGGGCGTGTACTGGCTGTCCTTGTAGTAGGGGTAGTGGCCGCTGGTCTTGTAGAGGTTGAGGTTGCCGATGTGGGGGGTGATGACCGGCAGGTAGCCGCGCTCCAACTGCGCCTGGCGCAGGAAGCTCTCTAGCGTCTCGCGCAACACCGCGCCCTTGGGCAGCCACAGCGGCAGGCCGGAACCGACCAGCGGCGAGATGTGGAACAGGCCCAGTTGCTTGCCCAGGCGGCGATGGTCGCGCAGGCGGGCCTCCTCCAGCCGTTGCAAGTACTCGTCCAGTTCGGCCTTGTTGCTCCAGGCCGTGCCGTAGATGCGCTGGAGTTGCGGGTTGTGCTCGTCGCCGCGCCAG
>ERZ724513.962-NODE-962-length-14581-cov-5.209211_pt1 | contig 14581 bp, 12 predicted proteins | sample MGYA00376046_ERZ724513 | MGnify/ENA primary metagenome ERZ724513 (study PRJEB28724, sample SAMN07190883) | activated sludge metagenome | isolation source: activated sludge of sewage treatment plant in Hong Hong | place: Hong Kong | collected 2016-03-17 ...
CGATGCTGACCGCGCGACTGCCGCGATCGGAAAAAACATCGATGCGACATGGAATTCCTGATGACATTTTGATGTCGTTGTTTCGCTTATCCGCGCGAGTGCGCTGAATAGGTTTGCAAAAAGTAACTTCATTAACCTGTGGCAAGGTTCCGATTTTTTTTTCGCAAGGGAACGGAGTTCGCATCTGCCGAATTCGATTCATAGGCGGCTCCAGGCGACCACTCAGGCCGGAGCACCCTACGGACCGCACCGACATCGCTGGCACAGAGTTTTCGCGAGGGTCGGTCGGGTTCAAACGCGGGATCGTGAGCCATCGTGCCGTCCCGTCTGCCCATCGCGAGAGGAGAACAAACAAATGTGTGACTACAGCTTACAGCATGTGGCTACGCGTGCCGCGAAAGTGGGTGACTCGCTGATAACGACGAAGTTCAACAATTCGATCACGCGCGGCTTCGCCGAGGTGGGCGAGCCGAATGTCGCAGTCTGCATCCTGCCCGGCACCGAGCTCGCATTCGAGCGGGACGTCGAATGCGATCATGCGCTCGGCTTCTTCCCGACCCGCAAGCTTCGCGAGCGCGTCGCCCGGTTCCGGCAGATCAACATGGACAACCCCTACGAACACCACGATGCGCTCGAGTTCCCGAGCGGCCAGGTGGTGCTGCTGACCCGGCTGTGCGAAGGCCAACACGCCACGGTGCTCCAGCTGCCGGCCTCCGGCGTCCCGGAAGGCGCCAAGGACGAGGCCGAGGCGCAACAGCCGCAGCGCCAACGCGTCATCGTCTGACGCAGCGCGCGTTGGGCTAATGGGAAGACCATCGGGCCAACGCCCGGTGGTCTTTTTTGTCCGCCGTCTTCGCAACTGCGAAAAGACTGCCTCCCGCCGCAAACTTGCTAGCGTTAAACTGGCGCGGTTGTTCTGGAAATTCGATTCAAGAGTGCATAGGCTTATGTTTTGTTGTGTTCATTTGCCGGAGTGGGCGCATGCAAGGACCGATCGAAATCGCCTTTCACAATATGGAGCCAATGGAATGGGCGGAGCAGCACATCCGTACGCGCATTGCCGAGCTTGAACGGATATTCGACCGCATGGCGTCCTGCCGCGTGCGCGTCGACAAGCGCGCCAAGCCGAATGGCACGTCGATTCCGCCGGTCGTTCACATCGAGATCGGCATTCCCGGGCGCGCTGACATCGTCGTCAGTCACGAGCCGGAGTATCTGCAGCGCAAGTTTCAGCGTCCCGACCTGCAGAAGGCCATCAACGAGGCCTTCCGCATCGCCGAGCGCCAGCTGGTCGAGCTGAAGAACCAGCGGCACGGACGCACCAAGCAGCCGCTGCACGACACGCCGAACCAGCGCCTCGGACAGGTCGCCGAATTGCAGCCGGAGCAGGACTTCGGGTTCCTGGTGACGTCGGAGGGCACGCTCCTCTATTTCCATCGCAACAGCGTGCTCGCGGGCAACTTCGATTCGCTTTCGCGCGGCGATGACGTCTATTATGTCGAGGGTGTCGGCGATACCGGGCCGATCGCGACCAAGGTCCGCGTCAAGGCGAGCGCCTAGTCGGCGGCCCGCCCGCCGACGTTCGTCATTGCCGCAGCACAGAGGGGGTACGGGTGCTTCGCGAGGATCGGTTGATCCGCCGTTCCCGCGGAGCCTTGTTTCTATGAATCTGCCGAACAACGCCTTCAAGGAAGCCATCGCCGCCGGACGCCTGCAGATCGGGCTGTGGAGCGCGCTCGCCAGCAATATCGTCGCCGACATCCTTGCGGATGCCGGCTTCGACTGGATCCTGCTCGACACCGAGCACGCTCCCAACGAGGTCGCCGGTCTCCTCCCCCAGCTCCAGGCGATGAGCCGCAGTTCGGCGACGCCGATCGTGCGGCCGGCCTGGAACGATGCCGTGCTCATCAAGCGTGTCATGGATCTCGGCGTGCATACGCTGCTGATCCCGTGGGTGCAGAGCGCCGAGGAGGCACGGCGCGCGGTTGCGGCGACCCGCTATGCGCCGGACGGCATTCGCGGCAGCGCCGCCGGCGTCCGCGCCAGCCGTTACGGCCGCATCGCCGATTATTTGCAGCAGGCGAACTCCCGGGTTTGCGTGCTGGTGCAGGCGGAAACGCAGGAGGCGCTCAACCAGATCGAGGCGATCGCCGCCGTCGACGGCGTCGACGGGGTTTTCATCGGCCCCTCGGACCTCGCCGCCTCCCTCGGCCATACTGGCGACTCCAATCACCCGGACGTGCAGAAAGCGATCGAGGGGGCGGTCAAGCGGCTACAGGCCGTCGGCAAGCCCGCGGGCATTCTCACCAGCGACCACGAAGCGGCGCGGCGCTATATCGACTGGGGTTTCACCTTCGTCGCGGTCGGATCGGATGCCGGCTTGCTCGCGCGCGGCGCCGACGCGCTCGCCAAGGCCTTCAAGCGCAGCTGACCAAGCCGATCGGTGGCGGAAACGACACGGCGCACGAGCAAAACCTGCTCGACGCCGCGCGAACGCGCCGTCAAGCCTTGAACCTGCGTGCGCGGCAGTTCAGACTGGCTGCGGTCCCTCGGGTCGAACAACCACGGAGGGAGGCAGTATGGACGTTATTGAGGACTACCTCCGCGATCAGGCGGCGAAATATCGCGAACTCGCCGCCCAATCGGGCGACGAATTCGTCAAAAAAGAGCTTCTGGAACTGGCCTTGATTTGCGAAGAGGCCGCCAACGATATTGAAGACCGTCTGACCAGCGGATGAAGCGGGGCAAAGCATTTTCCGGCGAAGTTGAGGACCGGCTCGCCGCAGAAATGCGACTGCGAACGAACACATCGAGCGACTTCCGATCCCGCTTGAACGGGCGGAGCGGAAGACGTTTTGCCGGAGCATTTTAAGGCGAACTGGACTCCGGTTCGCCGCCAGAGAATGCGACTGCAAAAGAGAATAAGAGCGAAGCGCGATTCTGTTAAAACAGAATTCGCGCTAATGCTGTCGCTCGGCGACGAACCGCGCCGCCGCCTTCAGCACATCCGCCTTCGCTCCGAACGGCGCGAGGGCCGCTTCCGCATCGGCGACGAGTTCTCCCAGCTTTTCGCGCGCGCCCTCGATCCCCAGAATGCGCACGAAGGTCGCCTTGTGGGCCGCCGCATCCTTATGGGTGGCCTTGCCGACCATGGCCGGATCGCCTTCGGCGTCGAGCAGGTCGTCGGCGATCTGAAATGCCTTCCCGATGGCGGCGCCGTAGTGCTCGAGAGCGAGCCGCGCCTCCCGGCCGGCCTGCCCGAGAATCGCCCCGCTCACGCAGGAAAATCGCAGCAAAGCCCCCGTTTTCATGGCTTCGAGCGTCGCGATATCGTCCTGCCCGAGCGGTTCGAGAACGCCGTTCGTGAACCGGCCCTCGGCCGCGAGGTCGAGAACCTGCCCGCCGACCATGCCCCCCAGGCCCGCCCCGCGCGCAAGCGCCGCAACAAGTTCCACGCGCACTCCCGGATCGGGATGGGTTTCCTCGCGCGACAGCACGTCGAAGGCGAGCGTCAGCAGGCCGTCGCCGGCAAGGATCGCGGTCGCTTCGTCGAACGCCTTGTGGGTCGTCGGCCGCCCCCGCCTCAGGTCGTCGTTGTCCATCGCCGGCAGGTCGTCATGCACGAGGGAGTAGCAGTGCACGAATTCGACCGCGCTTCCGACCATCAGGGCCTGGGAACGCGCCCCCGCGAACAGGTTGGCGGTCTCCACCACCAGGAACGGGCGGAAACGCTTGCCCCCGGCCAGCGTCGCATAGCGCATGGCTTCGAGCAGCCGCGGCGGGCGCGCCCGCTCGTCCTGCAGCGGATCGGCCGCAAGCAGCCGGTCGAGCAGGTCTTCCATATCGCTCGCAACGCGGTCGAGCCGCTCCTGAAAAATCGCCGTCGCCGCCGCGACTTGGTCTATATCATTGGTTTTACGCAACAAGTGAGCCCCCATCCACTGGCGCACCTCATCTCCTGGAGGCGCAAACTATCCGACCCGAGCCTATTCGTACACCCGCCCCTGCGGCCGGTTCGCGACGCCGGAAGCACGCCCGGCGGAAGCGCCGTCCGTTGACTTGAGCGACACGCCATGCTTTGGAGCTTCGCGCGGGCCTGGACGCCGTACGGCGTCGGCCGAGGATTCCGGCGGCCGCGCAGTTCGCTGCGCCGATCCGTTGTCTGCATCCTGATCGTATCATTCGCTCTTTACGCGCGCGAACCTGTCATGCCGTCGCTGCTTTCATTCGCTCCGATCACGATCGATGAGCGCGGTCGCTGCGAGCATGCTCGGGGCGACGCCGGGCTATGCCGGTGACCGACAGCGCCGCCGCATTGCGATCGGGCAAAGGTTCGCGCGACGAGAATTTTCCCGTCGCCTCGTGGCTCGTCCATCCGCGCCACCGCGGAATCATTCTTGCGTTTTACGAATTCGTCCGCGTCGCCGACGACATCGCCGATCACCCGACGTTGTCCGAACAGGACAAGCTCTCCCATCTCGATCGTCTCGAAAACAGCCTGCTTGGCGTGGCCGCAGACGAGTCCCATGGCGTCGCGTTGAAGGCGGCGCTTGCCGAGCGCGGCCTCTCCCCGCGCCATGCGCAGGATCTGCTCACCGCCTTCCGGCTCGACGTGACCAAGCGCCGCTATGCCGACTTCGACGACCTGATCGGCTACTGCACCTATTCGGCGATGCCGGTCGGCCGCTTCGTGCTCGATGTCCACGGCGAAAGCCGGAACACCTGGCCCGCCAATGACGCCCTCTGCGCCGCCCTCCAGATCATCAATCACCTGCAGGACTGCGCCGCCGACTATCGCGATCTCGATCGCGTCTATATTCCGCTCGACGCCTTCGCGGCGGAAGGAACCTCGGTCGAGGCGCTCGGCGCCGCCCGCGCGTCGCCCGCGTTGCGCGCCTGCATAGTCACGCTCGCCCAGCGCACGGGCGCCTTGCTCGACCAAAGCAGCGAGTTCTCCCGGCTGATCCGCGATCCGCGGCTTGCGCTCGAGGTCGCGGTGATCCAAACCTTGGCCGAGCGGCTCGTGCGGATTTTACAGGCGCGCGACCCGTTGAGCGAACCGGTGCACCTCGCCAAGCCCGCCGTCGCCGCGCTGGGTTTATCGGGGATTGCGCGAGGTTTATGGGGCCGGCTCTCGCGATGGGATCGAACCGACCCACACCCGGTGCGTGACTAATCGATCCTGTCCTGTATTCATCGATGTTTGCCATGACCGATTTCGCCCTTCGGACCGACGATCAGGAGACGGGTGCCCCGCGCCGCGCGGCCGGCAGTTCGTTCTATTTCGCCATGCGAATCCTGCCGCGCGCGCAGCGTGACGGCATGTTCGAAATCTATTCGTTCTGCCGCAGCGTCGACGACATCGCCGATTCGGCCGCCCCGCATCGCGAACGTCTGGCCGGGCTTGCGCGCTGGCGCGGCGAAATCGAGGCGCTTTATTCCGGCGGCGGACACCCCGAGAGTCGCCCCCTCGGCCGGGTCATCGCCGAGTTCGGGTTGCGCAAGGAAGACTTCCTGGCGGTCATCGACGGTATGGAGATGGATGCAGCCGGGGACATCCGCGCACCCGACCTGGCCCGGCTCGATCTTTATTGCGATTGCGTGGCGAGCGCGGTCGGCCGGCTTTCCGTGCGCATTTTCGGCGTCGGGGAAGCCGACGGCCTGCAGCTTGCGCACCATCTCGGCCGCGCGCTGCAGCTCACCAACATCCTGCGCGATCTCGACGAGGACGCTGCGATCGGACGGCTCTACCTCCCGCGCGAATTCCTGCGCGACGCCGGCATCACCAGCAGCGAGCCGCGAACGGCGCTGGCGCATCCCGGGATCACGACGGTCTGCACCAGCCTCGTGCGCCGCGCACGCGATCATTTCACGCAAGCCGACGCGATCATGCGCCGCTGCCCGCGTCCGACCGTGCGCGCGCCGCGGATCATGGGCAAGGTCTACCACGCCATTCTCGACCGGCTCGTCGCCCGCGGCTGGACCGCGCCACGCTCGCCCGTCCGCGTCAGCCGATTGCACCTGCTGCGCATCGTCCTGCAATACGGGTTCGTCTGATGCCGCGCACCGTGCACATCATCGGCGGCGGCCTGGCCGGCCTCGCCGCAGCGGTCAAGCTGGCCGCTTCTCCGGCGACGATTGCGCTGCACGAAGCCGCGGCGATGCCCGGCGGGCGGTGCCGGTCCTATCAGGATCACGCAACCGGCCTGCTCATCGACAACGGCAACCATCTCCTGCTCACCGGGAACCACGCCGCTTTCACCTATGCGCGCACGATCGGCAGCGAAAAGCTGCTCGTCGGCCCGGAAAAAGCGGAATTTGCCTTTTTCGACCTGGCGAACCGGCAGAGTTGGACGCTGCATCTCAATGACGGCCGGTTCCCCTGGTGGATCTTCAACGCGGATCACCGCGTGCCGGGGACGAACCCGCTGGACTATCTGCGGCTGGCGCGGCTCCTGTTCGCCCAAGACCGGCCGATCGGCGACGTCATCGACTGCGACGGACCGCTCTACGAAAAGCTCCTCGCTCCGCTGCTGACCGCGGCGCTGAACACCGAGCCGCGCGAGGCATCGGCGGCGCTTGCCGGCGCGGTCATTCGCGAGACGCTCGCACGCGGCGGCGCCGAATGCCGTCCCCGCATCGCCCGCGACGGCTTGGGAACCGCCTTCGTCGCGCCTGCGCTCGCGTATCTCGCCAAGGCGGGCGCGTCCGTCCACCTCAGCCACGAAATCCGCGCGCTCCGCTACGATGGAGACCGCGTGACCGGCCTCGATTTCGGCGGCGCCGATTTCGTTGCGATCGAACCGCAGGACGCCGTCATCATGGCGGCGCCGGCCTTCGCGGCCGCCGCGCTGGTGCCCGGTATCAGAGCACCGACAGCGTTCCGCGCCATCCTCAACACGCATTTCCGTGCCGAGTCGCCTCAAGGCATGCCTCCTTTGATCGGCGTGCTCAATGGGATATCCGAATGGGTGTTCGCGTTCCCCGGACGCATCTCGGTCACGACCAGCAATGCGGATCGCTTCATGAATGAGCCGCGCGAGAAGCTTGCCGACACGATCTGGCGGGAGGTCTGCGCCGTAACCGGGCTCTCCGGCGACCGGCCGGCGTGGCCGATCGTCCGCGAGCGCCGCGCGACATTCGCCGCCACCCCGGAGGCGAACGCCAAGCGTCCCGCCGCGGAGACCGCGTGGCGCAACCTGTTCCTGGCCGGCGATTGGACGGCGACCGGGTTGCCTGCGACAATCGAGGGGGCGATCCGCTCGGGAAACCGCGCCGCCGACCTCGTGCTTGCCTACCAACGATAAGCGATCAGCTCATGACTGCCCCCCTATCCGCCCCCATGCCGCCGACCGGCCGCAGCCTTCACGCGAATCTCGATTCCGGAATCGACAAGGCGCTGGCGGCCCTGCTCGCCGAACAGAGGCCGGACGGCCACTTCGTTTTCGAGCTCGAGGCGGATGCCACCATCCCGTCGGAATACGTGCTGTTGCAGCATTTTCTCGGGGAGCCGACGGACGCTGCGCTGGAAGCGAAGATCGGCGCGTATCTGCGCCGCATTCAAGGCACGCATGGCGGCTGGCCGCTGTATCGCGACGGCGCCTTCGACATCAGCGCGAGCGTGAAAGCCTATTTCGCGCTCAAAATGATCGGCGATGATCCCGAGGCCGAGCACATGCGCCGGGCGCGTGACGCGATCCACGCCGCCGGCGGCGCAGCCGCCGTCAACGTGTTCACGCGCTCGCTCCTTGCGCTCTACGGGAACATATCCTGGCGCGCGGTCCCGGTCATGCCGCCGGAAATCATGCTGCTTCCGGCCTGGTCTCCGTTCCACCTGTCGAAGATTTCCTACTGGGCCCGCACGACGCTGGTGCCGCTCGTGGTGCTGCAGGCCCTCAAGCCCAAGCCGCGCAATCCGCGCGGGGTGAGGATCGACGAGCTCTTTCTCGAGCCGCCGATGACGGTCGGCCCGCCGAAAAAGGCGCCGCACCAGAAATGGACGTGGTTCCTGTTCTTCCGCGCGATCGATACGGCGCTGCGCGCCGCCGAGCCGCTGTTCTCGAAGAACATGCGCGACCGCGCCATCAAGGCGGCGGTCACGTTCTGCACCGAACGGCTGAATGGGGAAGACGGGCTCGGCGCGATCTTTCCGCCCATGGCGAACGTGGTGATGATGTTCGACGTGCTTGGCTATCCGCCCGACCATCCGGACCGGGCGGTGGCGCGCCGCGCGCTCGACAAGCTCCTGGTGATCAGGGAGCACGAGGCCTATTGCCAGCCGTGTGTCTCGCCCGTCTGGGACACCGCGCTCGCCTGCCATACCTTGCTGGAAGCCGGCGGCGACCGCGCCGCGGCGCAGGCGCGCAAGGCGCTCGATTGGCTGGCGCCGCTCCAGGTGCTCGACCTGCACGGCGACTGGAGCCCGCAACGGCCGGCGGTGCGGCCGGGCGGCTGGGCGTTCCAGTACGCCAACGCGCATTACCCGGATCTCGACGACACGGCGGTCGTCGTGATGGCGATGGATCGCGCCCAGGGCGCGCAGGACCAGCGCTTTTCCGCGGCGATCGAGCGTGCCCGCGAATGGGTGGTCGGCATGCAGAGCGCGAACGGCGGATGGGGGGCGTTCGACGCCGACAACACATACGGATACCTCAACAATATCCCGTTCGCCGATCATGGGGCGCTGCTCGACCCGCCGACCGAGGACGTGGCCGCGCGCTGCGTCTCCATGCTGGCGCAACTCGGCGAGACGCCGCAGACGAGCCCGGTGCTGGCGCGCGGGATCGATTACCTGCGGCAGACGCAGACCGCCGACGGAAGCTGGTACGGGCGCTGGGGATTGAACTACATCTACGGCACCTGGTCGGTGCTGTGCGCGCTCAATGCGGCCGGCCTGCCGCACACCGCGCCGGAAATCCGCAAGGCGGTGGACTGGCTCGTGTCGATTCAGAACGCCGACGGCGGCTGGGGCGAGGACGGGTCGAGCTACAAGCTCGACTATCGCGGCCACGAGCCGGCCCCGAGCACCCCCTCACAGACGGCGTGGGCGCTGCTCGCACTGATGGCGGCGGGAGAGGCCGACCATCCCGCGGTCGCGCGCGGGGTCGCCTATCTTGCGGAAACGCAGACCGACGCCGGTCTCTGGGACGAGGAACGCTTTACCGCGACCGGTTTCCCGCGCGTTTTCTATCTGCGCTACCACGGCTACAGCAAGTTCTTCCCGCTCTGGGCGATGGCGCGCTATCGCAATCTTCAGCGCGCCAACAGCGCCACGGTCGCCTTCGGGATGTGAGGCGGCTCGCCCCGCAGGGCGAGCGGTCCTACTCGGCCGCCGTGCGATGCCCGTCCGCCTTGCTCTCCCGGCTCTCCTGCGAATGCATCTCGGCGATCTTGCGCTCGACGTGGCGCGAGAACACGTATTGCGCCGGCCGCTGGTTATCGAGCGCGATCTCCGGGGCCATCTCGCCTTCGGTGCGGACGCCGAACAGCGCGACTTTCGCCGCGTGCAATGGATGGGCGATGACCGCGTTCGCCGCCGTCGGCTCGTAGCCGCAATGGGCCATGCAGTTCGCGCATTTCTCGTAGCGGCCGGTGCCGTAGGAATCCCAGTCGGTCGTCTCCATCAACTCCTTGAAGGTCTTGGCATATCCCTCGCCGAGCAGATAGCACGGCCGCTGCCAGCCGAAGATGTTGCGGGTCGGCATGCCCCAGGGCGTGCAGAGGAACTCCTGATTGCCGGCAAGAAAATCGAGATACAGGTCGGAGTGCATGAAGTTCCAGCGCTTGCCCTTGCCCATGGCAAACACGTTGCGGAACAGCTCCTTGGTGCGGCGGCGGGACAGGAAGCTCTTCTGGTCGGGCGCGCGCTCATACGCGTAGCCCGAGGAAATCGACACGCCGACGCCGAGGCCGGTGCAGAAATCGAGGAAGTCGGCGATGTCCTTCGCCGGCATGCCCTCGAAAATCGTGGCGTTTACGTTAACGGCAAATCCCTTCGCCTTGGCGGCCTTGATCGCGGCCACGGCGCGATCGAACACGCCCTCCTGGCACACCGAGCGGTCGTGGTGGTGCTTCAGCCCGTCGAGGTGGACGGAAAAGAACAGGTAGGGCGAGGGCTCGAACAGGTGCAGCTTCTTTTCGAGCAGCAGCGCATTGGTGCAAAGCGACACGAACTTCTTGCGCGCGATGATCCCTTTGACGATCTCGCTGATTTCCTTGTGGATCAGCGGCTCGCCCCCGGGAATGGCGACCATGGGCGCGCCGCACTCGTCGACCGCGTCGAGGCAGTCCTTCACCGACAAGCGCTGGTTGAGGATCGCCTCGGGATAGTCGATCTTGCCGCAGCCGGCGCAGGCGAGGTTGCAGCGAAACAGCGGTTCCAGCATCAACACGAGCGGATAGCGCTTACGCCCCAATAGCTTCTGCTTGAGCACATAGGCCCCGATGCGCAGCTGCTTGTACAAAGAAATAGCCATCGTTCCTCTTTCTCATCCTCGCGCATTCGGTTCCGGCTCGTTGCCGAGGAATTTGGGTCCAAACCCCTGTTCCCGCAACTGGTTCCGGACGCCGATGCGCTAGAGTGACCCCCAGCGCGGCTGAGCTCGGGATGGTCTAATGACTAGAAGCGCTCCAACGTAGGCGTGCACATCTTCGACCGATCCCCCACGACGCATCGGGAGTAGAGCCGATAAGCTGCCCTCGCATGAAATCTCGGTTGATGCGGACGGCAATCTGGCTCCCCACCGGGTTAGACATAAATCGAACGGTGGTGCGTCGCAACCGCGACTTATGCCTCATTTTATGAACCGCTGGCCCCCGCCGTGCGTTATTCGGACGGGACCTTCGTCTGTCCGGGATAGTTCAATCCTGTACGAAAGGGGCCCCCTTGCTTTCCGGACGGCCCGAAGCTTGTCAGCGGCGGCCGCGACCTCTACAGCGTAACGCGGGAACAGCCGCAGCCGGGCGTCCGGGCCCGCAATGCTGCCGGGGGATGCGGTCGTAACGGCATAACTGCGCCGATCTGCCCGCCCGCTTGCCCTCTCAACCGAAGCACCCGAGCTCATGCTGGTTTCCGCGATTGTCAACGTCGTCCGCTTTTGTACCCGGCGCCCGAAGGCCGTCATTGCCGTCTATGCGCTGCTCGCGATCGCCTCCGCCTTTTATGCCGCGACCCATTTTGCGATCGACACCGACATCAACAAGCTGCTGTCGCCGACGCTGGACTGGCGTCAGCGCGAACTCGATTTCGAAAAATCGTTTCCCGGCCGCTACGATTCGATCCTGGTCGTGGTCGACGCGCCGACCCCCGAACTCGCCGCCAGCGCGACGCACGCGCTGACGCAAAAGCTTCAGCCGAACACCTCCGACTTCCGCTCCGTCGAAGAACTCGCCGGCGGCGCTTTCTTCGCCCGCGAGGGGCTGCTGTTCCTCCCGGTCGAAGAGCTCGAAAAGACGACAAAGGCCCTGTCGCAGGCGGCCCCTCTGGTGCGGACGATCGTTTCCGATCCGAGCTTGCGCGGGCTGGCACAGGTGCTCACGCTGGCGATGTCCGGCGTCCGCGGCAAGCTGATCTCGCTCGATGACCTGCAAAGGCCCCTGACGCTCGCCGCGACGACCGTGGACGAAGTGCTCGCCGGCCGGCCCGCCTCGTTCTCCTGGCAGGCGATGATGAACACCCAGGCGAATGCGCCCGACCAGACGCGGCGCCTGATCAAAGTGCGGCCTGTCCTCAATTTTTCCGCGCTGGAGCCAGGCGGCCGCGGCACCGCGCTGATCCGCGCGGCCGCGCGCGACCTCGATCTCGCGACCAAATATCAGGCGCGGGTGCGGCTCACCGGCCCGGTCGCCATGGCGGATGAGGAATTCTCGACCATCCGCGACGGCGCTCTACGCGACATCGCCATCACGCTCGTCGTCGTAAGCATCATTCTTTGGCTCGCCCTGCGCTCCGGCAAGCTCATCCTCGCCGTGTTCCTCAACATGATCGTCGGCCTCGCCACCACGGCTGCGCTCGGATTGCTGATGGTCGACGCGCTCAATCCGATCTCGATCGCCTTCGCCGTGCTGTTCATCGGCCTCGGAGTCGATTTCGGCATCCAGTTCGCCGTGCGCTACCGCGCCGAGCGCCATGACAACGACAATCTGCGTGCCGCGCTGCTCGAAACGGCAAAAAGGATCGGCGCGCCGCTGACGCTTGCCGCCGCCGCCGTTGCCGCCGGGTTTCTGTCGTTCACGCCGACCGACTACAGCGGCATTTCCGAACTCGGCGTGATCGCCGGGACCGGAATGCTGATCGCCTTCGTCACCAGCATCACGCATCTGCCGGCGCTGCTGACCATTCTCAGTCCTCCGGGAGAGCCCGAAGAAATCGGCTATCGCGCGCTCGCCCCGGTCGATCGTTTCATCGAGCGCAACCGCGTCTCCGTGGTCGGGGGCACCGTGCTCATCGCGCTGCTCGGCACGCCGCTCCTTTATTTCCTTTCCTTCGACATCAACCCCGTCAACCTGCGCAGCAAGAATGTCGAATCGGTCGCGACCTTCATCGACTTGACCAGCGACCCGAATATCGGCGCGAACGCCATTGCCGTGCTGGCGCGCTCTCAGGCTGAAGCGGCCGCCACCGCCGACCGGCTGCGCCAGTTGCCGGAGGCGGGACGCGTCGTAACGCTTGCGAACTTCGTTCCCGACAACCAGGAAAAGAAGCTCGCCCTCATCAAGGAGCTGAAGCAGAAGCTCGGGCCGGCCCTGGCGGCGAAAGTCCAGCCCGCGCCGAGCGACGCCGAAAATGTCACTGCGTTGCGCAACGCCGCAAAATTCACGCTGGAGATCGTCGGCGACCGTACCGGCGCCGGCGCCGACGCGGCGAAACGGCTTGCCGCCGACCTCACCCGGCTCGCCGACGCGGACCACACGGCGCGCGAGAAGGTAGCAACCGCGTTCCTGCAGCCGCTTACCGTCGTGCTCGACGATTGGCGCGAACGCCTTCAGGCGCAGCCGGTTTCGTTCGAAACCTTGCCCATGCAGCTTGTGAACGAATGGGTCACCGCCGATGGGCGCGTACGCGTCGACGTGATGCCGAAAGGAAATTCGAACGACACCGAAGTGCTGCGTTCATTCGCCCAGGCGGTCCTCGCCATCTATCCCGCCGCGACCGGCGTGCCGATCACCATTCTCAAGGCAGGCGAGACGATCATAACCGCCTTCGCCATGGCCGGCATCCACGCGCTGGTGTCGATCACCATCCTCCTGTGGATCGTGCTCAAGCGGTTCGGCGACGTTCTGCTCACGCTCTTGCCGCTGCTGCTCGCCGGCCTGTTGACCCTCGAAATCTGCGTGCTGATCGGCATGGAGCTGAATTTCGCCAACATCATCGCCTTGCCGGTGCTGCTCGGGCTCGGCGTCGCATTCAAGATCTACTACATCATGGCCTGGCGCGCGGGGCAGACCAACCTCCTGCAATCGAGCCTCACCCGCGCGGTGATCTGGAGCGCGCTCACCACGGCGACGGCGTTCGGAAGCCTGTGGATGTCCAACCATCCCGGCACGTCGAGCATGGGCAAACTGCTCGCGCTCTCGCTCGTCACGACAATGTGCGCCGCCGTGCTGTTCCAGCCGGCGCTGATGGGCCGGCCGCGCAACGCCAAGGATGATGCCGAGCAGCCGGCGGAGACCGCCAACGCCTAGCGCCTAGCGATGCGGAAGCCGCTCGCTTGTCGGCGCCGCGGAACCTGCCGTCAGGACTTGCTCGCCGTCACCGCGCTGCACACGTCCTTCGCCGTTTCGAACGGGGCGGCCTTGGGAGGACCATTGGCCCCCTTCGGCAACGGCTTGTTCGACGGCGTGGCCGAAATCCGCGAGTTGTTGCCGGCTTCCTCATTCGCCTTGAAGCCGACCGGGGCGCGGTCCCACGTCTGGCCGCCGCAGAAGAACAGGAGGCAGCCCTGCAGCCGCAACTTGTTGGCGCTGACCAGGCTGATATTGATGTCCCAGAATTTCCCATCCTCGGGGCTGTAGACCTTGCCGTCCCACCGGTTGTCGGCAGTCTGCTTCAGGCCGAGCAGGATGGGCATGCCGAGGGTCTGGCGTTTGCGCTTCGCGGGGTCGGGATTGTTGTAGTCGGTGGCGCCGGAGGCCTGCTCCCAGGAGATCAGCCCCCACATGCGATCGCTGCACTTTTCGATGCGGATCCGCCCGAACTTGCCTTCGATCCACCATTCGCCGGTGACATCGGCGGCGAGCGCGGACGCGGAGGTGAGCAGCAAACCCGCCAGCGCATAGCGTATCGTTCGGAATGCGCGTGCGTTTTTGATCATTCCTTCACTCCAAGATTGGTGGCGCTCGACGAGCGGTTTTCTGCGGTCGATCCGGCGCTATGCGCGGCGTTTGACATGCAAACTTGGACGAAACATGGACGAAACATGGGCGAGGATCGACAACAGCGGTGTGAAACAGGCGGTTAAATCACCCCGGCCTGGGTCGATCAGCGGAGGCCTCCCCGACTGCGGCCCGCCCCTCCCGCCGGGAACGGCGAGCGGGAGCCTGGCGGCGGCGCCCCTCGCGACATGACTTATATTGCATGAGG
>ERZ724513.963-NODE-963-length-14577-cov-3.810012_pt1 | contig 14577 bp, 9 predicted proteins | sample MGYA00376046_ERZ724513 | MGnify/ENA primary metagenome ERZ724513 (study PRJEB28724, sample SAMN07190883) | activated sludge metagenome | isolation source: activated sludge of sewage treatment plant in Hong Hong | place: Hong Kong | collected 2016-03-17 ...
TAGTCATCACTGCCTCCGATGCTGTCGTCACCACCAGCCGACCAGACCTCCACATCGACCCCCGAGATGGGTGAATCGGTGGCGCTGCTGTAGCGACCATCGGCATTGACATCCAGGAATACCAGGTTGCCCACGGTGAACCCGGGGGTATGTGTCGAGGTGGTGTTCGATTCAAGGGTCAACAGGTCGCCAGACTGTTTGACAATGCTGGGAGTGGACACGGTGAACTTGTCCAGGTAGCGGTCTCCGGCGGCAAACCCGCTCATCAGGAGAGTGAATGAGATCGACAGCTTGCTGCGCTCTCCGCCCAACTGTTGTCGGTTGAGCAGGGGATCGGACCCATCAAACCTGATTGCAGTGACATCACTCAGAGCGCTTGGACATACGCCACTTCCCGCGACTCTGGTGAACGAGGAGCCAGATTTGGTGCACCACGTGGAGGTGTTCTGGGACCAGTTCTGGGAGATGGTCTCCGGAGGGTCTGCGGAGTAGGAGAGTTCGCCCGGGGCTGTTGGCTGGCCAGGATCATCACTCCAGACTGCAGTTGGTTCAGAAGTCAGTTCCAGATCTCCGGAATACTCCGAACCAATCCCTCGGTTGATCCCGTCAGGGCGGTTGTTGTCACCGTTGTACGGGAAAACCTCGATGAACTTCGGCGCCACGAAATCGGTGGAGTCGGAGAAGTTCTTGATGGAGAGGGTGTACTGCTGATCAAGCGAGGTGGGGCGGGAAACATATTTGCCCACGCCGAGTTCATTTGGCTGATCCAGGATGACCGTGTTTGTAGCAGTCGCTGGCCCGATTCCATCGGCCGACACGGTGCTACTGGTCGGCAAGGGGGTTTGGTCAATCGCCAAGGGATCAGTGTCCACACAAACTCGGAGTCGTGGATCAGTCTGATCTCCGGCGGGACGATCGCCGAGATTCCATGTCAGGACCGTTCTGCCGAGGAAATCGATGCTCACCGAAGGGTTGGTGGCCGTGGTCCAGATGTCCGGGTTGGGATCCTGGTTGCTGGTCGAGCAAATTGAGTTGTATTGCACACCGAGGGGCAGCGTTTGGGTAACCACCATGTTCGGAGCACCGTTGTCTCCCCAAGTCAGCGATGGTTGGATTTCCCAAACGAATTGATGGCCAGCTCGAACATTGCCGTTGAACTCGTATGAGTCGCCGTTCTCCTGGACTTTCACCTGCTTCACCTGCAAGTCAAATGTTCCTTTGTTGAGGGTCACCCGGTCGCCATCGCTGTAGTAGTTCAGGGGAGCCGGCGAGTAGCCGTTATTGGTCTCCACCCATTGATCGGTATCGGCCTGTTGACCCCAGGTTGAGGAGTAGTTGGGGATGATGGTGTCCACCGGAATGGCTTGTTCGGCATAGGGACCTCCGTGGAAGGTTTCCCGGGCCTGAAGAGGGATCTCGAAGCTGAAGTAGGCATATTGGTTTTCCGTGGTTATGGGTGATGGGTCGGTGGGGATGATCTTCACGGCGTTGACCTCGTCCACTCCGCCCGGCACCAGATCTGGGTCCTCGAACCAGCCATCTGCGGGCGGGGTGGTGCGGCAGTTGGTCACCGCATCACGCAGCGGAGCCCAGTCACCCCAGTATCTGCCATCATCGGTGCTGTAGGTATTGGTGGTGGGCCAAGCAGGATTGTTGATCGTTGTGCTGGCCAGGGCTGGATTGTTCAGTGGATCCACGCCGGTGGTGTCGTAGTGGCCGTAGAGATATTTCCAGGTGGGTTGGTTGCCCGAGGTGATCTGATCCCCGCCGGTGTATGTGTTTCTGGCATAGGTGGCGTATGGAAGGCTGGAGTCCAAGTGATCCCCGGGGACCAGTTTCATTGTGGAGTTGTCCCAGACATCGCAGACCCCGTAGTTCTTCCAGCCGTAAGAGTCGCCCACGGCCATGCTCAGGGATGAGAAAGCCCCTTGATTGCTGGTGATCCGACCTTGGCCGTCGTGCCAGTTGCTGGATCCGGGAAACATTGTCCGCGTCCTTGCGGTGACGAAGGTCTTGCTGGAGTACGGGCTGTAGCGGGAGAGCGGTTGGAAGGTTGCCAAACCAGAGGCGAGATTGTTGGAGGCTCCGCCACCTGACATCGGTGTGCAACCAGGATCCGAGAAGTCCAGATAGGGGTCTACGGAACCATCGCACCATCCGGGCTCCTTGTTGCCTCCGTAGTTGAGTTGCCCATCCTCGGAGATTGGATCGAAATCAGTGATCCGATTGTGTACCCAGGTGCTGTCCGAGCCCGGATTGCCGATCGGGTCGTCAAGGCTCTGGATAGCCCGATCTGGGATGAAAACATTGATGGCATAGGTCGCCGAATAGTAGGGGCCGTTGGTCAGGTCACCTGATCCATCAGCCATCTTGGTGGGATAGGGGCCACCCAACTCGATGTCCTTCAATGTCACTGCATAGGGCGAGGTGTTTCCACCTGAACGATTGGCCTGGCAACTGCCGGAGGACACCACGCCTCGATCGGGCACTCCGAATTGAGCGCCATATGGCAGCACTGTGGACCAGTACCCATTGAGATCGCAGCGCAGGAGGTAGTGCTCGATGTCACCCACTGGGGAGGCCGCGCTCTGGTCCCCATCAGCGGAGAAGAACAGGTCATCGGTGAAGGTGAAATCAGTGCTGGGTGTCGAATTCGACTGTAATGGGGAGGACAAGCCGATCAAATAGAGCATCGTTACGCCATGGAGCCGCTCCCCGTTGATGGTTTGAAATGATGGCCAAGAATTCACCTGATGCTTCTCCAGGTCGAACTTGAAGCCGGATGAGATCTTGGTCGTATCCACGATGCTCTCCGAGGGCGCGACCTTTGCCGAGGTGGGCACTGGATTGGTGGGATCCTCGGGATTGGTGATGGACCACACCGAATCAGCAGCGGTCACGTAGGCGGTGGAGGTGAAATCCTTGTTGTGGGTGCCGCCTTGCACTCGCATGTTCCATCGGAACAGTTTCGTGGTGCCGGATTCGGTCCAGGATCCCAAACTGCAGATCAGCCGGATCGACCCATCGGACCGCTTTTCCAGAATCGAATCTCCGTTTTCGCAGCTGGTGGGCAGGCTGCCGGTGTTGAGTTTGACACCCGCCTCCGGTACTACGTTTTGCACCAGATAAACCCTGGACAGATTTGATGGATCTGCGGGGTTGGTCTTGGATGCAGTCACCGCCCAGCGGTAGCCAACGGTGTTGCCTCCACGCACGATCCCGTTGTTGTCGGCGCAGTCATCACCGGGCTGTGGGTTTCCGGGACAAACCGTGTCCGGGTCGGTGGCGAAGGGCGCCTGTCCATCCAGGACGCCGCCACCGTATTTGCCCAGATCGACCTTCCAAGTGGGGGTCAGTCCGACCTGAAAGACCTGGCCGGGCACTATTCCATTGACTTCGATGTCACTTCCGTTGAGAGTCGCGTCCTGATCTGGGCCAGCGGGGCCAAGGGAAACGCCGGCGCCAAGGGTCACTTTCATGTTGAAGGGGGTGATTGGGCTTCCGGTCCACTGGTTCATGGGGAAGGGACTGGGGGACCAGGACCATGGGCTGCCATCTGAGTTGAACAAACTCCACTGGGCGAAGTGATCGGCCCTTGGCTCTCCCGGGTCGTTCACGCCGTCCGCATCGAAGTCGAGCCAGGCAATCGCCTGAATGGTGTTGCTGTCCGGGTCCGGTGTCGGTGCCGAACTGGCCGGGAGGGTGGTCATCGAGACCACCAGGGCGATGGGGAGCAATAAGAAGGCCAGCAGCCTGGATCCGGTTTTGACCCCACCGTTGAAGATCGTCATTGCGAATTGCCCCATTCCTGCCGTTAAGCCCTACTAGCGAAACCTTTATCAAGGTAAAGGAATGAATTGTCCGTTGTGAGGCAAATAGGAAAAATAATGAGTATTGAGGTTTCGTTATTGGCGCCTCCGGGACCATTGCTGGCGCCGGAAACCCTCTCCGGAGGCGTGATGAGTACAGTCAGGGAGTGCGATCACATCTGCAGTACCAACGCGTGGCTGCCTACGCGGTGATCATCCGTGACGAGCAGATCCTGCTCTCCCGACTGGCTCCCAGCATCACTCCCAACCAACTGTGGACACTCCCCGGTGGGGGCATCGACTTTGGTGAGGACCCAGCCGATGCCGTGGTTCGTGAGGTCTATGAGGAGACCAGCCTGCAAGCTCTGGTCGGGCGGCCCATTCACATCGGATCGGCGCAACGGATTGTGGATGAAAACGTGGACCTGCACTCGGTCCGGATCGTGTTTGCCGCGACCGTGCCCGACGATTCCCCCTCGCCCCGGGTGGTGGAAGTTGATGGCTCCACGGTGGAAGCCCGTTGGCATCCCCTGCGCGCCGTACTGAATCGCTCGGTGCCGCTGGTCGAATGGGCTCGGGCGGCCATCGACGCCCATCGAGAGCAGGCCTGATCGCGTGTTGCTGGACAAGGACAGCAGGGCTGCCCGGCTGCTGCTCCCGGTGTTGTTGGCGGCGTGTTCGATGCTCGGACCCTTCACCATCGATACGGCCTTCCCTGCCTTTGAGGTGATGGGTTCGGAGTTCGCGGCCAGCACCAATTCGATGCAGTGGGTGGTGAGTGCCTATCTCTTCGCCTTCGGGGTGATGAGCATCTTCCATGGCCCGCTCTCCGACGCGTTGGGACGCAAGCCGGTGATGATCGGGGGCATCGGGGTCTACGTGTTGGCCTCCGTGGGATGCGCTCTGGCTCCCAATCTGGGTGCGATGATCTTCTTCCGCAGTCTGCAGGGTTTGAGTGCTGGTGGTGGCGTGATCGTGTCCCGCACCCTGGTGCGGGATCTGTATGACGGTCCCCAGGCTCAGAAACTGATGGCCACGGTGATGATGATCTTCGGTTTGGCGCCCGCGATCGCTCCCATCGTGGGTGGTTGGATCCTGAGCCTCGGACCGTGGCAGTTGATCTTCTGGTTTCTCACCGGCTACGGCGTCCTGCTGGTGCTGGCGGTGTGGCTGCTGCTTCCCGAAACCCATCCCAGGGAGCTGCGGACCCCGTTCACGGTCCCGGCTCTGATGGCCGAACTGTTCGAGGTCGCCAAGAGCCCGCGCTTCCACCGAATGGCCTGGAGTGGCATCTTGATCTTCGCTGGTTGGTTCCTCTACATCGGTGGAGCTGCGATCGTGGTCTTTGATCTGCTGCACAAGGGATCTGGCGACTTCTGGATCCTGTTCGTGCCCTTGATCGGCGGGGTGGTCCTGGGTGCCTGGGTCAGTCGTAGGGCGGCCGGGCGCATCCCTGATCCGACCCTGATCAGCATCGGTGTGGGCATTTCGGTGCTCGGTGGAGTGATCAATCTGGCGGTGTCCGGCGCCGGCCTTCCCTGGGTCGTGCTGGCCCCCGCGTTGTGTTCGTTCGGCGCTTCCATTGCCTATCCCAGTGTGCAGATCGCCCTCTTCGACATGTTCCCCAGAGCCAGAGGGGCGGCCGCTTCGGGCTTCACCTTTGGCCAGTTGGTGGTCAACTCGCTGGTCGCAGTGGCCCTGCTGCCATTGGTTGATGCCACCAGCACCACCATGGCCCTGGCCTGTCTGGTGATTGCCCTGCTTGGTGGAGCCATGTGGGTGTGGACTCTGCGGACCGACCTGCGATCCCGGTGAAGCGCCTGCCGCCAGTTGATGTGCTTGGATCGGATCATGACTACTGAGTCGGTGTTCACCTATGGCGCTCCGGCGCTGAAGTTCGGGTCCGGGGCCAGCAATGAGATCGGCTTTGATCTTTCCCAGTATGACGTCAAGCGGGCCCTGGTGATCACCGATCCGGGCGTGGCTGCGACCGGTCATCCGCAGCGGGTTGCCGAACAGTTGGGCCGGTTCGGGATCGAGGCCGAGGTGTTCGCCGACGTACACGTGGAGCCCACCGATGCCTCGATGGAGGCGGCCATCGCCTTCGCTCGGGCCAATGGACCCTGGGATGCTTTCGTGGCGGTCGGTGGCGGGTCGAGCATTGATACGGCCAAGGCGGTCAACCTGCTGGTGACCAACACTGGTGAGTTGATGGACTACATCAACGCGCCTGTGGGTCGGGCTCGGCCGCCGGCCAAGCCATTGTTGCCACTGGTGGCCGTGCCAACCACAACTGGCACTGGCGCTGAGTCCACCACCATCTGTGTGCTTGATGTGTTGGCCCAGAAGGTGAAGACCGGCATCTCGCATGCCCGCCTGCGCCCCACCCTCGCGGTGGTTGATCCCGACCTGACCCTGACCCAGCCTGCAGGGGTGACCGCAGCGGCGGGCATGGACATCCTGTGTCATGCATTGGAGAGCTACACGTCACGTTCCTTCGACTCCGTGCCACCCCGGCGCCCCGAACAACGGGTGCCCTATTGCGGCGCCAATCCAATCTCCGACATGTGGTCCGAGCGGGCGATGAGCCTGCTGGCACAGGCATTTCGGCGCGCCGTACATCATGGGGATGATGCCCGGGCGCGTCATGACATGGCGCTGGCGGCGACCTTTGCCGGCATGGGCTTCGGCAATGCGGGAGTGCACCTGCCACACGCCAACGCCTATCCGATTGCCGGACGGGTACGTGACTTCCATCCGCAGGGTTATCCGGACTCCGAGCCGCTGGTGCCGCATGGGATGGCGGTCTCGTTGACGGCCCCACAGGCCTTCGCATGGACCTTTGATGCAGCCCCGGAGCGTCATCTAAGGGCTGCTGAACTGTTGTCTCCCGGACACTCACATGAGGGTCGCGAGGCACTACCCAGGGTGTTGGCGGAGTTGATGAGGGATATCGGCATTCCCAATGGCCTCTCCGAGGTGGGTTATGACGAGTCCGATGTCGATGATCTGGTGGAGGGAGCCATGAAGCAACAGCGTTTGCTGGACACTGCCCCCAAGCCAGTCGCTGCGGATGATGTCGCCGACATCCTGCGCGGGTCGCTGCAGATCTGGTGATCACTCGATGAGCCAGTGCTTGCCGGATGCTGGTCGCTGGTCTCGTCCTTGCCGTCGGATGGAAGAATCATCGCCATGTCACAGTCATCCGCGATCGCCCGCGCACTCGCGGCCAGTGGCATCGGAGATGTTGATGACAGTGCGCTGGCCAGGGCCTTGTATTCCAGCGATGCCGGGCTCTATCGGATCCCTCCCCAGGTGGTGGTCCGACCCCGCACCGACGAGGAGATCGCAGCCACCCTGAGTGTCGCTGTGGAGCACGGGGTCCCGTTGACGATGCGCGGGGCCGGCACCTCGATCGCCGGAAATGCCATCGGCCCGGGCATCGTGCTCGACACCAGCAAGCATTACCGCCAGATCCTTGGTATCGATTCCCAAGCGCGTACGGCGAGAGTTCGGCCCGGCGTCGTACACCGACAACTCCAGGCACAGGCAAGCGCCCTCGGGTTGCGCTTCGGGCCAGACCCATCCACCCACACCCGATGCACCATTGGCGGGATGATCGGCAACAACGCTTGCGGTTCGCGGGCCTTGGGCTATGGCCGCACCGTGGACAATGTCGAATCCCTCAAAGTGCTGCTCGCTGATGGTTCAGTGGTCGATTCCAGCGACCTGCTGGACAAACTCGTTGCCGACAATCTGGGGTTGATCCGTACTGAGTTCGGAAGATTTGGGCGACAGGTTTCGGGCTATTCCTTCGAGCATTTGCTGCCGGAGAACGGTCACCGCTTCGATCGTTTCCTGGTCGGCACCGAAGGCACCCTGGCGGTGGTACTGGAGGCGACCGTGCGCCTGGTTGAGGATGCTCCATATCGCGCCCTGGCAGTCCTGGGCTATCCCTCGATGGCTGCCGCGGCAGACGCCGTACCTGCTCTGCTGGAGCATCCACTGGTGGCCTGTGAGGGTTTGGATGACCGCATTGCGCGCCTGGTTCCCGGACGACCGGAGTTGCCGAGCGGAGCGGGATGGTTGTTTGCCGAGGTGACCGCCGATTCCGCAGAAGAGGCGCAAACTCTCGCCCAACAGGTGTCCGCAACGGCTGGAGTGCCAGCGCAGATCGTGACTGACCCGGCCCATCAGGCGGCCTTGTGGCGGATTCGTGAGGATGGTGCTGGGCTGGCGGCCAAGACCCTGGACCGGCAGGCGCAGGCTGGTTGGGAGGACGCTGCGGTGCCACCGGAGAAACTGGGTGCCTACCTGCGCGACTTCGACGATCTGCTCGAATCCCATCACCTGGGCGGGGTTCCCTATGGGCACTTCGGTGATGGCTGTGTGCACGTGCGCATCGACTTTGAACTCGACTCCCCATCGGGACGAGCCAACTATCGGGAGTTCATCGAGTCGGCTGCTGACTTGGTGGCCAACTACGGTGGTTCGATGTCGGGAGAGCACGGCGACGGACGGGCTCGCTCGGAATTGCTGCCCAGGATGTATTCCCCAGCCGCGATCGCGCTCATGGGACAGGCCAAACGGATCCTTGATCCCGCAAACATCCTCAACCCGGGGGTGTTGGTCGATCCGGCGCCCTTCGACGTCGACCTGAGGTTGGCCGGTCGGATGAAGGACTTCCAGCCAGCCCTGCGCATGGTTCACGATGCGGGCTCCTTCTCCCAGGCCGTGCACCGCTGTACCGGAGTGGGCAAGTGCCTGGCCGACAACACCGGCACCGGCGGGGTGATGTGCCCGTCATACACCGCGAGCCGCGACGAGAAGGACTCCACTCGCGGGCGCGCCCACGTGCTCCAGGAAGTCGTCCGCGGCGAGTTGAGCGTCACCGATCCGGCCGTCACTGATGCTCTCGATCTGTGTCTCTCCTGCAAGGGCTGCTCCCGCGACTGCCCCACCGGAGTGGATATGGCGACCTACAAGTCCGAGATCCTGCACCAGAAGTACAAGGGGAAACTGCGTCCGGCTTCGCACTATGCCCTGGGGCAGTTGCCGCGCGTGGCCAGGTTGACCCCGCCTCGGTTCGCCAACGCGATGATGAAGAGCAAACTGGTGGGTCGGTTGCTGAAGGCCGGTGCCGGTGTCGATCAGCGCAGGCACCTGCCCTTGTTCTCCACCCGGCGCTTCCGCAAGAACAGCCCCACGGTGGGCCAACCAGACGTCTGGATCTGGGCCGACTCATTCACCGACTCCTTCGCAGCTGATGCCGGCCGCGATGCGGTGACCCTGCTGGAATCGATCGGACTGAAGGTCGGAGTCATCCAGGAACAAGCCTGTTGTGGACTCACCTGGATCACCACCGGCCAACTCGACGCAGCCAAGCGGATTGTTGGCAATGCCATCGAGACATTGCACCCCTATGTCGCCAGCGGCACTCCGGTGATCGCTCTGGAACCCAGCTGCCTGGCGGCAATGCGTGAAGACGCCATCCAGTTGGTCGAGGACCATCGGGCGGCAGAAGTGGGCGCGGGGATTCGGTCGCTGGCTGAGTTCCTGATCAGCCAGAATTACCAACCGCCCGCGCTGGCTGGCCGGAAGGTCGTCGTACAACCTCACTGTCACCAACATGCAGTGATCGGATTTGAGCCAGACCTCGCACTGCTCCGGGCAACGGGTGCGGAGGTGCAACGCCTGGGCGGCTGCTGCGGATTGGCCGGCAATTTCGGGGTGGAGAAGGGGCACTACGAAACCAGTGTCGCGATTGCCGAGCACCAACTCCTGCCCGCGATTGAGGCTGCTGGTCCTGAGGTGATTGTGGTGGCCGATGGATTCTCCTGCCGCACCCAGGTGCATGACCTCAGTGACGTCCAGCCGATCACGCTGGCCCAGCTCCTCCTCGGCCGGGCCGATGGTTGAGCGGCCAGCCCGTCCAGATCTCTTCCTGGAAGATCTGGCACCCGGCTCCGAACAGGACTTCGTCATTGCCAGACTTCACGAGGGTCTTGAGTTCAGCGCAATGGATCTGAGCGGTGAGCGCCTCCTTGACCGGGAGGTGATCGAGTGTCGCCTTGCTGGTGCCGTTCTGGATGAGGCCACTCTCCAGCGCAGTCGGATCCGCGAAACCCACCTGGTCGACCTGCAGGCCACCTCTCTTGACATAGGGGCAGCGGATTTGCGTGATGTCGAGGTGGCGGACAGCCGCTTCGGTGATCTGCAGCTGTATGACGCTGAATTGCGGCGCGTGCAGTTCATGGGCTGCCGACTGGGATATCTGAATCTGCGTTCGGCCAAGGTCCTTGACCTGTCCTTCACCGACTGCCTGATCGATGAACTCGATCTGGGGTCAGCCCGGGTGACTCGATTGGCATTCCAGGGATGCGAGGTCAAGTGCCTCAGTGTCGGGGGGAGCCAACTAGCCGAGGTGGACCTTCGCGGGGCTCAGCTGGGGGAGATAACTGATCTCACCGGACTCAGCGGAGCCACGATCAGCCCCAACCAACTGCAGGAGTTGGCGCCAGCCCTGGCTGGACAGCTCGGGATCAGCATTGCTTGATCACGTAATACCGGACGAAACGGACAAAATATGGCATACTGATGTCGTTCGCGTTCTTGGTTCGGGAGGTCAGATCCATGTCAGCTTCGGTACGATGTCTGGTGGCGCTTTTCATTTCACTTTGTCTGGCCACTGCGGGCACCTTGTTGAGCTGGCCAGCATTTGCGACTTCGACCAGCGGGATCAATGCCCAACAAGTGGTCCAGATCTCCCAGAAGAAGCCCAAGAAGCCCAAGAAGGCGGTCAAGGCTAAGAAGGCGGTCAAGAAGGCCAAGAAGGGCAAGAAGGTGGCGCCCCGTCAGACTACACTCTCTCCCTCATGAAAGTGGCCGCCTCTGTCCTACTAGTATTGGTCGTTATTCTATCAATCGCTGTTTTTGGATGGTTCACTGGCGCAATCATAGCTGCGATAGCTGGTTTTAGCTATGCGCCATTAGGCCGAACCCCCTTTATACGCCGTAAAGTAGCAGATATATATTCCCACTACGAGCCGCAAATCATTGATTTTGTCTTGAAACATCAGAAAGCGATATGGTGGCTACGATCGGTCGCACCGGAAATAGCTGACACGCAGATTCATTCCAAAGATGAGCTGGAACATTTAGTGCAAAATGCTGGCAATGTGTTGACTGATGACCAGAAGAAACTATTGCTTGGAAGCATCGCATTCGATACAAGACTCGTGCGCGACATTATGACACCTCGCACAATGATAGAAAGTATCAAGAAATCAGAAATACTTGGTCCGCTTATTTTGGATGCCTTGCACAAGAGTGGTCATAGCCGTTTCCCGGTTGTCGCAAGTGATATTGACCACATTGTCGGCACATTATACCTGCGTGATGTCTTAAAAATCGACACGAGCCGTAAACATACCGCAACTGTCGAAACAGCTATGGATAAACATGTCTACTATATACATGAAGATCAGACGCTGGTTCATGCGTTGAATGCATTTCTAAAGACACACCATCATCTGTTTATAGTCATCAACGAATTCCGCGAGACAGTTGGAATCCTTAGTTTGGAGGATACGATGGAAGCTCTACTGGGCAGAAAAATCGTTGATGAATTTGATGATCATGATGATCTTCGCGCTGTTGCCGCTCGTAAAGCTAAGGCGCATCACAGCACTGCTACAGAGCAGGACGTGTAATGAAACAATACAAGCACGAAAAGCATCTACAACAGCATCGCCGTGTACGAAGCAAATTCAGTCGCTTCGTACGTATTCTAGGTCCAGGAGTCGTTACTGGTGCAGCAGACGATGATCCTTCGGGCATCGCTACCTATTCACAAGCTGGGGCAAGCATGGGCTATGGCCTGCTATGGATGATACCCGTCATGTTTCCAATGTTGCTTGCAGTGCAATCAACCTGCTCGCGCGTGGGTGCCGTGACAGGTAGGGGGCTGGCAGCAATTTTACGTGATCACTTTAACCGAAAATTATTGTTTGTCGCAGTGGGCTTAGCGGTGACGGCGAATGTCATTAATATCGGTGCCGATCTTGGGGCGATGGCTGCAGCCTTGCAACTGTTGTTTCCCAAAGTACCATTTGAAGTAGCCGCTGTTGGGTTTACGGTACTGATATTATTGCTCGTTGTCTTTGTAAAATACAAAACATACGCTCAAATACTAAAGTGGCTGGCTGTCCTGTTGTTTGCGTACCCCATTACCGCATTCATTGTCGGTCAACCTTGGCCAGAAGTACTTGCTCACACGCTCGTGCCGCACCTATCATTTTCACAGACTACGATTTACTTGATTGTGGGTTTACTTGGTACGACAATCTCACCGTACCTATTTTTCTGGGATACTTCAGAAATCATCGAGGATGAGATTGCCACGAAACGAGTTGGTATATTAGCAAAGAAACCGCCGAAAGTTACCCGCCATTTCTTGCGTTCAGTTCGCATCGACAATTTTATTGGAATGAGCCTGGCCTCGATAACTGCTTGGTTCATCATGCTAACGTGTGCGACGGTGCTCTTTAGTCATGGAGCGACAGACATAAATTCTGCCGCGGATGCTGCAAAGGCAATTGAACCGCTCGTTGCTCAATTTCCAAATGCAGGGCTTATTGCGAAGGTTATATTTTCTGTCGGAATAATCGGACTCGGCTTACTTGCTGTACCAGTACTAGCGGGTAGTTCGTCGTATGCGATTACGGAAAGCTTGGGTTGGCGCGAAGGTCTGTACCGGAAATTAAACAAGGCGACAGGTTTTTATGGGGTTATTATCGCGGCAACAATCATCGGTCTCATCATTAATTTCTTAGGTATTAACCCGATTCATGCATTAATTTTCTCTGCCGTGTTTAATGGCATAGCCGCAGTGCCGCTACTTGCAATGATTGCAATCGTAGGACGCAGCAAAAAGATAATGGGCGAGTATCGGAACGGTCCACTCACCACATCTTTCGTATGGTTGGCGTTCATAAGCATGGCTCTAGCAGCAGGGCTCCTTGTGTGGTCGCTGGTAGTCTAGCACTTTCTCACTCACGTAAGAGGTGATAGAATATAACAGATATGACACGAACTATGACAGATGAACTTTCGGCTCATGTGGGCGAAAGTATAACGATACAAGGCTGGCTTCATAAAAAACGTTTACTAGGTGGCCTAAACTTCATTACCTTACGTGATCGGCGCGGTCTGGCACAAAGTTTAGTAGACAACAAAGATGAGCTCGAAAAACTTCGTGGCCTACAGGTGGGTACAATTCTTAGTTTGAGTGGAACAGTAATCGCGGACGAACGTGCTCCTGGCGGTGCCGAGCTGCATGACGTCACAGTAGAAGTCATGGTCCCAGTCACGGATGAACCACCTATCGAAATCGATAAACCCATTTCACACAAGCCCGAAAACCTTGATACACTATTTGAATATCGTGTACTGAACGTTCGAAATCTTCAAGAACAAAAAATATTCAAGATTCGTGCTAGTCTGACTCGCTACATTCGTGAATATTTGACCGAACGAGAATTTGTAGAAATCGACACGCCAAAGTTACTCGCTGAAGCAACCGAAGGTGGAGCGGAAGTATTTCAACTCGATTATTTTGGTAAAACTGCTACACTTGCACAAAGTCCGCAATTCTATAAACAAATTATGGTTGGTGCATTCGAACGTGTTTACGAAATTGGCCACAGCTACCGTGCCGAGCCGAGTGCTACTACCCGCCACCTAACCGAACTTACGATGCTCGATATCGAGATGGGCTTTGTCGAAAGTCATCAAGAGGTTATGGATATGGTCGCGGGCTTTACCAAAAATGCCCTCAGCCGTGTTTACGATGAACATGCTGCCGATTTAAAAAGTCTCAATGCTCCAGAACTGAAGCTGACTGATGAAGTACCAAAATTTACTATCGCCGAGATTCACGAGATGTATACCAAGGCAACCGGTACGGATACCGCGAAAGAAAAAGATCTTATTCCGGACGAAGAGCGATGGATTGCTGAATACGCCCGTAAGCAACTTGGTAGCGATTTAGTGTACGCGACTGATTTTCCGAAAGAAGCAGGTAAGTTCTATCACAAGTTCAAAGACGAAGAAGGAACTGTTGCTTGGGCAGACCTATTATTCCGTGGTCTCGAAATCGCGACGGTGCCTCTGCGCGAGAACAGCTACGAAAAAATGATAGAACAGATGACGAATGCTGGTCTGGATGTGAACCACGAGGGCTTCAGATACTACCTACAGGCATTCAAATATGGACTTCCGCAACACGGGGGCTGTGGTTTCGGTATTGATCGCCTGGTAGAAAAAACCATCGGTCTTGGAAATGTAAAAGAAGCAACGCTCTTCCCTCGTGATATCAACCGTCTTACTCCTTAGGTTATGGAAGAGCATAAAATCACCAACCGTCATGGGTTAAAAATCCATATTCAAGTTGATACACCGATTGACCCATGTAAATTGGTTTTCATTGCACATGGCCAGAAAGGGTCACTCGAACAAACGCACATACAGGCTTTTGCCGACGCTTATCTAGAAAATGGTTTTAGGGTCGTACGCTTTGATGCTACCCATGCGCTAGGAAAAAGTGACGGTGATGTGACAGATGTAACGTACGATAACTACATCAATGATTTAGAAGATGTAATCAACTGGTCAAAAAACCAGCAATGGTACCAGGTACCATTCTCACTATGCGGGCATAGTATGGGTGCTCAGTCAGTAGCGTGGTATGCAGAGCATCACCCAGAAG
>ERZ724513.964-NODE-964-length-14567-cov-8.489526_pt1 | contig 14567 bp, 11 predicted proteins | sample MGYA00376046_ERZ724513 | MGnify/ENA primary metagenome ERZ724513 (study PRJEB28724, sample SAMN07190883) | activated sludge metagenome | isolation source: activated sludge of sewage treatment plant in Hong Hong | place: Hong Kong | collected 2016-03-17 ...
GCAAACCCCGGACGACGAGCGTCGGGGTCGGCACCTCAGGTCCTCCTCCGCCGCGATCGTGCCTAGCCCTGCGACACGGCAGCCGGTGCGGCGGGCTTGGCGTCCACGCCGGCCTCCTTGCGCTGGGCCTGCGTGATGGGGGCCGGAGCGCCGGTCAACGGGTCATACCCGCCGCCGCTCTTGGGAAAGGCGATCACGTCGCGAATCGAATCCGACTTCGACAGCAGGGCCACGATGCGGTCCCAGCCGAAGGCGATGCCACCGTGCGGGGGCGCGCCGAACTTGAACGCGTCGAGCAGAAAGCCGAACTTCTCCTGCGCCTCGTCCTGCCCCAGACCCATCACTGCGAAGACCCGCTCTTGAACGTCGCGGCGGTGAATACGGATCGAGCCGCCGCCGATCTCGTTGCCGTTGCAGATCATGTCGTAGGCCCACGCCAGCGCGTTACCGGGGTCGGTGTCGAAGGTGTCCAGATCCTGCGGCGAGGTGAACGCGTGATGGACGGCCGTCCACGCGCCGGCGCCGACCGCGACGTCGCCCTCGGCGACGGCCTCGCCGGTGGGCTTGAACAGCGGCGCGTCCACCACCCACAGGAACGACCAGGCGTCGTCGTCAACGAGGTCGCAGCGTTTGGCGATCTCGTCGCGGGCGGCACCCAGCAGGTTCTGCGAAGCGGTCTTGGCGCCGGCGGCGAAGAACACGCAGTCACCCGGGTTCGCACCCACCGCCGCGGCCAGCCCTTCGCGCTCGGCCTCGGAGATGTTCTTGCTGACCGGGCCGCCCAGTTCGCCGTCGTCGGCGATCGTGACGTAGGCCAGCCCGCGGGCACCGCGCTGCTTGGCCCACTCCTGCCAGGCGTCGAAGGTGCGCCGCGGCTGGGACGCCCCACCCGGCATCACCACCGCGCCCACGTACGGCGCCTGGAAGACCCGGAACGGGGTGTCGGCGAAGAACGCCGTCAGGTCGGTCAGCGGCACCTCGTAGCGCAGGTCGGGCTTGTCGGAGCCGTAGCGGTCCATCGCTTCGGCGAAGGTCAGCCGCGGGAACGGGGTGGGCAGGTCGACGCCGATCAAGGCCCAGATCTCTTTGGCGAGCGCCTCGCCGAGCTCGATCACGTCCTCTTGGGTGACGAAGCTCATCTCGATGTCGAGCTGGGTGAACTCGGGCTGCCGGTCGGCGCGGAAGTCCTCGTCGCGGTAGCAGCGGGCGATCTGGTAGTAGCGCTCCATGCCGGCCACCATCAGCAGCTGCTTGAACAACTGCGGCGACTGCGGCAGCGCGTACCACGAGCCGGGCGCGAGCCGTGCGGGCACGATGAAGTCGCGGGCGCCCTCGGGGGTGCTGCGGGTCATCGTCGGGGTCTCGATCTCGACGAAGTCGCGCGCGTCCAGCACCCGGCGGGCGGCGGCGTTCACCTTGGAGCGCAGCCGGATCGCCTTGGCCGGAGCCGGCCGGCGCAGGTCGAGGTAGCGGTACTTCAACCGCGCCTCTTCGCCCACGGTCACCCGCTCGTCGATCTGAAACGGCAACGGCGCGGACGGGTTCAGCACCTCGAGTTCGCGAATCGCCACCTCGACCTCGCCGGTGGGCAGGTCGGGGTTGGCGTTGCCCTCGGGACGGGCCTCGACCACGCCGTCCACCTTGATGCAGTACTCGTTGCGCAGTTCGTGGGCGCCGGAGGCGGCCAGCACCTCGTCGCGGACGACCACCTGAACGACGCCGGAGGCGTCCCGCAGATCGATGAAGGCGACACCGCCATGGTCTCGGCGGCGGCCGACCCAGCCGGTGAGGGTGACGTCGGTGCCGATGTCGGAGGCACGCAGGGATCCGGCCTCGTGGGTGCGCAGCATGGCGATGTTCCTTTCTCTGTTCCCGCATAGACGGTGCGGGACACTCGTTCGAGTCTAGAGGCCACACGACCGGCCGTCGAAACGCCTTCGCCGGGGACGTGCGTGGCTGACTCGGGTGCCGCGTCTGGGGAGCGATACCCGAGCCGCCCACCTCCAGATCGCCCGGACGCTGGCGCGTCCTGCCGATCTTCCGACGCCCACCAACCTGTCTCGGGCATCGCTCCCCAGCCGCTTTGATCCTCCCCAGTCGTACTCCGCTTTCCACGACATGCTTGATTCGGTCACGACACCCACCCATCCAGACTCGGTGCGTGAGTGCACCGTCTGTGCGGGACGGAGGGAGTGGTGGGGACTAGAAGACATTCCGGGGTCGGAACTGGACGCTGATGCGGGGGCCGACCGCCTTGGCGGTCTTCAGGATCGCGTGTTCCCAGGTGCGCTGACACGAGCCGCCCATCACGATCAGGTCGCCGTGGCCGAGTGGGTGGCTGCTGTGCACCTGACCGCCGTTGGGGCGCAAAGACAACTGCCGGGGCGACCCGAACGACACGATGGCGACCATGGTGTCTTCGCTGCGACTACGGCCGATGCGGTCACCGTGCCAGGCCACCGAGTCGCGTCCGTCGCGGTAGTAGCAGCAGCCGGCGGTGACGAACTCTTCGCCCAGTTCGGCCGCGTAGTGGCGGTTCAACTCGTTGCGGGCGGCGGTCAGCGCCGCGTGCGGCAGCTCGTCGCCGATGCCGTACTGATGCAGCAGCCGGGGCACGTCGACCACCCGGTCGTACATTTCGCGACGCTCGGCGTGCCACGGAATGTCGTGCACCAGCCGCGGAAACACCTCATCGGCGCCCCTGACCCAGCCGCGCGCGACGTCGACCCAGGCGCCGTCGCTGAGCGTCACCCGGCGCACCAGGCCCTGAAGGGACGGCACCTCGACCGCCGCGCTGGTGAACAACGATGCCTGGAAGTCCGTCGTCATGGTAGCCAGCATAGACCTGATTCGTACATTTGTACGAACACATCGCTTGACTCAACTAGTAACCATATGGTTACCATTTGCCCATGGATGTGTTCGCGGCACTGGCCGACCCGGTGCGACGTGACCTGCTGGCCAGGTTGAGCGCCGGGCCCATGCGGGTGGTCGACCTGGCCGCCGAGCTGCCAGTCTCGCGGCCGGCCGTGAGCAAGCACCTGCGCCTGCTCGGCGCGGCGGGCCTGGTCACCGCGACCCCGTCGGGGCGGGAGACCCGCTACGCCCTGCGCCGACGCGGGTTGGAACCGCTCAACGCCTACCTGGCCACGCTCGCCGTCCGCGCGCCCTTCGCCGAACACACTCTCGACGCGCTCGCCCTCGAGGTGCGGCGCACCGTGCGCGAGCGCCGTCCGGCCCCCGAAACCGCCAGCCCAACCAAGGAGACAGCATGACCACCGGTTTTCGCGAATACCGTGACGGCACCACCTACCTGGTGTTCCACCGCAGCTTCACCGCCCCGATCGCCGACGTCTGGGACTCGATCGTCGACCCCGAACGACTCAACCGCTGGTTCGGCCGCTGGACCGGCGACCCCGCGAGCGGCACGGTGCAGATCGAGTGGACGGCCGAAGAGGGCTCGCCCGTGGCCACCTACGCCATCGAGGTGTGCGAGCCACCCACACGGTTGCGGCTGCACAGCGTGCACGATGATCCGGCCGAGGTCTGGACCCTCGATCTGGGGCTCAGCGAAGCCGACGGCGTCACCACTCTTGCGTTCGCCCAACTGGTGGACGACCCCGCCGTGGTCACCGATGTCGGACCCGGTTGGCAGTACTACCTCGACCGCTTCGAGGTCGCCCGATCGGGCGGCGACGCGAACACCGTGAGGTGGGGCGACGACTACCTGAAATACGCCGCCCACTACGCCAAAGAGTTTGATGTGGAGGCATAGGCGAACGGGCAGAGATCCCAGCGTTTCGCTGGGATGACGAACTCCCACGGCGCACGCCGGGATCTCAACCCCCGCTGACCCCCGCACGACGATCGCCCTCGGGCGGCGTCCACGAGTCGGGGTCGGCCGGCACCTGCTCGCCGGAGCGGATGTCTTTCACCTCGTTCGAGCTGAACCAGACGAACGGAATGCCCCGCCGGTCGGCGTAGCGGATCTGCTTGCCGAACCGGTCGGCCTTGGGCGCCACCTCGGTGGCGATGCCCCGAGCGCGCAGCTTCGCCGCGATCGCCACGGCGTCGGCCCGGGTCTCCTCTGCGTCCACGGCCACCAGCACGCAGCTCGGCACCGTCCTGGACGCGGTCAGCGCCCCCTTTGAGATGAGCGGCACCAGAATGCGGGTCACCCCGATCGACAGCCCGACGCCGGGGTAGCCGGTGCGGCCGTCGGACGCCAACGAGTCGTAGCGGCCGCCCGAACAGATCGAGCCGAGGTGCTCGAAGCCCGTCATCTCGGTTTCGTAGACGGTGCCGGTGTAGTAGTCGAGCCCGCGGGCGATCTTGAGGTCGGCCACCAGTCGTCCGGGCACCGCGGCGGCCGCCGCGGCCACCAGGTCGGCCAACTGGGCCAGCCCCTCGTCCAGCAGTTCGTTCTCGACGCCCAACGCCCGAACCCGCTCCACGAACGACTCGTCGGCGGCCGAGATCGTCGCGAGTTCGAGACATTTGGCCGCCACCTGGTCGCTCAACCCGAGTTCACCGGTGAGCAGGTCGGCGACCGCCGCCGGCCCGATCTTGTCGAGCTTGTCGACCCGCTGCAGCACGGCCAGGTGATCGTCGATGCCCAGGCCGCGGTAGAAGCCCTCGGCCAGCTTGCGGTTGTTCACCCGCATCAGCACCGGCGGTACGCCGAAGTCTGTGTGCAGCCGCTCCAGCGCCTCGAGAATCACCAACGCCACCTCGACGTCGTGGTGCGCGGCCAGCGCGTCCTGGCCCACCACATCGATGTCGGCCTGCAGGAACTCGCGATACCGGCCCTCTTGCGGACGCTCGCCACGCCACACCTTCTGAATCTGGTAGCGGCGAAACGGAAAGCTCAGGTGCCCCGAGTTCTCGAGCACGTAGCGGGCGAACGGCACGGTCAGGTCGAAGTGCAGGCCCAGTTCGTCACGGTCGGCGATGCCCGCGCGCACCGACTGCAGCCGCTGCACCACGTAGATCTCTTTGTCGATCTCGCCCTTGCGCGCCAGTTGCGCCATCGGTTCGAGCGCCCTGGTCTCGATGGACCCGAACCCGTGCAGTTCGAACGTCTGCGCCAACGACGCGAGCACCCGCTGTTCGACGATGCGCCCCTCGGGCAGAAACTCGGGAAAGCCGCTCAGCGGCTTGGGACGGCTCATCGGATTCCACCTAGATAGTCGGCTTGCAGGTACGGGTTGGACGACCGCTCGGCCGCCATCAGGCTCTGCGGCCCGTGCCCCGGCAACAGCGCGGAGGTGTCAGACAGGCCGAGCACCGGGCCGCGCAGCGTGTCGAGCATCACCGCGTGATCGCCCCCGGGCAGGTCGGTGCGGCCGATCGATCCCGCGAACAACACGTCGCCGGTGAACACCACCTGGTCGGCGCGATCGTTGCCCGCCAGCCCGGTTCGCAGCATCACACAACCCGGACGATGCCCCGGCGCATGAATCACCTCGAAGCTCAGTCCGGCCACGTCCACGCCCTCGTCGAACAGTCGCAGGTCGGCGGGCTCGGCCAGCGGCTGGTCGCCGATCAGTTGCGCCAGCAGCGGCGCAACCTCGGGCCCGAGCCCGGCCGCCGGGTCGGTGAGCAGTTCGCGGTCGGCCACGTGAATCCACGCGGGCACGCCATACTCGTCGGCCAACTCTGCGGCCGAGGCGACATGATCGATGTGTCCGTGGGTCAGCAACACCCCGGCCGGGGTCAGGTCGTGTGCGCTCACCAGACGGCGCAGACCGTCGGCCGCACCCACCCCGGGATCGACGATCACGCAGTCACGACCGGCCGCGGTGGCGGCCACATAGCAGTTCGCCTGCCACGGGCCGCTGGGAAAACTGGCCAGAAACACGCGGGCCAGCCTATCGGCCGACTCGCCGGGCACGATCCACAAACCGGCGGTCATGAGGCAAGATGGTCGCCATGACTTCTTCCAGCCCGGCCGATTTCGGCCGCGTTGACCCCGACGGCACCGTCTACGTCCGCACCGCCGAGGGCGAACGCAGCGTCGGCCAGATACCCGATGTCACCGAAGCCGAGGCGCTGGCGTTCTACACCCGGCGGTTCGAGGCGCTGGATCTCGAGGTCAGTCTGCTGGAACGCCGCATCGCCTCCGGAGCCCTGTCACCCGACGAAGCCCGGCACAGCATCAACACCGTCACCGGCAACGTCACCGGCGCCAACGCGGTCGGCGATCTGGACGGCCTCACCACCCGGCTGCAGGCGCTGGCACCCGTGCTGGCCCAGGCCTCGGCCGAACGCCGTGCCGAGCGCGCCAAGCAGGCCGAGGCCACGAAGGCCACCAAAGAAGGCATGGTCGCCGAAGCCGAGCAGTTGGCGCTGAGCAACGACTGGCGCGGTGGCGTGAACCGGTTCCGGTCGCTGCTCGACGAATGGAAGGCGCTCCCCCGCATCGATCGGGCCACCGACGACGCCTTATGGCACCGGTTCTCGACCGCGCGCACCACCTACACCCGGCGCCGCAAGGCGCAGTTCGCCGAGCAGGCCGAAAAGCGTGAAGGCGCCCGGCAGCTCAAGGAACAGATCATCGCCGAGGCCCGTCCACTGGCCGAATCGACCGACTGGGGGCCCACCGCCGGCGCGTTCCGCGACCTGATGACGCGCTGGAAGGCCGCCGGGTCTGCCCCCCGCGAGGTGGACGACGCCCTGTGGGCCGAGTTCCGCGGGCTGCAGGACACGTTCTTCAACGCGCGTCAGTCGACGCTGTCGCAGCAGGACGAGGAGTTCAAGGCCAACCTCGACGCCAAAGAAGCCCTGTTGGCCAAAGCCGAGGCCGAGATCGTGCCGGTCACCGACCTGGACGCGTCGCGCAACGCCTTCAGAACCTTCCTGGAGCAGTTCAACGCCTTGGGCAAGGTACCCCGCGAGTCGATTCGTGGCCTCGACAATCGCGTGCGGGCACTCGAGACGGCGGTCAGGCAGGCCGAAGACGCCGAGTGGAAGCGCACCGACCCCGAGGCCCGGGCCCGCGCCGAAGAGACGGTGGCGATGCTCAGCAGCGAGATCGACAAGCTCAGCGAGAAGATCACCAAGGCCGAGGCCCGCGGCGACAAGAAGGCCGCCGACAAGGCCCGCGACTCGATCGCCACGTACCAGAGTTGGCTCGACCAGGCCCGCGAGACGCTCGCCGACTTCAGCCGTTGATCGACGGCGCCCTCGACGACAGGGCGCCCCATGAGAGATTGCGGCGTCCGCCGCAATGACGAAAACCGCACCCCGCACGTCCGACTCATGCAACGAACGGTCCGGCCCACCGTGGTGGCGGGCCGGACCGTTCGGGCACAGGTCAGCGTCTGAAGCCCATCGCCTTCAGCACCGCGTCGTGCACCTGGGTGTTCTTGATGAAGCCGGCCAGGCGCTGCGCCCCCGGGCCCGAAGCCGTCACCGGGGTGGCAGCCCCGGTGTGACCGTTGGTGGTCCAGTCGGCCACCATCTTCAGGTTCGAGTGGGCGATCGCAACGGTGTCTTCGGACTGCTCGCCCGAGCCGTTCTCGTCGTTCGGGTCGACGTTCTCGATGGCCAGCCCGCCGGTCTCGTGGTCACCGACCACCAGCACGAGGGTGCCCGGCGTGCGGGCCGCGAAGTCGAGCGCGATCTTGACCGTACGGTCGAGTTCGGCTCCGGCCTTGATCATGAGCTTGGCGTTGCTGTGGTGCGCCATCTCGTCGATGCCCTCTTCTTCGATGAACAGGAAGAAGCCGTCACGATCGCGCGACAGCAGGTCGATCGCCTTCGTGGCCATCACGGGCAGCCGCACCGAGGGGTCGTACAGGTCGCCTTCACCCTCGTTGTGGTATTCGAACATCTCTTCGTTGGCGAACAGGCCGAGCACCTTGCCCTTGTTCACCTTGCCGAGTTCGGCGGCGTTGGTGACGTACTGGTACTTCAACTGCTTGGCGCGATCGACCAGGTTGCCCTTGGTGCCCTTGCTCTGCTCGGTGGGGTCGGTCGGCGGGTTGTCGGGCCAGGCGCCGGGGTTGCCGGCCGGGTACCACCAGTCCTCACCGCCGCCGAGCACCACGTCGACGCGGCTCTGTTCGATGATCTGGCGCGCGATCTCGCTCTGGTCCGACCGGTTGGCCACGTGCGCCGAGAACGCGCCGGGCGAGGCGTCGGTCACCTGGGCGGTGGTGACCAGTCCGGTGGACTTGCCGGCGGCCCGGGCCCGCTCCAGCAGGTTGGTCACCGGCTTGCCGTTGACGTCGACGCCGATCGCGCCGTTGTAACTGCGCACGCCGGTGGCGTAGGCGGTGGCTGCGGCCGCCGAGTCGGTGACGGCCTGTGCGGTGTCGGCCGAGTCGGTGTGCACCAGGCCGGTGACCTGCATCTTGTTCATCACCAGGTCGCCGTTCTGGCCCTTCAGCGCCAGCCTGAGCAGCTCGCGGTGGGCCACGCCCATGCCGTCGCCCTGAATGAAGATGACGTTGCGCGCCCGACCCTTGGTGTTGATGTCGTAGCCCGCGACCTCGGGGGTGTTCACCGACTCGGCGGTCAGCGCGACCGGCCGGTCGGCGACCCGTACCTGCGCCATTGACGCGCCCGAGACGGTCGACGCCAACAGGGCGGCCACCGCGACCGCCAGAACTCCCGTGGCTCGGCCCGCCAGTTGGGCAGGGTGGGTGTGCGAATGTTTGGGCATACTGCCTCCTTGGGGTGTTGCGACCTCTTTGTCGCTCCCGGGACTGTAACTTCACCCGCATCTTCCATCAACCACCCCGTTGGGTCGGCTTCGATCGAGACGCCCTTGTTGGGTGGGCCCGAGCAACCCCGAACCCGAAGGTCTCGAGGGACGCCCGGCGCCGGTCAGTTCTTGACGCGGTTGGCCTCGTACACGCCGGGAATGCGCTTGAGCGCGTTGGTCAGCGACGCCAGGTGCGTCGGGTCGGGGGTTTCGAACTGCAGCCGCATGGTGAACACGCGGTCCTTGTTGGTGGTGGCCGACATCGACAAAATGTTGGAGTGATGCTCGGTCATCACCCGGCTCACGTCCGACAGCAGTCCGGCCCGATCGAGACCCTCCACGTGCAGCGCCACCAAGAAACTCGAATCGGCGGACGGCGTCGCCCAGTTCACCTGCACCAGCCGGTCGGGCTTCTGCCGCAGGTTCTCGGCGTTGGTGCAGTCGGCGCGATGTACCGAGACCCCCTCTTCGCGCGTGATGAATCCGATGATGTCGTCGCCCGGCACCGGCATGCAGCATTTCGCCAGCTTGACCCGCAGATCCGTGTGCCCCTCGACCTCGACCCCGACGTCGTTGCTGCGTCGACTGGCCCGTCGCCGAGGGGTGGTGGTGATCGTCGAGTGGTCTTCGACGCTCGCCTCGGCGGCCTCTTCGGCGCCGCCTTCGGCGGCGATCAACCGTTCGACCACGCTCTGTGCGCTGACCGTTCCCTCGCCGATCGCGGCGTACAGGGCGGTGACGTCGGCCACCCGGAAATGCCTGGCCAGAGCCGCGACATGCTCGGCCGACAGCAGCCGGTGCACGGGCAGGCCCGTACGGCGCAGTCGCTTGGCCAGCGCCTCTTTGCCCTGCTCGATGGACTCTTCACGTCGCTCGCGCATGAAGTACTGGCGAATCTTGGTGCGGGCCCTGGGGCTGGCCACGAAGTTCAGCCAGTCGCGGCTGGGCCCGGCATTGGGTGACTTCGACGTGAGCACCTCGACCTGGTCACCGTTGTTCAACTGGTACTCAAGTGGCACCAGGCGCTGGTTCACCCGGGCACCGATGGTGCGGTGACCCACCTCGGTGTGCACCGCGTAGGCGAAGTCGACCGGCGTCGAACCGGCCGGCAACGAGATGACGTCGCCCTTGGGGGTGAACACGAAAACCTCGGTGGTGTTGATCTCGAAGCGCAGGGTGTCGAGAAAATCGGCCGGGTCTTCGGTTTCGCGCTGCCATTCGGTGATCTGCCGCACCCAGGACAGGTCGTTGCCCGAGCTGGGCGCCTTGCCCTCTTTGTACTTCCAGTGCGCGGCCACACCGTATTCGGCCTGGCGGTGCATTTCGTGGGTGCGAATCTGAAACTCCACCGGCTTGCTGTCCGGCCCCAGCACGGTGGTGTGCAGCGACTGGTAGAGGTTGAACTTCGGCATCGCGATGTAGTCCTTGAACCGGCCGGGCAGCGGGTTCCAGCGCGCATGCAGCACACCGAGGGCGCCGTAGCAGTCGCGCTGCGCGTCCACCAGAATGCGCAGGCCGACCAGATCGTAGATCTCGAAGAAGTCGCGGCCGCGCACCACCATTTTCTGGTAGATCGAGTAGTAGTGCTTCGGACGGCCGTACACCGTGGCCTTGATGCGGGCCTCGGCCAGGTCGTCCTTCACCTGGTCGATCACCTGACGCAGGTAGTTCTCACGCAGCGGCGCACGAGCGGCAACCATGCGCACGATCTCGTCATAGATCTTCGGGTGCAGGGTGGCGAACGCGAGATCTTCGAGTTCCCACTTGATGGCGTTCATGCCCAGTCGGTGGGCCAGCGGGGCGAAGATCTCGAGCGTGTCGTTGGCGATGACGGCCTGCTTGTCTTGACGCAGAAAGCCCAGGGTTCGCATGTTGTGCAGCCGGTCGGCCAGCTTGATCACCAGCACCCTGATGTCGCGGCTCATCGCGAGCACCATCTTGCGCAGGGTCTCGGCCTTGGCCGACTCGCCGTAGGTGACCTTGTCGAGCTTCGTCACCCCGTCGACCATGGTGGCGACCTCTTGGCCGAAGTCGGCGGTCAGCTGCGCCATCGTGTACGAGGTGTCTTCGACCGTGTCGTGCAGCAGCGCGGCGCACAACGTCGTTTCGGTCATGCCCAGTTCGGCCAGAATCGTCGCGACCGCCAGTGGGTGGGTGATGTAGGGGTCGCCGCTCTTGCGGGTCTGGCCGGCGTGGTAGTGCTCGGCGGTGCGGTACGCGCGTTCGATGACGGCGATGTCGGCCCGCGCATGATTCGACCGCAGGGTCTTCACCAACGGATCCAGCACGGCCGCCTGCGAGTTCTTGGGGGCTCCGAGCCGGGCGAGTGCGTGCCGCATGCGCATGCGCGGCTGCTCGGCAGCGTTGCCCGGCTGGCTCAGCGCGCGCGGTTCACCCGGCAGGCCGTTACCTGCCCCGTACGGCCCATGCACGCTCTCAGTCAACCCGCTCCCCTTCGGCAGGTCTGCATCATACTGCCGCCACGACAGAGCCCCGTCGCCAGCAGCCTGCGCCCGACGGCCGTCGTCCCGGTCACCGACGGGCTCGCCCCGCACCGGGACCCCTGAGGAGTGATCTTCGACCCCGGGAGGCACGGCACGCCGTCATGCCGGCGAACGCCGGGATCTCACCCGCACGCACCGCACAACGCCGAGATTGCGGCGTCCGCCGCAATGACGAGCGATCTCCGCCCCCTCACCGGGCCGCGCTCAGCAGTGCGGCTCAGACGGTGACGACGGCCGAGTAGTTGTGGATGCCCAACTCGGCGAGCTTCTCGCGGCCCGGCAAGAAGCCGAGCTCCATCAATACCGCCACGTGCACCAGGTCGGCACCCAACCGGTGCACCAGAGCGGCTGTGGCGCCCACGGTGCCGCCGGTGGCCAGCACGTCGTCGATCACCAGCACGCGGGCGCCCGGCAGCACGGCGTCCGTCTTCACGGTGAGCGTCTCGTGGCCGTACTCGAGCGAGAACTGCTCGCTGTACAGCTCACCGGGCAGCTTGCCGGGCTTGCGCACGGGCACGAAGCCCGCCCCCAGTTCGAGCGCCACGGGCGCGGCCAGAATGAACCCGCGCGCCTCCATGCCCACCACCACGTCGATGTCGGGCGGCGCCAACGCGACCAGTGCGTTGATGGCCGCCCGCAGGCCCTTGGGCGAGGCCAGCAGCGGCGTGATGTCTTTGAACACCACACCCGGCTTGGGAAAGTCGGGAATGTCTTCGATCAGGTCGAGAACCAACTGGTGGTCATCGCTGAAGGTCACGGGTCACTTCTTTCGCTGGGCGCGGGTGCTGCGACTGGGCTGAACCCGGTTCTGCCGGGCCAGGTCGTTGGCGCTGACCAGACCGAGCCGTTCGGGCTCGATCTCGTCGACCTCGGCCAGCGGCCCGTCACCGTCGGTGATCACCACCGACTTCGACTTGGCCGCGGCCTTGTCTTTGACGGTGTGCCGCTCGGCCCGGCGGGCCAGCCGCTCGCGGTGCTCGCGCATCTCGGGCTCGGCCTCTTTGAGCTGCGCCAGCAGCGGCGCCGCGATGAAGATGGACGAGTACGCGCCGGCGATCATGCCCACCAACAGCGCGAGGCCCAGGTCTTTCAGCGGCCCCGTGCCCAGAATGAAGGTGCCGGCGAAGGTCAGCGCCGCCACCGGCAGCACGCCGATGATCGTGGTGTTGATCGACCGGATCAGCACCTGGTTGACGGCGGCGTTGGCTGCGTCGGCGTAGGTTATGCGGGTGTTCTTGATGTCGGCGGTGTTCTCGCGCACCTTGTCGAACACCACCACGGTGTCGTAGAGCGAGTAACCCAGAATCGTGAGCACACCGATCAGGGTGGCGGGGGTCACGGTGAAGCCCACCAGGGCATAGATGCCAATGGTGATGATCAGGTCGTGCAGCAACGCGACGATGGCAGCGATGGCCATCTTGAAGTTGCGGAAGTACGCCCAGATCAGCAGCGACACCAACACCAGAAAGACCGCGAGCGCGATCAGCGCCTGCTGGGTGATCATCGACCCCCACGACGCGCCGATCAGGCTGTAGCCGACCTCGTCGACGGCAATACCGCCGGCCGCCGTTGCCAGCGCCTGCTTGACCTGGGTGACCTCGTCGACCGACAGCGATCGCGTCTGCACGCGCACCTGGTTGTCGCCGACCGAAATCACCTGAATGTCGTCGTTGTCGGGCAGGTTGAGCGCCTCGACCGCGCTGCGCATCTGGTCGGGGGTGCCCGCGCTCACGCTGACCGGCACGGTGAAGTCGGCGCCGCCCTTGAACTCGATGCCCAGATTCAGCCGCAGAATCGCCAACGCCAGAATCGAGATGGTCAGCAGCACGCCCGAGATGATGTACCAGCGCTTGCGGTTGCCGACGAAGTCGTACTCGACCTCGCCGGTGTACAGCTTGTGGGCGAAGCTGGGCTTCTTGCCCTTGGGCTCGACGGACTTCTTGGGCTCGGTTGTAGCGGTGCTCATCACGCCTCCTCGGTCGTCGAGTCAGGGGTGGACGCCTTCGCTGCAGCGCTCTTGCCTGCCGCCGCCTTGCCCGCGGTGGCCGGAACCTTCGCCGCCTTGCCTGCGCCGGTGGCGGCGGCCCGACGGCGGCGGTGCAGCGGCGGTTGATGCCTGGCACCCAGATGGTCGGGTTCGAACCCCGAGAACTTGCGACCCTCGCCGAAGTAGCGGGTGCGGCCGAGCAGCGACACCAGCGGCTTGGTGAACCAGAACACCACCGCGATGTCGATCAGGGTGGTGAGGCCCAGCGTGAACGCGAAGCCGCGCACCGAGCCGATGGCCAGAATGAACAACACCACCGCAGAGAGCAACGACACACCGTCGGCGATCAGAATGGTCTGCCGCGACCGTTCCCAGCCGGTTTCGATGGCGCTGCGCAGTGACCGTCCGTCACGCACCTCGTCGCGAATGCGTTCGAAGTAGATGATGAACGAGTCGGCTGTGACGCCGATGGCCACGATCAGGCCCGCGACGCCGGGCAGGTTGAGCGCGAAGCCCATGGCTTGGCCGAGCAGAACCACGAGCGCGTAAGTGATGCCGAAGGCGACCACCAAGCTGCTGACCACCACGATGGACAGGGCGCGGTAGTACAGAATGCTGTAGGCCACCACGAGGGCCAGGCCGATGATGCCGGCGATGATGCCGGCTTCCAGTTGCTCGCCGCCCAATTTGGCCGACACGTTGTCGACGCTCGACACATCGAAGGCCAGTGGCAGGGCGCCGTACTTGAGCACGTTGGCCAATTGGGTGGCGCTGGCCTGGTTGAACGAACCCGAGATCTCGGCCCGTCCACCGGGAATGGCTGCCCTCACGTAGGGGCTGCTGATCACCGTGCCGTCGAGCACGATGGCGAACTGGTTCTGCGGGCTGGTCTTGGTCGAGATGGCCCGGGTGACCGTTTCGAACGTGGTGGCGGCGGTGCCGTTGAACTCGAGGTTGACCACCCAGCTCACCCCGTTCTGGGGAATGCCGGCCTGAGCCGAGTTGAGGTCCTTGCCCGAGATCACCGCAGGCGAGAGCAGGTACTTGGTGGTGTGGCCCTCGTCGCAGGTGATCAGCGGCTGGTCGGACACGTCGGGGAACGGGTCGCCGCACTGAAAGTTCGTGTAGTCGCTCTGGTCGCGCTCACTCGGCGTCCAGTCGAGCACCTGCTGGGTGGTGGGCGGCGTGGCACCGGCGACCGTCGGCCGGGGGCTCGGAACCGGGGTCGGCAGTGCCGGCAGCGGCCGGGGGTTGGTGCTGGGCGAGGTGGTGGCACTCGGCACCGCCGATTCCGTGGGCTGAGCCGTCTCAGTGGCCGCGGGCTGGGTGGCCGCGGGCTGGGTGGCCGCGGGCTCGGTGGCCGCGG